>Ga0123335_1005087_pt1 | contig 16299 bp, 9 predicted proteins | sample BiotimSIPDNA_2_FD_89707 | JGI IMG/M metagenome (GOLD analysis project Ga0123335, IMG submission 89707) | Anaerobic biogas reactor microbial communites from Washington, USA - Biogas_R2 time_0 SIP DNA | ecosystem: Engineered > Bioreactor > Anaerobic > Unclassified | place: Washington, USA...
AACTTCTTCACGGGGGCGGGCTACCGCGGCCGCAAGATGGAGAACGTCCCGCCCGAACTCGGCGGCGACCACCGCTTCTGCCGCGCCGGCCACGGCGACATCAGGCACGTCTACCACACCTTCTACGCGCTCATCCCCCCGAAGGTCTACTTCGAGGACCATCCCGAGTGGTTCAGCCTGGTCGACGGCAAGCGCACCCACGCGCGCGCGCAGCTCTGCCTCACCAACCGCGAGATGGAGGCCCAACTCATCAAGAACGCGTTGAAGTGCCTGCGCGAGGATCCGTCGGCCGACTTCATTCAGATCAGCCAGAACGACAACGCGGGCCGCTGCCAGTGCCCCGACTGCCTGGCCGTCGAGGCCGAGGAGGGCGGTGCGGCCTCCGGACCGCTGATCCGCTTCGTCAACCGCGTCGCCGAGGCGATCGAGAAGGAGTTCCCGAACGTCCTCGTCGATACCTTCGCCTACACCTACACGCGCCAGGCGCCTGCGAAGGCGCAGCCGCGCCGCAACGTGACGGTACGCCTCTGCGACATCGAGAGCGACTTCGCCCGTCCCCTCGCGGAAGGCAAGCTCAACGCGTCGTTCATGGACGACCTCGAGGCGTGGAGCAAGGTCGCCGCCGGCCGCCTCTATATCTGGGACTACGTCACCAACTTCAGCGCCTACATGCTGCCGCACCCGAACTACGACGTGCTGGCGCCGAACCTGCGGACTTTTGTCGAATACGGCGCGATCGGCGTCTTCGAGCAGGGAGACGTCTACTGCGCCGCCGGCGAGTTCGCCGACTACCGCACCTGGCTGCTTTCGCATCTCATGTGGGATCCCTCCCGCGACGCCGGCGAACGGCGCCGCGAGTTCCTGGACGGCTACTACGGCAAGGCCGGCAGGAAGATCGGGCGGTATATGGAACTTATCGCGAAGAGCGCCGCCGCGAGTCCCAACCGTATGCGCTGCTACCGCGACAATACCGCCCGCTGGATTCCGACGCCCGTTCTCGCTGAGGCCCGCCGGGTCATGGAGGCGGCGCTGGCCGACGCCTGCGCGCAGGACACCGCCGAAGGCTGCGCCCATGGCTACGCGACGCGCGTGCGGCGCCAGAAGCTCGGCATCGACTATGCGTGCATCCTCAACTGGTTCGACCTCCACGACCACCTCGGCCTCGCGACGGACGCCGATGCGCAGCGGCTCGCGAAGCTCGAATGGATCCGCGACTGCCGCGCCTTCGGCGTGTACGCCCACCGCGAGGTGTGGGGGAGGAAGGCGGAGATCTTCGACGACCACGTCGACTGGCTCCTCGATTTCGAGCGCGGCCTCGAGGAGTACCACCTCAACATGGAATAGCGGTCGCGACGGCGGCCTATTCGGATGGCCACAGGGTGACGCGGGAAGACCAGGGCATGGCGAGAGGGCGGAATGCGGATGGATCGTCCTACTGCAGCATCAGGAGCGTTCCGTTGTTGGCGCGGACGATGATGGAGCCGTTGTGGATGGCGGCGGAGAGCGTGGTGAGCGGCTGGCCCTCCTCGTCGACGAAGGTGATCTGCGAGGGCGCGATGCCGCCCTCGAAGGTCGCGCCGGAGATGTCCGCGAGCTTGAAGGTGCTGCCGTGCGACCAGTCGTGGGACACCACGACCACGAGGCCGCCCGGCCCGAACGCGAAGGTGCCGGTGAGCGCGAGGACCGCGGGCGCGTCGCCCGTGAGCACGAACCGGTCGAGGCGCACCGTCGCGTCCGCGGCGGCGGCGATTGCCGTGGCGGCGCCGTAGGAGACGCCGATTCCCACGCGCGTCGCGGGCGCGCCCGCCTCGGGCGCGATCATCAGCGTCGAGCCGTCCGCGAGCGTCACGTCCGCGAAAGTCGCGGCGGCGAGCGTGGAGTTCGTGTCGGCGTTGCCGACCGCGATCGTCGCATCGCCGTCGAGCGCGATCGGCGTGTCGAAGACCACGTCGGCGTTGAGCGGGAAGTTCACCGCGAGATTCTCGACGCGGAGGCTCTCGCAGCGGTTGGTGCGGGTAGGGTTTGTGTCGATGCGGACTTCGCTGCGGCCGCTGAGCATCAGGTAGACCTCGTCGCCGAGCGTTTCCGCCGAAAGCGCCGGCATTGTGTAGGCAGTGCGCCAGTCCTCGAGGTTCTTGCGGTAGGAGAGCGAGAGCCTGCTCGCGCCGTCGTGGTCGAGACGGTAGTACTGGCGCAGGGTGCCGGGGACCTTCGGCGTGTTCGTGTCGGGCTGGAGGGCGCCAGGCAAGGTCTTGACACCATTGTTGTAGAACCCAAGGCGGCCGAGTCCGCTGCCCTCGTACATGAAGAAGTAGGCGGCGACGGCGTTCGGCAGGTTCGGAATCGTACGCAAGGGCGGGAGGCCCCAGCCGTCTTTCGCATTGTAGGGTGGCATCGCGCCCGCGTTCGTGCCGACGTTCTGCAAGACCGTGCTGAAGAACGGCTTCGCGAGGCATAAAGTCGCGTCGTAGTACCCGCCGAAGTCGCTGTAGACGAGATCGGCCGTGAAGCGGAAGGCGCGGTCGACGGGAATCGGCGTTTTGCAGACGGCGTGCCCGTTGGTTAGGATCGCGCGGAAGATCTGGATGGCCGTGTTGTCGTTGGTGAAGGAGGCGGCCTGGAAGACCTCCCAGTTGTTCGTGCCGACCGCAAAGGCGCGGTTGTCGGCGGAGGAGCGGGTGGCGTAGACCTCGGTCTGGAGCCAGCCGGAGAAGGCCGAGATGCGCTGGTCGAGGACGCCGGTCGTCGCCATGCTGGTCGTCGTCGCGGCGAAGCCGACGCGGCGCGATGTGTTGATGCTGCCGAAGAAGTAGGGCGAGAAGTCCTGGCGCAGCTCGACGGCGCGGCCGTCCTGCTCCATCCGAACGGTCATGATCTTGCGGACGTACGTGACGGTGAAGTCGATCGGCGCGAGGAAGTCGAAACCGATCTGCCCGGGGGTGACCTTCTCGAGGCTTGAGGAATTGTTGCGGAGCACCCAGTGGAAGCCTTTCGTAGAGCCGGCCGTCTGGCAGAAGACAAAACCGTTGCACGCTTCGTTGAGGCCGAGTCCGCCGTACCCGACCGCGGGCAGCGCGTTGGTGGAGGTGCTCTGCATCAGGAAGGCGAATCCGTTGCCGGGAACCGCGCCCGTGAGCGACGGGAGCGCCGCGGAATAGGTGAACGTCACCTGCCAGGCGTCGAAGGGCTCGAATGTCCGGGAGTGCCAGGCGGCGGCCGACTGCGAAATGTTGGTCGTCAGCACGAGCACGCCATCGACGACCAGCGACTTGCCCGCCAAATACCAGGAGCCGTCGGTGTTCCAGTCGGGCACATCGTGCCGGTATCCCTGCGGAAGGATAACGGTGGACGTGCCGAGCGACAGGGTCGCGCCGGCGCCGAGCGTCAGGTCCGACATCGCGGCAAGTTCGCCTCCGTTCGCGTCGAGCGTTTGCGCGCCCGCAAGCTCGACCGAGCCCTGGAAGTCCGTCGGCGGACGCGGCGCGCCGTCCGCGACGACGACCGTGCCGTGGCCCGTGAAGAGCACGTTCTTGCCGAGCGAAGTCGTGGAGGCGAAGCTGCACCCCTCGGGCACGACGACCGTGCCATCGAAGCCCTGTGGCAGGATGCCCTCGAAACCGTCTGCGGCCGCGACGACCTTGCCCTCGCCGAAGAGCGAGAAGGCGGCGCCGGTGATCGAGTTCGTCGCCGTGACTTTGCCATGGACACCGAGTTCGAGCTTGCCGGCGAAGCTCTTGAGCGACGCGAGGTCCACGGGTTCGTAGGCGTGCATCATCGAGAAGCAGGCGCTCCCGCCGCCGGCGACGACGCTACCCTTGATCAGCGGATCGGTCACGAAGGAAAAGCCGGCGGCCTGTCCGTCCTCGATCCGCAATGTGCCGCCCTCCGCGAGCGAAAGGCCCGCGAAGCAGACGCCGTTCCAGATCGACCCGTCGGAAAAGACGTTCTCGCGCGTCCCGTTGACGAGCACCGTATCCATGCGGAGATAGTACAGGCGGTCACTTGTCGGCAAGGGAGCGTTGTTGGCGGAGAACCCGACCATGAACGGCAGGAATCCAGCCGCCGTCGGCGTGACGGTGCGTGTTGTCTCGCGGTAATCGGACGAATAGCGTGTCTGGTTCAGATAGGCATGAGAACTTCCGGAGATGTCGCCGAAGATCCAGTTGCGCGACATCGGCGACGGCACGAGGAAAATGGCCTTTGTCATGAAGGCGTAGTATTTGTTGGTCGCGGCCTGCATCTCCGGGGGCAGGTAGGGCGCCATGTTCGGCGAGCTCCAGCCGAAGGAGTTGGTGACGCCCGACGTGCGGAAGACCTTCGTGAAGGAAAGGCCGTTGGTCGCGAACACGGTCCACTTGGCCTCGGCCTTCGCGAAGGAATCGAACTCGGCGAGCTTGGTCCCCTCGGCGCGGGCGTCGAAGACGGCGCGCGTGAGGACGGCGTGGCGGTCCGCGAAGGGCGACTCGATCACGCGCGCCGTCGCATCGGCGGCGACCTCGAGGGTGCCGAAGGCGCCGGGGGCGTTGGTGGCGCCGTTGCCGGCGAAGGCGGCGCTGCCCGCGAGGACGGCGACCGTGCCGGGGTAGTAGCCGTTGACGGGCTGGAAGGCCGGTTCGGCGGAGCCGAGTTTCTCGAAGCGCGCACCCGCCGCGAGGGCGAGCGAGAGGCGCGCCGGCGCGGAGAAGGTCGCGGAGAGAGTCTTGCCCGCCGGTACGCTCACGGCGTTCGTGACGGCGGAGGCGACCGCGACGGCGGCGGAGTTGGTGAAGGCGACGGTCTCGCCCGCGGCGGGCACGGTCGCGGGCTCCCAGTTCGCGGCGGTGTCCCAGTCGCCCGACGCGCCGCCGATCCACTTCGCCGCATTCGCGGCGGCGGAAAGGAAGACGAACGAAGCCAGAAGGAGGAAGGTTTTCCGCCACGAGCGCCTGGTGGCAGATGTCGGAAGGCCGGAGTGCTTCATGTCTGTTCCTTCGCGCGTCGTTGTGAACCGCGTCCACCGGTTGATTGCACGAAAGAATATTATTACATTCCGGAGCGTTTGTCATCGGTTTGTCAATCCACTTGCTATATTAGCGACTCTCCGTTCTTCTTGAATCTGGAAAGCAGGAAGGCAGGAAGTTCGGAAGAGAGACGCGCCCCTTCCTGCCTTCATGATTTCCAGATTGGCCTGCGCGGGGAAATAATCGACAAACCCCGTACCGCAATCGCCGGGGGGCCAGGACGAGGACGAGGACGAGGACGAAGGCAGAGGCCCTGCTTCGCCAAGGCCACGCTATCGTACCATGGTAGAGGCAGTTCACGGCCGTCGCGGACGACAGGTCGTAGCGCGTGTTGCCGTGGAAGAGCACGTTCGTGCAGGTGCCCTGCACCATACCGAGTGAGGTCGACGCGTGACGGTTGCTGACGATCATGCAGTTGACGAAAACGCTGCTGCCACGAAGCAGACCGCCGCCGCCGGTCGTGGTCCTCGAGTTGTTTTCAGCCATCAGGCAGTTTACGAACTTGTAGGAAACGCTGCCGCTATCGCCTGCGATACCGCCGGTATTGCTGGCATTGCCAACGAAGACGAGACGCGACGGATCCTCGCGGCGGATTTCAGCGACGGCCGTTTCGTAGAGCGGAACCGCGCCGGGCTCGTCATTGGCGGCCTCGTTGAGGAATGACCAGAAGATCACGCAGGGGTTGTTGATCCCGCTGCGGATCATGCGGCGGTTCTGCTCGACGACGGCGTCGCTCCGGCATGCCGCGGTCAGCGTGTGGAGGTGCGGCGAGGCGGGCGACCAGACCTGTCCGCCCGGCACGGTCAGCAGCGCCTCGGCAGCCCCGTCGCGGACGTCGAGTGTAAGCTTCGATTCCTCGCCCTTGTCGAAGGCGAGGGCGACCTCGGCGGGACCGTCCGCGACGTCGCCGCCGAAGAGGAAGCGCAGGCGGACGCTCCGCTTCGCGAGGTCCGCCGTAAAGACCTGCACACGCTCCAGGAAGAGGCCGTCGGGCAGGCGCTCGAGCGTCACGGAGCGGTAGATGCCGCCGAAGGCGTAGTAGTCGTCGCCCGTGCGGTAGAGGGGCGACCACTCCTGCTCCCAGTAGCAGTGCCGACCAGCACCGCGAGACGGTGCGTGCCGTGCGCGGCCGCCACGTCGACCTCGAAGGTCGAATAGGGCAGACGGCACTCCGCGACCTGCGCGCCGTCCCAGTAGACGCGGGCGTAGAGGCCCAGGCCGTCGAAGCGGATGCGGTAGCGCCCGTCGGCCTCGAGATCGACGTCGCGGACGTAGAGGCCGAGCCCGTGCTTGCCGTAGTGGTCGGGCGAGGTGTCGAAGCAGCCGGGAACGGCCGTCTTGTCGTCCGCCACGACGGTGGAGACGTCGACCTCCTCCATCGCCACATCGGCGTCCGCGTTCAGTACGTGCAACACCCTCACGAACATCGTCCTCCGCAATCCCGAAGGCACGACCTTTCCGGGATCGGCCTTCCTCCATCTCGCCCCCGGGGCCACCTTCTGGTACTACGGCAGAAAGGCCCCGGCGAGTATCACGAAATGGGCGCTCCGCCCCGTTGACAGTGCCTATCCCCACTATAGGGTCTACGTCCGTAACGGCGCCGATGCCGACGGATGGAGGGCCCTCGCCACCCGCTACGGCGATTTGCTGACGGCGGGTGACAAGGCGCGGACGGACTATCCGGGCGACCGGTGGACAATCGGGCTTCTCCTGCCCTCAAACTCCGACCGGGCCTGGTTCATCGCATGGTCCGACAAGATCGGAGCCGTTCTCATGATGCGATAGCTTCAGTTCTATTCCGGTAGCGCGGGCTGCGTCTTGCCGATGTAGGCCGGGTCGAGGAGCACGATGCGGCGGAGGTCGGTGAAGTTCGGGATCGCGTTCGTCGCGGTGCCGGGCTCGAGGACGATCCGCACGCCGGGTGCGAGGGAGGCGCGTCCGAGGTTCACGAACTGCCAGGACTCGTCGCCGACCGAGCCGGTGACGGGCCAGCGGTTGTCTTCCCGCAGGGCGTCGCGCTCGGCGCCGTTCGCACCATCCGTGACGTACGCGAGCGCGGCGTTCTGGTCGAGCGCGACCGAGGCACCGGAACGGATGTCGAGGAGCACGTCCCATTCGCCGGCAAGTTCGGGCGTGACGGTCCAGGAGATCGAGTGGACGGGCGCGTTGGTGTCGAAGGACGCGAGGCGGGCGTACTTGAAGTTGTCGATCTTGTCCTCCTGGATGCGGACGTTCCTCGCCTTGTCGAACTTGTCGCAGGCGACGATGGCGGAGCGGCCTCGGGCGGGCGCGCCGTCCTTGCCCTTGGGGGCGGCGGGGTCGGCGGCGACGGCGGTCTCGATCAGCGCGGGGTCGACGAGAGCGATGTTCTTCACGTCGCAGAAGTCGGTCTGGTGGAGGATGCCGTTCATGACCCAGACGCGGCTGCCCTTGTAGAGGCGGCGCTTGCCGAGGCAGATGGTCTTCCAGCGCAGGTCGCCCTTGCGGGCCTGGATCGTCTGGTTGGCGATCTCCTGGATGTTGGCGCACTTGAAGTCGTTGATGTACCAGGGCTGATAGATGCCGGCGTAGGCGGCGGCCTCGTCGAGAGCGACGGTCGAGGAGATGCGCACGGTGGCGAAGACATACCACCAGCCGGCGTCGGCGTCGTCGATCATGTAGCCGATCTCGGCGAAGGCGGGGTTCATCCAGGTGTTCTCGAGCTCGCCGGCGAGGTTGACCTTGAACTGGCAGTACTCGGTGCCGTCCGGATCCTTCTGGCGGGTCATGCGGGTGCCGCCGGTCATCTTGGCGGCGGGCACGCTGATCACGGCCGAGCGGCGCGGGTACTTCGTGGGCTCGGCGGGCGACTCGAAGGAGCCGAGGAAGCGCTTCTCGTAGTTCTGCATGCCCTGGCCCTCGCCGATCTCGCCGCAGGCGCCGCGGTCGAAGGCGTCCTGGAGGGAGGACTTCCAGAGCCGGAGGAGATCCTCGCGGGGCGGGAGTTTGTAGCCCAGCTTCTGGGCGGGCTCGATCATGTCGTTGTAGCGCTGGAGGGCCATGTCGAGGCCGGCGATGCGGGCGCGGCGGGCGAGGACGTTGTTCTTGTTCTCGGTATGGCCGCCGCGCGTCCCGGCGACGGCGTTGTCGAGCGCACGGAGGATCTTGACGCAGTCCTCGGCGGTGAGGTAGTGCGAGGAGTCGCCGACGTAGCAGCCGAACCAGGTCCAGCGCTGGCGGAGCCGCGCGTGCTCGAGGAGGTCGAGGTACTCCTTGATGGCGCGGCCGCCGCGGGGCCCGAAGGCGGCGTAGACGTACTGGTCGGTGAGCGCGTCGATGTCGGCGTCGGGGTTCCACAGGAGCTTGCCGAAGAGCCAGAGGTTCATCGCCGCCATGTCGCCGACGATCGTGGAGAACTGGTTCTGCGAGGAGACGCCCTCGACGCCGCAGGCCTTGTAGTAGCGCGCGGTCTGCGCGAAGATGCGGTGGTTGGGGAAGGGGAGGCAGTAGTCGCGGAAGTTGGCGAGATAGTCCCAGACGTAGGGGCCGTTCTTTGGGTTGGACATGCGTGCGAGGTTGCCGAGGCTGTAGGCGCCGCGCTCGTTGAGGTTGACCGGGAGGCCGTGGTTGCGCCAGAGCTCGGCGACGCCGCCGCCGACGTTGGGGCCGAGCATGACCGCGGGATTGCCGGGCAGGCGCTCGCCGTAGCCGAGGAAGTTGAAGCGGACGTGCGGGTACTTCTTGGCGAAGTGCTCGCCGACCTTGTTGGCGAGGGTCACGTACTGGATCGCCTGGATCGCGGAGCCGTCGGGGTCGGGGTGCTTGGCGATCAGCGCGAGGCACTTCTCGCATTCGCAGAAGGCGGCGCCGTCGTCGACGCCGACGGCAATCTGGTGGAGCTTGGGATTCGCGGCGAGTTCGGCATCGATCTCGGCGTAGAGCTCCCTGAGCATCTCCTCGTTGCTGACACAGACCCAGTGGAAGTTGCGCTGCTTGGTGTGGTGTACGTAGGCGTACCACTCGGGGCGCGTCTCGGCGAATTTCTTGCGGGGCACGTAGCGGGTGCAGACGGTCTGGCCGATGGTCGGGCGCTCCTTCTTGCCGAACCAGGCCCAGCGCGGGTCGCCGGCGGGCGGGTCGAGGCGGAGGTGCATCATGTGGTCGAAGTGCCAGTAGCCCATCTCGCACCAGGTGTCGCGCCACGTCATGCAGGGGGCGTCGACCTTGTTGTAGTCGCCGGCGAGGGAGAGCTCGCGGACGCTGGGGACGTAGGTGTAGTCGTGGGTCGCGAAGACGAGGCCGAAGGTCTCGAGGAGGTCGTAGACTGCGTAGGCCGTGCCGCGAGGACCGTCGCCCGTGACCTCGAGGGTGTTGGCGTCCTTCACGCGGATGCAGAGCTCCTGCGGCTTGGTCGCCTGGTAGGGCGCGCCGACGAGGATCGTCCGGTAGCCGGGGACGGGCTTCTCGGCGACCATGAACTCGGCGCCGGCGAGGCGGCCGAGGTAGTCGGCGAGCTCGTTCGCGACGTACCCGACGCCGTTGGTGTCATTGTTGTAGGGCACGACGACGGCCCTGGCGCGGCCCTGGGAGGCCAGCACGAACGGCGCAGCCTCGGCCAGCGCCTGCACGGATGACATACAGGCGGCGGCGCTTGCCGCCGCGAGAAATGATTTCATGGTCACGTGATAGTCCCTTCGTGTGCGGGTTGAAATGCGCGCAAGAATCCAAGCAGTATCTATGCCAAGGCTGCCCCCCTAGGGATTAAACGGCAGGAAGACCATGCGCTCCCGGGGGGTGTCGTTGGGACGGTGCAGCACAAGGGTGGGTGTGCCGTCGAAGGTGTGGAAGACCATGCCGTGGCCGCCGTCGCCATCCCCGCCCAGTGGATCGAGCCCTTCCACGGCACCGTCATGACCTCCTTCCGCGCCTGGACGACCATCACGATGGATCAGTTCCTCGACCACGCGCTCAAACTCGCGGTGGCACTTTGCCCTTCACGATGCGGAGGTCGTTGAGGCAGCCCTTCTCGTGTCCGCCGCAGCAGTAGGCGAGGAGAACGTCTCCATCCGGAAGGAAGTGGATCGCCGTGTAGCAGAAGCCCGACTCATCGTCGTACTCGATCGTTTCGGGATCGCTCCACGCGACGCCGTCGTCGCTCCAGGCGACGACGAGACGGCGGCGGAACGCGTCCCAGCGTTTCGAGGCGGGCGCCACGCCCCAGCGGGGCGAGATGTCGTTCCAGACCGCGAGGTATCGGCCGGTCACCGGGTCGCGCTTGAGCGAAAGCGGCGAGCCCATGGAGGCAAACTCGGGCGCGGGGATGGGCGGTGTCCAGTGCATGCCGCAGTCGACGGAGAAGGACTTGTACTGCGTTCCGTAGCCGGAGCGCTGCCAGCACATCAATGCGCCGCCTGGCAGGACGGCGACGCCCGGTTCCTGGAGGCCGGACCAATGCGAGGCCTGGCCACGGGGCGGGAGCATCCAGTCTTCGGACCAGGCCCACTTCGCGCCGCCGTCGTCGGAGCGCAGCACAAAGTCGATCCCGCCGAAGTTGACGTAGGTGGTGAAGGCGACGGGGTAGAGGATGCGGCCGTCGGCGAGCTGCACGAGGCGGTCGTTGTTGCCGACGTAGTACCCGGGCGCGCGCACCATGCAGCGGGGCGTCGTCCAGGTCCGGCATTCGTCGGAGGAGAAGGTCGCGAAGGGGCGGCAGTCCATCACGTCGTCGGTCTCGGCGTCCATGCCCTTGATCCTGCGCTTGATGAGGAAGACGAGCATGATGCGTCCGTCCTTCAGGCGCAGGGCCGAGCAGCTCATGGCGTTGCCGTTGGCGGGGCCGCGGAAGACGATCGTGTAGTCGGACCAGGTTTCGCCGTTGTCGGCCGAATACCGGACGACGATGTCCGCGGTGTCGTCGTCGTTTCCGTGCTCGCCGTTGTAGCGGGTGTAGAAGAAGGCGATGCGGCCGTCCTCGAGGGTGACGAAGGCGCCTTCGGAATTGCGGGGGTTCTTGTGCGCGAAGTCGCTCGGAATTTCGCAAACGGAGCGGATGGTCATGGTGGATCCGGGGTTGGGTCTGCACGTCTGGTGTGCGTGCAGGCGGGTTGTAAAGAGGTGGCGGTGTGGCGGTGCGGCGGCTACCACTCGAACGCGATCGCGTCGAGGAAGGCTCGGGCCATGAGCATCTGCCCGATCTGGTTCGGGTGGATGCGGTCCCAGGCGAGTTCGGCCGGGTGCATGTGGACGAGGATTTTGTCGAAGAGCGCCTGCGAGTCGGCGAGGCGGCAGTCGTACTTCGGTGCGAGGGAGCGCATGAAGTCGGCGTAGCGGTCCATCGTCTTGCGCATCGGGTCCTCGCGGTTGGGCTCGAGGAAGTGCGGCGTCATCAGGATCAGCCCCTTGGCGGTCGGGCGCGTTTCGCGGACGAGGCGCTCGAGGGTCTCGGCGTATTCGTCGAAGAAGACGCTCGCCCCGGGCATGTAGGGCACGTCGAACTGGCGCCAGACATCGTTGATGCCGATGTTGATCGACAGCCAGTCGGGCTTGAGGGCGATGACGTCGGTCTCCCAGCGGGCGGCGAGGTCGCGGGCATTGTTGCCGCTGGATCCGACGTTCGAGACGCGGATGTGCCGCTCCGGGTAGCGCGTGTTCAGCAGCGCGTTGACGAAGTTGGGGTAACCCGTTCCGAGCGGGTTGAAGAGTCCCTCCGCGACGGGGCGCGCGCGCCCGCAGTCCGTGACGGAATCCCCGATGAAGACAAGCCTCTGGTTCTTTTCGATGAGCATTTCAAAAATTCTCCGCGTCCGTTCGCGGACGTTGTTGCAAGTGTAGCATGGCTTCCGTCAGACACGCAACAGGGTGCGTTCTGCTTGTGAAGTTCCTGCTTTCCCGCTTTCCAGATTCAAAAAGAATGGAGAGGTGCCACGATCAACCGCCTCGCAGCGCATAGCGCGCGAAGCGGGCGTAGTAGCCGCGGACGTCGCCGACGTAGCGGCGGAGGGTCGCGGACGCAAGGCCTTCAAAGTCTCCGCAGGCGAGGAGCGCGCGGGCGAGGAAGAGTTCGCGGAGCGGGCGGTTCACATATGTGCTCCAAAGCGTGCGGTTGGTCATGGCCTCGATTTCCGCCGCGCAATCGGCGTGGTCGTGGCCGCCGAAGTCCGGCTGGCGGAGCACGTCGGCCAGGGGCTTGGCGAAGGCCGGATCGGGGCGGAGTTCGGTGAAGCGGCAGACGGCGCGGATGTGCGAGAGGCTGCCGTCCGCGCTGAGCGCGGCGATCTTCTTCACGACGACCGCGGCGGGAACCGGTTCGCGCGAATAGGCGAGCGACTGGAGGTCGGCGTCGAGGTCGCTTTCGTCCGCGAGGTCTTTGCCGCTCCACGCGCCGTAGTCGTAGCCCTTGTCCCAGTCAGTGCGGTCGAAGGTTGCGAGGAACTCCGTGTCGAGCGGGCCGCCGACGAGGGCGGAGAGGCGGGCGCGGCGGCGGAGCTCCATGGCGTCCGCGGGCTTGGCCGTGGAGGTGGCGAGAACCTGCCGGGCGGCCTCCGGCGCGGCAAGCATGGCGGCGATCAAGGCGTGGCTCAGCGGATCGTCGGCGACCGCAGCGAGGTCGCGGACGTCCGGTGGCGGTTCGTCGCCGCGGATCAGTGTGGCGGGGCGGAGGTTGCCGACCTTGATGAGTCGGCGCTGGAGCTCGCGGACGTCGATGGCACGCAGGTCGCCATCGGTCGCGGAGGCGGCCATGGCGGCGGCGATGCCGGCGGCGTAGGACTGATTCTGCACGTCGGCCTGCATGCGGAAGATCGGGAGCGCGTCGCGGTGGCAGCTGATGCCGAGGCCGGTGACGAGGAGGCCCGCAATCCCACTGGGGAGCAGCGCGCGGAGGGGCAGATCGGCATGGTAGGCGATCACCAGCGGCGGCGGCAGCACGTGGAAGAGCGGATGCGAGCCATAGCCGTGGCGATCGTAGTCGCTAGTGCAGCGGCAGATGGCGTCGCGCCACTTGCGGTCGCGGAAGACGTCGAGCGGCGAGACCGTCACGTCGCCGACGATGCAGCGGCGTTCGCGCGAACCGGGCAGGGGAGAGATGTCGAACTCCTCGGGGAAGCGGCGGCGCGCTGCGATCATCGCGCGGGTGACGTCGGCCGGGTTGTTGTCGTCGATGAAGGTGTAGTCGGTGTTGTAGTAGCGTGGCGGAACGGGAAGCGGAGGCAGTCCGGAACCCTGCACGGCGAGCTCCGCCTCGCAGGGGTAGACGCAATCGGCGCCGGCCGCGTGGGCCACGTCGGCGCTGCCCGTCGAGTCGATCACGACCCTGGCCTCGACGAGGCCGCGTCCCCACGGCGTCGAGACGATGGCGCCGCGGATGGTCGTCGCGCCGCCGGTCGTCACGACGACGCCCGTGGCCATTGCGCCGAACCAGATCCTGCCGCCGTCCTTGAGGATGTGGCGGCGCAGCCACTCGGCCTTCTGGAAGGAGTTCCAGCGGTCCAGTTGGTAGAGCGGGTCGTTCTCGCAGAGTTCCCACGTTTCGCGTGCGATCCGGTCGGAGAACCCGTCGCGCGCGCCGTACCAGTAGAGGTTGATGCCGCCGAGCGTGCCGACGCCGCCGAGTTCGTGGAGCGATTCGAGCACGAGCGTCCTGGCGCCGGAGCGGGCGGCGGAGAGGGCCGCGGGCGCGCCGCCGGTGCCGCCGCCGACGACCAGGACATCGACCTTGTCGAGCAGGGGGAGCGCCGTGACGTCCGCGAGGCGCACCACGGGCCGCTTCTCGAGGCCGATGAAGTCACGCGGAGGTTCGGCGAGGCGCAATCCGCCGAGGTCGGCGGCGTTTGCGGCGTCCACGGGCGCGGGGCGCCTGCAGGCGGCCGGGTCGATCGCCGCGCCGCGCGCGAAGGAGGCGCCCAGCCGCACGCCGGCCGCGAGAAAGTGCTCGATGCGGCGGAGGCGCTCGGCGTCGGCGCGGGAGACGGCCGCGCAGGGGCCGAGCACGTGCAGTCCGGCGATGGACGTGCGGAAGGCCGCGAGATCGATTGTCGCGCCGGAAGGGCAGGGGAACGGGCCGCCCGCAATCGCGTCCTGCGGCAGGAAGCCGACGCGCGGCGCGGCCCACACGAGGCGTGCCGACCACGAGACGCGGCGGAGCGCGTCCTCGGCGTCCGCGACGGTTTGCGGATCAAGCGTTGGCATCGGGCGGACGACCGTGTGGCGGAAGAGGGGCCATTCGTCGGAGCCGAGGCCGTTCTTGTGCGGCATCGTTAGCGTTCCGATGCGTTCGACTGTCACGCCCTCCTGCGGCTTGGCGTGGGCCAGGGCGTCCGCGATGCGGTACGGCAGGCACATGTCGAGCGGCGCGGGTCCGGCGACGACGCGCGAGAAGGCGACCTGGGCGTCGGCGGGCCAGGGCAGGAAGCTGGCGCCTGCAAGGCGCGCGAGCTGCGCGGCGGGTGTGGCATCGACGACCGTGCGGGCGAGCGCCGCGAAGCGGCCGCCCTTGCCGGCGAAAAGCACGCCGGCTAGACCGTCGGCGTCCTGCAGGAGGCCCGTTGGCGCGGAACCGAATTCGAAGGCGACGCCGGCCTCCAGCAGAGCCGTATCCAATGCTGCCTTCGCGACGAGCGGACGCGCGGTCGGCCCTTGGAAAAGCTTGTCGAGAAGCGGGTGCGCCGGCACGCCTTCTGCGGCAGGGCGCTCGAGACGCCCCGTGGCGCAGAAATCCTCGCCGAGGTAGGTCTCGGGCGCGATCACGAGGACGCGCAAGCCCTTTGCGGCCGCGGCGAGGGCGGCGGCCACGCCGCCCGACGCGCCGCCGGCGACGACGACGTCGAAAGTTCCATAGACGGGGACGGAAGAGGAAGCAGGAGTGGTGTTCATGGATCCTGTGCGGTGTGGAGCGCGGTCTTGCACGTGGATGTGCACACGAAAAAATGACTGAAATCACGGTATCAGATAGCGCCGCACGGCGCAAGCCGCAGCGGAACCGCGAATGCACGAAGGGCTTAACGCAGAGACCCTGCGTCGCCGCGGCTACCGCCGCAGCAGCAGCGTCGGCGGAATGCGGAAGACGAGGTAGACGTCGCCGCCAGCGCGGACGATCCGGCGGTCGTGTTCCCCTCGAAGAGACAGCGGACGAATTCGAGCGTGCCGTCGAGATGGCGGCTCGGGGATGCGCATTTACCGGTCGAACGGTTGTTGCGGAAGACGGTGTCGTAGACCGTGACCTTCGTGCCCGGGTTCTCGACGTGGAAGACGCTGCAATCGTTGTCGGTCGAACCGCGGTGGGCCTCGAAGACGCAGTTGGTGACGATGCCCCTGGCGCCGCCGAAGATGCGGAGCGGCCACCTCCTTCCGTTCCGGAAGGTCGTGCGGACGAGCATGGTTTCCTGTTCGTTGTTGCCGACGCGGCAGGTGTAGCGGCAATTCGTGAAGACGCAATCGTAGCCGTCGGCGTGGCCGATGATCGAGACGGCGGCCTGGGAGTCGCCTTGCACGCCGTCCTTGCCGACGGTGTCGAGTCCGTCGGCGGGATTGTCCCAGTCGGAGCCGGAGCCGTCGGAGCCTTCGGGCATCGTGCCCCTGGGGACGACGTGGACCGCGATGGGCGCGGTCGTCCGCGAGACGGCCGTGAAGGTCGCGGTGCCGCAGGGGACGAGGGCGGGAACGGAGGCGCCGGCGGCGCCGATGTAGCCGTAGTCGGGGGCCCAGGAGTAGTTCTGGTTGATGCCGTCGTCGCAGCAGGCAACCCAGGGGCCCAGGTTGGTGCCGTAGGCCATGGAGCCGACGACGGCGGAGCGTCCGCCGAGCTCCGACTCGTCCGCCGTGCCGTCGTCGGCATCGGAGAGGCGCGCGAAGGCGCATGGCGCCGTTCAGGTTCGCGACGAAGCGGCAGTTTTCAATCTCGACCGTGCGCCCTGCCACGGTCGTGCTGCCCCAGTTGACGGCGTAGCGGTCCTTGGCGGTGGAACCGGTGAACCAGAAGCCGTCGATACGGACGGCCTTGGCGGAGGCGAGCGTCAGGTAGCTCGACTGGCAGTTGTCATTCGTCGTCGCGGGGTCGATGGCATAGCTGTCGAAGTCGCCGCGAAGGTGGACGGGACGTTGACGCGCCCGTCGCTGCCGATGACGCGCAGCGGGTTGTCTTCCCCATCGAGGACGGGCGTCTTCCCGAGGCGGAACTCGCCGGGGACGGGTGCGACGTGCATCCAGGCGTCGTCGCCATTCTGGTCGCCGGTGACGATCGTCTGGCGGAGGTCGGTGTCGCGCGGGCCGATGGCCTCCCCGGCCTCTCCCGCGAAGCCTCCGTAGAGCTCGATGGAATCGTTGA
>Ga0123335_1005089_pt1 | contig 16296 bp, 13 predicted proteins | sample BiotimSIPDNA_2_FD_89707 | JGI IMG/M metagenome (GOLD analysis project Ga0123335, IMG submission 89707) | Anaerobic biogas reactor microbial communites from Washington, USA - Biogas_R2 time_0 SIP DNA | ecosystem: Engineered > Bioreactor > Anaerobic > Unclassified | place: Washington, USA...
GGACGGCGGTTGCGGCACAGCTCCCTCGCTGCTAACGAATTATGAATTATGAATTATGAATTATGAATTATGAATGATAAATGCGTCTCATCATTCAACATTCAGCATTCAGCATTCAGCATTCAGCCCCTCGCCCCTATTTCCGTCGCCACCATTGCTGGTGGTAGTAGCGGATGGCGTTGAGGATGAATTGCTGGCGGTCTTTGCGCTCTGGGGGGGTGACTTCTACTTTGGGCGAGGCACCTTCCAGGATGAGTTTGATGTCGGTTCCGCCCTCGCTGTCGCGGAAGGTGCGGATGTAGATGCGAGTCAGGCCCTTCCAGGCGAATCGCCTATGCTTGCCAAAACGCCCAACGCCGTTGAATACGGTACCGCCGTCTTCGTCTAGGCGCCATTCTTGGTGACCGAAGATCATACAGATGGTAATTCCCACCAGGAAGACGGTGCCGATCAGGAAGGGGATACCGAACAGCGTTTGGCCTAGGTCGAATTTCCCATCGATGATCTGGGTTCCGTAGATTCCAAATATACTTATGCCGCTCCAGAATGCGGTGAAGAAAACTAAAATCCAGGCGGCCTTGGAGCGCATGACAGCGCCGATGACGATTTCGCCGGCCTCCTGGCGCAGCCAAGTCCCGGGCGGTGGTTGGCGTAGCACGTCCTGGCTGACTTCATCCGCCACGACGCATGCGGAGACCCGGTTCAGCCGACCGCATTCCGGGCACTGGGCCAGGTCGGTGGAGATGTTGATTGCTTCCGGCGGCAGGGCGCTGCCGCATTGCGGGCAGAGCATTTTCATGGCGGTGTCCTCCGGGATAGGCTATCGTATGTGGTTCAACCTTTAGGCTGCCGTGTCTTCGCTCCCTCGCCTCTAACGAATGATAAATGATGAATGACGAATGATAAATGCGCCTCAGCATTCAGCATTCAGCCCCTCGCCTCTATTTCCATCGTCGCCATTGCTGGTGGTAGTAGCGGATGGCGTTGATGATGAACTGCTGGCGTTCTTTGCACTCCGGGAGGCTGATTTTCAGCTCGGGAGAGACGCCTTCCAGGATGAGCTTGTAGCTGGTATTGCCGTGGTTGTCGCGTGTGGTATGGGTGTGGATGCGGGACAGGTCTTTCCAGGCGAAGCGCCAACGCTTGCCAAAACGTCCAACGCCATTGAATCCACTGCCGCCATCCTCGTCCAAGCGCCATTCCTGGTGTCCGAAAATCATATAGATAGTGGTTCCCACCAGGAAGATGGTGACCAGCAGGAAAGGGATGCCGAACAGCGTTGGGGTCAGTTCGAAGCTTCTTTTGATGATTTGGATGCCGTAGATGCCAAATATACCTATGCCGCCCCAGATGGAGGTGAATAACGCCATGGGCCATGCGGATTTGGAGCGCATGGTGGCGCCGACGACGATTGCGTCGGCCTCTTGGCGCAGCCAAGTCCCGGGTGGCGGTTGGCGCAGCACGTCCTTGCTGATCTCGTCCTCCACGACACATGCGGAAGCCCGGTTCACTTGACCGCACTCTGGGCATTGGGCCAGGTCGGTGGCGATGTTGACTGCTTCCGGCGGCAGGGCGCTGCCGCATTGCGGACAGAGCATTTTCATGGTGGTGTCCTCCGGGATAGGCTATCGTAGGTAGTTCAACCTTTAGGCTGCCGTGTCTTCGCCCCCTCGCTGCTAACGAATTATGAATTATGAATTATGAATGATAAATGCGTCTCATCATTCAACATTCAGCATTCAGCATTCAGCATTCAGCCCCTCGCCGCTACTTCCATCGTCGCCATTGTTGATGGTAGTAGCGGATGGTGTTGAGGATGAACTGCTGGCGGTCTTTGCACTCCGGGAGGCTGATTTTCAGCTCGGGAGAGATGCCTTCCAGGATGAGCTTGAAGCTGGTATTGCCGTGGTTGTCGCGGGTGGTGTAGATGTGGATGCGGGTCAGGTTGTTCCAGGCGAAGCGCCAACGCTTGCCAAAACGTCCAACGCCATTGAATCCACTGCCGCCATCCTCGTTCAAGTGCCATTCCTGGCGTCCAAAAATCATATAGATAGTGGTTTTCACCAGGAAGATGGTGACCAGCAGGAAAGGGATGCCGAACAGGGTTCGGAATGGGTCGAATTTTCCATCGATGATTTGGGTTCCGTAAGCAGCAAACATACTGATGCCGCCACAGATTGCGGTGAATAACGCCGCGCCCCATGCGGCTTTGGAGCGCATGGTGGTGCCGACGACGATTGCGTCGGCCTCTTGGCGCAGCCAAGTCCCGGGCGGCGGTTGGCGCAGCACGTCCTTGCTGATCTCGTCCTCCACGACGCATGCGGAAGCTCGGTTCACTTGACCGCACTCTGGGCATTGGGCCAGGTCGGTGGAGATGTTGATTGCTTCCGGCGGCAGGGCGCTTCCGCATTGCGGGCAGAGCATTCTCATGGCGATGTCCTCCGGAATAGGCTATCGTATGTGGTTCAAGCTTTAGCTTGCCGTATGTTGCTATCTTGGGGGCGCTTGCAGTGGACTTGGTGGACATGGTGGACGTTGTGGACGGCGGTTGCAGCGAAGCTCCCTCGCCCCTAACGAATTATGAATTATGAATTATGAATTATGAAATGCGCCTCAGCATTCATCATTCAACATTCATCATTCAACATTCAGCATTCAGCATTCATCATTCAACATTCAGCCCCTCGCCCCCGCCCCTCGTCCTTATTTGGTTTTAGCCAGTGCTTGGTCGAAGTCGGCGATTATGTCGTCGATATGCTCCAATCCAACCGAGACTCGGATCAAGTCAGGGGAGACGCCAGCTGCGACCAGTTCGGCGTCGTTGAGCTGGCGGTGGGTCATGCTGGCTGGGTGGAGGACACAGGTGCGCACATCAGCCACGTGCACGGCGATGGCAGCGACTTTGAGGTTGTTCATGACGATTTCGCCGGCCTTGCTGCCGCCTTTGACGCCGAAGCAGAGGACGCCGCTGCAAGACTTGAGGTATTTTTTGGCTAAGGCATGCTGCGGGCTGGAGGCCAGGCCAGGATAGTTGACCCAGCTGACGAGCGGATGCTTTTCCAAGTGCTGGGCCAAGGCCAGGGCATTGGTGCCGTGTCGTTCCATGCGGATATGGAGGGTTTCGCAGCCGACCATCGCCAGGAAGGCGTTGAATGGCGACATCGGCGTGCCCATGTCGCGGATCCATTGCCCCCGCAGCTTTACTGAGAAGGGCGCCGCTGCAAAGTCGCGGGTGTAGACCAGGCCGTGGTAACTCGCGTCTGGCTCGGTGAATTCCGGGAATTTGCCGTTGGTCCAGTCAAAGCCGCCTTTTTCGATCACGATGCCACCCAGGCTGATGGCATGGCCGTCGATGTATTTAGTTGTCGAGTGGGTCACGAGGTCAGCGCCGAACTCGAAGGGCCGGCAATTCATGGGCGTGGGGAAAGTGTTGTCAACGATCAGGGGCAGGCCGTGCCGATGGGCGGCTGCGGCCATCTTTTCCATATCCAGCACGATCAGCGCTGGGTTGGCCAGCATTTCGGCGAAGATAGCCTTGGTATTGGGCCGGATCGTTGCCTCGATGTCAGCCACGGACGCGGTGGGCGGCACGAAGCTGAATTCAATGCCGGCCTTTTTCAAGGTGTTGCTGAACAGCGACACCGTGCCGCCATATAGACTGGAGACGGCGATGATGTGGTCGCCGCAGCGGGCTATGTTCTGAATGGCCAGGGCATTGGCGTTCTGGCCAGAACTGGTCGCCACCGCTGCTACGCCGCCTTCCAACGCCGCGATTTTTTTCTCAAAGCAGTCAACCGTCGGATTCGCCAGGCGCGTGTAGAAAAAACCTTCGCGCTTCAAGTCAAAAAGGTCGGCCACGCTCTGCGCGTCGTCGTATTTGAAGGTCGTGCTTTGGACGATCGGCGCCACCCGCGGATCGCCATTGCTGGGAGTATAGCCGGCCTGGACAGCGATCGTCTCCAGTTTCCAGTTTTTTGTGTTCATGATTGAATTCCTTAGTTGATGAAGGCCGGAAAGCGTTGCCGCCAGCCAAAATTGCGCTATGCCGGTGAATAACAAGCGACCGGCAAAGCATAACGTAATCATTGAAATCGCTAATCGCAACAAATGGCAGAGCAATTGAACTGCCAAGCTATGATAAATTTTCAAAAAAAAGCGCCGCGCGCGGTTGCCATCACCAAAAAGGGCGCTACATTGTATCAGTGAATCGAAACACTAATGCGGCCTTCGGGCTGGCGCCGCCCGTTTTTTTGCCGGCTCTCGTTTCGATGAATCGAAACAGTAGTGCAAATTTAGTTGATTTGGTTTGTGTGTGGTTGTTTTTTTTGTAGGTTTAAAGAAAAGGAGTGCAGTTCAGATGAGGTCGTGTGCAGCGAGTATGTCTTTTGTTTTTCTGTGTTTTTTTGTGTTTTTATGCAGCGGCGGGTGCACGCCGCGGGAGTCGGCGCGTGATGGTGTCATTGTTTTGAGTTACGCGAATTTTCCTCCGAATTCGACTTTTCCGTGCATTCAGATGGAGCGTTGGAAGGCTGAGGTTGAGAAGCGCACTGGCGGTCGTGTGCAGATTAAGACATATCCAGGCGGGACGTTGCTGGGTGCGAAGGACATCTTTGACGGCGTTGCGGCTGGTGCTGCTGACATCGGCAATTTTGCGATGAGCTATCAGCCTGGTCGCTTTCCAGTCTCGGAAGCCATTGATCTGCCGCATTTTTTCCCGGATGCCAAGACAGCGGGCGCGGTTTTATCGGACTTGATTTCGTCGATGGCGCCGGCGGAGTTTGCGGATGTAAAGGTCTTGTCGGTGTTCACGTGTCCGCCTGGTGTGGTGATGAGTTCGCAGCCGTTGACGGGACTTGACTCGCTGAAAGGCATGGCGTTGCGTTCATCAGGGACGATGCTGGAGGCGATGCGCCTGATGGGGGCGGCGCCGGTGGCGATGCCGCAGTCGGATGTCCCGGACGCCTTGCAGAAGGGCGTGGTGAAAGGGCTGGCGTCGTCCGCCGAGGTTTTGAAGGACATGAACTATGCGGCCTTCTGCGGTCATGTCATGGCGATGCGGCTGCCGGTGACGAGCTTTGCGGTCGTTATGAATAAGGCCCGTTACGAAGCGCTGCCAGAAGATATCCGGGCAGTTCTGGACGGTTTGTACGATGAGCAGTCGGTTTGGACTGGCGAGTACGTCGACCAGCACGCTGATGAGGCGTTGGCTTGGGCCAAGGAGGCGCACAAGGTGACGGTGTCAGTGCCGAGCGCGGAAGATTATGCCCGCTTGCAGGAATTGTTTGCGCCGCTGCTCGAAGACTACATCCAGCGCGTCAGCAGCAAGGGCGTCGACGGCCGGAAAGTCCTTGACTTTATTCGTTCACATCCGGCATTCAAGGAGGCAAAGCCATGATGTTCCTAGTCCGAATAGAGCGGTGGTTATGCCTAGCCGGTATGTGGATTGCCGGGTTTTTGCTGTTAAGCATGGTCGTGCTGGCTGGCGCCAATGTTTTTTTCCGTCTGGGGGGCCAGCCGCTGGGCGCGATCTATGAGTTGTCCAGCTACATCGGCGCCCTGGTGGTGGCCCTGGCCCTGGCGGACACGCAGCGGAAGCGCGGCCATGTCGAACTGGACTTGTTCACGCGACGGTACTCGGAGCGGACACGCCGTGTCGTCGGGGCGTTCAATATGTTGAGTGGGGCGGCGCTGATGCTGCTGATTTCCGTGCAGCTTTGGAATCGGGCCAGCCGACTGTTGGCGGCAGGGGAGGTCTCGGAAACGCTCAAACTGCCGTATCCGCACCTGATGTACGTTGCGGCTATTGGGCTGCTGCTGCTCGCTTGCGCCTTTTTCACGGATTTCGTCTTCCTGCTGACTCGGAAGGACCCGGACACAGAGGCGTACGCGCAAACCAGCCGCAAGGGCGTGGTCAGCAGCATTCGGGCGGAGATCGAGGAGTAAAATTCGTCGCAATAGTGGACGTCATCGGGTCGCCCACAGTTTTTGTTTTGGGCAGGCTGTGCTATGGTCATGGCCGCCGACGTAAAGGCATTTGGAGCAAGACATGGATATGCATTTGGTGGTTGGAGTTGTCGGCATCTTCGTCATGCTGGGGATGATTTTGTTTACGGGCATGTCTCCTGGCCTAGCTATGCTGTTGGCTGGGCTGGTCGGTTTGCTGGTGGTCAACCCACCGACGTCAATGGCTGCGGTGTGGAATGGCGTGGTCGGCGCCGAGGTCTGGACCGTCTGCTCCAATTATGGCTTTACGGTGATTCCGTTATTTGTTCTCTTAGGCGAGGTGATTTTCCATGCAGGCTACAGCGACCGGTTGTTCAAGGCGGCGGAGGCCTGGTTTGGCGGCCGGCGGGGCGGACTGGCTATCACCACGCTGATGGCTTGCGCTGGCTTTTCCGCCATCTGTGGGTCGAACACGGCGACGGCCGCGACCATGAGCGCGGTGGCTCTGCCTCCCATGACCCGGGCCGGATACCATCCATTGCTGAAATGCGGCACGATTGCGGTTGGTTCAACCCTGGGGGCGGTCATTCCGCCCAGCATTGTCCTGGTCGTGTATGGACTCTACACCAACGTCAGCATTGGCAAGCTGTTTGCAGGCAGCATCATACCAGGCCTCCTCCTGGTGGCGGCCTTTGCGCTGATGGTCGTGGTCTTGTGCAAGCGTCGGCCAGACTGGGCGCAGCCGGGCCGGTCTTTGCCTTGGAAGGAGAGATGGCGCCTGATGCCGGGCATCCTGGAGGTCGCACTGCTGTTCGTCGTCATCATGGGTGCCATGTTCAGCGGGATTGTCACCCCGACCGAGGCGGCTGGCTTTGGCGCTTTCATTGGCATCGCCTTGTGCATACTCCGGCGTCGTCTCAGCCTGGCTGCGCTCAAGGCGGCTATGATCTCCACCTTGCACATCACCGGCATGGTCTTCCTGATCATCGCCGGAGCGACTGTATTCGGCAAATTCCTGGTGGTCACGGGCTTGCCGACGCTGTTGACTCAGGCTGTGGCTGGCTCGACGCTGCCGCCGCTGCTCATCATCATTTTTATGGCGGCTTGCTACCTGCTCGGTGGCTGCGTCATGGACGCTCTGGCCTTCCTGCTGATCTCTTTGCCATTGTTTTTGCCGGTGGTCGAGCAGTTAGGCTATGACAAAATCTGGTTTGGCCAGCTGATCTGCGTAGTGACCACCATAGGCGCGATTACGCCGCCGATCGGGGTGTCGGCGTTTGTCGTCGCCAGCATGTGCAAGGACGCTGATGCAGGCCAGGTGTTCAAGGGCACGATGTACTTCTACCCGGCCTACGCCTTTGTCATGGCGTTGCTGTTCATCTTCCCTGGGCCAATAGTCGGCTGGCTGTCCAGCCTGGCGAAATGAAGTCGGCCTGGGGCGCTGTCAGGGGGTGATGAGCGGCTTCAGGGCGGCGTCCAGTCCCGGGTCTGGTTGGGCGCCATTTTTGACGGCGGTCTGATACCATTGGGCGGCTTCAGGCAGGCGCGGCGGATCGGCGGTGGCGAGCAAGACTGCCAGGTTGAAGGCAGTTTCCGGGTCTTCCGGCTTCATCTTGTAGGCTTTTTTCAGCTGGAGTTCGGCGGCCTGCGTCCATCCCATGGTCAGCAAGGCGATGCCATACGCACGGGCGGCGTTGACATTGTCGGGATGCAGGGACACGGCTCGGCTGAGGCTGGACACAGCGCTGTCAGGCTGCGATTGGCGGACTTGGGCAAAGCCCATCGCCAAGAGGGTGTCAAGATCGTCGGGGTTTTGCCGGAAAGCCTGCTGCAAGTAGCGCAGGGTGTCTTGGTCATTACCGCAGTTGGCCGCGATGATGCCCAGGCGTTGCAGGGCGAAATGGTTGTCTGACTCCAGTTCAAGGACTTTCTGGTAGTTCCATTGCGCTGCCTCGAGTTTCTGCTGGCGCTCGGCGTCAAGGCCCTGCCGGAGGAAACCGCGGATCATGGCGGTGCGTTCCTGTTCGCGGCGGATGCGGTGTTCGCTGCTTTGGGCGTCGTCTCTGGCACTGGCGGCGCGGGCCTGCGCGGCTGCGGGCGCGGCTGGGGCGTCAGCGCTACGGCGGTTCTCCAGGTCGACCAAGGCTGCTTCCAGGGCTTTGCGGCGCTGGGTTTCCTTGTCGAGACGGGCGTTGACTTCTTGCAGCCGCGCCACCCAGGCGTCGGGAGTCTGGGGGGCTGATTGCAGGCGGGTGATGATGTCCTCCTTGGCCTTGACCTGCTGGTCAAGGTCGAGATTCTTGTCCCGCAGAGTTTCCGTCTGCTTTTGCAGTTCGGCGAGCTGGTCCTGGCTTTTCTTCAATTCCGCCGTAGTTTCCGCTAGGGTCTTGGCCATGCCGTCGACGACTTCGGTTTTGGCGGCGAGGAATTTGTTTTCCTTTTTCAGGTTGGCGACCATTTCTTCGGTGGCGGCGAGCTTGCGGGTTTGCTCCTGGTGGTTCTGGCGCCATTCAGTGATAGCGCTGTTTTGCTGGGCGGCGTCTGTCTGGGCTGCTTGCAGGCGTTGTTTGGCTTCTGCGGCTTCGGTTTCCGCAGCTAGTTTAGCGGCTTGCAGGCGGGTCTGCTCGGCGCTAGCGTCCAGGGCGGCTTGGTTTTGTCGCGTGATTTCTTCGCGCAGGCGTTGGTTTTGCTCGGCGGCGCTGTCGGCCTGTTGGCGCAGTTTTTTGCCCAGGTCATCTGCTGCTGCTGCGGCTTGGGTGGCCTTGGTCAGGGATTGCTGCAATTCGAGATTGCTGCGGATGAGATGCTCGGTCTGCTCGCCGGGCTTTTTCAAGTTTTCGATCAGCTGTTCCTGGTGTCGGAGCTGGTCGTTGCGGGCTTGGAGGGATGCCTGCATTTCTGCGAATTGCTCTTGGCTGGGCAAGGCGTCCAGGGCGGCCTTGAGGCCAGCGGCGGTGGCGTCGCGCCGCGCCAGGGCCTGGGTCAAGTCCTGGTTCCGGCGGCCCAAGTCGGCTTTTTCCTGCTTGAGCAAGGCGATTTGCTGGTCAGCCAGATTCTGGATGTTCTCCAACTGCGATTTCTGGTCAAGATTCTGAGCCAGGCCAGCGATCGTCTTCTTTTGCTGTTCCAGCAGACGTTCCTGCGCGTTCAGCTTGTCGTTGAGCGCTGTCTGGGTTTGCTCCTGGTCGGCCAGGCGCGTTTGCAAGTCCTGGTTTTCGACTTGGAGTTTGGTCAAGGCTTGGGCGCGAGCCTTGGCTTCGGAAGCCTGGAGTTCCAGTTTCCGATTCCATTCATCAAGAGCCTGGACTGCATCCTGCTTGGCGGCGGCAAGCTGGGTAGTCTGGTCGCGGATGGTTTTTTCCAGGGTGGCGATTTGGTTTTCCTGGCGGCGGGCGATGGTCGTCTGGTCACGCAGGCGGCGTTCGGCCTCGGCCAGGGCGGTGGCGGCCTGTTGGGCTTGCTGCTGGACTGCCGAAGCCTGGTCAAGGTGGGAACGAGCGTTTTCCACAGTTTTTTCGCGGACGAGCGTTGCTTCCTGGAGTTTGGCGGCCAGGAGTTGGTTCTGGCTTTCCGCCTGGCCCAGGCGGGTTTTCAGGCGCTCTGCCGCGCTGCGCAGTTCGAGGTTCTGTTCCTCCTTGATGACGGCTTGGGCGCGGACCTGCTGCAATTCCCGGGTGGCTTTGGCCAAGGCGTCGTCACGTTGTTTCAATTCCGTTTCCTTAGCTACCAGGCGTTCGTTCAGGACGGCTAGGTCCTGGAGTGCGGTTCCTGTCTTTCCTGGTGCGCTGGCAGACTGGTTCAAGGCCGTGGTGTAGGCTTGGCGGAGTTCTGCCAGTTCCGCATTTTCGCGCTCCAGCTGCGAGCGGATGCGCCGGATATCAGGATCTCGTTCGACCGCGGCTTGTTCCGCCGGGTCGAGTTTACGTTCCTCCAGGCGTCGCGTCAAGGTCTCGACTTCCTGGCGCGCTGTCAGCAACTCGCGGTTGCGGGCAGCCAGTGCCTCCTGCTGTTGCAAGATTGTCTTCTGGTTTTCAGGGTCGCGGTCGCGGAATCGACGCAGCTCCGTCACTTCTGCGTTCAGGCTGTTGTTTTGGTTCTGCAGCCTCTTGGCTTCCTGTTCCTTGTCCGCAGCGTTTTTTTCCGCCAGTTCGCGTTTGTTTTCGGCACCGGCCAGCCTAGTCATCAGGTTGTCATTTTCGGTCTTGCGGGCACTCGCCAATTCACGCGCCACCTTCAGGGCGGTCTCTTGGTCGGATTGCTGGCGTTGCCGCCATTCCAGCTGCCGTGTCAAGTCGGCGATTTTGGCGGTTGCCGCGTCCTGCGCTGTGCGCAAGGCCGTCGTTTCGTTGGTCAGTTGCTGGTTCCGTGCCTGGATTTGGTTCAGCTCCGCTATCTGGCGGGAAGCCTGCTCTTGGAGTTTCGACTCGTTCTGCAAGCGCGTGTTGGCTTCCAGGGTTTCGCGCAGGCGCAATTCAAGCAGGGACACTTTCTGTTCCAGGGCGGTTTTGGCGGCCGCCAGTTCGGCGGCGGCGGTTTCCTGGCCGGCGGTCTTGGCGGCTTCCTGGCGGGCGCGCTCAATGCTTTCCGACAGCAGCGCGACTTTGGCCGTCAAGCTGCGGTTGTCTTCCTGGAGAGCCTGGAGTTCCTTGGCCTGCTTGCTGCTGAGGGCGAGAAGGTCATCCCGCGACAACGCGCTGGCACTGCTTTGAATCCGGCTTTCCAGCTTCTCAATGTTCTGCTGGCAATAGTTGACACGGTAGTTCAACAACGATGGGTTCCATTGCGGGTATTTACGCCGGACGCCTTCGAAAATAGTCAAGGCTTCCTTGTAAAGGGGCAGGGCGGCCATCACATTGTTGTCAGCGACGGCCTTGTCAGCGGCTTCGAGCTTGACGAATCCGGTCATCCATTCGGCTCTGGCGGTGCCTGGGTCGTCCGGTGCGGCCAGGGCGTTCCAGGCGTGCGTCAGCGCCAGGATTGCGGCCAAGGCAAGGGTAGTGGCGTGGCAACGTGAAGTCATGGCGATTGCTCTCCTGAAGGCGTTGCAAAGATGTTTTCCAGGGCCGGTTCCGGCGGGCTGCCGGCGGCGATGGCCTGTTGGTAGAAGGTTTTGGCTTCTTGCAGTCGCGGCGGTTTGGCGACGGCGAGGAGGACGGCTAGGGCTGACAGGCTGGGGGCGTGTTTTGGATTCAAGTCAAGGGCGTGGCGGAATTGGGCTTCACCCGGCGCCAGGAGGGCTGCGGCCACAAAGACGGCGCCAAGGGTGTGCCAGGCGTCGGCGCTGTCAGGAGCTTGGGCAACCGCCCAGGCGGCCAGGGCCAACGAACGTTCCCATTGGCCTTGCTCCAGCATGGTGGAAGCCAGCAGCAGAAGCTGGTTGGAATCAGGGAAGGAACACTGGAAAAAGTGGTCTGACCAGGCGCGGGCGTTGTCGGCGTCAGCCAAGCGGCCGTACCAGACGGCGGCTCGGAGGGCAGGTATATGGTCGGCCGGCAGTTTTTCGGCCAGCAAGGCCCAATAGCGGGCGGCGCTGGCGGGGTCGCCGTTGTTTTCGGCGGCCCAGGCTTTGGCTTTGAGCTGACTGAGCGTTTGCTCCTGGCGCCGGTTTTCCTCTTCCCGGGCCAGGAAAGGGGCGATTTTCTGCTCCAGGGCGACTGCTTGCCGCCGCCATTCATCCGGACTGAAGCCAGGGGCGTCTGCCCGGCGATTGGTCGGGATTCGGGCGCGGCGCTCCGCATCTGCCAGCTGCTGGGTGAGGACGTTGATTTTGCTGTCGCAGTCCAGCCGGTCGAGTTCGGCCTGTTGGACGGCTTGGGCCAGGGCGTCGCGCTGGAGCAGGACATCGGCGAGGCTCTGGCGGATTTTTTCGGCACCTGCGGCGGCTTTTTTCCAGGCTATTTCGCTGGCTTCGGCGGCTTGGGCGCGTTCGTGAGCCTTAGCGAGGCTTTCTTGCAGTCGGGCATTGTCCCTGGCCAGGCGGTCGGCATCAAGCTGGGCGGCGGTGAGAGCGAGGCGGTGGTTCTGGTCTGCTGGTTCTGGCGGCTGGTCTGGCTCTGTCTGAACGGATTTAGCTGGCCGTGGCGTTTGGCTCAGGCGGTCGAGTTCAGCGCTGAGGCGGAGGTTGCGGGCTTGTTCCTCTTTCAACAGCTTGAGCAGATCGTCGCGACTCAGGCCAGCGCCGCTGCCATCCGGTCCTGTTTGCAGTTTATCCAGGCGGGTGCGGCAGTACTCCAGCCGGTAGGCGATCATGGGAACGTTCCATTGCGGGAAGTCGGCGGCAAGTTTTTCCAGGCGAAGGCGTGCGGCCTGGTAATCGGCCAGGGCCTTGGCGTTTTCGCCGGCGCTGGCGAAACGGTCGGCGCGCTCTATGTGCAAATAGGCGTCAAGCCATTGCTGGCGGGCGTTCTCGTTTTCCGCCGCCGGAAGAGCGGCGGCGCTGAGGACGACGAGCAAGACAAGCAGGACGGAGAGGGAATGCAATGACGGCGACGCAGGCATGGCAAAAGCTTGAAGAAGGGTGGACAGGCATCAGAAAGGATAAACAAGAGCAAAAATTCAAAGCAAAAAATCAACTATAACGTACGTGCGCAAGTTTTGCAAGTGCCTGGTCGGCGCGGGCAGGCTAGTGTGAGCAGGAGGATTGCTTAGCTGTCTGCGATTTTTTATGCTAGCGCATTTACAAACCGTTTTGACTGGCTACATTACTGTAGAGTTGAAGCGCTTCCGCGACATTAGGCGGTGGCAGGGGCTATCGGTTCACAAACACTAAGGAGATCACGCATGACGAAGGTGAAAGTTGGCTTTATTGGCTGCGGCGGCATTGCCCAGTATCATTTTGGTCATTTTGAACGGATGCGGGACAAGGCCGAGATTGTGGCGACCTGCGATTTGCTGGAGGAACGCGCCAAGGCCGCAGCCGAGCGCTTCGGGGCCAAGCCGTATCTTGACTACAAGGAGATGTTTGAGAAAGAAAAGCTGGATGCGCTCTTTGTCTGCGTCCAGCCCTCTGCGCACGACGGCATGGAATTGATCGCCATCGAGAAGGGCATTCACCTGTTTGTGCAGAAGCCGATGACGCTGGACATGAAATATGCCAAGAAGGTCTTGGCCGGCATCAAGAAGAAGAAGTTGGTCTCGGCGGTTGGTCTGCAATGTCGATATGCCGAAACCTTGGATATAGCGAAGCGCTGGGTGGCCGGAAAGCAGATTGGCATGGTCAGTTGCTACCGCCTGGGCGGTATGCCGAAAGTCTGGTGGTGGCGGGTCAAGAAGGAATCCGGCGGCCAGGTCGTGGAGCAGACCATCCACAACTATGACCTCTGCCGTTATATCTTCGGCGAAGTGGTTCGGGTCCAATCGGCCTGCCGCCGCGGCGTTATCACGGACGTTGAGAACTACGATGTCGAGGACGCCTCCTCGACCATTCTTACCTTTGCCAATGGCATCATCGGCACGTTCAACACCGGCTGCTTCGGCTCTGGGGGGGGTGATATCACAGCATTTGCCCCTGATGGCAAGCTGGCCTACTCCATCGGCGGCAATTACACCATCACCGAACCCAATATGACTATCACGGGCAAGGCTAGCAATGACTATGGCCAAGAATGCGATGAGACGTTCATCGACGCTGTCCGAGGCGAGATTGAAGCGGACGAGATTCTCTCCCCGTATTCCGATGCCATCAAGAGCTTGGCCCTGGTGTTTGCCATCAACGAGTCCATGGACAATGGCGGCATTCCGGTAGTGCCGAAAGTCTGATTGTATTCGCGGCCGGGAAGGGAAGGAGCGCACCTTGACGCCGCCCTCCGGCCATGACGACGACGGGCGCGGCCGACGGTCAGCCTTGGTCGGCCTTGTCGTCTATTCTCAACGCAAGCCATGCCGCCTGGCGCCGCAAGCTCCAGGGCGGCATGCAAGCACAAAGCAAGGAGGACTGGCTATGTCGTTTATGAAATTGGCGGCCGAGAGATATTCGGTTCGGAAATTTTCTTCACGGTCGGTGGAGCCTGAGAAGCTGGCCACTGTTCTCGAAGCCGGTCGCTTGGCGCCGACGGCGGCCAACAAGCAGCCGCAGCGGATTTTCGTCTTGCAATCTGAGGCCGCGTTGGCAGCGGTTCGAGAGAGCACGAAATTCCATTTTTCGACGCCCTTGGTGCTTCTTGTCTGCTATGACGAGGCGAAGGCTTGGCAAAATCCGTTCACGGGGCGTTCCAGCGGCGAAGTCGACGCTGCGATTGTGACGACGCACCTCATGCTGGCAGCCGCCAGTCTTGGCCTGGGCACGACTTGGGTCGGATATTTCAAGCCGGAGCCGTTGATTGAATTCTGCAAGTTGCCGGCTGGAATCAAGCCGGTCGCCATGCTGCCGCTCGGCTATCCGGCTGCGGACGCGACCCCCAGCCCCATGCATGGCAGCCGCGAGGCTCTCACGGCGACCGTGAAGTACCTCTGACATCGTCTTGCCGCAAGTTCCTTAGCCTCATCGGCCCCAGTCAGCTTTGCCGACTGGGGCCGATGAGGTTGGAGAACACAACGATGGCAGCGCGGCCTTTCTGCAACGATTATTTCCCGAACGGCGCGCCGGCGGCTTTCAGGTCAATGCCGTTGATGTCAGCGAAGAGCTTGCTGTAGATATAGAAGTCTCTCAGCAGGCCTTCGTTGTTGGCGGCGACGATGAGAGAGCAGAGCAGGCAGTTGATCAGGTCGCGGCGGGCGCAGATGTGGTATTTGCTGCGCTCAACGCGGCTGATCTGCCAGTCGGCCGCGATGTCAATCAGGTGGAAGTTGGCGTCAATCAAGCAGTAGTTGCCAGCATACAGGCCGATAGTGGCGTTCCAGCCAGAGGCATTGCCGAGCTTTTGGGCGATGACCGCCAGGGCCAAGGCCGCGCCGCCTCGGTACTCTAACACTTCCGCGACATTGTAGTGTTCGATTTTGGCGCCGCCTGCGGTGGTGGCGTGGAAGCCGCATTCGCGTAGATAAGAGACGATTTGCAGGGTACTTGCGCGCCGCCGCTTGAACGGCCGGTTGATTTCCTCGAACAGCTCGTCGACGTGGGACACGGAACGCTGGGTGTCTGTATAGACGTTGATGTCCCGGAAGGCTTCCCAGAGGGTGATGTCGTCAATGGCGATGCGTTCCAGCAGGCTGCGGCGCAGGCGTCGGCGCATGATGATGTTGCTGATCTGGTGAATACGCTGCCGCAGAACCGGGTTGGCGGAATCTTGCAGGGCGGCGATCAGGGCGTCAAGTCCCTCTTGGTTGAGGAGCTGCTCCATGGCCGTGGAGGCGACCGCGCCATTGTCATCCTGGAGAAGGTTGATCAGCGCATTGGTGCGTTTTTGTTTTTCGGCGGTGGTGATCATGGTGTCATGGCCCCTGGGGGCAGGGCTGCGGAAGGCGCAGCTGCCGGTTGCTTCGGCAATTCGTCAAGACTCTGGCGTTCATAGAATTGACGACGTTTCAAAACCTGCCTAATATAATTCCTGGTGCCAGGAAAGCTAATGTCGGCGATGGCGATTTCCTGGTTTGGGTCAGCCGGTTTCCAGAGCTTGGAGACACGGCCATAGCCGGCATTGTACTCAGCCAGCTGCAAGATGTCCCTGGAGGCATAGTCCCGCCAGTGACGGCCGGTCCAGGCGAGGTACCAGACGCCGATTTCGATGTTGACTTCCGGGTTCGTGAGCCGGCGCGGATCAACTGGCGGCTGCCGGTTGGCGCGTCGCCATTCCTCGACCGCGCCCGGGGTGATTTGCATCAGGCCGATTTCGCCTTTGCCGCCGACTTCGTGGGCGTTGAAGCGGCTTTCCTTCCAGATGACGGCCTTGATCAGGGCGACTGGCACGCCATGCCGGGCCGAAGCGCGAGCGATGATCGGGTCGAGATTATGTTCGCGCACTTTGCTCTGGGCTTCGCCCAGGCTGAAGAGAGTGCGCACAATGCCGATGGTGAAGGCAATCACCACCGCCAATGCCGCCAGAGCATGCCAGATTTTTTTGGAAGAAGTCGCCATGTCCAAAATAATAAACCGTCAAAGCGCAATTGCCAAGCCAAGCCGGCGAAACTGAGTCGGAAAAAGGTAATGGGTCAGCCATTGATATAAGCTCGCGCCTCGCGCGCGACAGAATTAGGGAGGGAGGTCCCCCCTTGGGTGGGTGGGGTTTGATTTCTGGAACCGGTGAAAAAATAGGCCGTTGCGCACCCTTTTTCAAGCGGTTTTCAGAAGAATCATCATAACCGTCCCATAGGCTCCTCAAACCGCCCAGAAATGAGCTGTTTTCCTACCTGAGGACACCAGGTTTTCCCAAAAGGCATTTTTGATTGTTGGGGTTTTCCTACTGAATTGAAAAGTGA
>Ga0123335_1005092_pt1 | contig 16292 bp, 16 predicted proteins | sample BiotimSIPDNA_2_FD_89707 | JGI IMG/M metagenome (GOLD analysis project Ga0123335, IMG submission 89707) | Anaerobic biogas reactor microbial communites from Washington, USA - Biogas_R2 time_0 SIP DNA | ecosystem: Engineered > Bioreactor > Anaerobic > Unclassified | place: Washington, USA...
ATGCGGAGCTCCCCCGTCGGAAGACTATTTTTTATATTATACTCCTATATCCCGATTAATCAACAAAAAATAAGGTGAAACTTTTAGCTTGTGAAACTTTTAGCTTCCCGCCGACGGATACACCTCATAAGTTTAAACCGGATGATTTTCGATCATCCGGTTTTATATGTGTGTTACATTAGTCCTTCTATCAACCTGACGACATCCCCGACAGTACTCAGCGAGGAAACGGTGTCTTCGGAAATCGACAGACTGAATTCGTCTTCAAGACCCATCATCATCTCCATCACATCCAGCGAATCGGCGCCCAGGTCATCTATTATGTCCGTATCCTCGGTTATCTGATCCTCATCAATGCCGAACTGTGAGGATATGATCTCTCTGACTCTTTCAAGAACCATCTCAGAGCCTCCCATTATTATTGCGTGAAAATTCGCGTTTGGCTTTTCCGTAAGCAACCACAACGCGGCGGTTTGGTTCGGTACCGGTCGAAAACGTGCTGACTCCTTCAAAATCCTGCAGAGCAGTGTGTATAACATGCCGTTCATAGGAGTTCATCGGTTCCAAGGTCATATTCCTGCGGTACTTGATGACCTTCGCCGCTACTTTTTCTGCCAGGTGACGCAGAGAGTCCTCTCTTTTACTTCTGTAAGCCTCGGCGTCCACGCTTATGTGCAGTCTTTTCTGTCTGTCCTTATTAACCACATAACTTGTCAGATGCTGTATCGCATCGAGCGTTTCTCCTCGTCTTCCGATGAGCATACCGAGTTTCTCGCCGGTCAGATTCACAACCATGGTATCTTCGTCTTTGAGCTCCACCACAGGTATCGCGTCCGAGCTCATGTGCTTTAACAGCCCACGCAGGAATTCCTCGGTCTTCTCCACGTCGGACTCTATAAATTCATAGCTTATCCTTATTTTTGCAGGTGAGGAGCCTATTCCCAGGAATCCTTGCTTGGCTCTTTCCAGTACCTCGACAGACACCTCGTCTCTGTCTTTGCCTACCTCTGCGAGTGCAAAGGCTATAGCTTCCTCCTCCGTCTTGCCGGAGGCATCAAATGTTTTCAGCATGAGTCGCACTCCTTTTAATTGTACGCTCCGGAGATTCAGTCCGCATCGTCCTGCCCTATTTCTCCCGCGTCAATGCTCTCATAATCATAGGCGCCCGCCTCGGTGTGTCCGTCCTGAAGCTGCGGTACTTCTTCGACATTTTCCTGCGGCTCCTCATCCGGGGCGTGCTGCTCGGCGAATCCGTTTTCAAATCGATCCGGAACGTAATTTCGTCCTCTCGCATACGGTCTGTCCCCAACTCTGGATTCACCGCCCCGAGGCTCCTTTTTAGCCGCTTCGTCTTTCGCGGCTGCCCATTCCGCCGATTTCCGCTCGCTTTCAGCCTTATCCTGTCTTTGGATCTTTCTTCTGCTGGTGTTTGGATTCTTCTGGGTCGCGTTCTCCGCTCTCAGGCGCTCCGTTAAGAGTCTTTTTTCTTCAAGCTCCGCTTCCTTGGCTTTTTTCGCGGCAAGGTTCGCGGCATCCTCGATATCCAGTATCTTTGTGTAGCGTTTAGTCAGCCATACATCCTGGATCACCGAAAAAACGCTGGTCGCTATCCAGTATACGCACATAACGGCAGGCATAACATAGCCTATCCACAGCGACATGATCGGCATAAGAAGAGTCATTGACTTCATAGTGCTGTTTTGCGGATCGCTGCTCTGCTGCGGGGTCATGCTTGAGCTTATTTTTGTGGACAGCCACGCCAGCAGCGCCGATATGATGGGCAGCAGAAAAAGACCGAGAGCGGGCCAAACGTCTGCCGGTGTCCAACTCGTAATCTCGGTAAAAAACTTCCAGTTGGGCGTATCGCCCAGATTGAGCCCCAGGAATTTGAAATTGAGATCCCTGAGAACCGGCAGTTTGCCGACCGCGTCGGTGATTTCCTGCGCGTGTGCCGTAATGTAGTCTTTAACTCTTTCGAAGTTGCCGTGAAGAGCCTGCGCGTAGACTATCTGGTCATAGGTATTCCTCGCGGATACTTCCACGGTGATGTTAAGCGCGGGAAAAATAGTGTCCCGCAGATATAACCACTGCGTTTCGGCAAAGTACATAAGCCTTGTGAAGGGCAGTCTGATGCAGCTGTAAAGTATCAGCAAAATCGGGAAGGGTATCAGTGACCAAATACAGCCGCCCAGCGGCTTTATTCCTTCTTCCTTATAAAGCTTAGCTACTTCCTCGTTGTACTTTTGTTTGTTGCCCTCATATTTCTTTTCGAGCTCTTTCACCTTCGGTGTGAAGCGTGTCGAGCGCATCATGCCTTTTTTGCTCTTCATGCTGAAGGGCAAGAGCACTATCTTGATTACAAGGGCAAACAGGATCACCGCCAAACCGTAGCTTGAGGTGAACTCGTACAGCGTCATCAGCAGCCATGAGAACGGGACATATAATACGTTCATTAAACCATTCCTTTCGGCCGCTCTCGCCGCCAAACGGCGGCGGAATCAGGGCACGGGATCATATCCGCCCCTGTGAAAAGGGTGGCACCTGAGCACTCTTTTAAGCGCAAGCCACGAACCCTTTAAGGCGCCGTATTTCTCCAGCGCTTCAAGGGCGTACTGCGAGCAGGTAGGCACATATCTGCAGCATGGCGGCCGCAGCGGCGAGAGGCCCCTGCGGTAAAATCTCACCAGCGCCATGAGAACCTTTTTCAACGGTTCATCTCCTCGGCTGTAAGCAGGCCTACCCTTTTGGCGCAGCGTATAAGATCATCATGCAGCGCGCGGTAATCCGCGGATGCCGCCCGGACCCGGGCAACGGCCACAATGTCGTAGCCGCGCTGAAAACCGTCTTCCGCGAGTCTGTAAATCTCTCTGATTCGGCGCCTTATAAGATTGCGCCGAACTGCCTTGCCTACCTTCGAGCCGACCGTTATCCCCAGTCGGTTCATACCGGTGCCGTTTTTCCTGCAGTAGAGCACGACTAGCGGTCCCGCCGAGCTTTTTCCTTTTGCGTATACCCTGCGGAACTCACTGTTCTTTTTCAGCGACTCGGTGAATCTCACTTTCGTCATTTACCAGGTAAGCCTGGCACGTCCCTTTTCTCTGCGTCTGGCAAGCACCTTGCGTCCGTTTTTCGTTGACATCCTCTTGCGGAATCCATGCTCCTTGGAGCGCTGTCTCTTCTTTGGCTGAAATGTTCTGAGCACCGAACTACACCTCCCGTAAATATATTACGATATACTCGACAGCGGCAAAGCCGCCGCAGTCTGTACACTAAAGCGGACATGCCCGGCATGCCGCAGTTTTGATATTTTACATTAACGATCTGTCTTCTGTCAACGCTTTTCGGTCGAAACCGCGCAAAATGCGAAAAAGCGGCAGACTCACGGCCGCATTCCGCTCCGAAGGCGGCACAGCTGTCTTTCTTCGGTATTATTATACCTTTATATATAAGTCTTTACAACATATGTGCCGTCAGGCTCTGCCGACCTGCGCAAAATATAACCGCCGTATTGACAAGTTAATATCCGCACAGTAATATACTTTAGTTAGAAGCAGCTAACTCCGGCAAGATACAAGAATCGCGGTGACCTTATGAGCGTTGCAGTCTGGGTAGTTATTATTACGGCTATTGCCGGCGTGGGAGGCACAGGCCTGGGGGGAATAGTCTGCGCCTGCCTGAGAAAAGATTCCGACAAGATGGTCAGCCTTTTTTTAAGCTTTGCAAGCGGAGTTATGCTGAGCATAGTCTGTTTTGATCTTATACCCGAGGCAATGTTTCAGTATGACAACTCCCGGCACAGCGGCTTGCTTATCTCCATCGGCGGCATTCTTCTTGGCTATATGATTGTTTTCCTGCTGAACAATATCATAGACATGAGCGCAAACCGTGAGCTCAATCACGTTGACTCAAAGCATCCGAGAACCGCCGACGCGCTTGATGAGCTCATACATTATGACCACTACACGGAACACAAAAAGCGTGACTCGTCATATGACCTTTTTGTCGCCGGAACGGTCATGGCCTTCGCCATAGCGCTTCACAACCTGCCCGAAGGCATGGTGATCGGCGCTTCGTATGCCTCGCATCCGGGCGAAAACCTGTATTCGGGCAGCGGCCTTATACTCGCGGTGGTTATAGGTCTTCATAATATTCCCGAAGGCATGGCTATTTCTGTCCCTCTGGTAAGCGGAGGCATGCCGCGCGCTAAGGCTGTTTTCATCACGGCGCTCAGCGGCGCCCCCACAATAATAGGCGCGCTTATAGGATATTACATGGGGACTATCAGCCCGGCTTCTCTCGCTCTTGCACTCAGCTTCGCGAGCGGCGCCATGCTTTATGTCGTGTTCGGCGAGCTGCTTCCGGAGTCTATACTGATGTGGAAGTCAAAAATTCCCGCCTTCGCGGTCATAGTGGGCATTATTGTCGGACTCATTATAATCTTCGGCGGCTGAAGGCCGCGTACACCTAATAAAAACAGGCACCTGCGATCGGAAAAGTCGGCGGTGCTTTTTTTCGTTTAACCGTTAAGGTTAAAAACGCTGTATATTTCGGGATCCGGGTATACGATATCCGACTGATTAACATCGAGTTCTCTCCCGCCCATCGCGCCGATATGAGCGCGCCCCTCCTGCGTTCCGGTAAGAATCCAGACATTGGGATACGGCAATTCGATCTCTTTCCCGTCCGCGTCGAGGGTACCTTCCGTTATAAAAAGCGGAGCGCGAAGCTGATTTTTTGTTTCTTCCGTATATTGCAGCGCGTCACTTTCAAGGATCCAGTATTGCTGCAGGCCGGAATGCATATAACCGGGCATGACCGGGGAGATAAGAAGCCACATATCGTCTGACCCCGAAGAATTATGCACAGAGTAACGCGCCTGAACGCCAAAAAGATAACCTTTGAACTTGCTCACCGGATGCCCATAATACGGGAACATGCGGCAATCGCCGTTTACGATGATATATCCGTATTCACCGGCCCCGTTTTCCGGACCTATACCGGTTAATCCTTCAACAGTTACAATATCGGGCGGTCCGTCTTCGTTCAATGCTTTCTCAAGGTCGCGGATATAGTTTCTCAATTCATTGTTTTCAGCAGTAAGAGAAGCAATTTCGTCCGTATAGTTTTTCGTTTCAGATTCAGCAGCCGGCTCAAGGCCGATCGTCCGGTCTTTGTAAACGACTGCGGCAGCAACATCTCCCGCCTCAAGCGCGAAATCCGTGAACGTGCCGCCTGTAAACACGGCGCCGCATAAAAGCAGCTCTCCCTCGTCATTAGTTTTCAAAACCAGGTCGCCGTCAACGCGTGCGTAATCGAATATACCGATCATTTTTTCCGCGGGATCAAAATAACCTGCCTGTGAACGATGCAGGCCCGAACCCCAGGAAAAAGCGAAATAAAGCTCATATTCGCCGTCGCCGTTCATATCGGCAAGTGCCATGGAGGTAACGCCGAACCCTCCGAAATATTCCCCCAGCATGTATGTATTCCCGTCATAGAGCAGGAAGGACGCGCAGGACCGATCGTACTTGAAAACCGAGTAAGCGGAGTTTTCCGCCACATAATCCGGAGTTATGTTGCGGCAGACTTCGTTATCATACGAAGATACAAACCCCGTGTTCAGTTCAAGGAAATCCCCGACGCCCCCGGAAGAGGAGGATATCCGAAAATCGGTCCTTTCGGCCAATACCGGCTTTTCCGGCCGACCGGCTTTCCCGTCACAGCCGACAAATGCCGGAACAATAATGACCGACAGCAGAATGCTTATGAACTTTTTCATTATTCGACAGCTGTCCAATTGACCGGCTCCTTTCCGATGCACGGGGAAGGCAATACCGCTTTTATTCTATAGTACCACAATTTCGCGGGTAATTCGAGCGCCAAAAAACAGTTGTTTAAAAATGCGAAGCGTGCTATGCTTTTTTTAAGATTTTGGTTGAGAGGAGATTCACAATGAAGCAAAGGTACCCGCATGTATTCGAGCCCATCAATATTCGGGGAGTCGACTTTAAAAACAGGCTGGAATTCGCACCGCCTTCCCCCAACAGAGCCGATAAGGACGGCACCGCTTCGCTGGAATTCATAGATTTTTTCCGCCCCTTCGCAATGGGAGGAGCCGCGATTCTGGACGTGGGCAACTCTCTGATCGATTTTCAGGAATCACATGACGAGGAACGCCAGCTCGACCTGAGCCACGACGGCATAATTTTACCTTTATCCCGCTTTTCCGAAATGTGCGAAGGCTTCGGAGCTCACGCCTCTCTTGAAATCAACCACGTCGGCAAGGACGCCTCCTACGATAAATCGGGACGCCCCGCTATTTCTCCCTCGTCGATGCTTACGCCGCTTGAGGCCATGTTCTCCGCCCGCAGGGGCAGAAAGCCCGTATACACGCAGGAAATGAACTACAACAAGATACAGGAAACCATAGAAAAATACGCCAAGGCCACGCTCCGCTGCAAAAAGGCCGGAATGAAAATTTGCCTGATGCACGGCGGCCACGCCAACCTGATCGGCTCCTTTGCGAGCCCTCTTTACAACCGCCGGACCGATGAATACGGCGGCTCCCTCGAAAACCGGGCCCGCTTTCCCATAGAGGTCCTCGAGCGCACGCGCGAACTCGTCGGAGAGGACTTTGTAATCGAGTACCGGATCTCCGCGGACGAGATCGTCCCCGGAGGCATGAAGTTCGACGAGACACTGAAGTTCATCGAGCTTATTCAGGACAAGATAGACATCCTCCATGTCTCCGCCGGCATACACAGCGAATTCGCTTACTTCCGCTACTGGGATCAAAACTACATGATGGACAGAAATTTCAACGTCCATTACGCGGCGGACATAAAGAAAGCCTTCCCCAATCTTTTGATAAACACCGTAGGCTCGATAATGAACATCGAGGACGCCGAGAGAATACTCGATAACGGCTGGGCGGACTTTGTGTCAATGTGCCGCCCGCTCATAGCCGACCCCGAAATGCCGCGCAAATACGCTGTGGGTAAAAAGGAAGACCACCGCCCCTGCCTTCGCTGCAAGTTTTGCACCAGACGCCTGGGAGGCCCGAAGGTCATCGCCTGCGCGGTAAACCCGATGATAGTCAACACTTCCGATTTCCCGAACGCCAGGGTACCGAAAGCGGACGTCATAAAACGAGTCGCCGTGGTCGGCGGCGGACCGGGCGGAATACAGGCGGCGCTTACGCTTCGTGAACGCGGGCACGATGTAACGCTGTATGAAAAAAGCGGCAGCCTCGGCGGAAACGTTATAACCGCGGCCTCGCCTCCGTTTAAAATAGACATGCGCGACTACCTTAAATATCTCGTGTGTCAGGCTGAAAAATGCGGCGCGCGGATACTGCTCAATACCGAGGCGACCCCGGAGCTTCTTGACGCCGAGGGCTATGACGCGCTCATAGTCGCGGTCGGCGCGAGCCCGATAATCCCCACCGTACCCGGTTACGATAAGCCTCATGTGCACTGGGGCCCGGATGTCGAGGCGGGCAAGGCGAAGGCCGGCGAAAAGATAGTCGTCGTCGGCTCGGGCGCTATAGGCGCTGAATGCGCTCTTCACATGGCGATGGAAGGAAAGTCCGTTACGATAGTGGATATGGCTCCCGACCTGAGCAACCTTAACGCGTCCTCAAACGGGGTGGCAAGCGAGTTCGTCGCCAAATTCAAGGAATATAATATTCCGGTTCATTTTAACTGCAAGCTCTCCGAGATAACCGACGACGCGGTCCTGTGCACGGATACCGTCACCGGAGAAGAGCTTTCTTTCCCCGCCGACACGGTATTGTTTGCAGTGGGCATGAAACCGAATTATAAAGAAGCCTGCGCGCTCCGGGGCTCCGTTCCCATGACTGAGGCCTATCTCGTCGGCGACTGTCTGGAACTGGAGAACATCGGCGGAGCGGTAAACGGTGCTTTCAGGGCAGCCGCGTATATCTGACGGCGCCGCAAGGAGGATTTCGGGAGGGTCCCCCTCTTTTCCGGTTGCACACGATAGGGCGTTTTGCTATAATAATTTCACACTGTTAAATAATCGGACATCCGCATTTTCTGTATCCGATCGTGCGTTTATATTCATGCTCCCATTATGAAAGGAGGAGTAAGGCACTTATGCAGACAAAACCCACCGGCGATAAGGCTCACAAAAGAGTTTTTAAAGCCGCGAGCCTCATGGGTCCCCGAAGCGGGCTGCCGACCGTTGTCGACTCGGATGAAGACGGAAAGATCGTCCGCATCCGGCCGCTGTACTACGAAGACTACATAGACTGGGAAAGTCGGAACCCATGGAAGATCGAGGCCCGCGGCAAGGTTTTTGAGCCGCCGAAGCATACCGTTCCCGCGTCCTATTACCTGACCTATAAAAAGCGGGTCTACTCGGAAAACCGCGTGCGCTGGCCGCTCAAGCGCGTTGACTGGGATCCCAAGGGCGAACGCAACACTCAAAACCGCGGTAAAAGCAAATATGTTCGCATATCCTGGGATGAAGCCGCTCAGCTGGTGGCGGACGAGCTTGTAAGAGTTCGTGAAAAATACGGTATGTCCGCCGTTCTTGCCGAAGCAGATATGCACGGCGAAGGAAAGCATGTTGCCCCGAGCCACGGCTGCATGAACAGGCTGCTTTCCCTTATGGGCGGCTACACCGTCCAGATGCGCAACCAGGATTCATGGGAAGGTTACTCCTGGGGCTCCAAAAACGTATGGGGCGGCGAACCCGTCGGCGAACTGCAGCCCTCCGGGAACCTGTGGCCCGATATCGCCCAAAACGCCGAGCTGCTCCTTTTCTGGTCGGCCGACCCGGAAACCACCTCCGTCGGCTTCGACGGCTACATGGCGTCCCGTCTTTCATATTGGATACACAGTCTGGGCATCAAGTTCGTCTATATTGACCCGGCGCTCAACTTTTCTGCCTGCTGCCAGGCCGACAAATGGATACCCGTACTTCCGAATACGGACGCCGCGCTTTATCTGGCGATCATATATACCTGGCTGGTTGAGGATACATACGACAAAGAATATGTTAAAACCCACGCCGTAGGCTATGACGAGTTTTTCGATTATGTTCTCGGAAAAGAGGACGGCGAGCCCAAGTCTCCGGCCTGGGCAAGCGAAAAATGCGGCGTACCCGAGTGGACTATTAAAGCGCTGGCCCGCGACTGGGCAAGAAAAGTAACTTCCATCACCATCGGCAACGGCGGCCCCGGCATACGCGGGCCCTTTTCGACCGAGCCCGCCAGACTTCAATCTATCTGCCTCGGAATGCAGGGACTCGGCAAGCCCGGCCGTCATCAGGCCAAGTGGCTCGAATGGAACCTGCATACAGACATATATCCGGTGCCCTATCAGGGTGAGGCTATAATCAACGTCCCGCATCGCTGTGAGATCGTACGTCCCCCCGCCGGCAGCGAACGGGACGAGGAACTCATCCGCAAACAAAGAGAGCTTATAACCGGGGGCGGAAAAGGCGCGAACAAGCTAACCGGAGACAAAGCCTCCAGCGATGCCGCGGAGTTTTTCACAAAGGGCAAGGAAGAAGGCCGTTACAGGCTCAATGAAGCTCAGAAAAATATCGAGGAACTCGTTGAGCTCTGCAAGACCACCGAAATCGCACCGCAGCAGTCTATACCCAAATGCATGGTTCACGACGCCATTTTGAAAGACAAAATAGAGTGGTACGGCCTGCACTCCTTCTGCGGACCGGCCGAGCAGCAGTGGACAAAGCACGAATTTCCCAGGCCCGGCTGTTCCCGTATACACATGATATGGACTGACTCTCCCTGCCTTGTTACCTGCTGGAATGACGGCTTTAATTTCGTTAAGGCATTCCGCTCCCCCGAGATCGAATGCATCGTAGCTCAGCAGCCCTGGCTTGAAAACGACTGCTATCTGGCGGATATCATTCTTCCGGTGGCGACAAAGTTTGAGATGGAGGATATATGCGACGACACGGGCGGAGGCATATTCACCTCCGTATACCATGAATACCCCGCCTGCCCGCCGATCGGCGAATCCCTCAACGACTTCGACTGCGTCGCCGCGGTCGCAAGGAAGATCAGCGAGGATCTGTTCATGGCCTACACAGGCAACGACAAGGCTCTTGAAAGGGTAATCGAGCTGTTTTGGCAGGGCTCCGGAGTCGCGCATCTGGACAAAGACGATGATTTCCACAAAAAGGACATATTTGTCATACCCGTAAGGAAGGATATACTCGAGCAGCCTGTCGGCATACATCCCTTTGCAGCGGATCCCGAAAATCACCCGCTGTCCACCCCCACCGGCAAGCTGGAATTTACCTCAACGAAAATCAAAGAACACTTCCCGGATGATCCCGAAAGGCCGCCTTATCCCAAGTGGATCGAAAAGGGCCCCAGCCATGACGAATCGCTTTCATCCGAGCGCGCAAATAAATACCCGCTGCTTTGCATGAGCAACCACGGGCGCTGGCGCTTCCACGCCAATCTGGACGATATCACCTGGAATCGTGAGGTTCCCACGATGAAGATCCGGGCGAAGGACGGCTACCAGTACGAGCCCATGTGGATACATCCCTCAACCGCCGCCGAACGCGGAATAGAGCACGGAGATATTGTGAAGATATTCAATGAGCGCGGCACTGTGCTGTGCGCCGCCTACCTGACGCAAAGGCTTATCCCGGGAGTCGTATATGTCGATCACGGCTCGCGTTTTGACCCCATCGACGCCGAATCTCTCGACCGCGGCGGCGCGATAAACCTTATCACGCCGCACAACAACATATCAAAAACCGCGACGGGCATGGTTGTCTCGGGCTTCCTTGTAGAGGCGCTGAAGGTAACCGACGAGGAAATGGACGCCTGGAAGAAAAAACATCCCGATTCTTTCGCGCGCAAGGTAGATGAGGCCTGCGGTGTATGCCTGGACGGCTGGCTGATTAAGGAGGACGCTTAAATGTCAAAAGTTTTTGTCATCGACGTAGCAAAGTGCAACGGCTGTTATAACTGCCAGCTCGCCTGCAAGGACGAGCATGTCGGCAACGACTGGTCTCCCTACGCGAAACCCCAGCCGGAAATCGGGCAGTTTTGGGTTAAGCTGGAAGATCATGTGCGCGGAACCATACCCAAAGTAAAGGTGCATTACGTAGCGAAGCTTTGCAACCATTGCGAGAAACCGGCCTGTATTGAAAGCTGCGGCGCAAGCGCGATCTATAAACGCGACGACGGTCTGGTTATCATCGATCCCGATAAGTGCAAGGGTTGCGGGGCCTGTGCCAAGGCATGCCCTTATGATGTCATCTATTTTAACAAGGAGCTTAAAATCAGCCAGAAATGCACCGGCTGCGCTCATCTGCTGGACGTCGGCTACAAGCTCCCCCGCTGTGTGGAAAACTGCCCCACGGACGCTATGCGCTTCGGAGAGGAAGAAGAACTGGCGGATCTTATCCGAGGAGCCGTTGTAATGAATCCCGAAGCAGGGCTCCGTCCCAGAGTATATTATCGCAATATTCCCGGTCAGTTTATCGCCGGCACGGTGTATGACCCTGTGGAAAAAGAAGTCATAATCGGCGCGAAGTGCCGCGCCGTATCCGGCGGCAAGATCATAGAGACAGTCACGGACGAATACGGCGACTTCTGGTTCCGCGACCTGCCTGTTGGAAAGTTCGACGTGTCTATCGACGCTCCCGGTTTCGCGCGGAAAAACTTCTTCGATGTAGACACCGAACAGTGCGTCAACCTGGGCGATATTCCCATGGAGAAAAAAGCGTAATCTTTCCCGGCCTGAATTTTAAAGCGCCTTAAATGCGCGTAAACGAGTCCCGGGGGCACAAAACGCCCCCCGGGGCAGACCTGATAAGCGGCAGCGGCGCTGCGGGTTTATAAATTATATATAACGGGAATTATCATGAAACAGCTTACTTTTTTGTTCGCGGCATTGCTGGTGCTTTTAGTTTTTTCTCTGACCGTTCTGGCGAGCTACGCGCTGCCCGCGGACAAGACCGAACCGCCTCTTCCTTCGTCGAATGTGCAGATAGCACCGCCTGCCATAGCAGCGGACGGCCTTACATATTACGAAGTTATCGCCGCTCCCTCGGATGAACCCACAATATCGCCGACTCCGCAGCCTGAACCGAAACTCAGACTGCGCGCCACCGCTTTCCCGATGTATGTCAATCAGCGGCGCCACATAAAAGCCGATGTGTTCCCCGAGGATCTTGAGCTGATATGGACCTCCGGAGACGAGGTCGTCGCTACCGTCGACCGGGAAGGCTATGTGTACGGCCATACGGCAGGCACCGCGCTTATAACTGCCTGCACGACAGACGGCAATTTATATCAGCGCTGCAGGGTCACGGTCAGTCTGCCGGAGGATTTGTCCTATCTTCCGCAGCGGCTCATCTACCAGATCCGCGTCAACAAGCAGGCCAATGTCATAACCATATACACAATAGACGACGAAGGCCGCTACAGCGTACCCATAAAAGCTTTTTACTGCTCTACGGGCTACAAGACTCCGGATTACACATGCTATGCGGGCTATAAAAAGGAGATGCATGCTCTTCTGGGTGACTACTGGGGACAGTATTCCACCTATATAGCGGGCAACTTCCTCTTCCATTCCGTGCCTTCCTTTGCCAACTCAAAGGATTCGCTCAATATGGAATACTATAACCTTCTGGGCACCTCCGCATCCGGCGGCTGCGTGAGATTACAGGTGATTAATGCCAAATGGATATATGACAACTGCCCCGAAGGTACACAGATTGTCTTTTATTGGGACGAGGACCCCGGCCCTCTGGGCTGGCCTCAATTTGTGCCTATGCCTCTTGAAGGCAACTGGGACCCCACCGACCCCGACCCGGACAATCCCTGGAACAACGGGGAACCGATGATATCGGGCGCCGAGGATATATACATACGCCGCGGAGCCATGGCCGATCTGATGTCGGGGGTTACCGGCACTGACTCCATCGGCACCGACGCAACAGATCTCATCTCAATTGAGACAGACTATCAGTACGATGTCGCCGGCACATATACGGTAAGATACTCACTGACGGACGCATCATATAAAACGGTATACAGAACCTGCCGGATATATGTTGCCGATTAACTCGTTCCGATTTCGGATCGGCCGGAAACGCAAGATATCCGCGGCACTCCGCTTACCCTGTCAATGCGATATTTCACGGGACAGCGAATAATTCGGAGAGGAAGCGCGCAATGAAACAGATCTGCCATAACTGCGGTGCCGAAGTATCCTACAGACTCGGAGATAAGATTAAAAAAGTCGAGTGCAAATCATGCAATCGCCTGCTTTTTGACCCGGTTAAAAAATTTACTTACATTTATCTTGTGATTTCATTTTTGATTGCCGCTGCCGTCTGGTACTTTGTCGACAAAAAGTTTCAGGTGATCCCCTTTGTGTGGGCAGTATATGTTCCGGTGCTCATTGCCATAGCCGTTATGTTCGTTCTCACGATGCTGCATCCGATATTTATCTCAATGTATTACCGAAGCCGGCAGAAAAAACGCTGAAAAATGACGGGAAATCGGCCGGGAAACCCAGGAGGCTTCCCGGCTGTCATATTTTGCAAATAAGAAGCTTTAAGCGTCCACGCCCCGGTCGAAAAACGGGGATTTTCCGCTTATTGAAAGAGGAAGGCCAATAATAAGGCCGCAATCGCCCAGAAGTCCCATCTTGGCGGCTGCTTTCCCGACCGTGAACATTATCCGGTTATCGATTCGCATATCCGCCGCCAGTGCAGCGGCGCTCCCTACGGCTATTCCGAGATCCAGACTGTCGAATACGCAGCCGGATCCGTTTTTTACAGCGTCGGCACAGTCTTTAAAGTGGCACAGTCCGCAGGCTCTGCCGATTCCCCTTGGGGCTTCCCGTATGCCGATAAGGATCACCAGCCCGCATACGTCTATGTTCTGCGCGTCGCGCGCCATGTGCCAGTCACCGTACTCCTCGCTCATATGCCTCATCTCATCGGCGATTTCGGATTTCTCTGTTCCCGTCACTATCGCGGTATCCATGCGGTCGATACCGCAGGCTTTGGGCGCGGTCCGCACCGCGGCGCATATGGCATCGGCTGTTTTTAATAGCGCTCTTTCCTCGGCGGCGGAGGAACGAATTATCATTTTTACTGCCTCCTTTTTGTTCGATTATTTTAAGTATATACCACCGGGGTACGCCCCGCAATGTCCGTGGCAGACGTCGCAGCGGCAAATTTACATGTTCTCGTTGAATGCGATAGTTCTCTTTGTTATAATGAGGCGCATAGCAGCTAAAGAAAATTTACCCGGAGGTGACTTTATGAACACAAAAGCTCTTTACAAGCTGACCTACGGCCTGTTCGTCCTTTCCGCCAATCAGGACGGCAGAGACAACGCGTGCATAGTAAACACGATAGTACAGGTCACAAGCTCGCCCGTACGCATCACCGTCGCTGTAAATAAGGAGAACCTGACGCACGACATGATTGCCGCGACGGGAGTGTTTAACGCTACGATACTGTCGAAAAATGCCCCCTTCGATGTTTTCAGGCACTTCGGAATGCAAAGCGGCAAATCCGCGGACAAGATGTCGGGCATCGACTACAGGCGAACGGAAAACGGACTGGCAATATTCCCGAAGCATGCCACGGCATATATCTGCGCTAAGGTCATATCCGCCACCGATATAGGCACGCACACACTGTTTCTCGCCGATGTGACAGACTGCGATGACTTATCCGACGATGAGCCCGTAACTTACGCCTACTATCAGTCGAGCATCAAAGTATCCGCCCCGAAGCCCAACGTCAAAGGCTGGCGCTGCACTGTCTGCGGCTATATCTATGAGGGCGACGAGCTGCCGCCGGATTATATATGCCCCATATGCAAGCACGGCGCGGAAGTATTCGAACGCATCGTCTGACTAAGAGGGTGTGACCCTTGAAGAGAAGAATACTCTGTACCGCTCTGCCTTTTCTTCTTCTTTTTTCACTCCTCTGCGGATGCGGCAGAAGCTTTGCCGAAAAGGCTTCCAGAAGCTATAACATCGTAGTGAACGCAGTTAACGAAACCGATATGACAATGTTCGCGATCGAGGCAGAGATAAGGTATAACGGAATCAATTCCGGCAACCGCGTACTCGGGCGTTCGGACAAAAAGCGTCTGGAATTCGGCGAGTCCTTCAACTTTGTCTACGAACAGGAAGACCTGCCCCTGGGTACTTCTTTCGACCTTAAATTTTATATTATCGGCGCGAACAACATCGGAACGGGCTGCCGCGGCCTGATTTCTCTTGATGCCGAGTATGGCGAGGTCTACTATGTCCGCTTAACCGGCAACGGTCCGGCAACACTGACGGCAGAGCTGTATACCCCCGAAAAATAGCACCTCCGATATCGGCGCCGGGAGCGAACCATCCGAACAAACAGCACCCATACAAAGCATCCCTTTCGGTTTTTACTGACCGAAAGGGATGCTTATTTACAGGTTCAGTTCATGAATGCGGCTTCTTTGAGCACCGATCTGATCCCCGGCATTGTCAGCCTGCACATCAGTTTTATCAGCTCCTGCAGGGGCATTTTCTCTTCCTCGTCCAGCCAGGCCTTGTATGCGCCCATCATACCTCTGGTCAGGTATTCCGCGCATACACGCAGAATATCCTCATCCAGCCCGTATGTGGTTGAATAGTATTCCGCAAATGCATTCCGGACGCTGCCTTGAACGCCCGAAATCAGCTCTCCGTATCTCTTCAAGTCCAATAACCTGCGCATAAGCTTTCTGTTGCGGCTCAGTGCCCCGGATAACACCGCTCCCGCCTTCTCTTCGCTGAAATCAGCGGACAGAAAGTCCAGTTTTTCGATTATGCCGCCTGCAGTCAGCAGTATATCGCGCCGCAGTTCTTCCATGACGTCGTCAAGCGATGAATAGTGAAGATAAAATGTTTTCCTGTTGATTCCCGCTGTTTCCGCAAGCTCCCTGATGGTCAGCTTTGAAAACTCCTTATCCTCAAGCAGGTATAAAAACGCTGTTCTGATGCTGTTTTTTGTTTTAATAACGCGTTTGTCGGGCATATCCGACCTCCTCCGAAAGCTAAAGAGATTGGTCTAATGATACTGTAAGTTGATTTAAGAATCTCCAGTTTTTAATTTCAAATACACATATACGGATGTCCCTTCTGTCTTCTTTTAAGAAACGGCGCAAAAGGATAAACCGCCGCGCAGATTAATATAAAAATTAACTTTAATAATAACGGATTTATATTCACATATTAATAACGCACGCCGCAGACAGCTCGTTTCGCAATACGCGCTTG
>Ga0123335_1005093_pt1 | contig 16286 bp, 15 predicted proteins | sample BiotimSIPDNA_2_FD_89707 | JGI IMG/M metagenome (GOLD analysis project Ga0123335, IMG submission 89707) | Anaerobic biogas reactor microbial communites from Washington, USA - Biogas_R2 time_0 SIP DNA | ecosystem: Engineered > Bioreactor > Anaerobic > Unclassified | place: Washington, USA...
CACTGGATACGGCATGCCGTTGGTCAAGAAACTGGTGGAATCGTATGGCGGGCAAATCGGTATTGAGTCGGTGGCGCGCAGTGAGGACATGGAGCAGGCGGGCACGACGGTAGCATTGCATCTCCCTCTGCCCCCGTCCGTAGAGGGTTGACCGTTGGCATGGGCACGCTGCGTCATCGGGAGTTCGGAGTTGACCGGACGCGTGCTGGCCGGGAGTGCGTCGCGATGTGGATGCGACAATTGGCGGGGCTTGTTTGTGCGGGGGTTCCCTTGTCCCGTGGATTGGAGATTCTGATACGTCAGGAGCCAAAACGATCCCTTCGGGGGGTGTGGGCGCGGATGCTGGACATGGTTCGATCCGGGCATACTTTGTCCGACGCGATGACGTGTTTCCCAGGGGTATTTGACGGGATGACGGTGCAGGGAATCCGGGCCGGTGAGCGTGCCGGTGTGCTAGGCGACGCCTTGAAGCGTATGGCTGCTTACCTGCATCAACGGGTGCGTTTGTCCCGAAAAGTCCGCGGTGCCATGGCTTATCCATTGACTGTGGGGATTTTGGCTTTGGGAATAGTCGCTGCTTTGGTTGTAGGTGTGATTCCTCGTTTCGAGGTGCTCTACGATGGCCTGCTGAAGGGTGCCCCTCTTCCGGGCCCCACCCGTTGGGTTATGGCATTCAGCCGGGAGATTCAGGCTCACGGGATATGGATGCTGTTGGCGCTGGCGTTGCTGGTGATGGTGCTTCCGTTGGTATTCCGAATCGAATCCGTGTGCAAGATGCGGGACCGTTTGTTGTTGCAGTTGCCGCTCTGGGGCGGATTGGAGCGGGAGATGGCATTTGTGAGGGTGGCTCGTGGATTGGCGACGATGCTTTCCAGCGGCCAGCCCATCCTGGGTGCCATGGATGGAGCGGCCTCGGTGGCTGGCAATCGGGCAATCGCGGATGCGATTCTAGATATGCGACGGGGTGTGGAAGAGGGTGATGGGCTCGCGCGCCTCATGGGAGAACACCCACTGGTGCCACCTATGCTCGCCGGACTCATGGAGATCGGAGAGGAGACAGGAAAGCTGCCGGTCATGCTTGAGGAAGCGGCGGATGATCTTGAGGAGAGGGTTCATGATCGCACCACCACGCTTGTGGCCCTGCTCGAACCTGCGATGATCGTTTTGTTGGCTTTGTTAGCGGGTTTTCTGGTGATCGCGATGTTTTTACCCATTGTCGGCGTTATCGAAGGACTGTCGGGTTGAGTGCGCACGCTGTTTTTTTGCCCCGGAGTTCCGGAATTGGAGGATATTTCGTGAGGAAAGGTGCTCAAAGTGATATGAGTCGCTTGCCTGTTTAACAATTTGGGAATATCGGTCTTAACTTGGAGCTCATTCAGCCGATACCCATTTTGACGGGAATGCATGGTAACCGGATATCCGGTTAACCAGTGTCCCCTGAGAGATTCCCGATAAAGTCTTCCAACTGAATCATGACACCGAGTTCACAGCAGCAATACATGACCTTCTATCTGGGTGGAGACCTTTTTGGAATCAACATCCTGCTCGTGCGTGAGATCATTCAGAATCTCGAATTGACCTCCGTGGCCAAAGTCCCCCCTTACATCGCCGGGGTTTTGAACCTGCGGGGCCAGGTGGTTACTGTGATGGATCTCGCCCGGCGTCTTTCTTTTGACGACAACGAAAGGGGTGGCCTCGGGAATTGTATCGTCCTCAAGACGGCATCCGAGCTTGAGAATAATCCTACTTCGGTCTCCTTGAACGAGCGCACCATAGCGGATAAGGTTGGGCTCCTGGTCGACCGGATCGGCGATGTGCTCCCGATTGATGCAAAGAGCATCATTCAAACTCCAAATCAGAGCGATAACCGGCTCGATAAACGCTACGTGCGCGGGGTGGTACGTCTTTCGGATCAATTGTTGATCCTCCTCAATCTATCTGAAGTCCTCAATACTGAAACCCGGGTGGACTAGGTGATCCCGGATTTGATGACACTGTAACCTGCATAGTCTGATCCAACATGAAAAACGAAGTTGTCGACAAAAAGCTCCGGATAAAGGTCGGAGAGAATATTCTTTCGACCTCGATCGAAAGGATGAACGCCGAATTCAAAAAACTGGTCGCGGAGAACGAGGGAGCAGTATCCCAGATTGAACTCGACTTGAATGGTGTTGAAACCATTGATTCCCAAGGGCTTAATCTGCTGATAGGTCTCTATCAGGAGTGTAAGCGCAAGCAGTGGGGATTTCGTGTTGTTGAATGCACGGAGACGGTGAAATGGCTGTTCACCATCTTCAAGTTGAATGATGTGTTTGGCGTCGAAAGGGTCGGGAACTGATGGGCTGGGGTTTCCGCAATTGCGGATGATACGAGTTGGAGAATTCTGCCATGGTTGATAACGAACTGATCGGTATTTTCATTCAGGAGTCGAAGGAACACCTTGAGGCCATTGAGCCGGAAATCCTGGCGATGGAATCCGCCTCACATGACTCTGAGGGTGTGAATACGATCTTCCGTGGAGTCCATAGTATCAAAGGCTCATCCGGTTTCTTTGGCTTTGATCAGATTTCCAAGCTCAGCCATGTGATGGAAAACCTCATGGCACTCGTCCGGGAGGGTCAACTTGCTCCAAACCGCGATATGGTCAATGTGCTTCTGGCAAGCACCGACAAACTCAAGCTCATGATCGACGATCCGCAGCATTGCGCGGAGGTGGCGATCGAAGAAGAGGTCAAGCAACTCAATACTTTTCTCCCGGCGGCAAAAGGCGGGACGAAGCCAGCACAGGACAAAAGCACCCCGGCCCAGCCTCAAGTGAAGTTGCCGGACTCGCTCAAGCGCTTCCGGCTGGATCCATACATCCTCAAAAACGCGATGCAACACGGGCATCTCGTGTTTGTGATACGTTTGTTCATGAACAAGGATGTGAAGGAGAAAGGACGCACACCCTATGACTATTTCAAGGAAATCGAGAGTCTGGGTGAGTTTGTCGACGCGTATTTTGATTTTTCAAGCATCAGCGGTCTCGATGATGCTTTGACGACAGATCTGGTGTGTTCATTTCTCTTCACCACGGTGATGGGATCCCCGGACATGATCACGAGTGTTTTCGACATTCCGGCGGCCCAGGTCGAGGAAATCGATGCCGGGCTGATCAAGGAATGGCTTGGAACCAATCCGGGCGTTCAAGCCCCGGAGGGTCGGGAAGACGAAGTCTTCCTTGAAGTTGTGGAGGATGAATCCAAGTCCGAAACTGCAACCGTAAGCGATGACAAATTACATGAGGACGAGGACGAACACGGTGCAGCCGCTTCTGAGCCCTTGGCGGTAAAAGCATCCACTGCTCCTGCGGCAAGAATGAAGGTTAAGCGGGCGGATGAGACCATCCGGGTGAATGTCTCGCTATTGGACGCACTCATGAACCTCGCAGGGGAAATGGTTTTGAGCCGGAATCAGTTGATCCGGATATCGGAGAACCACGGCCAGGAAATCGCTGGTCTGCAGAGCATCATCCAGAACATCAATCTGGTAACCTCCGACATGCATGAGAAGGTCATGCAGACACGGTTGCAGGCATTGGGGGTCATTTTTGGAAAGTTCACCCGCATTATCCGGGACCTGGCGATGAAGCTGGGTAAGGAGATTTTGTTGGATATTGAGGGTGAGGATGTGGAGTTGGACAAGTCCATCGTGGAGGCGCTCTCAGATCCTCTCACGCACCTTATCCGGAATTGTGCCGATCATGGAATCGAACTACCGGAAGAACGTGAGCGGATGGGCAAGTCCCGTGAAGGCCATGTCCGGCTAACGGCTAAGCATGTTGGCGGACAGGTGCTGATCGAGATCATCGACGATGGTCGTGGCATGAATCCTGAGAAGCTGAAGCAAAAGGCGATCGAGAAGGGTGTGCTCAAACCGGAGGATGCCGCCAAGATGTCCGATCGTCAGGCTCTCACGATTATCTTTCTGCCGGGGTTCTCGACGGCTGAGAAAGTCAGTGATGTATCCGGACGCGGAGTCGGAATGGATGTCGTTCGGACCAACATCGAGGGGCTGGGTGGATTTGTTGATATCGACTCCGAAGTTGGAGTGGGAACCCGTATTTCTCTGCGCTTACCTCTTACGCTTGCCATTATTCCGGCGATGATCGTCGGGTCATGTGGACGCAGGTTTGCTGTGCCGCAGGTCAATCTGGAGGAGGTTGTTCGTCTTGGAGGTAAGAACAAACCCGAAATCATCCGCGGTAGCCGGGTGTTGCGTCTGCGGGATTCGTTGCTGACGCTGATCAACCTCGCCGATGTTCTCGATTTGAAGACCCAGGATGGTGAGCATGGTGGCTCATCGGACTGGGAAAGTGGCTATGTCCTCGTGCTGAATCTCGACAACCATCAGTATGGATTGATCGTGAGCGAGCTGCTCGACAGTGAGGAAATCGCGGTCAAACCCTTGAGTGTTTACCTTAAACAGGTGGGTTGCTACTCGGGTGTGACGATCATGGGAGATGGCAAGGTTGCCATGATTGTGGATATCCAGGGAATTGCGACCATGGCCCGCTTGAAGTTCGCCGAAAGTGAGATCGAGGCGCAATCGGCGGTCGATCTGGCGAACCAGTTGCGGAGTTCGGACAGTGAATCCTTACTGCTTTTCAGGAATGAAGGGCTGGAGTTGTTTGCCATCAACCTTTCGACGGTGGCCCGCATTGAGCGGATCAAGGCTTCCGACATCGAGCATATCGGAAGGGGCGAATACCTGAAACTGGGTGGGCGCTCATTGAGGTTGGTGCGGATGCATGACCACATGCCCATCGCGAAGCCTGAGAAGGCACCCGAGGACTTGTATGTGCTGGTTCCTAAACTGCTGGCGAAGCCAATGGGAATTGTGGCGACTCAGATCGTGGATACGGTTCAGACAGTGGTCGATCTTGACCGCGAAACCATCAGCGGGGTTGGTATTCTCGGATCGACTTTCATCAACAACGCACTCGTCCTGCTGGTCGATATCTACAGTCTCTTTGAGTCCGTTGATCCCGAGGTTTTCAAACCGGCGGCTTACCCTGATCGATTCCGTCATTTGCGTGCGCTATTGGTCGATAACAACGTGTTCTTCCGGACAGTGGAAAAGGACTTCCTGCGCAAGATATTCGGAGAAGTCGTTGATGTGAGAAATGCGGCTCAGGCTTGGGAAAAGCTTTCGGAGAGCAACTACCATGTCGTGATATCCGATGTGGAGCTCCCGGGCACAAGCGGTTTTGATCTGTGCGGAAAAGTCCGGCACAGTGATCGCCACAAGCATCTGCCATTCATCGGGCTTTCCGCGAGGCAGGATCAAAATCATGAATCCCTCGCCAAGGAGACTCAGATGGATGCATACCAGATGAAGTTCGACAAAGTGAAGATGCTCAGGTTGATTGAATCGATTTTTGACAGGAAAACGCCCCGCCTTACTCAGTCATGATTCTTTCGAAGAGCATGACCGGGCGGGTATCTGACATAACTCTATTGCTGTTGTTTTAAGAACCCATGGGAATTGATTCAGACATTCGTGTGTTGATTGCCGACGATACCGCGCTGTATCGCAAGATCCTCAGCATGGCTGTGGAAAAGGTGGACGGCACAAAAATTGTGGGTGCGGCATCCGATGGGGTGCTCGCACTCGAGATCCTGAAGCGGCAGCCGGTGGATCTGGTGCTGTTGGACGTATGCATGCCAAGAATGGATGGCTTGGATGCGCTCAAGGAGATCGGCAAGCTTTATCCGGGAACGGCGGTGGTGATGCTCAGTGGCGTGACCACGGCAGATGCCGATACCACAGTGGAGGCCTTGGAGTTGGGAGCGCTTGAGTTTATTCCAAAGCCCAAGACCAGGAGTATTGATGAAAGCATGGAACAATTGCGGCAGGAGTTGGTCCGCATTGTCCGCCTGGTGAGGGTAAGGCGAAGCGTGTCAGCGATCACGGCGCGTTCGGTTCTATTCCCCGCGAGGGAGCCTCTTTCTGGTCATAAAGCGGTGCCACCTCCGGAAGCGAAGCCGCATGTATCGCGTCCGGTCCAGCCAGCCGCACCGGTGTACACGCCCCGCAAGGTCGTCAGTTTCGACCCGGATCGTTCCCTGGTGGTCATCGGGGTATCGACCGGTGGACCCAATGCGTTGAACCGCCTCTTTTCGCTCATGCCCAAGCGTATCGGATGCCCGATTCTGGTGGTGCAGCACATGCCAGCGTTTTTTACCGCGTCCCTTGCAACGTTCATTTCCAAGAAGACCGGATTGTCCGTCAAGGAAGGCGCAGATGGTGAAGTAATCCGCAATGATACTGTATACATCGCTCCCGGCGGCCGTCATATGGTTTTGGAAAGGGAAGGCTCCGGGTTAACGACGGCGTATCGCCTCCGCATGAACGATGATCCACCCGTGAATTCATGCAGACCCTCTGTGGACGTCCTTTTTGAGTCCGTGGCGGAATCTTATCTGGGCGGCATTATCTCGGTGATCATGACCGGTATGGGTGAGGACGGAACGGCTGGAGTTGATCGAATCCGCAAGAGGGGAAATTGCATTTCACTGGCGCAGAACGAGGCGACTTGCGTTGTCTACGGCATGCCGCGTTCTGTTGCCGAAAAGGGTCTTGTTGACGAGGTTATTCCATTGGATGGTCTAGCCCCACGTATTTCAGAATTGCTAAGTCAGAGAAAGGGAAATTGACCTAACATGCCAATCAGTACCGAAGAGTTTAATCTTCTGCGGGATTTCATCATCAAACACAGCGAGATTGATGTGAAGCCGGAGAAGACCTACCTCCTTGAGAGCAGGTTGACCCGGATGATGGTGGAGATGGGGGCAACGAACTTCAAGGAGTTCTACCTCAACGCGCAGAAGGATACATCGGGCAAGCTTCGGGAGCGTATCATCGATGCGATGACGACGAACGAGACTTTCTGGTTCCGGGATACCAAGCCCTGGGGTCTCATGAAGGAGACGATACTGCCGCAGTTGGTGGAGCTGGTCCGGACGCGGGCAAAAACGCGGATCCGGATTTGGTCGGCCGCCTGTTCGACGGGTCAGGAACCTTATTCAATCGCCATGCTTCTGGACGATTACATCAGCACGAAGCGACCGGCGGGTGTGACCATGGACAATTTTGAGATTCTGGCCACGGACATTTCTCCGAGTGTCTTGTTTTTGGCGAACTCGGGCCGCTATAATCAACTGGCGATGTCCAGAGGTTTGAGCGAGGAATACAAAGCAAAATACTTCACCACAAACGGCAAAATCTGGGAAGTGTCTCCGGCTCTCAAGAAACGGATCACCTTCAAGAAGTTCAATTTGCAGGACCATCCGTCCGCCTTGGGCTCATTCGAGTTCATATTGTGCCGGAACGTGGCGATCTATTTTTCGGATGGTTTCAAAAAGGAGCTGTTCCGGCGGTTTCATTCCGTGTTGAACAATCCCGGCTTGTTCCTGCTTGGGGCATCGGAATCGCTCGTTGGGTATTCCTCGGATTTCGATTTGGTTGAAGGCCAGGGTGCAATTTTCTACAAAAAGAAATAAGGTAAACGCATGAAAATATTGAGTGTGGACGATTCAATGGTGATGTTGCGGATCATATCCGATGCGGCGGCAGTAATTGGCGCCGAAACGGTCACCGCGCGAAATGGGACCCTTGCGCTCAAGGTTCTTGAGGAACAGGGTGGTGATATTTCGATGATCCTTCTGGATTGGAACATGCCCGGAATGACCGGTCTGGAGTTCCTTCAGAAGGTGAAGTCGGATCCCAGATGGAAAGACATCCCGGTCATGATGGTGACCAGTGAGGGTAATCCCGACAATGTGAAAAAAGCACTGATTGCTGGCGCCACAAACTATTTGGTCAAGCCGTTTGCGCAGGAGGACCTTGAGTCCAAGATCATGCAGTGCCTTGGTCAGGGTTTTTGACTTTCCCGCCCGCTTCCCTTATCTTTTTCTGATCCGAATATCCCATGAATCTCGATTCCCACATCACGGAGAAGCTCAGGCAGTGTGAACTACCGGCCTTGCCTGTGCTTGCGCACAAAATCATGCGTATGACTCAGGATCCGTATGTGGATCCAAATGACATCGCGGATCTGGTGAAAATGGACATGTCGCTTTCGACATCCGTTCTCAGGGTGGCGAATTCGGTGGCGTTCGGATATGCCGGGAAGGTTTCGAGTATCGGAGAAGCGGTATCGCGCATCGGTTTGACGCGCATGCGGGATATGGTCCTGTCTGTATCACTGGTAAGTCAGTTCAGGACCTTGAAGGGCATCGATTTCTGTCAGTTCTGGAATCATTGCCTCTCTGTGGGGTTGGCAACCGAGATTATTGAGAATCTCGCCAGAAATTTGTCTCAGCGGCATCGGGACTACACCTATACATCGGGATTGCTGCACAAGGCCGGAATACTTCTGCTTGCTCAAAACTTTCCGGATGAATACCAGAAGGTGCTGGAGGAAGTGGCCAATCAGGAGCGGGATCTTTGGGAGCTGGAAAAGGAGCACCTTGGCATCACCCACAATGAAGCTTCCCATATTGTTTTCCAGAAGTGGCAGTTCCCTTCGGAGGTGGCCGACGTTGCCCTGTATTACAATGATCCGGAGCATGTTCCGGAGGCTTCCCGCGAGATCACCTACATGGTGCATATCGCCAATTTCGCCTGTTTGAATCAGGGGATTGGGGTAGGGATCGACCGGTTTCCGGTCAGTTTCTATGATCCGGCATGGGAGTCTATCGGGCTTTCGGTGGATGATATCCCATCGATTCTGGAAGCGGTGAATGAGCAGACTCAGAAGGCCCGTGAGATCCTTGAGGCTGCGTCAAAATAGAGTCCGTTTGGTAAAAAATACCACCATGACACTGCATTCAGCGCGGGCAAGCCGCTTGAGTGCTCTTGAATGTTCGGGGAAGTCAGCCTTTTGGTCTGGCTGGAATACCATTATTGTTTTAGTTTCCGCGAAGATGATGCGGCTCTAAGAATGCGGTCGCTCAAGCTGAGCCAATCGGGCGTTTCGGGTAGTCGATCAATGAGAATGCAATCGAAGCCCGCGTGATCCGCATGGTGAAGCACGCTGTAGAGGTGGCGGGCACAATCCGCAGGGTTCCCGTTATTGGAGAGATAATAGCAGCCTTCCTTATGCCCGTGTGCGGTGGGTTGATCGGGATTGGGTTTGATCCGGATTCTGGCGCAGGAGGGCGGCGTGCTTTCCGATGGCTCCACGATGACAAGTGGGGTGCGCGGACTGTAGTGGACTTTCATCTGTCCCGGACTGTCCGGAGTGTCGTGGGTGATGGCAGACGGATTCCTCAGTCGCACCGGAACTCCGATGATTTCTGCGATCGCTTCCGGTGGAATTGGACCGGGTCTGAGCAATACGGGGTCGGATGGATCGCGCAGGCCAAGAATCGTGGACTCGATCCCAAACGAACAGTCTCCTCCATCCAGCAGGTAGTTCAGCCTGCCCTTCAGTCCATCCTTTACATGCGAAGCGCGTGTGGGGCTGATGTAGTTCGAGGGATTGGCGCTGGGGGCGGCCAGTGGAAAGGGGATGCGGTCGAGCACCGCTCTCATCAGGGGATGTGCCGGCATACGTATGCCGACTGTGGGCAATCCGGCGGTCACGCAATCCGGGATGGGTGACTTGCGGGGAAGCACCAGTGTCAGTGGTCCTGGCCAGAATGCGTCCATGAGTTTCCGGGCGAGCTCCGGGATCCCGACCCATTGGGAGTAGTCTTGGCCCGATCCGGTATGGATGATCAGTGGATTGTTGGCCGGCCTGTTTTTGATTGCAAAGATCTTTGCCACAGCATCCGGATCGAGTGCATTGGCTGCGAGTCCATAGACCGTTTCAGTCGGCAGCGCCACCACTTCACCCGACGTCAGGATCGCGGCGATGGTGTCGAGATCGGAATCGCTTGGACTGAAGGTTTGCATACAAACAGAAATACCAAGCAGACCGAAGTTCCGCTTGGTATGGTGAAATTTCCCGGTTACGGGGCTTGAAAGCCGCCATTGGCGGCGGTGATCAGCTTCAGAGTGTCGTCAGGATGTTGCGGCCGCGCTTGATAACGCGTGCAACATGACGCTGCTGATGAGCGCTCAGTCCCGTGTACTTGCGTGGAAGAATCTTGCCAGTGCCGGTTACATAGCGTTTGAGCAGTTCACTGTCCATTGCAGTGAGCAGTTCAGGAAGCTTTTCAGGGATTTCTTTGTTTTCCTCGGACATAAATAAAACATCAGAATGTGGAGAGGAGTGACTTGAGATTCAAGAAAAAAACGAATGCATTGACTGAATTCATACGAATCAGATGCTGCAACCATGACAATGTCCCAAAGAGAAGCTTGCAGGCGGGTATTTGCCGAAGACGCCAGGTCGGGAGTGTCCTCTATCGGGGAGATGGCGTTGATCCGTCGAATCCGTGAGTGGTTGGGGGCTGCGAATCCTGAGCCTCCTGAGGGAATAGGGGATGATTGTGCGGTGTGGGTGCCCTCTCAATCCGAAGGGTGGGAGATGGTCACGGTTGATGGCGTGTGTTATGGCCGGCATTTTGATGATAGTGTATCGGCGTGGGATGTCGGGAGGAAGCTGCTCGCTCGAAACATCAGCGACATTGCCGCCATGGGTGGCAAGCCCAGGAGAGGGGTTGTGGCGCTTTGGCTTTCCAACCGCACTGATCTGGAATGGTTGGAGGCGTTCTACTGTGGGATACGGGATTGCGCCCTGAAATTTGGAATCCGGATTGTCGGAGGGGATGTGGCACAGGCTCCGGACGGTGTCTTTTTGGCGGATCTTACATTGATCGGGACGTGTGGTTTGCCGCCGGTGCGGCGGGGCAATGCGCATGAGGGGGACACCATCTGGGTGACGGGAACGTTGGGTGGCAGTCTATTGGGCAAGCACTTCCGGTTCGAGCCGAGGGTAATGGAGGGGGCTTGGCTGGCTGCTCATCCCGGGGTGAAAGCGATGATGGATATTTCGGATGGGCTTGCCAAGGATGTGATCCCGTTGGTTGGCGGGCGCCCGGTGGAGATGGACGCGTCATCTATTCCTATAAGTCCTGACGCGTTGAAATTCGCCGCTCAGTCTGGTCGGGAGCCTCTGTATCATGCGTTGAGTGATGGGGAGGATTACGAGCTGGCGTTTGTCTTGAGCAGGGACATCGACCTTCAGCGTTTTCGCTCAGAATGGAACGCTTTTTTTGAGATCCCTTTGTCCTGCATCGGCAGGGTGATTTCGGACGATCTGACCCGGGATGGAGAGTCTCCAATCCGGCTTGCCGACGGGAATCCATGGGTCTATGGAAGCGGATATGAACACCTTGGATGAGTGGAGAGCCGGTATACGGGTCCCGGATGCGGAATCGATGATGGCGGCAGGACGCACTTTGGCGGCATTGCTTCCGGAAAACCGCGTGTTGTTGTTGTCCGGCGATCTAGGGAGCGGAAAGACGACGTTTGTAAAGGGGTTGGCAGGGGCTTGGGGGATCACCGATGGCGTGGCGAGTCCATCCTACAACATATGTCTCATTCATCAGGGCGATCGTCAGTTGGTTCATGTGGATGCCTACCGCATGAAGCACGCCCGGGCGATGGACGGGTTACTTATCGACGAATTTCTTAAGGATCCATGGTGTGTGGCGGTGGAATGGCCGGAAATGGGGATCTGCGACTGGATGGAGGCTGTGGCGTGGAGAATAAGCCTTTGGATAGAAGAGGATGGAGCCCATTGGTTGCGCTTGACCGGATGCCCGGATTTGGATGCCTGATTGGGATCTGATGCCTCCACAAAGGGGTGGGATCGCTACTCGCGATTGCGGGAATGACAAAGAATTGCGCTTATCGTCTCGACTCCCATTCCATTCCGTAGTATTCGCATACATTTTATAACCCGCTACAACATTGAACGAGGACACACTGAATCACGAACGCATCGAGAAACTGCGCCAGCGCAAAGCCGGGATCCGCATGGGCGGAGGCGAAAAGCGTTTGCAGGCCCAACGTGAAAAAGGAAAACTCACGGTATGGGAACGCATCGAGTATTTCTTTGATGCCGGAACCTTTGAAGAAGTCGGTGCTTTCATTGAACATCGCAACTCGAATTTCGGGCTCGATAAATCCAGGATCGCCGGAGATGGAGTGGTGATCGGTTTCGGGCGCGTCAACGGTAAGCTCGTCTACATGGCCGCTCAGGACTTCACTGTGCTGGGTGGATCGCTGGGCGAGATGCACGGGAAAAAGGTGGCCAAGATCATGGACATGGCCCTGACCAACGGCGCGCCGGTGGTGATGCTCAACGACTCGGGTGGTGCCCGGATTCAGGAGGGTATCGGATCTTTGTGCGGATATGGCGAGATCTTCTTCCGCAATACACTCGCATCGGGCGTGATTCCGCAGATCAGCGTGATCATGGGGCCTTGTGCAGGCGGTGCCGTGTATTCGCCGGGAATCATGGATTTCGTGGCGATGGTTGAGGATACATCCTACATGTTCATCACCGGTCCGGATGTCATCAAAACGGTCACCGGGGAAAATGTGACCATGGATTCACTTGGCGGCGGCGAGGTCCATATGAAGCGTTCCGGCGTGGCAACCTATGTCGGAAAAGATGATGAATCTACCTTGGATTGGGTGAAGATTCTGTTGTCCTACTTGCCGGAAAATAATGATTCGGTCGCCACCCGCACCCCATCCAAGTTGCCGCAGCTCAGTTCGAAAGAGCTCGACGACTATGTGCCTTCGAATCCGAACAAGGGATACGCGATATACGGCGTGGTGGATCGTCTCGTGGACGCGGGAAGCTTTTTTGAGTTGCAGGAAGGGTTTGCCCAGAACGTCACCATCGGCTTCGCCCGCATTGATGGCGTGGCGGTTGGTTTGGTGGCCAACAATCCCAAACAGCTTGCGGGATGCCTGGATGTGGATGCGTCCGACAAGGCGGCCCGATTTGTGCGGTTTTGTGATGCCTTCAACATTCCTTTGCTGACTTTGGTGGATGTCCCCGGGTTCCTTCCCGGGACCGATCAGGAATACAATGGGATCATCCGTCATGGTGCCAAACTGCTCTACGCCTACAGTGAGGCGACCGTTCCAAAGCTCACCGTGATCATGCGCAAGGCCTACGGAGGTGCCTACATTTGCATGTGCTCGAAGCACTTGGGTGCGGACATGGTGGTTGCCTGGCCTGGGTCTGAGATTGCTGTCATGGGCCCGAAGGGTGCTGTCAACGTGGTATTCCGCAAGGAGATCACCGAGGCGGAAAACAAAGAAGTCCGTGCGAAGGAACTCGAGCAGGAGTATACCGACAAGTTTGCAAATCCACAGATGGCTGCGTCACTGGGCTACATCGACAATGTAATCGAGCCCAATCAGACCCGCGATGTAGTGATCAACTACCTCAGATCCCATCTTAACAAACGTCAGATTACTCCGCGTAGGAAGCACGGTAACATACCGCTTTGAACATCGAAACGACCGGAATACCCATGTTTTCAAAGGTACTCATTGTCAACAGAGGCCTCATTCAGGCGAACTGTGTTCGTGCCGTCAAAGAGCTTGGATGCCAGGCCATCACGGTTTACGCACCCAACGACAAGAACAGTTCGGGTGTCCGCAATGCGGACGAGGCTTGGGAGCTTGAGCCGAAATCGTCTGGAATCCCCTATCTTGATATCGAGCAGATCGTTGATCTGGCTGCGAAGCTCAAGGTGGATGCGGTTCATCCGGGATATGGATTTCTCTCACAGAACGCGGATTTCAAAAAGCGTCTGAATGAGAAGGGCATCAAGCTGATATCGGCTGATAATCTCGACGGATACGATCTCGCGAACAAGCCTCAGATCCGGGAGTTTGCGCGCAAGATGGGCATACCCATCCTTCCAGGTTCGGAGACCTGTGCTAGCGTGGAGTCGCTCGCAGAGGCGGCGAAGTCGGTGGGATACCCGCTGGTCATGAAGGCCACCGAAGGATATGGCGGGATCGGGATTCGCGTGATTGAGCGGGAAAGTGAGCTCGAAGCAAGCTACCACAATGTGATCGCGCAGAGTGAACGCTTCATGTTCAATGCGCATCAGGTCTATCTCGAGCGTTTCTTCCCGAAGGCAAGGCACATCGAGTTTCCGGTCGCACGGGACAAACACGGCAACACGATCGTGTTTCCAGAGAGAGACTGTACGGTTCAGCGCCGTTTCCAGAAGCTCATCACTGAGAGTCCGAGTCCATTCCTGCCGGATTCTCTGAGGAGCAAGCTCAAGTCAGCGGTACACATGCTGATGGATCAGTTGCAGGTGGTCGGTTTTGTGTCGGTGGAGTTTCTCTACGACGGAAATCAGGCGTACTTCATCGAGGTCAATAGCTACATGCAGCCTTCTCACGGGGTTTCGGCTTTGCTCACTGGCGTGGACATGTTGCGTGAGCAGATTTCCCTGGCTGCGGGTAATCCCTTGAGCTATCGCGAAAGCGATCTCGAATCGGACAAATACGTGATGGGCGTTTTCGTTTCGGCCGAAGACACCGAGCGCAATTTCGTTCCATCTCCCGGCGTGATAACGCGTATGCATCTGCCCTATGGAGACGGTGTTTATAGTCTAACAAATGTGTTCACCAACGACACGGTTGCCACATTTTATGATCCGATCATCGCTATGGTCATGGTCCGGGAACGTACCCGCGAGAAGGCCTTGATAAAGATGCAGTCCGCTCTGGATGCGCTCCACATAGATGGGGTCAAGACCAGCGTGCCTCTCATGCGCGCATTGATGCGTTTCCCGGAGTTCCGGCGTGGCGACTTCGATTGTCAGCTGCTGACGAACAAAGAGTCCCGCGAGCGTATTTTCGAAAACGTGCGCACTCCGACAGACTCGGAGATCGCCGGTATACTGGCAGCCTTGTCGCTGCAGCGTGATGCGAGCAAGCAACACATCTTGGATCAGGCGAGATCGCATTCCCGTTCGAATATCTGGGATATGGCTTCGGAATGGTTTAGCCGATCCAAGTGATTGGGGGCACGAATTCCTGCCAGCGACAGAAAAGTGGAACACGACAATTTTGAGCTAAAATGAAGTATCAGGTCAGACAGGGAGATCATCGTTACAGCATCGATATAGACGGGAAGTTTGACTATTCCCAGCCATCGCCGGTGCTCGTCGATAAGAAGACTTACGAAGTCAAAATCGATGAGACCGATGCCAACGGTGACATGCGGACGGTCATGATCAACCGCAAGGTATATCGCGTGAGCATCACGCGTGGCGCCGAAGGTTTTCCGGAGGAAGTGGTGCTCAAGGGGGTTCCCTACCGGGTCGAGATCGACAAGATTGAATCGACGCGTTATCGCCCGGGTTCATCTCAAAAGGAAGTGCCGGGCACGGTTGAGGCTGCGATGCCAGGTCAGATCGTGCATCTTCTGGTCCCTGAAGGGCAGGCGGTTGAGAAGGGTCAGGTGGTCTTGATTCAGGAGGCCATGAAGATGGAAAATGAGATTCTTGCCCCCAAAGCCGGTAAGATTCAAAAGATTCATGTCAAGCCGAAGGATCTTGTGATGAAAGGTGACCTGCTCTTTGAGGTGGAGTGAGTGCATTCATGGCGTTTTTCGTGACTTTTGCGGGATCCGGTTACTGGCCGTCTGGTGGCGCATTCACCGGAAGGCGCTTTGGACGATTGGGGCAGGGCGCCTTCGAATTTGATCGTTTATCTGCGGGCCCGCTGGATCTGCGTTGCTCGGCAATACCCCGGACATCCTCCCCATGATCTGGCTTTGGATACCCACGCTTCTGTGGGCTTTCTCTTTCGGGATCATCAAGCATTTCCTTCAGGGAATTGATCCGGTTGAGCTGGCGTTTGTGCGGCTGGGTTTGGCCACCTTGTTTTTCCTGCCGTTCATCGGAAAAGGGGGTGGTTGGATTGTGCGGCTGAGGTATCTGATGTTGGGCTTGCTCCAATTCGGTTTGATGTATGGCTGCTTGTTCCATTCTTTCCGGTACCTGAAAGGATACGAAGTTGCCCTGTTCACCCTGATGACCCCTTTGTATGTCATCTGTGTGAATGATTTTCTGGAGCGCCGGATCAGCTATCTACACTGGCTTGCGGCCCTCTTAGCGGTAGCGGGTGCCGCTATCATCCAATACAAGGGGCTGAATGATCCGAGCTGGAGGGGTATTCTATGGCTTCAGGGATCGAATCTCAGTTTTGCGACGGGTCAAATCCTCTACCGGCGGATGCAAAAAGGGGAATCAGCCGGTTATCCGGATGCCTTTCGGGTGGCTTGGATGTACTTGGGAGGC
>Ga0123335_1005095_pt1 | contig 16279 bp, 11 predicted proteins | sample BiotimSIPDNA_2_FD_89707 | JGI IMG/M metagenome (GOLD analysis project Ga0123335, IMG submission 89707) | Anaerobic biogas reactor microbial communites from Washington, USA - Biogas_R2 time_0 SIP DNA | ecosystem: Engineered > Bioreactor > Anaerobic > Unclassified | place: Washington, USA...
GGTGTAACGCACGCCGCGGAAATTGGGCATGGGGTTGGCTTTGACCCACACAACATCATTCAAAAACCAAAAATTTAGATCCTGGAGTAGCTTTCCAACGCGGTAAATATTGTGATAAGAGCCAATCACCCAAAGCGTGCCGGTTGGTTTGAGCACTCTACGGCAGGCACTCAACCATTCACGTGTGAATTCGTCATACTGGTTGAAGGAATCGAATTGATCCCAATCATCATCAACAGCATCCACCTTTGTCAGGTTGGGGCGCCAGAGTTCTCCTTCGAGCTGGAGATTGTAAGGGGGATCCGCAAAGATCAGGTCAATGGATTCAGGCGGAAGTTCTTCCAGAATTTGACGGCAGTCACCAACCAGAACCTGGTCCAATGGAAGCGGTTGTTCTTTCTCAGTCATAATGGTTCTTATTTTAACGGCTTTTGCTGGCTTTGGGGGCTGGATTTGGGCACTCTTTAAAGATTCCCGGAATTTTGAGCAGGCAGTGGGTGTACAGTGGTGTTGTGCGAGCCTGGAATATTTTTATGCAAATGTTGTATCAAAAATCCCGGGGATCTGGTGTGCGGTGTGTTTTTTAAGATCCCCGGGATTTTAAGACAGAGTTATTGTGCGAGCCTGGATTATTTTTAGCAAATTACGTATCAAAAATCCCGGGGATCTAGACCATGACATCGGTGTAATTAAAGTGTTTAAAGAATATTCTGATTAAATCCAGATGTTAAGTAACCCTGAGAGTATAAAAAAGAAATATTAATCAAAAAGAAGGTGTCTGAAGTCCGGTTCATCAGTAAAATTCTCATCTTCAACAAAATGTTGATAACCCAGTTTTGGATCAACATTCTCAAAATAGCTGTTGATTATGTTTGAATTCGAATACCACTTCTTATTATAGGTTATTAAATCCAAATAATTAGAATACTGCCAATCTGATGGCGTTTTGACTAAATTTGCGGTCACCGGATTCAAATGGATATATCTAGAAAGAGTCAAGATGTATTCGTCCGAATCTACCCAATTGGATTTGAAGCGTCCCTCAAATAAAGCGCCTGACCGCTGCCAATATTGATTAAATGCCTTTGTGTATGAGAGAATAAACCTACCCATTACGGTTGGGAAATTTAGGCTATTAATCTTGACCAAAAAATGATAATGAGTTGGCATCAAAACATAAGAAATGATTGTTGCAACCTCGGGTATGAGGAATTCTCTAATTTTCTTCATAAAAAAGATATAGTTCTGATGATTTCGAAAGACGATTTCTTTATTTATCCCCCTGTTAAATACATGGAAGTATTCTCCAGGGATTAATGGGACTTTCCTTTTTGGCATATCTGTGATTCCTTTTTGATTAGATGCTTTGAATTATTATATGTCCTCTTTAAATGTATGACAGGTCATTTATAAAGATCCCCGATTTTTTAAGACAGATCTGTTGTGCCAGCCTGTAAATTCTTTTATGCAAATGTTGTATCAGAAATCCCGGGGATCTGGTGTGCGGCGTGTTTATATTAAGATCCCCGGGATTTTATGACAAAGTTATTGTGCCTGCCTGGATTATTTTTAGTAAATTACGTATCAGAAATCCCGGGGATCTGGTGTGCGGTGTGTTTATATTAAGATCCCCGGGATTTTAAGACAGAGTTATTGTGCCTGCCTGGAATTATCTTTTTGCAAATTGCGCATCAGAAATCCCGGGGATCTAGAGAGCTGTATATTTATTTTGAGATCCACGGGATTTCTATTTTTAAAATCCCGTGGGTCTGAGGCATGGTGAGCTTTTATCAGGATCTTTAGGTTATAATCCTGATACTTGGTGACTTATAAAAAGAAAAGAACAGGATATGACGACTGCTGAACAAAAGTTTCAACCGCTCCCGAAGCGATGGCGAATCCAACCCACGATCCCTGATGATCTTTCCAATATGTTGAGCGATTTCCACCCCTTGATGCGGCAGCTGCTTTATAACCGCGGTATTGAAGACCCCGAATTGGCGGAAGCTTTTCTCTCCGGAATGGTTCGCTTTTCAACAGATCCTTTCTTATTAAAGTCGATGGATTTAGCCGTAGTCAGGATATCTGAAGCGGTCACAAAAGGGCAAAATATTGCCGTTTATGGGGATTATGATGCAGACGGGGTCACCTCCACAGCCCTGCTGGTTGAATTCTTTAAGTCCCTCGGCGTCGAGACGCGGGCATACATCCCAAATCGCTTTGATGAAGGCTACGGATTGAATGACGAAGCCGTTCGTCAGCTGGCGAATGAGGGTGTGGATTTAATGATCACCGTGGATTGCGGTGTGCGGTCAATCAATGAGGTTGCGCTTGCCAATGACCTGGGGATGTCGGTGATCGTAACTGACCATCATCATCCCGGTGAGGTTCTGCCTCCTTCCCTGGCTTTGATCAATCCGAAACAGGAAGGTGATTTTTACCCTGAAAAAGAGCTGGCAGGGGTAGGGTTAGCCTATAAGCTGGTGCAGGCTTACCTCAGCAATTATCCTCAGGAGGGTGTGAAAGCAGATGATTGGCTGGACCTGGTCGCAATTGGCACGGTGGTGGACCTGGCACCTCTGAAGGGTGAAAACCGGATGCTTGTCCGGGCAGGACTTGAAAAACTTCGTCGCAAGCCGCGGCAAGGGATCTTTTCCCTGGCACAGGCAGCGGGCATTAATCTTGATAAGTGTGATGCGTCCACGTTAGGCTTCGGACTGGGTCCCAGGCTGAACGCAGCGGGCAGGTTGGAGTCGGCATTGTCTGCACTGAGATTGTTGATCACCGATGACCTGCATGAAGCAGGGGAGTTGGCTCAGCAGCTGGATTCTTATAATCGTGAACGGCAGGACATGACTAACGAAATTCGAGAGAAAGCCGCCGCAATGGTGTTGGAAGCAGATCCTGACGCGGTCCTGTTTTTCGCAGCTGACCCGAGTTTTAGTGAAGGTGTGGTGGGGTTGGCGGCTTCCCGTCTGACCGAATTGTATTACCGACCAGCGATCGTTGGCCATCGTGGCGAAGCATTCACGGTGGCATCCTGCCGATCGATCCCCGAATTTCATATTACACGCGCACTGGATGCCTGTGCGGATGTGTTGGTGCGGCACGGCGGTCATGCAGCAGCAGCGGGCTTTACAGTGCGCAATGAAAATCTTGACACGCTGGTCACCTGTCTGCGGAGAATCGCTGAAGAAAAGCTCGGCGATGTGGAGCTGCTGCCCGTACTTGATATCGACCGGGAGATCAAATTAGAGCATCTTAATGGCAGGCATATCAGTGATATTTTGGATAATCTGCACAAACTGGAGCCCACCGGGCGTGAAAACCCTGAACCGGTGTTTGCTTCCTTTGGCGTGGATGTCCGCGCTGCGCGGGCTGTTGGCAGGGAGGCCGATCATCTCAAATTGACTTTGGGGGCAGGTAAAAATTCCTTTGACGCGATTGCCTTCCGACAGGGTTATTGGATGGAGGATATGCCCGATCGGGTGGATATCGCCTATCGTTTTGAGATCAACGAATTCAATGGGCGCAGCAATCTGCAGTTGAATATCAAGGATATCAGGGCAGCGGAGTAAAGTAATTAAATTTAAAATTTACAAAATCCGGAGAAACGCTGCATGCAGCGTCTCTCCGTTGATCTGAAATTTGGATTGATATTCTGTGGAAATCGACTAAATCCACCCCAATACACCTGCAAATACGACCAGCATCAGAGCGTCCACGATGAACAATGCGCCGATCACCTGCCGCTGGACCCTGGGCTGCCAGTCGTAACACAGGAAGGAAACCACAAAAAAGGGGATATAGACCGTGATGAATACGGGCAGCGAACCCCACCAGGGATAGACCCAGTGAAAGGCGGGCGTCTTTGCCAGGAAGATCTCGATGATCGAGAACAGGGCTGCGTTGGCGACCGCCATGAAGATGCGGTTGTTGATTCCCAGGATTTTAGCTTTGGGATCAGCCGGCAGCAGTTTGCTGAGCACCAGGCCGGCAATTGCAAACATAAAGCTCAATTCGATGCCCACACCAACCAGGATCAGGAAGCTGGTGCCGGTTGGCACTGTCCACAGGGCATGCCCGCTGAAGTGCTGGATGAGGGCATTTACGATTTCGGCAAACCAGTGCACCAGGTACAGGCTGATGCCTGCCGCAATCCCCTTGAAGTTGCCTTTGCTGTATTCGTTGGTGTACACGTATACCACCAGTGCCAGCAAGGTGATCACGACCCAGTTGAAATTTTCACCGGTGCGCAAAATGGCGAGGGCTTGTTCGGTTAGTTCAGGTTGATTCATTTTTTTCTCCGTGATGAATGATTTTAAATTCGATTAAATTATAAACCTATCAGGTGGTGTGGTGCAGGCACAACATAACTATGCGAATGATTTTCTTGAACTTATGTGGTGGATTATTTAATTTAGTGTTTCGGAGTGCAGACTTTAGTCTGCGATTTATATATTCATATTGGATTTTTTCTACAGCATTCAAGATAGGACTTCGATGAGTTTGTCATGCATGCTGCTCAGTGCAGGACCTACTACTCAATATGCAAAGATTGCCGATTGATGAGACCAACCGATAGGGATAAGGCATAAAAGAAGCGGACTGAAGTCCGCACTGCGGGAAATACGATGTATTTTGTTCTTTATCATCTAAATTGAGACAGCAGGTCATGCACTGCGCAGTACATGACCTACAAATTAATTGAGGTAATGGAATGTTGACGTATAATAATCCCCATGCTGTTCACATATCTTCTCAAAGCGGTCACGATTGGCTTTTCCGCTGGCATCACGCCCGGACCCCTGCAGGCGTTGTTCCTCTCCTATGCGATTAAAGGGGGCTGGCGAAAAGCGCTGCCGGCTGCTTTTGCACCGTTGATGACAGACGCACCGGTTATTTTCCTGGTGCTGGTCGTACTGAATCGTCTTCCAGATGGGTTCATCAGAGGGCTTCAGATTGGCGGGGCAGTGTTCTTGCTTTACCTGGCGTGGGATGCTTTTCGATCTTTTCGACATTATCAGAACGTGGATGGGGGTGAAGTTCCCAATGGATGGCAAACCCTTCTGAAAGCGACCTTAGCTAACATTTTGGGACCCGGTCCGTGGCTTTTTTGGAGCATGATCAATGGACCCAACCTTCTGAGTGCTTGGGCGATTTCACCCTGGTGGGGTGCGGCTTACCTGGTTTCTTTTTACACTGCATTCGTCCTCACCAATATCGCTCTGATCATGTTGTTTGCTACCACACGCCAGATGGGTGACCGTGTCCGGAAAGCTCTCTTACTGGTTTCCGTTTTTGTTCTGGTGGGGTTTGCGATCTACCAGGGTCTGCAAGGTCTGTTGATCCTTTAATTGGGAAGGTAAATATGGTAAACTTTCGGATAGTCTTTTAATCAGTAGACAAGGTGTTTATGTTTCCTGTTGCTCACCCCAAAGTCATTCAAAGAGCCCGCCAGATCAAAGCTTATGATCCGATCTTCATTGATACGGAAACCACCGGTTTTTCTCCTGAGGATGTGATCATTGAAATTGGCATTGTCAACCTGGCAGGGGAGATCTTGTTTGAATCGTTGATCAAGCCAACCATCCCTATTCCACCTGATTCAATTGCGGTTCATGGCATTACAGAGGAAATGGTTGATTCTGCACCAAGCTGGAAGGATATTTGGGCTGATTTACGAGGCGTCCTCGAAGGGCGTTTTGTGGGTATGTACAACCTGGATTTTGACTTGAGGATGATGAAGCAAACCCACCAGCGTTACTGGCTGGATTGGCCGATGGATGACAGGTATTTCTTTTGTGTGATGAAGATGTATGCGGCTTTTTATGGGGAAATCAGTAAGCGTGGACGGGGTTATCGCTTTCATAAACTGGAAGCCGCCGGTTTGGCTTGCGGTATTCCCTTACCTAATTCGCACCGCGCCGTTGACGACGCACTTCTAACAGCGGCACTATTCCAGTACATGGCTGATTATCAATCGTAATGGAGGAAGACATAATGGCAATTGACTACCCCGAAACCCGAAGAGATAACCATTTTGATGAGCTTCACGGACGCCAGATCCCGGACCCCTACCGCTGGATGGAGGATCTGGAAAGTGAAGAACTGAGTACATGTATTAGGGCTCAAAATGAACTGACCTTTGGTTTCCTTGAGCAATCTCCCCATCGAGCAAAAATCCAAGCAAGGATGACCCAGCTCTGGAATTATGAGAAGTATTCGCCTCCCTTCAAACGCGCTGGGAGGTATTTTTACACCTTCAATGACGGCTTGCAAAACCAGGATGTGCTCTATTGGATGGAGAATCTTGAAGATTCGCCCAGGGTGCTGATTGATCCCAACCAGCTTTCGGAGGATGGCACTGTGGCGTTGAGCGGTGCAACCGTCAGCCGGGATGGGCGCCATCTGGCGTACGGGTTGTCGGAAGCCGGCTCGGATTGGCAGACCTGGTATGTACGAAGCGTGGATACGGGTGAAGACCTTCCGGATAAGATTGCGTGGGTCAAGTTTTCCGGCGCCAGCTGGGATGGGCAGAACCAGGGCTTTTTCTACAGCCGTTATGACGCGCCAACGGAAGCAGCCCTCAAGCAGGCGAATTATTACCACAAACTTTACTACCACAGGCTGGGCACCGATCAATCCGAGGATCGGTTGATCTATGAACGCCCGGATCAGAAAGAATGGGGTTTTGACGGACATGTGACGGAGGACGGACGCTATCTGATCTTGAATGTGTGGCAAGGGACTGCTTCTGAAGTGGGCGTGTTTTACCTTGATCTTACCGACCCGGATGCTGGGGTGGTGGAGCTGCTTCCCGAATTTGACGCAGAATATATCTTTGTGGGCAACGATGACACCCGCTTCTATTTCAAAACCGATCATCAAGCCCCGCAGCAGCGTTTGGTCGCGATTGATCTTGATCATCCCGAAACAATCCACTGGCAGGAGATCATCCCAGAAGATGAAGATAAGCTGGAATTTGTGGACTATGTAGGTGGGCGCTTTGTCTGCACCTATCTGCACCACGCCGCGCACGAAGTTCGCTTTTTTGATGTGAATGGCGACCCGGATGGATCCCTGGATTTGCCGGGGTATGGGATGGTGCTGGGTTTTGGCGGGCACAGCGACGACCCGGAGACCTTTTATAAATTTTCCAATTTCAATACACCAGGCACAGTTTACCATTTTGATGTGAACTCCAAGGAAAGTCAGGTCTTTAAGTCCCCTGATTTGGATTTTAATCCCGAGGATTATGTTACCCGGCAGGTGTTTTACACGAGCAAGGATGGCACACAGGTGCCGATATTCATCAGCCACAGGCGGGGTCTGGTGATCAACGGGGAAGTGCCCACCTACCTGTATGGTTATGGCGGATTCAACATCCCGCTGCCGGTTGCCTTCAGCGTTCCCAACCTGGTGTGGATGGAGATGGGCGGCATCTATGCCCAGGCGCACCTGCGCGGTGGTGGTGAATATGGGCGTGAGTGGCATGAAGCCGGGATGAAGCACAACAAGCAGAACGTCTTTGATGATTTTATTGCCGCAGCGGAATACCTGGTTGCAATGGGCTACACACGCAAAGAGAACCTGGTGATTGGGGGTAGGAGCAATGGGGGGCTGCTGATTGGCGCCTGTATGACCCAGCGACCGGATCTATTTGGCGTGTGTCTGCCCAATGTGGGCGTGATGGACATGCTCCGTTTTCACAAGTTCACCATCGGCTGGGCATGGGTCTCGGATTACGGATCACCTGAGAACCCTGATGAATTTGATGTGCTCCGAGCCTATTCTCCCTATCACAATATCCGGGAGGGTGAGCATTACCCCCCAACCATGGTTCTGACGGGTGACCATGATGACAGGGTCTTTCCAGCCCACAGCTTTAAGTTCGCGGCAGAATTGCAGCGGGCGCAGGGAGGAGAGGCTCCCGTGTTGACCCGGATCGAAACCCGTGCCGGGCATGGTGCTGGCAAGCCAACAGCCAAGCTGATCGAGGAATTTTCGGACATGTGGACCTTCGCCTGGCATTTTGTGGGTTGAGAATGTGGTCAAACGGATGAGATTGTCAACTTTCTCTGCCGTAACATTGCTAAAAGAAATGTCATGTAGGTTGTTGCGCAACCATACATGACTACGCCGTGTTCTGTCATTGTCTTGAGCTGCAGCGCGGCGAAGAAACAATCTCGGGGAGATATTCTAACATCTTTTTTTTGTTTGGACAACATATTTATCCAATGCTTTTCCTGAGATCGGAACGTCCTCACGGCGTTCGGGTACTCGCAATGTCAGGATACTGAACAACCTAAACACTAAAAAATGCGGACTTCAGTCCGCACTCCGAAATAATTCTATTTTAGGTGTAATTTACTATGCAGCAAACCTGCACTTTTAATAGATAAAGACCGAAGTCTGTACGCCAAAAGTACGATGTTCTTGCGTTAAAATTCACTCATGTTTGTCATAACAAACAATGACTTACACCTGGATCACGCTTAACTGCGATCCCTCAGCTGTCTTCTCCACCTCAATCCGGGTCGGGAAGACATCCTTCAACTCCTCCAGGTGCGTGATCACCAGTATCTTTTCAAAATCACCCTGAACAAAGTTGATCGCTTCCACCAGGCGCTGTCTGCCCTGCGCATCCTGGCTGCCGAAACCCTCATCGATAACCAGCGTCTGCAATCGGGCACCCGCCCTGCGCGCTAAGACCTGTGAAAGCGCCAGTCGAATCGAAAAGTTGATCCGGAAGGCTTCACCACCCGAAAACATTTCATAATCCCTGATCCCATCGCTATCACTGATGACGATATCCAGGGTTTCCTTCTTGTCATCGCGGCTGGCATCTTTATAATCTCGCTGGGTCATAAAGTGAAACGACATCCTGCCGTTGGTCAGACGGTCCAGAAGGTCGTTGGTGGACTCTTCAATTTCCGGTAAGGCTTGCTCGATTAACAAAGCAGGCACACCATCCTTACCAAAGGCTCGCTCAAGCTGCTTCAAATCAGCAATTTGATGCGTCTGCTGCTCTCGCTCTTCAAGAAGCCCCGCTTTTCTCTCCTCCTGCTGCACCAGTACCCTGACGCGAGCCTCGGCAAAGCCAACCTCTTTGCTGAGTAAATTTTCCTGCTCCTGAATATCATACAGGTCCGATTCGGCTTGGGCAAGGTCAGGCAATCCTGCTTCTGACGCAGCCAGTTTTGCGACTGTGTCATTAAATCCAGAATTGATCGATTCTAATGCTTTACCTTTCTCAAATTTCTGTTTTTCAAGCGCACCAATCTCTCGTTCCATTTGGACAAGCGATGCCCGCGCCTGGTTGACCTGCATCAAAGCTTGTTCTGATTTTCGCCCTTCTTTTTCAACCTGGCGTAATTTCTCGTGGGCTTCTAAATCGTAGCCTAATTTCTCCAGTTCTTTCTTGATTGAGTCCAACTGCTGGCGAGCTTCAATCGCAAAGGTGTCTTCCGCGAGAATCGTTGAAATCTCATTCAAACGCGGTGCACCTTTTTCTTCCCATGCTTTTTGAAGGTCCTTCAACGCTGTCACACGATTTTGGATTTGATCAACCTGACGGTTGGCTTCTCGCAGTTCATTTTCAGCATTCTTAAGATCTGCGAGCTCTGCACCTATCTTGCTCAGGTCAGATTCAAAATTCTTAACAAGGTCGCTGTTCACCCGATAACGTTCCCGCATGATTTCAAGTTCTTTGCTCAATTCCTCAACCATCGCATCGCGGTCTATTTTGCTCAGAGGTTTACCGCAGACCGGGCACGCAGCTGTATCGGCACCTTTTAGCTGATCAATCCGGGTGTTCAGTTTTTTCCCTTCCTCAGCCAGGCGTGGATTTTCTGCTTTGGCATCCGCAAATTCGGCCTGCAATCGCAAAAGGGCATTGTTTAGCTCTGCTCTCCGATCAATTTTTGACTGGGCTTTTTCAATTGCCTCGCGGGCAGTCACCAACTGCTTTTGATTGGCTTCCATTTCAAGAAGGTTTCGCTCGATTTCCGCCCTTTGCTCTTCCAGGGTGAGTTTCTCTTGTGCAAGGCGCGCTTGTTCTGCATGAATGATCCGTAAAGGCTCTTGCCTCAGGATTTCATGCTGTCGGTATGTTTCAGCTATCTCATCCATTGCGCCCAGCTCGGTGCGGACAGCTTGCCAGTCACGATAAGCTTTTTCAATCGTTTCAGCCTCTTCCATGATCGCCGCGTACCCCGATTTTTCCTCAAGGCGTTCATCGAGTGTTATGATGATCCGGTCATAATCGCGCTGGGTGCTTTCCAGCTGGGATCGTAAAGATTCCACCATCTTGTGCTGCTCTTGCAGGGAAACATGCAGGCGTTGAACATTTTCATAGATTTTTGCTTGAGATTTTCGCTGTTCCGTCAGGTTTGCCAGCCGTTTTTGCAGCTCTTCCAGCTTTTCTTTGCGCTCAGGACCTTCATCCAGTTCACCCTGGATCTCACTCAAGCGTCCGTCCAACTCTCTTACTTCTCTTTCGACATCCCGCCTGCGTAAACTTGCTGCTTCTCGGTAGGTTTCCCACACTTCCAGATTCATGATGTTGCTGAGGATCCGTTTTCGCTCCGCCGGTCGGGCCGTGGCAAACTGGTCAGCTTTACCCTGCAGGAAAAAGGAGGCATTGGTGAAAGTCTCATAATCCATCTGCAAGATATCCACGATCTTCTGATCCGTTTCCCTCAATGTGCGCTCGGTCAAGGGTTTCCAGTGTGGTTGTGCCTCATCGACCTCAGAGCGAAGGAACAGCTCCACCGAAGATGTTTTACCATTGGGATTGCTGCGTTGAACCCGGTAGCGATCACCCTCATAATCAAAATCAAGGGTCACTTCCGCAGCTTTCACAGAAGGATGGGTGTTGATCACCGATTCATCCCGTTTGCGCGCCTGACCAAACAGAGCCCAGGTGATGGCATCCAACAGCGAACTTTTACCAGCACCATTCTGCCCAGAAATGCAGGCTAAATTGATACCGGTGAAATCCAATTCGACCGGTTGACGATAAGAAAGAAAACCTTCAATTTTCAGTTTTACAGGGATCATCTTAAAAACCTAAGTCATTCATAATTGTTTCCGTACTGCGCCGGGATTTCTTTTCCAGGAGCTCATCCCAAAAGGCATCATCATAACGCCGTGAGCGCACCAAAATTGGCATGGGAACGCCCCAACCCAACATGAGCACCTCTTCTTTAGGCTGCAGACGAGCCAGCATCCCGCGCAAAGCCTCGCGTCCCGCCAATCCCGTCAATACGGCCTGGATATCATCCGCATCACCCAACCAGCCTGTGATCCGGGTGCCCAACTGGGACATGACCTCGTCATAAATTTGTGAGGGGCGCTGGTCAATGATCAACAGGGTCACATAATACTTGCGCATCTCGCGGGCGATGGTGCTGAAGGTGGTCTGTGATGCCATTTCCCGGTTGAGAAGTTTATGCGCTTCCTCCACAGCAATCACCAGCTGACGCGGCTCTGCTGCGCCAGGGTGCCCGCTGCGGAATCGATTGGTACGTTCCTCCCACTCATCCCGGATTCGACGGGTGAGCAGATTCGACACAAATAAATAATCCAGATCGGTTTCATGATCACCAAATGACAGAACCACATGCTGCCCACCATCCAGGTTGGAAATGACCTGGGTGAGAGCATCCGCAGGCGGGTTTTCGACGATGTAAGGGGCATTGAACAGCCGTCCCAGCTTGGAATGCAAAGCCTCCGCCGCGCCGGGGTGCACACCCGCCCCCTCCGCCCAGGCAGCCACGCTATCGGGTGCCGGGACACGTTTACCTGATTCTTCGTCTGTCTCATAAGCATTCACCCGCATATGTTTAAATTCATGGAACCAACTGTTATAGCCAAAGCTAAATCGGAGCGCTTCAAGCGTGGCAGAAGTCGTCTCACGCAGGTTCAGTTCCTGTGAAAGCATCAGGATATCTTCTGGTCGGATATCTGATTCTGCAATTTCAAGGTTATAGTCAGGATTCGTCCCGCGGATGCTTGCACCTCTCCCCAACCCCACCATGCGCACCTTGGTGGGGAACTTACCGCGCAAGCCCGGGACACGCAAGCCCGTATCCGAAGCCGTATCATCGGGACCGTATTCGTTGTGCATATCAAAGATCAGCACAGAAGTCTTATCCCGTTTGATCAGCCCAGCCAGGATGACGCGAGTCAGGAAGGATTTACCGGTGCCGGTTGCACCAAATATTCCTGCAGAACGCTGCACCAATTTATCGAGGTTGACACACACAGGATGTCCGCCTTCGATGGTATCCCCAATCCGAAAGAATCCACCTTTACCTTCCTGCCCAAAGATCTCGGCAATATCCTCTGCTCGTGCCAGCCGTACTTGGGCATGATGCTGTGGGACGGTCTTTACGGGTTCCGGTCGGATCTGTTCATCCAACACCTTTTGAAACCAGGCATCATATTCTGGATCACTAGGCATGGGTCCCTGTTCCATCATCAATGCCGGCATCAACTCCAGGTTGGTGTAGAGGGTTTGTCCGTGGAGCAGCCTGGCAAGCTCAGCGGGGAGACGGGTTTCCGATGATTCATCTGCAAAACGCGGATCAGTTGACCCCAACAGCAAATCGATGACCAAGCCGTAAAACAACCAGCCGCCGCTTTCGACCACCACAAACGCCCCCTCCTGAACCGTTTGTGCAGGCACACTCAAGCGCACCTGGAGGTTAGCTTTTAGCCCACCGCCCACGATATAACCAATCGGACCGGTTTCGCTCTCTGTTTTCATGTCCATTTGTTCACTCATCATTTCACGCATCATTTCTCATTTTGGATTTCAAATATCATTGACCGCACTCAAAACACGGTTGAGCTGCTGGTAATCATCACGCATTAAGATGATCAGTTCCTGGAGGGCGTCCTGATACCAATCCCTGCTGCCAACAGCATTATGGGCATCACGGGCGGATATCAAATGGGCTGCCAGAAGTTCTTCGATGGGTTTATCCATCACCCTCAGGATGTGCCGGAAATACCCAAAACGACCGGTTCCTGTGAAGTGCACAACCTCATCTGGCGTACAAAGGTAGATGGCATCCAGACTCAAAGGCGGTCGCGGTGGCAGAAGGTGAAAGACTTTCTCACCTTGTTGATATCCCAACGCCAGAACAGCAATTTCAACCGGCACGTTGCGGTTCTCCCGGTTGTCCTGTAAAACTTCCTCGGGGACGTCCTGCGCCGTGATCAACTGGCGGACCAACCCATCGTCTTCGATGTGAATGTCATAGATCAATCCAAATACCTGGTAATCTGGTGCAAGGGGTACCCTGACCATTGCACCGAACTGGGGTTCATTGAGTTGATTAACTCGGCAACCAACCACAAAACCGGCTGTTCCGGATCGCAAAAGCCGCCCAATTTGAATCGCTTGCATCACTGGTACCTCGTTTTCTTGGTATCTAGGTCTTTATGATATTGTTTATAAGATTTCTCATCCACCGGTATCCCCCTGCGGTCAAATTCTGCCACGATCATCTCCTCCACATGCTGGTGCTCTGGCATGGTCACCACCGCAACCTCGTGAGCGCGATGCAGGATATAGGGATAAGGGCGTGTACCCAGGATGGCGGCTTGCTCGGCAAGCACGGCTTGCAGTAAACCGACTTTTTCACGATCCCGTGCCACCCACCCCGGGATCTCAACCCTGGCAAGATGCGGTTTCCCGGGCTGACCTACATTTAGATAAAAGAAATGCGGCATCAGGTCTTTGCCAAATCGCAGCGCAGTTCGTGAATAAATCGTAAAGATCGCCGAGCGGTCACCGGGAGTTATAAGCAGATCCTGGACCAATGCGGCATCACTGACCCCCGAAAAACGCCGCCCCTGGTGATTGTAGTCCCGCAGGTCATCGTCAGAAAGCTGAACCAGTTCCAGCAACCTGCCGATCAGATCACTGCCGGGCTTATCGACATAGCCAACCGTCATCAATCCGAGTTCTCGCAATCGTTCCAATACTTCCAGGTAATGATCCAATGTGTGGGCAAATTCGGCAGATTCTTGCGGTTCCTGGAAGAGCTCCAAAGGACCGTCCGTCATGGATATGGCAGGAGGTTCAAGCTCACCGGCAAATTCTGCAAGCGCTTCACGCTCACGTAAATCGCGCTTGAGGGCAACCATACTCTCAGAGATCATCCATCCACTGGGCTGAAAAAGGGAATCATAATCCAGGAGGTGACTTTGGGTATAAATCTCAGGTGCTTTACCCGATCCGCATACCAGCTTGACCACACCAACATTAATCACACAAAACGCCACCCGGGCATGCCGGCTGGGGTTGATCTGTGAGCCATCGGCTGCTAAAACGGTTACCTTTTGTGGAAGGTCAGGTTTGGGCGTAACAAGATTGAGGGCTTCATCCTGGGGGACAGCACATCGCAAATTTGGCACCTGTGAAGCAGCCCGATCAACACCCTCGCGTAATTCATCCAGCCGAGTGGCATAACCCTCCATTAAGTTGATAAGCTCTTGCTGGCGATGGGTGATCGCCTGGTGGCGGGCGTTTGCCTGGGCGCCGAAGTTTTTAAGTTTGCGTTGGATATCAAGCAGGTTGACGGGCATGATTCCCTCTATATGATTCGAACATATGTTTTATAATTTTACAGGGTTTTGCCTTCACTGGCAAGACACAAACTGATTATAACGGACATTATCTGGAAATATAAATGTTCGCCTCCCCATTCTCAATTGACAGCCCACGCCATCCTAGATATACTTATGATTAATCAATCCAACCTTCGGGGCAGGGTGCGGGTCACAGACCCAATTCCCGACCGGTGGTAGTCCCAGTTTCTGGGAGAGCCCACGAGCACAAAAACGTGCATGAACCGGTGAGATTCCGGTGCCGGCGGTTACAGTCCGAATGAAAGAAGGTTAACCTATCCCAGGAAACCACCATGCCCCGTAATTTTTGCCCGGGGTATTTTTTATGACCGATGATGAAAATTTGATACCCAAACCCAAACCGCAGCCTTTCAATCGCGCTCTTTTGCTGGTGATATCGCTGGTGATAGGCTTGCTGATTTGGCACTTGCTGGCAAGCTTACTGGGGCTGCCTGCCTTTATTCTGCCCGGCCCAATCCTGGTATGGCAGCGTTTAAAGGTCTCCCTTCTGCAAGGTCAACTCCTGTATCACGCCTGGGTGACCCTGGTGGAAGTGCTGGCGGGTTTAAGCCTGGGTGGAATGACTGCCACAATCCTTGGTTATCTATTATCAAAATCTCCGGCATTTGAAAAAATGATCTCACCTTACCTGGTGGCCAGCCAATCCTTGCCGATCGTTGCCATTGCGCCCTTATTGATCATCTGGTTTGGCCCGGGAACCTTTTCAAAAATCTTAATTTGCAGTCTGACCGTATTCTTTCCCGTTTTAATCAATACTCTCGTTGGACTGCGGGAAGTCCCCCAGGATTTGCGTGATCTAATGCGCTCCTTGCGTGCCAACTGGGCACAGACCTTCTGGAAACTCGAAGTTCCGGGTGCGATGCCCATCTTTTTAGGTGGTCTGAGGGTTGGCGCAACCCTGTCGGTGATCGGGGCGGTTGTGGGCGAACTGGTTGGGGCAGACCGAGGCCTTGGTTTTTTGATCAATGTCGGGCGCGGCCAGTATGATACCGCGTTGGTGTTCGTTGCCGTGCTAACACTGATGGTTATGGCGATTTGCCTTTATGGTTTAGTGCTGCTGCTGGAAACCCGGGTTTTATCATGGCAGTCCTGGCGCCAAAAGTCAGGCTAAGTATTCATTTATGGAGGTTGTTTGTATGTTGAAGAAATACTGGGGATTAATTTTGGTGGGGATGGTCATTTTCGGGATCACCCTAAGCAGCTGCCAGGTGGTAGGGATCAAAGAGGAAAAAGAAGTTCAAACCACTCGCTTAACAATGGGTTACATTCCCAATATTCAATTTGCGCCGATTTATGTTGCCATCGAGAGGGGTTATTTCAGAGAAGCAGGATTCGACCTGGATCTTGAGTATGGCAATGAGGCAGATGCTGTGGCGCTGATCGGTGCGGGTGAACAAACCTTTGCCATCGCCAGCGGTGAACAGGTCCTGCTGGCGCGTGCGCAAGGTTTGCCCATTACCTATGTCGCCGCCTGGTATCATGACTATCCTGTAGGCGTTGTGGCCTTTGAAGAAACACAAATTCTGGAGCCTGAGGACATGGCGGGTAAAACGATTGGCATCCCCGGGCTGTATGGCGCCAGCTATATCGGTTTCAAAGCGCTGCTCAGTAA
>Ga0123335_1005096_pt1 | contig 16276 bp, 20 predicted proteins | sample BiotimSIPDNA_2_FD_89707 | JGI IMG/M metagenome (GOLD analysis project Ga0123335, IMG submission 89707) | Anaerobic biogas reactor microbial communites from Washington, USA - Biogas_R2 time_0 SIP DNA | ecosystem: Engineered > Bioreactor > Anaerobic > Unclassified | place: Washington, USA...
AACACCCAAATGGTATCGGCATTCCTGATGGTGGTGAGGCGATGGGCGATGGTAAAGGTGGTGCGGCCCACGCTGAGCTCCTCCAGTGACTTTTGCACGAGGCGCTCGCTTTCGTTGTCCAGGGCGCTGGTAGCCTCGTCCAGGATCAGGATGGGAGGATTTTTCAGAAACACACGGGCGATGGAAATTCGCTGCTTCTGCCCGCCGGAAAGTTTCACCCCGCGCTCGCCCACAAAGGTGTTGTACCCCTCCGGGAGTTGAAGAATGAACTCGTGAGCCCCGGCTCGCTTAGCAGCAAGCATGACCTCAGCCTCGGAGGCGCCTGGACGGCCATAGGCGATGTTGTCGTATACCGTACCGCTGAACATGTATACATCCTGCTGCACCATACCAATGTTTTCCCTGAGGCTGCGCTGGGTCAGGTGTGCCACGTCCTGGCCGTCAATGAGAATCCTGCCGGATGTGACGTTGTAAAACCGGGGGATCAGGTTGCACAGGGTGGTCTTTCCTCCGCCGCTGGGGCCCACAAGGGCCACCCTCTCCCCTTTTCTTACATGAAGGTTGAGCCCTGCCAGCACAATTTTGTTATCGTCGTTATAGTGGAAGCTTACGTTCTCAAAGGTGATCTCACCCCTGACATCCGTAAGCTCCCTGGCGTGGGGGGCATCCTCAATCTCCGGCTTTACATCCATGATCTCGCAGAAGCGCTCAATGCCCGTCATGCCCTGCTGGAACTGCTCCGTAAACTCCACGATCCGCCGAATGGAGGTGAGCAGCATGTTCACATACAGCAGAAAAGCGATATAATCCGGCGCGGTGATGGAGCCCCTCATTAAAAACAGGGCACCGGTAACCACTACCACGATGTACATCAGCCCGTCAAAAATACGCACACTGGTAAAGAACCCGGCCATATAGTGGTAGCTCCTGCTCTTGATGCGCACAAAGAGCTGATTGCTCTCCTGGAACTTGTCCACTTCCATGGGCTCGTTGGCAAAGGACTTTACCACCCGAATGCCCAGCAGGCTGTCCTCCACCTGGGCGTTGATTTCCCCGACCTGATGCCGCCGCTCCTGAAACACGTCCCGCATGCGCCGGTTGAAAAACCGGGTGGATATCAGCATCAGAGGCAGAATGGCGAAAATGATCAGCGTTAATACGGGGTTGACCCCAAAGAGGATTACAAAGGAGGCGGTGATCTTGATCAACGCGATCAAAAATTCCTCAGGGCAGTGATGGGAGAATTCCGTTACCTCAAACAGATCGCTGGTGATCCGAGCCATGATCTGGCCCACCTTGGCGTTGCTGTAATAGGAGAAGTCCAGGCGCTGCAGGTGGGTGAACAGGTCGTAGCGCATATCACTTTCCAGCTTGGTGCCCATGATATGTCCGGTAGCGTTCATGTAGTAATTGGCCGCCGCATCGATCACTCTCAACAGGAAATACACACCACCCACCCGCAGCACGTACTGCAGGGTAAGCAGGGCAATGTGATTGGTTGCCAGATCGGTGATGTTGCGTACGATGAGAGGCAAGGCCAGATCGCAGAGCGTGGTCAAAGAAGCGCAGAGCAGGTCCAGGATTAAGATACCCCAATATTTCCGGTAATAGGGAAGAAACCGTTTGATCAGAACGGAAGTTTTCATGGAATGGCGCGGTTGTCTCATGGGGGATGCTCCTTTGGTAGGACTCTATAAAATCAAGGCACAGAAAAACTCGGCCTCAGGTACCAGGGGCCTTGGGTTGGAGCAAAGTGGTCTGCTTGAGGAGGGCCGCAAGGTCATCTCTATGGCTCGTGGGACAGTTGACGGCATAGACCACCCCCTCCTTTTCCCCGAATATGATGGTGTTTTGAGCATTGTCCATGCGCACCGCGTCCACCCCGGCCAGTGCGTAAATGTTGCTCAGGCTCAACCGGGCCTGGGAGGCACCCTCCAGCAGAGCCACAGCCTGTGCAGGCCGAATGCTTTCCACCAGCAATGTCTGCCCGTCGTCAAAGGTATAATGGAGGGTGGTCCGGCGGGCATAAGCTCCCTGAAAGGCCGTGTCGTACAGGGAGCATTTCTGGAGGTTCAACCCGCCGTACAAGGCCAGAATCGGCTTGCCAAAACTGGCTGCCAGGGCAGAGAGATCCGCTTCGCCAGGGGCTTCCATCGCCGCCATGGGTACGCGGATGGGGTCCGCTGGCACTGAAACGGATTCCACAGCCATGCTGTCCGGCTCTCCAAGCAGCAAAAAGATGTAGACCAAAGCAAGGGCCAGGGTCCCCAAAAGGCCGATCATGACCCGGCGGAGAATCACAACCCAGCGCTTGGGCCCGGGCTTGACCGCTTCCTCATTGGTAAGGGCCTCCTGGGGAGGCAGCACATCTCTCGGCTTTTCCGTCTGCTTGGGAACGCGGCTCTGGTTCACCACATCCCTTGGCATCCCCTGCGGGGCGCTGCGGGGCTGGGGATGGGCGGAGCCGTTCCCCTGTTCGCGTCTTGGACTTGGACCTCTTCCCAGCAATGCTTCACCCTCCGGCATCTAAGTCAGAATCAAAATCTTCATAAGGGCGCAGTGCCCGATCAATACTCCCGGTCCTTGATGGGACGTGCAATTCCGGCCCTTCCCAGAGCCTCGTCCAGCCACTTGGTGTCTCCTGCCATATCCTTCGCAAAGGCCTCATAAAGGCTCTGGGAAAGGAGCTCCCGCTGGGACTCGGTGAGTTCCTTGTCCTGACGGATGTTGGAGAGCATATAACCCACCGGGTCCGCCAGGAGCTTGGGAGCACGGCTGTCCATGCCCAGGCCGAAGAAACGCCGCATGTACACGGAGTCGCCACGAAGGAACAGACGAATAAACTCCAGGCCCAGTTGGGTGAGGTATGCCCGCAAAAAGGCGTCGGGATTGGGGCTCAACTCCATACACCGGGCGAGCTGGGGGTGGGTAAACAGCTCTTCCCGCATTTGGGATATCTTCTCCTGTGTAAACTCCTGCGGCTTTAAGTACATCATCCACAGATGGGATTTGATGACGGAAAAATCCAGTTTTTTGGGGTTGCGCTCAGGGAGCCTGCCTAAAAAAAGCAGCTCCCTGGCAATGGCGAGGCTGTCCGGATACTGTTCCTCGGCTTTTTTCAGTAGCTCCCATTTCTTCCTGGGGTCTTGAAGCGCCTCCGCCTTCCGGACATATTCCAAAGCCTCCGGAGGCTCTTCCTCCCTTTTTTCCACCGGATGTACAGCATTTCCGCAATAGGGGCAAAAGGCCGCTCCGGCCTTGGCTTCCAACTCTCTCCCGCAATGGGAGCAATGGAGCTCCGCCATGTTTCTTCCTCCTGATCCCTGAGGCCAGGCAAAACGGCCTGCCCCCTTTATCCTTGCGTCATTGTACCATAAACCGCCGCAAAATGCCACCTGGAGGCCCAATGCCGGCAATGTTTTTCATCCATGAACCACAGCGTGGAATCCATGGTATAATAAGGAACAACCCTACGAAAGAAGGGCTTTTATGGAGCAGCTCTCCGCCACAGTGCTTGAAACCACCTTTCGCAACGACGACAACGGCTATACCGTGCTTCGGGTTGTTCTGGGCCGCACCCAGTATACCGTGGTGGGGCAGATGCCGGAGCTTTCCAGCGGCGAAAGCGTGACCTTTCAGGGAGACTGGACGGAGCATCCGGTGTACGGGCGGCAATTTAGCGCGAAAACATGCCAAATCACCCCGCCCAGCACCCAGAGCGCCATAGAAAAGTACCTGGGCTCCGGGCTGATTCGCGGCATCGGCCCTGCCACAGCGAAGCTGATTTTGGCCACCTTTGGGGATAACGCTCTCCGTGTCCTGGATGAAAGCCCTCAGCGGCTAACAGAGGTCCCCGGCATCGGACCCAAGAAAGCCGCCATGATCCTGGAGAGCTACGGCCAGCAGATGAGCATGCGTCAAGTTCTGGTCTTTCTACAGAACTACGGTCTCTCTCCCAACCTGGCCATGAAGATTGCCAAAACTTACGGGGAAGGCACCATAGAGGCCGTGAAGCAAAATCCCTATCGAATGGTGACGGACATCGATGGGGTTGGTTTTCTAACCGCCGACCGGATTGCCCTCTCCATGGGCATGGATCCCTCCAGCGAGTTTAGGGTACGTTCCGCCCTGTATTTCCTGCTGAACGAAGCCGCTGTGAACGGAGGGCATACCTACCTGCCCCGGCATATCCTGGTTCAACGGGCCGTGGCCCTCCTTCGGGTGGAGGAGGAACTGGTGCAGGCTCAGATAGAGGAGGGCCTGCTGATGAAGCTGCTGATAGGCCAGCGCCTCCCTGATTGTGAAAATGCTTTGTGCCTGCCCTTTTTCTTCCACGCGGAGAGCGAAATTGCGCTGCGCCTCCATACCCTGATGGAATCCAGACCTTACAAGAAGGTGCCTGGTCTAACCCAGCGCATCACCGCTCTGGAAAAGGAATTGTCCATCACCTTCAGCCCCATCCAGAAGAAAGCCATCATTGGGGCGGTACAGGAAGGGGTTCTGGTAATCACAGGCGGACCCGGTACGGGAAAAACCACCATCATCCGCTGTATCCTCCGGCTGTTAAAGGAGGAGAACGACATCCTGCTGGCCGCCCCCACAGGCCGGGCAGCCAAGCGCATGAGCGAAGCTACCGGAGAGGAAGCCAAAACCATTCACCGGATGCTGGAATACGGCGGGGATGAGAATGTTTTCGCCAGGGACGAAAACTTCCCCCTGGAAACGGACTGCCTGATCGTGGACGAGATGAGCATGGTGGATGTTGCCCTGATGCGGGGGTTGCTGCGAGCCGTGCTCCCCGGCACCCGTCTCATCCTGGTGGGAGACGCGGACCAACTGCCCAGTGTTGGGGCGGGGAATGTACTGCGGGATATCCTTCAAAGCGACACTGTGCCCAGCGTACGCCTCACAGACATCTTTCGCCAGGAGGGGGACAGCATGATTGTGGTGAACGCCCACCGGATCAACCACGGAGAAATGCCCGTCCTCAATGCCAGACACAACGATTTCTTCTTTGAACGCAAAACCCTTCAGACGGATGCGGCCCAGACCATCTGCGACCTGCTCAGCCGCCGTTTGCCCGCCTATCTGAACTTCCCCAAGGGGAAATGGCAAGCAGATGCCACCCGCTGCATCCAAGTGCTGAGCCCCACCAAGAAGGGCGAGTGCGGCTCCTTTGCCCTAAACCGGCTGTTGCAATCCGCACTGAATCCGGAACAGAAGGGAAAGGAGTCCCTGGTCCACGGGGAGATGGAGTACAGGGTGGGGGACAAGGTGATCCAGACCAAGAATGATTATCAGATCACCTACACCCGCAGGACCTGCACCGGACTGGAGGAGGGCACAGGCGTCTTCAACGGCGACGTGGGCTATATTCAGCACATCGACCCAGCCGAGCACCTGATGACGGTCTGCTTTGACGATGAGAGGATCGTTACCTACCAAAAGCAGCAGCTGGACGCCCTGGAGCTGGCTTATTGCCTGACAGTACACAAGAGTCAGGGCAGCGAATTCCCGGTAGTAGTACTGCCCGTGGTAGGCGGACCACCCATGCTCATGGCCCGCAACCTGCTCTACACTGCCCTGACCCGGGCCAAACAACTGGTGGTACTGGTAGGCCGGGAGGAAGTCATTGCACAAATGGTGAACAACGACCATGTGGCCACCCGCTACACCACCCTGAAAGCCAGGCTTCAGGCTCTTGTGCCATGATGACCGCCTTGTTGCGCAAATCTCTTGCAGCTCTGGCCTCTCTTTGCTATCCCCAGAACAACTGCTGCCATCTTTGCAGCCAACCCCTGCGTACGCTGGGTGAACAATGGCTCTGCGAGCCCTGCCAAAAAGCACTGGACGAAGCAGCGCTGGATCCCGGCGAGCAGCCCTTCTTTCTTCACGAACTGATTCCATGCTCCTATGCAGGCTTTGCCCATGAGGGTGCCGCAAAGGAACTGGCTCAGGCTCTCAAATACAACGGTGACCGCTTCTGTGCTTTGCCCCTGGCTCAGGGCATGGCCACTGTCTTTGCATTGGACTGTGCAGGCAGCCTCAGGAAATCGGATTTTTTTCTTCCCATTCCCCTGCACCCCTCTCGTGAGCGCATGCGCGGATTCAACCAGGCAGAGACCCTCTGCCAATCCCTCTCCTATCATACAGGGTTGCCAGTCATTCCAACAGCCCTGCGCAGAGTTCGCGCCACGCGCCCCCAGGTTGGACTGGACAGCGCACAGCGGCGGAACAATCTGCACGGAGCCTTTGAAGTGGCAGACATCCAGGCAGTGTACGGCAAACGGATTGCACTGGTAGACGACGTATGCACTACAGGCTCCACGGCCGTCGCCTGTGCCCAGGTGCTAAAGGCCTTTGGCGCAAAGGAAGTCTGCTTGTTAACCGCATGCAAAGCCTGATACCGGACCATACCCAGGTATACCCCCTCCATCCTCTGCGCATACTCCTTCAATGGGCAATGGAGAGGGGTGTGTACATGGATAAGTTATTACCAGGGCTTCTCTACAGCCTGGTGTCCATTCTTGCGCTGTTTTTCATCACAAAATTATTGGGCAATCGCCAGATGAGCCAACTGACGCTCTTTGACTACATCGCAGGTATATCCATTGGCTCCATTGCCGCAGAGATTGCCACCCATCCTGATGAGGAAGCCTGGCTGGGCCTGGTAGCCATGGCCGTCTATGGAGGCGTCACTCTGCTGACCAACCTGATGAATGAACGTTCCCTTAAGATACGCCGCTTTATCCTGGGGGAACCCCTGGTGCTCTATTCCCAAGGCAACCTGTATTACCAAAACCTGAAGAAAGTCAGGCTTGATCTCTCGGAGTTTCTCACGGAATGCCGGGGTGGCGGGTATTTTGACCTGTCCCAACTGCAGATGGTGGTGATGGAAGTCAACGGAAAACTCAGCTTCCTGCCCCAGGAGACCGCCCGGCCCCTGACCCCCGCCGATATGGGACAGTCCCCACAACCTAAAAGTCCCCTTCTGCCCGTTATCATGGACGGACAGATTATCACCCAGGCACTGGATGAACTGGGTTATGACAAGGAGTGGCTGCGCAAAGGTTGGGAAGAACAGGGGTTTATGGGGGAGGAAGAAATCCTGCTCGGCCTGGCCAACCGGGACGGCAGTTTAAGCCTATACGAGAAAACAGCCACTGCACCAGGGTCGGGGACATTCTCCTAAGGATGCCCTGCCCACCCCCACATCTTGTCAATCTTCCTTTGATCCGGTATACTATGCTGCATCCGGGAAAAAGGATGTGCGCTGATGAAAAAGCTCATCGCCTGGCTTATTCTTTTGTTCATTCCCCTTGCCTCTGTGGCCGAAACCGCCGATGTATACCGCTCGGGCGATCCCACTGTAAGCAAAATCGCCATCACGGTGGATGACTGCAGGAATATGACCGTTTTTGAGGGCATGCTGAATCTCTTCAAGGAAGAAGGCATTCATGCAACCTTTTTTGTTGTTGGCAACGCATTACAGGAAAAGGATCGCGCCTTGTGGCAAAGGGCCGTTGCAGAGGGCCACGAGATCGGCAACCATACCTTTGGACACGCAGATTTGTCCCGGACCACCCGACGTACCATTCTAAGCCAGCTTCATCGAACTGAGGCAGCCCTGGATCTGATCCTGGGCTACCACTACCAGATGCGCGTCATGCGCCCTCCCTACGGGCATATCGCCGTTCGAGGCACGCTGGGCCCGGTACTGGATGCAGGATACTCCCATGTGATCCTATGGTCCGTCAGCCAAACCGATCCGGAGATTGCTCTCAAGAAGATCAAGAACGGCAGTATCTGCCTCTATCATACCAACACCAAGGATTTGCGCTGCCTGAAAGAACTGATCCCCCGGCTGAAGGCTGAGGGGTACGAAATGGTCACTGTTTCAGAGCTGTTTGGCTTTGAACCTCCCGGACCCATTGCTCCAACACCCGATCCTCCAGACCCAGCCTCCTCGCTGCCAACCGCCACTCCTGAGGCGGCAAAACCGTAAAAACCATTTTTTCTCCGGTGCGGGGATGGTCAAAGCCGAGATATCCGGCGTGAAGCATCAAACCGGGCGCTTTCACGCCGTTTCTTTGTCCATAAATGGGATCCCCTGCCACAGGATGATGGATATGACGCATATGCACGCGAATCTGATGGGTACGGCCTGTCTCGATCTTCACATCCAGCAGGGAGCAATCGGTCATGGCTTCCAAGAGCCGCCACCGGGTGATGGCTTGCCGTCCCTGGGCATCCACAGCCATTTTTTTGCGATCCTTTTGACTGCGGGCAATCGGTGCGTCGATCAGACCGCATTCCTGCTTCATTCTCCCTTCCACAACAGCCAGGTAATGTTTGTCCATAGACCGCTGGGCCAACTGTCTGCTCAGCGCCAAATGGGCAGCATCGTTCTTGGCTACCAGCAGCAGACCGCTGGTATCCCTGTCCAACCTGTGGACAATGCCGGGGCGCTTCACCCCGCCGATACCGCTGAGCCCGTCCAGGGCATAGAGAAGGGCGTTGACCAAAGTGCCTCTTTCGTTGCCGGCCGCCGGATGCACCACCATCCCCTGAGGCTTCACAACCACCGCGAGATCCCGATCCTGGTAGAGGATCTCCAGGGGAATGTCCTCACGCTCCACCGGGGAATCCGAGGCCAGGGGGATCTCCATCAAAAGGTCTGCCCCGGCAGACACAGCCTGTCCTGCCTTACCTGCGGGCTTTCCATCCACCTGGACCCGCCCCTCCTCAATGGCCTTGGCACAAGCAGAGCGGCTGCATCCAAACAACTCGGCCAGAAGCACATCCAGCCGTCCATTACGGGGCGCTTGCCCCCTCATCCTTTGCATGCTTCTCTCTCCAATCCTGCGAGCGAAATGCCAGGCTGATGACCAACATCACAACACCTGCGCAAATAGCAATATCCGCAATGTTGCACACGAACCAGGGCAGCCACGGGAAGTAAATCATGTCTACCACAAAACCAAAAAGCAACCGGTCGGTAAAGTTTCCCGCAAATCCCCCCAGTATCAGGGCACTGGCCACCCGCTTGTACCCGGTTGGCTCATACCTTCGCCCCAGCAGGCACCACACCACCACCGCAACAAGAGGCAGTATTAGGCTGGCCAGCCACTGGCCGGACAAAAAGCCAAGGGCCATGCCCCTGTTTTGGGTGTAATGCAAATCCAGCAGCCCTGGCAGCGCCGCCATGGTTCGGCCGCCATTCAGGGCTGCCCCCGCCCAGAACTTGGTCACCCGGTCTATGGCCGCCACAACCGCCAGGATACCCCAAAACGCCAGCATGGCCTTCCCCCTACTGCAGCCTTTTCTGCACAATGGATACAATCTGAGCCAACGTTTCCCCGATTACCGGCAGGTTGCGCTTGGCCAAATCCTGTAAAATGAGAACCAAAATGGCTCCCAAAATGGTAAACCCCACTGCCGTCCCCACGCCCCTGGCAACCCCGCCCATAAAGTTGGACCAGAACACCCGTCGCTTGTCGTCGGCATAACGCACATACTCCGCCAAGCGAAGGCGATCCATCTGGGCGATCCAGCGGTCGATCTGCCGGGCCGCCAGAGCTGCTTTAGAGGTATCGGGGGAAACCCCCGCAGCAAACTCGGATGCGATTTCCATGTCGGTATTGTTATCGGCAGAGCCGGAGAGCGCCGGATCCGTGCCGCTTTCTCCGGTCTGAGCCGCCGCCGGCTGATCTCCTGCCGATATCTCTGCTTCCGGTTGCGCATTTCCTTTATCCGACCGCCATGCCCTCATCTGCGCACACCTCCTCCTATGGCATAGTGTGCACAATCCAATGACAAATATTGCTTATCCATCATATCAAAAGGGAGGGGAGCAGACAACCACATTGTGAAAAAATATGGGATACCATTGCTTATTCTTACAAATGGTATCAGTTCCTTGATCTGATTGCAGGAAGCCAAGCCCTATGCTAAGATATGCTTATGCAAGAATACAGAAAGGGTATCCTAACGAGAGATAAACTGAGTGGGTGATGCAAATGAAAAGATCCAAAGCAATTGCCATCTTCCTTGTCTTGCTTGTGTTAGCACCAACCCTGGCTGCAGCAACATCCATCCGGGATTCCTTGATGAAGCTGTCTGATAGTGAACTTTTGCAATTGCAGCAATACCTTGCTGATGAATTGGAAAGACGCGGGCTGCTATCACCGCAGGAAGACGCCCTTTGGTCTACAAAGACGATGGGGGAGGAACTGGTGTGGATTCCAAAGTCGGGAACGAAATATCACGACACCAGCTCTTGCAGCAATATGAAAGACCCAACCCAAGTGAGCCTGGATGTGGCAAAGGAACTTGGCTATACGCCCTGTAAGAAGTGCGATCCTCCAAAGCAATGAATGAGGTATTGCTCCATAAACAAAAGCCCGCCCCGGTCGATACCAGGGCGGGCTTTTTTACTTATGAAGGGCTCACAGGATCTCAATGACGCACATCTCGGCGGCATCGCCCCGACGGGGTCCCAGCTTGTAAATGCGGGTATACCCTCCGGCGCACTTCTTTTCCTCATTGCGCTTCTTAAACTTGGGGCCGATCTCGCGGAAGAGCTTCTCCACCACGGGATACTTGATGTCTTTGGTGCGCTCCTTGTAATCGTCCTTGTCCTCATCCTTCTTGCGAACATCCTTGAGTTCGTAGAGGTAGGAGAGGATCATGCGGCGGGCATGAAGCTTGCTGGGGGCGTCGTTGACCACGTTCAGGGTAACGAGCTGACCCTTGTCGTTATGGGTCTGCTTGGTGGCTTCCACGGTGTTGTCACACTCGTTGACAGCCAAAGTGATCAAACGCTCGGCAGCGCGGCGGACTTCCTTGGCGCGGGCTTGGGTGGTTTCAATACGGCCATACCAAATCAGGTTGGTTACCTGATTGCGCAGCAGCGCCTTGCGCTGGTCCGCAGGACGGCCCAATTTACGTTGTGCCATGGGATTCGTTCCTCCTTTGCGGAAATGGGGATTACTCGTCGCTGGGGCGCAAGGAGAGGTTCAGGGCTTCCAGCTTCTGCTCCACTTCCTCCAAGCTCTTGCGGCCAAGGTTGCGAACCTTCATCATGTCTTCTTGATTGCGCTGGACCAATTCGGCCACGGTGTTGATGCCCGCGCGCTTTAAGCAATTGTAGGCGCGCACGCTGAGGTCCAGTTCCTCAATGGTCATTTCCAGCACCTTTTCCTTCTTGTCGTCCTCCTGATCGGCAAAGGAAACGGGCATCACCTGATCGGTGAGACTCACAAAAAGGCTGAGGTGCTCGGTCAAAATCTTCGCGGAAAGGCTGATGGCCTCATCGGGCTGCACGCTACCGTTGGTCCAAACCTCCAGGGTCAGCTTATCATAGTCGGTGATCTGCCCTACGCGGGTATCCTCGACGGTATAGTTGACCTTTCGGATGGGCGTAAAAATCGAGTCCATGGGAATAAAGCCAATGGGCATGTTCATGGACTTGTTCTTGTCGGCGCTCACATAGCCGCGGCCCTTGTCCAGGGTCAGCGACATTTGCAGATGTGCATCCTCGTTGAGGGTGGCGATATGAAGATCAGGATCCACAATTTCCAACTCATCATCCAAACCGATGTCTCCTGCCTTGACCTCCGCAGGCCCGCGAACGTCCAAATGGACGGTCTTGGGTTGGTCGGAATAGAGCTTGGCAGAGAGGTTCTTGAGGTTGAGGATCATCTCGGTAACGTCCTCTGTTACCCCAGGAATCGTTGAAAACTCATGCTGGATGCCCTCAATGGAAATACCGGTCACAGCCACACCAGGGAGGGAGCTGAGAAGCACACGGCGAAGGGCATTGCCCAGGGTGTGTCCAAAGCCGCGCTCCAGGGGTTCGATGACAAATCTGCCATACCGGTTGTCCTGACTTTTCTCTACGCACTCGATCCGCGCTTTTTCGATTTCGATCATTCGATATACCCTCCTGTTTCAGACCTGTTGGTTGAGGGGGAAGCGCTGTGGTTAACGAGAGTAGAATTCAACAATCATGTTCTCCTGCAGGGTAAGATCCACGTCTTCCCGGACAGGCAAAGAGGTGATGGTAACGGTGAGGTTGGGGGCATCGGTAGAAAGCCACTTGGGCACCACACGGCTGACGCCTTCCTTCACAACCTTGAAATGCTCCATATCCTTGCGGGTGGAACGAACGCTGATCACGTCTCCCACCTTGGTGGTATAGGAGGGGATGTCGACCTTTTTGCCATTGACGGTGATCAGACCATGGGCCACGAACTGACGGGCCTGGGCACGGCTGGAACCCAACCCGGAGCGGTAAACCACGTTGTCCAACCGGAGCTCCAGGAGCTGGAGCAGGTTTTCGCCTGTGATCCCCTTCATGCCGGTGGCACGGTTGAAGGTGCGTTTGAACTGACCTTCCATGAGGCCGTAGGCACGGCGGGCCTTTTGCTTTTCACGGAGCTGAAGGCCATATTCGCTGGCTTTGCGTTGCCGCGCCTGACCGTGCTGGCCGGGAGGGGTGGGACGAAGGGAAACCGCGCACTTGGACGAGAAGCATTTTTCACCCTTCAGGAAGAGCTTGGTGCCCTCGCGGCGGCACAAACGGCATACGGAATCGGTATATCTCGCCATAATTCTTGTACCTCCTCGATCTCTTACACTCTTCTACGCTTGGGCGGACGGCATCCGTTGTGCGGAATGGGTGTAACGTCTTTGATCATGTTCACTTCCAGGCCGGCTGCCTGGAGGCTGCGGATGGCAGCTTCCCTGCCGGATCCGGGGCCTTTGACATAGACCTCTACGGTCTTGAGACCAAACTCCATGGCGGCTTTGGCAGCGGTTTCAGCGGCCATCTGGGCGGCAAAGGGCGTGGATTTCTTGCTGCCACGGAACCCCAGTCCACCGGCGCTGGCCCAGCTCAGAGCATTGCCGTTGGTGTCGGTCAGGGTGACGATGGTATTGTTAAAGGAAGAACGGATATGCGCAGCGCCACGTTCCACGAGTTTTTTTTCACGGCGTTTGCGCGAAACCTTCTTTAACTTTTGCTTGGGTGCCATTGTGTTAATCCCTCCATGTTACATCAGCAATCGTTCCAGGCACTTACTTGGTGGCCTTCTTCTTGCCGGCGATGGTGCGCTTGGGCCCTTTGCGGGTACGCGCATTGGTCTTGGTGTTCTGTCCGCGAACGGGCAGGCCGCGGCGATGACGGACTCCGCGATAGCTGCCGATTTCCACCAAGCGCTTGATGTTCAGGGATACTTCCCGGCGAAGATCGCCTTCTACCTTCACATGGTGCTCAATGTATTCACGAAGCTTGCTGATTTCCTGTTCGGTCAAATCCTTGACGCGGGTGTCGGGATTGATACCGGTTTCCTTGATGATCTTCTGGGAGGTCTTAAGACCAATGCCGAAGATGTAGGTAAGCCCGACTTCCACACGTTTTTCCCTGGGCAAGTCTACGCCCGCGATGCGTGCCATGAGTATGCCTCCTCCTGAATGTGTTCACCATGCCCGCTAGGGCGAAGGGTCTCTTGAAGTTGGCCGTGTTCGCGTAGAGAGAGGCGCACGACCCAAGACCCCGCACGGCATTGGAGAGCTACCGCGCTTTGACAATGATGTTGGCTCAGCAGCCCATGGTCATACGCGGATACCCGCGCATGCAGCCGCCCATGGCTCTACCTGGCCTAACTAACGAAGTATATCATACTTTTCTTAGTTGGACAACGCTTTTTTACAAGTATAAAGCAGATTTAGGTGAAAAATTTTAGTAAAATTGGGGGCAATAAAGCATCAAAGACTATATGTAGTGGTATCAACAATCCCATTCAAACCAATATCGGGAACGCCCGTATGAGCGCTCCCGATGCTGAGTCCAGGGACGATGTGCTTGACGAGGTGTGACGCCATAGCCTCCACCGCGCTTGCGTACCCAATTACCCCTGCTTCTGCTTATGCTTGGGGTTTTCGCAGATCACCATCACGCGACCTTTGCGGCGGATGATCTTGCACTTTTCACAAATCGGCTTGACCGAGGGACGAACTTTCATGCGGTTTACCTCCTTTGCCTCGGGGGGGCGTTTGCACCCCCGTGAATCTGACCATCGTCAGCCTTTGCTGCGCCACGTGATGCGGCCTCGCGTCAGGTCATAAGGCGACATTTCGATGGTAACTCTGTCGCCGGGATAAATGCGGATGAAGTTCATGCGCATTTTTCCCGAAATATGTGCCATGATCCGGTGCCCGCCGGGGAGCTCCACTTGGAACATTGCGTTGGGAAGCGCCTCAATAACCGTGCCTTCCATTTCAATGACATCACTCTTTGACAAGTGCGCATTCCTCCTTCTGATCTTTGGGGTCTGGGACCTGAATTTGCGTTTGCGATTGATTCAGATCCCTTGCAGCTGCGATGGCTTTGCGAAGATCGCTGTTGAGCAAAGGTTTGCCCTTGATAAGTGCCTGAGCAATGTCCTCAGCCCGATGCGGTGTTATCCTCAGGTGCTTTACACGCTTCTTCTTGGGCTTTTCAATCTTTCGCATGCGGCCATCGGCCACCAGGACATGCTCCCCGTCCTGCAGGGCCACAATTACCAACCAACGGCCCTTGTCTCTGCCCTGGCTGGATACTGCCAGCCGTCCTGGTTCAAAGGGAATGGCCTTCACTTACGCTTCCTCCATCAGGATGAACCCCGGATAGGTGAGAAGCTCTGGCAGACCTTCCTCGTTTATCACAAGGGTGTGCTCATAATGGGCGCAGAGGCTGCCATCGGCAGTTACGATGGTCCAGTTGTCCTCCAACTCATTCACATGGTAGTCACCCATGGAAATCATGGGTTCCACAGCCAAGGTCATGCCCGGGCGAAGCTTGACGCCATGGCCGGGCTTGCCATAGTTGGGCACACTGGGTTCCTCGTGCATGTTGCGGCCAATGCCGTGACCGGTCAAATCCCTCACCACGCCGTAACCGAAGCTCTCGGCATAGATTTGTACAGCGTGGCCGATATCCCCCACATTCTTGCCGTTGACCGCCTGTTTCACACCTCTGAAAAAGCATTCTTCCGTCACATCAATGAGCTGCTGCTTTTCAGGGGTGATGGCGCCTACGCCCACGGTGAATGCGCTGTCCGCCTGCCATCCTTCCAGCACCAGCCCGCAGTCAATGGAGAGGATGTCCCCGTCTTTGAGGAACACGCTTTCCGAGGGGATGCCGTGGACCACCTGGTCGTTGAGGGAGGTACACAGGGTGGCAGGATAGCCATGATAGCCCAAAAACGATGGAGTTGCCTTGTGTTTGCGAATCAGCTGCTCCGCATATACGTCCAGGGCGGCTGTGCTGACACCGGGTTTGATGGCTTCCCTGAGACGGCACAGCACCTCATAGAGCAATGCACCGGCCGTGCGCATGGATTGGAGCTGCAGCGTATTTTTGAGGTAGATCATTTCAGTGCCTCAAGGGTTTCCAGAATCTGAGCACTGATCTCTTCCAGACCCGCATCTCCGTTGATGTTCTTAAGAAGCCCCTTTTCCTGGTAATAGTTGATCAGGGGTGCGGTCTTTTCGTGATAGACCTTCAAACGACTTAACACCGTTTCCGGCTTATCGTCCTCCCGCTGGACCAAGCATGTGCCGTCAACCTGGCAAACATTGGATCCATGAAGGCGTTCCACATGGTGGGGGGTGCCACATTGGGGGCAGCAACGCCGTCCGGAGATCCTCTTCACCAGTACCTCGTCTTCCACAGCCAGGTTGATGACAACATGGATGGGAGCGATGGTTTCCAGGGCCTTGGCCTGTTCCACTGTCCGGGGAAACCCATCCAATATGTAGCCATGAACCGCATCCGGCTTGGCGATCCGCTCCTTCACCAGAGCAATGACCACCTCATCAGGAACCAGCTGTCCTGCGTCCATGAAAGCCTTGGCCTTAAGACCCGTGGGCGTTCCTTCGGCGATGGCGCTGCGAAGCATATCGCCTGTGGAGATCTGCGGGATCCCAAGCTTAGCACAGATGAACTGCGCCTGGGTGCCCTTGCCTGCGCCGGGAGGGCCTAAAAAGATAATATTCACGCAATCGCCTCCTTACCTGGGATCCCATGAAAAACCTGCTCAGGTATTCCCGGACTCCCAATGCGCTCAAAGCGCAGGGAGCCTTGGCTCCCTGCCGCTTTGGCATATGCCCACTCAGGAGATCTTGTCATAGTTGCGGCTTACCAACAGGTCGTCAAGCTGCCGCTTGGTTTCCAGCACCACGCTTACGGCGATCAGCAGGCTGCTGGCCGCGAAGGGAATCTGGGTGTTGA
>Ga0123335_1005099_pt1 | contig 16272 bp, 15 predicted proteins | sample BiotimSIPDNA_2_FD_89707 | JGI IMG/M metagenome (GOLD analysis project Ga0123335, IMG submission 89707) | Anaerobic biogas reactor microbial communites from Washington, USA - Biogas_R2 time_0 SIP DNA | ecosystem: Engineered > Bioreactor > Anaerobic > Unclassified | place: Washington, USA...
AGCCGGATTTATCCGCCGGCATCCTCATCCATGGGGGCGGCTGGAAAAAGCTGACCTCCCAGGCTGTGTCCCCCCAGGGGTTCAAGGCCGCCTTGGGCGAGGTCTGCGGTATCACCCAAATCCATGATTACTATGGTATGGTGGAGCAGACCGGTACCATCTATCTGGAATGCGAACAGGGGCATCTTCATGCCCCGGTCTGGTCCGATGTGACCATCCGGGACCCCTGGGATTTCTCGGTTGCTCCCATGGGCCAGCGTGGTCTGATCCAGGTCAGCAGCCTCCTGCCCCGCAGCTATCCCGGGCACATCCTCCTCACCGAGGACGAAGGCTCCCTTCTGGGGGAGGACGACTGCCCCTGCGGCCGCAAGGGCAAGTATTTCACCGTGTTCGGGCGGGTCGCCCGGGCGGAGGTAAGGGGGTGCAGCGATACCTATGAGCACACATGAGAGCTGCGCCTGGCTGTGCGGCGCGGGAGATTTCACCCTGGCCGCGGCAGCTCCTCCCCTGACGCCCTTTGCCCCTCCCGTGATGGCGTTTTTAGAGGCTCTTTCCGCCGCACTGCTTGAAGACAAAGCGCTCCGGGAGTATCCGGACCTGACCGCTCTGGCCTTTTTCTGCCGCAGGGGCAATCTGGAAAAACACCGCCGGGATTACGAAACCTGGAGCAAAGGCAACCGCGTTGGACGGGGGCTGGTCTTCCACATCGCCCCAGGAAATGTTCCCCTCAACTTTGCTTATTCCCTGGTTGCCGCTCTGCTGGCGGGCAATGCTTCCCTGGTGAAGGCCCCAAGCCGGGACTTCCCCCAGACCCGCCTTGTCTGCCAGGTGATGGAGGGCCTGCTTGCTTCCTCCTTTCAAACCCTTCGGCCCTATGTGAATGTGATTTCCTATCCCCGGGAGCGGCAGGAGATCACCCAGGAACTCAGCACCCTCTGCGATGTAAGGATCATCTGGGGCGGGGACGAAACCGTGACCCATATCCGCCGGATCCCCCTGTCTCCCCGGGCCTTTGACATCACCTTTCCGGACCGCTATTCCCTATTGGTTCTGCGAGCCTCGGCGGTGCTTGCCCTGGAGGACAAGCAGCTTCAGGCCGCAGCACAGGGCTTTTACAACGACACTTATCTTCTGGACCAGAATGCCTGCACCTCTCCCAGGCTTTTGTACTGGCTGGCGGAGAATGAGGATACTCCCTCCCTTCACAAGACCCGTGCTGCCCAGGACCGCTTCTGGAAGGCTGTCCATAGCTACGCCGCGCCTCGCTATACGCTCCAGCCCGTGGTGTCTGTGGACAAGCTCACAGCTTTCTATGAGGCTGCCCTCCGGCTTGGGGAGGTCTACCGCCCGGCCGGCGGGGACAACCTGATTGCCCGCATCGGTGTGAAGGAACTCAGCCCTCAGGTGGAAAGCATCCGCTGCCCCGGAGGCCTTTTTGTGGAATACATCGACACCGACCTGAGCGCTCTCCTGGCCCTCGTAAGCCCGAAGTTTCAGACGGTGACGTATCTGGGCATTGACCCTCAGGAACTCCGGCAACTGATCCTGTCCCATGGGCTCAAGGGCATCGACCGCATTGTGCCGCTGGGCCATAGCCTGGACTTTTCCCTTGCCTGGGACGGATACGACCTGATCAACATCCTATCCCGCCAGGTGGAAACCTGGTAACGCATCCCGGCCTATACTCATTTGAGGTGATTCCCCCATGGACAAGACCCTTCTCTCCTTCGTGATCCCCTGTTATCGCTCCCAGAACACCATCGGTCAGGTGGTGGCGGAAATCCATGCCACGGTGGACCCCCGCCTGGCGGAGTTTGATTATGAAATCATTCTGGTCAACGACGGCAGCCCGGACGATACGGCAAGCGCCATCGCCGCCTTGTGCGCTGCCGATCCCCGGCTGGTCTTTGTCAACCTGTCCCGCAACTTCGGCCAGCACAGCGCCCTGATGGCGGGCTTTGGGCAGGTGCGGGGCGACATCATCATCTGTCTGGACGACGACGGCCAGACCCCTGCCCTGGAATGCTTCAAGCTCATCGACAAGGTTCGGGAGGGCTATGACATTGTCTTCGCCCAGTATGCCCAGCGCAAGCAAAGCCTCTTCCGCAACCTGGGCAGCCGCTTCAATGCCGCTTGCAACCATTTCTTCTTTGGCCAGCCCAAGGACATCACCCCCAACAGCTACTTTGCCTGCCAGCGCTTTGTGGTGGACAGCGCCCTGCGCTATCCAAACCCCTTCCCCTACATTACGGGACTGCTGTTTCAAAGCGTCAGCACCTGCACCAATGTGCCTGTTACCCACAAAGCCCGGCTGCAGGGAGAAAGCGGTTATACCCTGCGCAAGCTCATCTCGCTGTGGTCCAACGGCGTAACCGCTTTTTCCATCAAGCCTCTCCGCCTGGCCAATTACATCGGCTGGTTCACCGCGATCTTTGGTTTCCTGTTTGCTCTGGTCACCATCATTCGAAAGCTCATCGATCCATCCATTCAGGCAGGCTGGGCCAGCACGCTGGCAGTGATGCTCACCCTGGGCGGCGTCATTATCGCGCTGATCGGCATTGTCGGGGAGTATGTGGGCCGCATCTATCTGAGTATCAACCGCAGCCCCCAGTACGTGGTGCGCAGCATCATCGACCCCAGAGGGAAGGAGGGTCGCCATGAAGACTATACACGCCACCTGGGAACTTGAAAACCTGGGCATTGACACCTGTGAACTCCTGCTGGAGCCCCGGGATACCCTCCAGGATCTGTCCCAGGTGGAGCAGGACTGCATCCAAAAGGGGGCCCGGTATCTGGTGGTCAAAACCCCGGTGAACTGCTCCCAGTTGCTTTTCGGCTTGCCATCCCTGGGATATACCTTCGTTGAAACCGTGTTTCATGTAACGATCAAGCGGGGAGACTATGCCATGCCCGCCACCATCGCCCGCTTTGATCGGGGGCTGACCGTAGCGGAACGGACCTTGCCCGATGATCGGGAACGGATTGGCCGCTTGATTCGGGATGGAATTTTTACCTCGGACCGGGTGTCCATCGACCCTTTCTTTTCCCATGCCCAGTCCGGTAACCGCTTTGCCAACTGGGTGGACAGGATCATTGCCTCCGGCGGAAAGTTGTATGAGGTTTTGCAGGGTGCACGGCCCTTTGGTTTTTTTGTGGTCAGCCGGGTGGATGAGGATACCGTGGACCCGGTGCTCATGGGGCTGTATGACGAGTCCCGCGACCGGGGCATGGGGGCCCTGCTCCACAAAAAGACCCTGGATACCTGCTTTGCCTGGGATTGCAAGCAGCTTTCCAGCACAATTGTCAGCAACAACTGGAAAGTGCTGCGGGTCTACATGAATGCCGGAGCGACCCTCTCCAGCACCCTGTACACCTATGTGAAGCATGTAGGATGAGGGAGGCGAGCCTGTGACACCCAGAAAATCCGGCAGGTTTCAACCCTCCCACCGGATCGAATCTCCCCGGCCGGACATCCGTTCCTATCTCTTTCTCCATCTGACGCTGCTACTGTACAGCCTGGCCAGCGTCTTTGCCAAGTACGCGGGGCTGTACCGCCTGGCGGGCCTGTGGGAAACCACCCTTGTGTTCGTAGGGCTGGAGTTTTTAGCCCTTTTGGTCTATACTTTGCTATGGCAGCTCATCCTCCGGCGGGTAGACCTCTCCTTTGCCTACAGCAACCGGGCGGTATGCACCCTGTGGACCATCCTGTTTGGTCTTCTGTTTTTTGGCGAGGAGATAACCTGGGGAAAGGCCGTCGGCATCCTGGTGGTGCTGGCGGGAGTGGTGCTCGTGGTGACGGATCATGACCGTTAGTGTGCTTATTTACCTCATCACCCCCCTGGTGGCCGCCCTCTCCCAGGTGATCCTCAAAAAGGCGGCCAGCAATCCTGCCCACAAGGGCCTGCGCTTCTACCTGAACCTTCCCGCCATCCTCGCCTATGCCCTGTTCTTTGGCTGCATGCTGCTCAACATCCTGGCCCTGGGCGAGCTGGACCTGTCCGTGGCGGGGGTGCTGGAGGCGTCCGGATATCTATATGTCCTGTTTCTGTCTCATCTCTTTTTGGGGGAGAAGATCACCCGCCGCAAGCTCATCGGCAATGCCCTGATCATCGCGGGGATCGTGCTCACCCTCACCTGGAAATAGTCCCCCATTCCGCGCCCTGCCGCGACCCAACGGAGGTACCCCTATGGAACAGCAAACCCCGGCCCGCCAAAAAGTCATCTTTTCCGGCATCCAGCCCACCGGCACCCTGACCCTGGGCAACTACATCGGCGCCCTGCGCAATTTTAAGCTGCTGGAGGATGATTATCTCTGCCTGTACTGCGTGGTGGATTTGCACGCCATCACACTGCGCCAGGACGCGGCAGCCCTGCGAAAGCGCTGCCTGGACCTGGCCGCCATCTATCTGGCCGTGGGCCTGGATCCGCAAAAAAGCCTGATTTACTGTCAGAGCCATGTGCCCGCCCATGCGGAGCTGTCCTGGATCCTCAATTGCTACACCTACATGGGCGAGCTCTCCCGCATGACCCAGTTCAAGGACAAGAGCGCCCGCCACGAGGACAACATCAACGCGGGCCTGTTCACCTACCCGGTGCTTATGGCCGCGGACATCCTCCTGTATCAGGCCGACCTGGTGCCTGTGGGCGTGGACCAGAAACAGCACCTGGAACTGACCCGGGACATCGCCCAGCGTTTCAACAACCTGTACGGCAATGTGTTCACCATTCCCGAGGTCTACATCGGCAAGGTGGGCGGCAAGGTGATGAGCCTCCAGGAGCCCACCCGGAAGATGAGCAAATCCGATCCGGAGGACACCTACATCTCCCTACTCGATCCTCCGGAGGTCATCCGCCGCAAGCTCAAGCGTGCCGTCACCGACAGTGACGCAGAAATCCGCTATGACGTGGAGCAAAAGCCAGGCGTCAGCAACCTGCTGGCCATCATCGCCGCCCTTACCGGGGAAACCCCGCAAGCCGTGGCCGACTCCCTGTCCGGACAGGGCTACGGCAAGCTGAAGGAGCGGGCCTGCGATGCCGTGACCGCAGCCCTGGAGCCCATCCAGGCGGAGTATGCCCGGCTGATGGCCGACAAGGCCTATCTACAGGGGGTACTGGATCAGGGTGCCGAGCGGGCATCTGCCCTGGCATCCCGCACCCTGGACAAGGTGAAGCGCAAAATCGGCCTGGCGGCCAGAGGCAAAGACAGCCGCTAAAGACTGTAAAGGAGAAGGATCATGGAACATTCATATGACGCGATCATCATCGGCGCAGGCCCGGCAGGCATCTTTGCCGCCTTGGAACTTGCCGACAGGAAGCCCCAGGCCAGCATTCTCATCGTGGATGCAGGACGTGCCATTCGAAGGCGCACCTGCCCCGCCCGCATCAACGGCCAATGCGTCCATTGCGACCCCTGCAGCATCGTCCACGGCTGGGCCGGCGCAGGGGCTTTCAGCGACGGCAAGCTTTCCCTCTCCGATGAGGTGGGAGGCCAGGTCAGCGACTACCTGGGCCACAAACGCGCCATGGAATACATCGGCAAAGCGGACCAGATCTACCTGCGCTTTGGGGCCAATGAAACCGTCCATGGCCTCAATGACCGCCGGGTGGAGGAAATCGCCTACGAGGCCAGCCGCCACAACATCCGCCTGGTGCCCTGCCCCGTGCGTCACCTGGGCACGGAAAACGCAGGCCCTGTGCTGGGGGCCATGCACGACTTCCTGGTGGAAAAAACCCATACCACCTTTCTGGAGCTCACTACCGCCGAAGACATCCTCTGCGAGGGAGACTCCGTTGTGGGCGTGCGGCTTCACCAGCGCGGCCAGGAGCCCTTTGTGGCCAAGGCCCCCTATGTAATCGTGGCCCCCGGCCGCGGCGGGGCCAAGTGGCTCACCCAGCAGGCGGCCAAGCTGGGCCTGCGCACCCAGAACAACGAGGTGGACATCGGTGTGCGCGTGGAAGTGCCCAACGCCATCATGGACCGCCTCACAGGCGACCTCTACGAGGCCAAGCTGGTCTATTACAGCGACACCTATGAAAACAAGGTGCGCACCTTCTGCATGAATCCCGGCGGCGAGGTCAGCCAGGAATATTACGAGGGCGGCATTGCCGTGGTCAATGGCCACAGCTACTCCGACCCGGCAAAGCATACGGGCAACACCAACTTTGCCCTCCTGGTATCCACCCGCTTCACCGAGCCCTTCAACCAGCCCATCGAGTACGGCCGATACATCGCCCAACTGGGCAATATGCTCACCGGCGGGCCCATCATGGTTCAGCGCCTGGGCGACCTGCTCATGGGCCGGCGCACCGATGCGGACCGGCTGAAAAAGTCCACCACCATCCCCACCCTCTCCACCGCCGTGCCCGGAGATTTGAGCTTTGTGCTCCCGCCCCGTCACCTCACCAGCATTGTGGAGGCCCTGAAGGCCTTTGATCATCTGGCGCCGGGCCTGTACAGCCGCAACACCCTCCTGTACGGTGTGGAAGTCAAGTTTTACTCCAGCAAGATTCTGGTGGACAACCGCTTTGAAACCGCTATCAAGGGTCTGTACGCCATCGGCGACGGCGCGGGAATCACCCGCGGCCTCATGCAGGCCAGCGTTACCGGCATGGCCGTGGCGGACGACATCGCGACGAAGGGATAAGCACAGCAGGGAATGACCATGAAACAGCATCAAAGGATGATGGGAGAGCTGTTCCTCTCCACCTTGAAAATCAGCGCCTTTACCTTCGGCGGGGGCTATGTGATTGTGCCCTTGATGCGCAAGCGCTTTGTGGAGGAGCTGAACTGGATTGACGAGCAGGAAATGCTGGACCTTATATCCGTATCCCAATCCGCCCCGGGACCCCTGGCCGTAAACGCCGCTTTGATGGTGGGCTACCGCATGGCCGGCATTCCAGGGGCTCTCCTGGCTGTACTCGGCACCGCGCTCCCTCCCTTGCTGATCATATCCGTCCTATCGTTTTTTTACCGGCAATTCCGTGACAATGCCTATGTGAGCGCGGTGATGGGCGGAATGCAGGCAGGTGTGGCGGCGGTGATTAGCAATGTGGTGCTGGACCTGGGAAATGGGGTCCTGAAAAGCAAAAACCTCCTATCCATCGCAGTGATGGCAGGAGTGTTCGTGGCCGTCTATTTCTTCCGGGTGAACATCTTTTGGGTCATCCTTCTGTGCGCGCTGCTGGGCCTGGTAGGTGGCATGTTCCGCGCCCGCGGCACGAAAGCCGCGGGACCGAAGGAGGAGGAAGAATGATCTATTGGCAGCTGCTGTGGAGCATGATCCAAATCGGCCTGCTGAGCATTGGCGGCGGCTATGTGGCAATCCCCCTCATCCAGGAGCAGATCGTCACGCTGCATGGCTGGCTGTCCCTGACAGAGTTCACCGACATCATCACCATCGCGGAAATGACGCCGGGCCCCATTGCCTTAAATGCCGCCACCTTTGTGGGTATGCGCATGGCGGGGATCCCGGGGGCATTGATTGCCACCCTGGGCTGTATCCTGGCCCCCTGCATCATCGTCCTGCTGCTGGCAAAGCTCTACTACAAATACCGCAATCTCAATGCCATACAATATATACTCTCAGGGCTGCGCCCTGCCGTTGTTGCCATGATCGCTTCCGCCGGCGTTTCCATCGTTATGCTGGCGTTTTTTACAAAGGGTGTACTCCCTCACACCCTCCATGATGTCCGTTTTCTCTCCATCGGCATTTTCGCCCTGGGGTTGTTTGCTTTGAAGAGATGGAAGGTCAGTCCTCTGCTGGTCATGGGCGGATCCGGCCTGATCGGCCTGGTCGTGTACCTGGTCATCGGGGTCGGCGGCTACTGAAAGAAGTTCCGTATTGCCTGGGTGTTCTTTTTCAAGTTGGGCACAAGCACCATCATCCCGTTGATCACGTCATTCTGGTATCCGTTATCAGTGGGAATCTGCATGCCGGAAAGGGTCAGCTCCTTGTCGCTCCTCAGCAGGGGCAGCAGCGCCATGGCGTCTGAGAGCTTCAGGTCGGTCTCCAGGCTGCCCCAGACCTTCGCAGCCACCCCCAGCAGTTTTGGCAGGCTCAGGGTACGGATCTTGCTCAGCATGCCTTCCAGCACCCGCCGTTGCCGGTCGGTGCGCACAAAATCACTGTCCAGCTTGCGGATGCGGCTGAAGCACAGGGCCTGCTTTCCGGTGAGTACCTGCTCTCCGGCCTTTTCCACAAGCCCGTCGTTGCGATCAAAACCATAATCCCGGTTGTATTCCTTCAGCAGCTTGTTCAGCGCAAGCCGCTCCTTCTCATTGAAAGTCACCGGAACGCCGCCAATCTGATCGATCACCGCCACCATGGAGCGAAAATCCACGGCAACCGCGCCGTCCACGTTGACTGCGAAATTGCTGCTCAGGGTTTTCTTCAGCAGCTCAGCCCCGCCGTAGTAATAGGCCGCGTTCAAGCGGGTCTTTCCCTTGCCGGGGATCTTCACATACAGATCCCGAAGAAAGGAAACCAGCTTGATCTCCCCGGTGTTCGTGTTCAGCCGGGCCAGGATCATCGTGTCACTGCGGCCATGGTTGTCGCTGCCATGGGCGTCCACGCCGATGAGCAGCAGAGACAGCACCCCTTCCTCCTGGGTGGGGATGGCCAGGGTTTCCTCCGGCTGGGGAGTATCCGTGGGCAGCGGTGTTTCGTCGTCCATTATCTCTGGGGAGGGGGCCGGTGTAGGCCGGGGGGTTGGCAGGGGAAGCTCCCAGGGCTTACCCGTGGGAGTGCCAAAGATGGCCCAGGGTATGGACGTTGCAGACGCCGGCGCCCCGCTGCCCAGCAAAAAGATCAGCGCCAGGGCGCACCCACCCAGGGTTTTTATCCACTTTCCAGCTTTCACGCGGTGTTCCCCCCACATCAAAAATCAGAACCGTATCCATTATGGAACGGCTCTGGCGGCTGGTTTGTTTCACTTGTCAATGATTAACAGGAGAGATAATCGGTATCAAACTGCACAATCACCTCATAGCGAGGGTCAATGGACTTGGCATAGGCGGCAAGGGAGCGCAGCAGCGCCTCCCTGTCCCCGTAAGCGCCAGGCAGCACGCAGTCAAAAATCAGATTCACCTGCTGCTGCCCCGGCACCATACGAAAATCATGCAGGGTCAGCCTTTTGTCCATATCCTGCAAAAAGCTCTCCAGCTTCTCCCGCACCTGGTTTGCCGTCTCATCTTCGGTGATAATGGGGTCCGTGTGGATGCAGATGACGATGTTGAGTTCCCTTCCGATCTCCCGCTCGGCCTGGTCAATCACCTCATGGATCTCCACGATGTCGCCCTGGGCGCTTACCTCCGCGTGGACGGAGGCTATGCAGCGTCCCGGCCCGTAATCGTGGAGCACCAGGTCATGAATGCCCAGTATGCCAGGGAATGCCAGCAGCATCTCCCGTATCTTCCTGACCTTTTCCGGGTCCGGTTTCTCCCCCAGCAGCTGCCCCACCGTGTCCTTGCACACGCCATAGCCCGCCCGCAGCACCACCAGGGCCACCAGCACGCCCATGATCCCGTCTGTCTGCCAGCCAAAGGCGTAATGCAGCCCGATGCTCACCAGTACACCGCCGGTGGCCAGCACGTCGCTGAGGCTGTCCTTGGAAGCGGCCAGAAGGGTAGCGCTTCCCACCTTTTTTCCCAGGGTGCGGTAAAAGAAAAAGAGCCACAGCTTCACCAGCGCAGCAACCAAAAGCAGCAGCAGCACAGGCAGGGACAGGGTCAGGGGAACAGGCTGAAACATCGCCTGAATGCCGTTTTTCAGCAGGTTGACGCCCATCGTCAGAATCAGCACACCTACGCCCAGCGCCCCAATGTATTCCAAACGGCCATGGCCAAAGGGATGCTCCCTGTCCATGGGCTTTTGCGCCAGCCGGATGCTCACCAGGGATACAATGCTTCCAAACGCATCGGAGAGGTTGTTGGCGGCGTCGGCGATGATAGCCAACGAGCCCGTGATGAGCCCCAGCACCAACTTGCCCAGGGCCAAAAGCAGGTTCAGCCCAATGCCAACGCTGCTGCCCAGGGTTCCATAGGCCTTGCGCACCTGGGGGTCCTCCGCCTGCCCCGGGTTTGAGATAAAGCGCCGGATCAGCCAGCCTGTCACCCGCACCCCTCCCATCCTGTTCCGCTGAAGTGTATTTATGTTTGGAGATTCGATTATACCACAGCGGCATGGTCGAAACAAGGCGGCTACGGCCGTCTCATCAGCAGCCAGTACAGCCCCACGCCCAAGAAACAGCCCAGCGTATTGTTGATGATGTCGTCAAACTCAAAGAGTCCCAGATGGAAAAGCAGCTGGCTAAGCTCCGTGAGCACGCTACAAATAAGCCCAATGGGCACGATCCTGTGGGATATAGCCACAAGCCACGAAAGCCCGCTCTCCGGGGAGGTATCTCCCCTCCCCCGGGCCAGCGCAGGCCAGGTAAAGGGGAGCAGATAGCCCAGAGGAATGTAAAGCAGGATGTTGAGAATGATCTCCTTCAGCAGCCCGTAATCCGTGATCAGAAGGCGGATCCCGCTGCCCCCATCCCGGTGGATACTCAGGGCCTCCCGATAGGACCATAGCAGTCCCAGCTCATACCTGGGCTCTGGCGTCACCACCCGAAAGAGGAGGGTTTCATAGAGATTGGCAAAAACATAGACCGTAAAAATTACATAGCGAATCCATTGCAAAAGTTGGTGCCGCTCCTCCAAGGCCCCGGTTATCACGGGCAGGGCAAGCGCCGCAGCCAGCACCACAAAAGAGATCGCGGTTACCTCATCCATCGCATAGCCCTTTCCTCAGTTGTACACCCCGCAACGCCACGGGTCAGTGAAAGTTCACATACATTCATGAATCGCCGAGCGCCAGAAACAATAGGAGCGCTGCCGCCATTGCAGCCACCAGGGCACGGCGAAGGGCGGATACAGCAATTTTTACTTTGGGCATGATCTTCTCCTTTGTTCGAAAAACGATGCTCATCATGGAAAAATATACCACAGGATCCCAGGTTCTGCAAGAAAACGGCAGGATGCCGCCCGCTTTCCCTGCAGGATGCCGCCCGCTTTCCCGCACTGGAGCACCTGTCTGCTTTATGATATAATAAAAATCCGGCACAATGCAATCCTTCCACGATCCAACTGCCAAGGAGTGACTGCCATGTCCCCTTCCTCACCGATGCCCAAAGCCTCGGCCCTGTCCGCCGGGCTGTGCAATGCTTCCCTGCTCCTGTACATCCTGTGGCTTCTTCTCCCGGCTGTACAAACCATCGGCGGCGCCCTGGCAGGCGGTGCGACGGTGGCTGTGTTCGGGGTGGGTCTGCTCCTGGACTTCCCCTATCTTAAATCCCGCTGGCCCCGGGTTTTGCTTCGCCTTCTCCTGATGGCGGCGCTGCCTCTGGTGCTTCGTTTTTTTCTACGTCGGGGCACGGATCATTTTCTGGGCTATTACGCGCAGCAGGTCATGTTCTGGTTCCCGCTGCTGTTTTGCGGATATGCCAGGGACCGGGAAGACCCCCGCCTGTGGCGCTGGGTGAAGGAAACGCTTCTGTGCGCCTTTGCCCTCACCACCCTCACCACCCTGGGCTGGCTCATTCAGGGCATGCTGCGGGGAGGGCGCATTTATGCCTATGCCCGTTCCCTGGGCTCGGGGGAGCCGGGGCGGGAGGCCTATCTGACGGAACTGATGCTTCGCAACATCGGCGGGTATGACTTCATTTACGCTTCCGTGCTGTCCTTGCCTCTTACCTGCTTTGCCATGCAACAATACCGTGGCTGGAAGCGGCTTGGCTTTTCGGTTTTTTGCATCCTCCAATACGGGATGATCGCCCTGTCCCAGTATACCTACGCGCTGATCTTCGCCACGGCCCTGCTGGTCATGGAGGGCCTGGCCGCACTGCTTCGCCGCCTGTCCCTGCGGCTTTTTAAGCGTCCCATGAGTGTCCTTGCCTCTTTGCTTTGGACTCTCCCCCTGTTTCTGGCCGTCTTTCTGGCCCGGGTGCCCCTGGTCTCCTGGGCTGCCTCCCTTTGCCGGCACTTGGGCATGGAAAACTTTTCCATCAGCCTTCACCAGCTTCTTGACGCCATGAGCGGCACAATCACGGATTCAGCCACCCGATTGGACTATTACCGCCTGCCCCTGCAGGGCATTGCCGCCTCACCCCTGCTGGGAGCTCTCCCTGGAACCGGTGCCCTTCTCAGCCAGCACAGCGACCTGCTGGACCTGCTCTCCGCCCTGGGCATCCTGGGCGGGCTGGCCTTCATTGCTCTGGTTTGGTTGTTGGGCCAGGGAAGTCTGCGAGGTGCTTTTCACAGTGAAGCCAGGCCTCACCTGCTGTTGCAATGGGCCGTGCTCCTGGCCCTGACAGTGGTCTCCACCGTCGTTTACAGCCGGGAGATTCCCCTGCTGCTTTGCCTGGGAGCGACGCTGTCCATGATGGCGGCTGCTCCCCAGACCGGTGCATCCTCCAAGGCAAAGTGACTCCATGAAAGCAAAGCAGCAGCCCCCGGCACACGGCCGGGGGCTGCTGTTCATGGATTTAATATCAATTCTTACGCAGCGGGGATCCGGGTCGCCTCAGGGCTCCAGGCCCTCTACGCTCATCTCCTCCGCTTCCTCTGCCTCGGCGGCATAGGCGGCTTCCAGCTCCTCATAGGAAAGGATCACACCGGTGTAGGTGATGTTGGACGCTGCAATCCACTCATCCAGCTTGGCCGAGAAAGCTTCGGCTTTGCGATCCTCCAGCATTGAGGCCATCTTGGCCTGGCGCTGTGCATCGGTCATGGCAACGGGGCCCGCAGCCACATCCCCGATGTACTTCACAATATGTACGCCATAATCGCTCAGGTAGGGGGCCGACACATCGCCAATGTTATCCACGGAGAAGGCCGCTTCCACAAACTCAGGCACATAGTTCACAGACTCTTTGGCAACTTCGTACCCGGTGGTCTTGGTGGGCTCATTGGTCATACCGGGGTCGGTTGTGGTGCCGTCGGCCTTCACGCCATAGGTGGCGATCAGCTCGTCAAAGGACACGCCCTCGTTGATCTTCTGGTTGATTTCGTCCACCTTCGCAGACAGGGAGTTGAGGATGTCGGCCTTGGCCAGATCCACATCCGCCTGGGTCACCGGATTCTGGGCAGGTTCCTGGGTGGCGTCGGCAGCGGCGGCATCTTCAGCGGTTCCCTGCTCCTTGGCCGCTTCAGCATCCATCTGCTCCTCCAGACGGGCCTGGAGGTCCTTGTACTTGCTCATCAGTTCCTCGTCCACAGGAAGCAGAATGTGCTTCACCGCCCGAAAGCCAGCGGGCTTGTACCAGGCGTACTCCATGTCTGCGGCGCTGCTGCCGGTCATCATGGCGTAGTAAGCGGACTGGTCCACATAGCTGTTGTAGTTGATGTATCCGGCAATATCATTCTCGTAGAGGGCCTTATCCGCGGCCACCTTGGCCTGGTAGTCGGCCTCCACGTCCGCATCCGTAACCACGATGTCCTGGGTCACCTGAGCATACAGGCGATCATACATCTTGGACTGGGCCATCTGCTCCCGCAGGATCTCAGGGGAATAGCCCATCTCGTTAAAATAGGCTTCGGCGGCGGCGTTGGCTTCCGCTTTCTTCTCCTCAGGGCTCTCATCTGTAAGATCGGCATATTCATTGCTGATGTAGCTGGCGATGGCGTCGCTCCACATCTGATCCGCCTCGGCGTCACTGGCGGCTTTTTCCTCGGCGGTAAGCTCCAGACCGGCGGTCTTGACCTGCTGGAAAATCACGGTTTCACGGATAAAGCTGTCCAGTACATAGGTCTGGAACATGGCCTTCACAGAGGGGTCGGAAAAATCATATTGGCTGGAAAAGTTGTTGACCAGGTTTTCATAGTCAACCTTCAGATCCGCCCAGGTGATCTCCCGTTCGTTCAGCTTAGCCACAAGGGTGGAGCCTTCATATTCCTCGGCGGCGGTTGTGGGGGGCACCGATACGGGGTCGGCGGCATCGGCTGCGGGGGCTTCCGCCAGTGCGGCAATGCCAATCGTCAGGCATAGGCAGAGCAGTAAACAGAGCCAGCGGGTGGTTTTTCTCATTGTTTTGCATTCCTTTCGATCCCATTCAAAATCGGGATGGGGTCCGGGCGGAGCCCTTACACATCGCCGGGCACCACGTCAATTCCTGTGTCTTGGTTATTATGACACAGCGCGCAAATGGGTGCAAGGGTTTTGGTACGGATTTCTAGAAAGTTACAGTCTATTCACATTCCGGTTTATTCTGGATATTGGGATTCCATGAGGTACAAAGCAGGGGGGGAAATGCCTTTTGGTGATTCGCATTGAGAAGAAAAAACGGCAGCTGACCGTGCTTGGTGAGGACGGCAGTGCGGTGATGAAGGCGGCCATCGCCCTGGGGTGGGCGCCAGAGGGACCCAAGCGGAGGGAAGGAGATGGCAAAACCCCGGAGGGCGTCTATACCCTCTGCCTGACAAAGGCGAACGGGCGGCACGGCCAGAGCCTGGGCCTTTCCTATCCTGGGGTATCCGATGCGGATCTCGCTCTGGCGGAGGGGCGCATTGACCCCTCCACTCACCAGGCCATTCAGGCAGCCCACCGGCAGGGGATCCGTCCCCCCTGGGGCAGCCCTCTGGGCGGGGAAATCTACATCCACGCCGGAGGAACCGCGCGGGATTGGACCCAGGGCTGCATTGCCCTGGAGGAAGCGGATATGGCTCGTCTGTTCGCCCTGGCGGGAAGCATCACCCGGGTGGAGATCCTGCCATGAAGGAAACTGCCACTTTTCTCCCTCGACCCCTTGTGCTATAATCAAGCCATGCAAGACATGCTTCTTTCCGCGCTGAGGGGCGCATTGGAATCGGCCTCCCTGCTTGGGCAGGGAGCCACGCTACTGGCTGGGGTCAGCGGCGGGGTGGATTCTGCAGCACTTTTGCATGCCTTGGTGCTCCTGCGCCAGGAGGCCGGATTTCGTCTTTGGGCCGCCCATCTGGACCATGGGCTGCGGGGCGCGGCATCGGGTGAGGACGCCGCCTTTGTGCAGGCCCTCTGCCGGGAACTGGATGTGCCTCTGCTCCTGCGCCATGCCCATCTCCCCGGTGATATGGATAGCCCCGGCATGGAGGACCTTGCCCGGCGAACCCGCCGGGCCTTCTTCCTTTCTGCCATGGAGGAAGTGCAGGCGGACGCGGTGCTTCTGGCTCATCATCAGGACGATCAGGCTGAAACCGTGCTGATGCGGCTGTTAAGGGGCGCCGGCGCCCAGGGCCTTGGGGGCATGCGGCCTGTGATTCCCTTTGGCCGCGGCCTTCTTGTGCGGCCCTTCCTGGGCCTTTCCAGGGACAGCCTCCGCTCCGCGATGCTGAAGGCCGGAAAACCGTGGCGGGAGGACGAAAGCAACGCCTTGCCCTGCTGCCTGCGGAACCGGCTGCGGCTGGAGGTGATGCCCATGCTTTCGGCATACCAAAGCCAGGCCGCCCTCCACATGGCCCAGGCAGCCCAGCGGCTGGGCTGGGATGAGGACTGCCTTGCCACCCTGGCACAGGCTCTCCTTCACGAAGCCCTGGTTCCAATGCCTGGCTGTCACGCGCTGGACCTGGCCCCCTTGCATGGGAAGCCCACAGCCCTTCTGACGCGGGTATTGCGGATGTGGGCCGGCGATGGGACATGCCTGGCCGGGCAGAATGCATCAACGGAAGACCCTTCGCTTCCAGAGGACCTGTGGGCCACAGGCGAGCGCTCCCTCTCCCACGAGGACACCCTCCGCGTGCTGGCGCTCATTCAAAGCCCGCTTCAGGAAAGCATCAACCTGCCTTGGGGGCTGAAAGCGCTTCGCACCGCAGGTTATCTGCATTTGCTGCGGCAGGATGGCTCCCCTCTGCTTCCCCTGCCCCGGGCAGAGCCTGTTCCCCTTTCCTGGGAACAGGGTATCTACTCCCTGGCCTCCCACATCTTCCACCTTAGTCCCCTGGCAGCGGGACCCCCCTTCTCCCATTCTCCCCGGCAGGTCCTGCTCCGGGAAGAACAGCTGGCCCAGAGCCTTATGCTTCGCTATCCCCAGAGCGGAGATGAAATCCGCCCCTTCGGCGCTCCCGGGAGAAAGCCTCTCCGTCGTTTTCTGACCGACCGGAAGGTACCCCTGCCCTTCCGGCCCATGTGGCCGGTGCTGGTCCAGGGAAGCCGCGTACTCTGGGTTCCCTGGGTGGCATGCGGCGAGGAAACCCGCCTTCCCCCCCAGCCGGGAAAGCTCTGGCTTCTCACCCTGCAAACCCCTCTGCCCCATCCCCCG
>Ga0123335_1005104_pt1 | contig 16264 bp, 13 predicted proteins | sample BiotimSIPDNA_2_FD_89707 | JGI IMG/M metagenome (GOLD analysis project Ga0123335, IMG submission 89707) | Anaerobic biogas reactor microbial communites from Washington, USA - Biogas_R2 time_0 SIP DNA | ecosystem: Engineered > Bioreactor > Anaerobic > Unclassified | place: Washington, USA...
CAAGACAGATGGGGAAAAAGCATGGCTGAACCGGTTCAGATTTATACAGACGGTGCCTGTTCAGGTAACCCGGGACCCGGTGGATGGGCTGCCATTCTAGTCGCACGGGGAGTGGAAAAAGAGATCGCCGGACATGCACTTTCTACGACCAATAACCGGATGGAAATGACTGCTGCGATCGAAGCGCTGAAACAACTGAGGAGACCCTGTCATGTTAAGCTGTACAGTGACAGCGCTTATCTGATATCTGCTTTTAACCAGGGATGGATAGAGAACTGGCAGCGCAACGGCTGGCGAAACGCAGCGAAAGATCCTGTCAGCAATATGGATTTATGGCAGGAACTGCTTGCTGTTTCCCAGCAGCATACTATTGAATGGATCAAGGTAAAAGGGCATGCTGATCATCCGTTCAATAACAGATGTGATAAGCTCGCTGTTGCCCAGATCACGAAAATAAGACTCGGCGATGTATCGGAATCGCTCTGAGAAAGGGTGAACGTTTTGTTTGAGGAATCAAGCCTGATGATCGACAAGCCATTTGCCGGCCGGGTATTTACTGTGGAAGTTCATGCTGTGACATTACCGGACGGCCAGGTGTCAGAACGTGAGATCGTTCGCCACAGCGGTGGTGCCTGTGTCCTTGCGATTGACGCGGACAGACGAGTTGCCATGGTTCGGCAGTACCGCAAAGCGCTGGATCGCGTTATGCTGGAAATACCTGCCGGTAAGCTGGAGCCTGGCGAAGATCCGCTCGATTGCGCCAGACGAGAACTGTCAGAAGAGACCGGACTCACTGCGCGCTGTTACCAAAAACTTGCAACCCTCAATCCATCACCTGGATATTGCAGTGAGACGCTGCATCTATATCTGGCGACTGACCTGACAGCCGGCAAGGCTCACTTGGATCAAGGTGAATTTCTGACCTGCGAATGGGTGCCGCTTGACGAACTGCTCGCAATGATTGATTTGGATCAGATTGGCGATGCAAAAACGCTGGCAGCTCTGTTAACGGCCTGTCGCAGGATTGATCAGGATCCGACACTGATCCGGTCATAAGGAGAGCGACCATGGCAAGAAAAAAATCAGTTGACAAAAGACGTGAAATTAATGGTGTTATTTTTCTGGCAATCGCTGTTATCCTGGGCGTGGCTTTTTATCTGCCGCCTGCCCGCAGTGGCTGGCTGGGCATGGTTGTTCAGTCAGGCGGCTTTGGTCTTTTCGGCGCCGTCGCATATGCGCTTCCGGTCCTTGCACTCTATATGGCTATCGATTATCTGCTGGAAAAGAATTCAATTCTCACGCATCGCCGCTTTACTGCGGTCGTTATCCTGTTTATTTCAGTTGCGGCACTTTTCCATCTGTTGTCAACAGATCTTAATGCGATCCGATTAAAAACAATCGATCAACCACGGCCGGCCTGGCAGGCGATCCGGCTTCTCTGGCAGAGTGGACAGGATCCGCAAATCGTTGAAAGCGGACAGCGCACGTTTAGCGGCGGTCTGCTCGGTGGAGGCGCAGCACTTGGGTTCCATGCCGTTGCGGGAACCGTCGGCTCGATCATTTTGACGATCGCGCTGATTATTTCCTTAATGATCCTGTTGTTTAATGTTTCACCTTCACGACTGTTCGGTCATACAGCGGACGCGATCAAAACAACCGGTCAAAAGATGGATCAGGCTGTTCGAGATCGTGTAACAGAAATGCGCACGGCACAGGATACGGTGGATCCCAAAAGCTTTGATCTGCAGCTGAAAACCGAGCCGTCAGATAAAGAGTCTGGTCATTCCGAGGGCAGTCAGGCGAGTCAGGATCATCCTTTAAACGAACATCGGCCGACACTTCTCGAAAGCCTGAAAAAGCTGTTTCAACCCAATTATGTTGATGAATTGCCGACGCTGAGCGAAGCGGAATTATCAGTGCCGCCGTTTCTTGATGCGGGTCAGGAGAAAAATACGGCGAAACATGTTGAACAGACGGGCGAACAGGCAATACGGTCACTGAGTCAGACGTCACCTTTTAATGTAACCGTTTCATCTCCCCGGGATGGAACTGATGATCATGTCGTTCTGCCAGCCGGTGTTCATCGGGTCTCCGCTCCGGCAGACACAGTTGCAAAACATGAGGATCCGGTTTCCGGCAGTCGTGAACACTGGACCGATCGAACGGAGCCGATTTCAGATACGGAGCATTCTGCAAAAAGAATACCTGCTGCACCCGGCACCCAGTTAAGTCTCGATTTACCCTATCAGGCTCCGCCGCTGAGACTGCTGCGGCACGAAATCCCACAGAGTGGACCAAACCGGAACTCGTCTGTTAAAGCGCTGGGACTCAAGCTCGAACAGACACTTGAAAGTTTTGGCATTCAGGCACATGTTGTTCATGTGACAACCGGACCGACGATTACCCGATTTGAACTAAGCCCCGGACCGGGCGTCAAGGTCAGCCGAATTGTCAGTCTTTCTGATGACATCGCATTAAGTCTGGCTGCACTTGGTGTCCGGATTGAAGCACCCATTCCCGGAAAATCTGCAATCGGCATTGAAATTCCCAACAAGGAAACCCAACCGGTATTGCTGCGAAGTCTCTTGGAATCGCCGGAATTTCAGAGCAGCACATCACCTTTGGCAGCGGCACTTGGCCGGGACATTCAGGGCAGCCCGATTCTGTGTGATATCGCCAAAATGCCTCATCTTCTAATCGCCGGTGCCACTGGTTCCGGTAAATCGGTCTGCATCAACGCTATTCTGATGAGCATCCTTTTTCGGTCCTCTCCAGATAATGTGAAAATGCTGATGATAGATCCGAAGGTCGTTGAGTTAAGTGTCTATAACGGCATACCACATCTGCTGGCTCCTGTTGTGACAGATCCGAAGAAGGCAGCTAACACGCTGAACTGGGCTGTGCAGGAAATGGTCAGGCGTTATGGCCTGTTTGCTGAGAAATCTGTCCGGGATTTTAATTCCTACCGTGCCTCGTCAGTTGCCAGTAAAAGCAGCAGACAGCCAGAAGAGGACGAGAACAATCAAACAGACGCAGATGTCTATGAACATTTGCCTCTGATTCTGCTGGTCATTGATGAGTTGTCTGATCTGATGGCAACCTCCCCGACAGAGGTGGAGGATTCAATCGCCCGGCTGACAGCGATGGCACGCGCCGCCGGAATTCATTTAATCATTGCCACTCAGCGCCCTTCCGTTGATGTCATCACCGGTGTCATCAAAGCCAATATTCCGTCGCGTATTGCGTTTGCTGTCGCATCCCAGGTCGACTCGAGAACGATTCTGGACATGGGTGGAGCTGAAAAACTTCTGGGAAAAGGTGATTTGCTGTATTATCCACAAAGTGCAACCAAGCCGGTTCGCGGACAAGGTGCTTTTGTCACAGATTCGGAAGTCGAACAGGTTCTCAATTACATCAAAAACCAGCACGCAGCTGATTATGATTCGACAGTTTCAGATGCGATCATGACGGCGCAGTCGTCACAAACGGGCAAAACAAAAGAAGATATTCAGGACGAACTGGTGCCCCAGGCGCTGGAGATTGTTGTTCAAACCGGATACGCATCCGTTTCTTTGCTGCAACGCCGCCTGAACGTTGGCTACCCCCGGGCTGCCCGCCTGATTGATGCACTGCATGATCAGGGGTACATTGGACCCTTTGAAGGCAGCAAACCGCGCAAGCTGCTCATCACACAGACTCAGTATGAATCTTTGAAAACAGGGGAGAAAAACTGAGCATGGCACACTTGCCGATCAACCGTTCGGAAATGATTGCCTATGGATGGGATGAACTTGATTTTCTTTTCATCAGCGGCGATGCCTACATTGATCATCCGTCGTTCGGCTGTGCCATTTTGACGCGTTTGCTTGTAGATGCCGGCTATCGGGTCGGCATCATCGCCCAGCCTGATGTAAACGACCCGCAGAGTCTTCAGTTGATGGGCCGACCGAAACTTGGTGTTCTGGCTTCATCGGGTGTCGTCGATTCGATGGTCAATCACTATACCGCGGCAAAACGAAAACGCTCGACTGACGTGTATAGTCCTGGTGGGAAAAGTGGATTTCGGCCGGATCGCGCACTGATTCGCTATGGGCAGATGGTGCGCGAGCAATTCGGTTCGATTCCGCTGATTATTGGCGGTGTCGAAGCAGGTCTGCGGCGTTTTGCTCATTATGACTACTGGTCGAATTCTGTGCGCAACAGCATATTGCAGGACAGTACAGCTGACATTCTGATATACGGTGAAGGCGAAAACACCCTTCTGGAAATTGCCGGATTTCTTGCCCGCGGTATACCGGTTAAACGACTTGTAGCGGTCAAGGGAACCGCTGTACTGGTTCATCAGGAACAGATGCCGCGTCAAATGGCTGATTTTATTGGTCGCGTAACAGAGCGTTTTTTCGAGGCTGATCCCGAAGAACTGAGCAAACCGGTAGATTTGCCGCGCAGCGGACATCTGATTCTTTTACCCTCTGCTGACCAGTTGCGTACGAACCGTGTTGCTTATGCGGTCACTTCGCGCATGCTTGAACGCTATCAGGATCCGGCATCCGCACTGACCTTTATCCAGGCTCACCGGGATCGATATGTGGTGCAGAATCCTGTTCGCCCTTATCTGACAACCAGTGACCTGGATCACGTCTATGGGTTGCCCTATGAACGATCTGAACACCCGGTTTATGCAAAAAAGGGCGGCGTGCCGGCGATTGAGACCGTGCGTTTCAGCATAACAGCCCATCGGGGCTGTTATGGCGGATGCAGCTTTTGTGCCATCGGTCATCATATGGGACGCATCGTCCGCGCACGGAGTGATCAGTCGATTTTGGCTGAAGCGGAACGCATCAGCCAGATGCCTGATTTTAAGGGCATCATAACAGATGTTGGCGGACCTACGGCTAATTTTCACGCACCTGCCTGTGAGAAGCAGTCAAACGGAGCGGTCTGCCATGAACGTGCCTGCCTGCATCCTTCACCCTGCAAACAGCTGTCAGTTGACCACCAGGCATATTTCAAACTTCTGGACCAGATTCGAGCCCTGCCCGGAATCCGCAAAGTATTTATCAGTTCGGGTATTCGATACGATATTTTTATGGCTGATCCTCAGGCAGAAAGATATCTGGAAACGTTATGCAGGTATCACATCAGCGGCCAGCTGAAGATTGCCCCAGAGCATATCAGCCCATCCGTCCTGAAGGCAATGGGAAAACCTGGCGTTGAAACCTATAACCATTTCTCTGAACGTTACCGTTTGACCAATGAACGACTGAAGCGCCGCCAGTTTCTGGTTCCGTATCTGATTTCAGGACATCCAGGCAGCACACTGGATGATGCAATCGAACTAGCCCTTTTTCTCAAGCGGGAAAAACGTGTACCGGAACAGGTTCAGGATTTTTATCCGACGCCGGGAACACTGTCGACAGCCATGTATTACACCGGACTTGATCCATTCACACTTAACCCGGTTCATATACCAGATGAAAGAGAAAAAAGGCTGCAGCGGGCATTGCTACAGCCTACTCTGAATAAGAATCGCCCGTTGGTCATTCAAGCTTTGCAAACCGCAGGACGAACGGATCTGATCGGGCGCGGACCGGACGCCCTGATCCCGGACACCAATATAATGAAACGCAGAAGATAATCATTGAACCGACACCTGACAGTCAAATAGAGTCAGCTGTGGCTGGCGAACATACAGAAAGAGGAACACATATGAGCACCATCATCAGAGGCAAAGAACTGGCACAGACATTGCGGGAAAAAACCGCCAGGGCTGTTGAAGCATATCACTTGAAGACACATAAGCGACCCGGACTTGCGGTCATTCAGGTGGGTGAGGATCCGGCATCGACCGTCTATGTCAACAATAAGGAGAAAGCCTGCCAGGCAGCTGGAATCAGGTCGTCCGTTCATCGGCTGTCACGTGATAGTTCTCAGCTGGAGCTGATGGCCTTGATTGAACAGCTGAATAGGGATGAATCCATCCACGGCATACTCTGTCAATTACCCTTGCCGGATCAGTTTGACGCTTTTACGGCAACAGCAGCAATCAAACCCGAAAAAGATGTAGATGGTTTTCATCCGCTCAATGCAGGACTGCTGTTTTTGGGAAGAGAAGCACCTGTGCCCTGTACACCGTTGGGTGTTCTGGCAATGTTGAAAGCCTATAAAATTCCGATTGCCGGTCAACACTGTGTCATTGTCGGCAGAAGTAACATTGTCGGTAAGCCGATGGCCCAGTTGATGCTTCGTGAAAACGCGACCGTCACAACAGCCCATTCCAGAACGCAAAATTTGCCTGAACTCTGTCGCCAAGCTGACATTCTGATCGCTGCTGTTGGAAGAGCCCGCATGATTACAGCTGACTTTATCAAACCCGGTGCGACAGTCATCGATGTTGGTGTCAACCGCTGCAGCGATGGAAAACTGGCAGGTGATGTTGATTTTGAATCGGTTTCAACTGTTGCCGGTGCCATTACACCTGTTCCCGGCGGAGTTGGACCGATGACTATTGCCATGTTGCTGCAGAATACGCTTGATGCATTTCTGCGTATCGAAAAATTGACCGGTGAGGTATGACGTGACGGTTTCTTTAGAAACAGTGTGGCCTTCAATCAGTTCGGACAGCCTGGTTTTTATGCTATCCGTCATATTCGTTGTCCTGATCGCAGTCCTGATTATTCTGATTATTCGGCTTCAGCGCAGCCTGTCGTATAAAAGAGAGCAGGATAACAACCTTCGTCAGATGCTGACTCAGCTTAACCAGGATAATGAACGGATTCAACAAACAGCTGCACAGCGGATTATGGAATCAAACCGCGATCAACGGGACATCAATGCGATGTTTCTGAATCAGCTGCAGGAAGCCAGCAGAGGAAACCAACAATTGCTGGATGGTATCCGGACATCGGTTCAGGTGCAGATGAACCAGATTGCCGGTCACTTGCGGGAAATGCAAGCTGTTTCCGGTGATGTTCGTTCACTGAAACAGGCGCTGGGATCCATACGCGGCCGAGGTGTTATCGGCGAATTGCAGCTTGAGCAGCTGCTGGCAGACATGCTTTCTCCGACACAGTATCAGATGCAGGCAGTACTGCGTTCTGGTTCACGGGAAGCGGTCGATGCCGCAATTCGTTTGTCAGAAAATCCCGCTGACGGGTCAACTGTCTGGCTGCCGATCGATGCCAAGTTTCCGCTGGATTATCTCAATCGACTTTTGTCTGCGCGCGAAGCAGATGATGACGCGGCAGCGGCCGTCTTTTTAAAGGAGCTGACCGGCCGGTTGCGACAGGAAGCCAAAAAAATATCTGAACGATACATACTGCCGCCTCAAACAACTGATTTCGCGATTTTGTATCTGCCTGGAGAAACGCTGTTTGCAGAGGTCATGCGTGATGGTTCACTGGCCGGCGATCTCTATCGCCAGTACCGTGTTTTACTGGCCGGGCCAACTTCGATGGCATCTATTCTTGCAGGGCTTCAGGCTGTTTTCAGATTGCAGAGCATGGAACAGCGTTCACTTGAGATTGCCCAGACACTGACTCAGCTGCAAATCGATTTTAGACACTATGAATCCAGTCTAAACCAGACACACGGCCGTCTGACGCGGACGCTCAAAGAATTAGAGAGATGTCTGTATCATGCGCGGCAGGTCAATAACCAGCTGGAGTCTTTCAACAGTGATAATCGAATGACTGAAGAATCAGACAGGACAGGAGAAGAGAATGATGAAGGGGACGAAGAGCGCGAAAGCTGAAATCATCTGCGTTGGTACTGAACTGCTGCTCGGACAGATTGTCAATACGAACGCAGCCTGGCTATCCGGTCAATTAAGTCTCGCCGGTGTCTATGTTTATTATCAGACGGTCGTCGGCGACAATCCGGATCGTTTAAAGCAAGTGCTGCGGACAGCCGTCAGCCGATCCGATTACATCTTTCTGACCGGCGGACTTGGACCCACTCAGGACGATATCACCATGGCTTGTACGGCCGAAGTCGCCGGTGTACCGCTGCAGCTTCATCAGCCGAGCAAAGACGCAATAGCAGCCTATTTTGCGAAAATGAACCGTACACATATAACAGAAAATAATTGGAAGCAGGCATTATTACCGGAAACGTGCCAGCCGTTGCCAAATCATCACGGAACAGCACCGGGCTGCATCATCAGCATGAAAACAATGAAAGATGACTGTCATTTCGTATTGCTGCCCGGTCCACCGGCTGAAATGCAGCCGATGTTCCATGACTTCGTCTTACCCTGGCTGACCGGCCAGATCACAAGTCGGCTGAAGCATGTCTTCGTCAGAATGGCCGGCATTGGTGAATCAGCGGCAGAAACGTTATTGCGCGATCTGATCGATCAGCAACAGAATCCGACCCTGGCTCCGTATGCCTCAACCGGTGAGGTCATATTTCGGATCACACAGTCGTTGAGCAACACGGAAGATGAAGATCTGATTCAACCGCTTCTTGAAGAGATCAAGAAGCGTGCTGGTCCTTACATTTATGAAATCGGCCGACGCACGCTGCCGGAAGTGGTTCGTGACCTGCTGTCCGCGGCAGGTCAGACGATCAGTTTTGCGGAGTCCTGCACGGGTGGTCTGATAGCCAAGCAACTGACAGATTATCCGAATGCCTCACATGTTTTTGCAGGCGGTTTGGTTGCTTATCAGAATGCAATCAAAAGAGATGTCCTGGGTGTCGACAGTGGAATCTTTGAACGAGACGGAGCGGTGAGCGAAAAGTGTGCTGTCGCAATGGCGTCAGGATGTCTTAAACTCTTTAAATCGGACTGGGCAGTCGCTGTTACCGGTATCGCCGGACCAGATGGCGGAACAGTTGAAAAACCGGTCGGGACTGTCTTTCTCGCTGTAGCCGGACACGGCCATACACAGACTGAATCACTGAAGCTTGTTGGCAACCGTGAACGGATACGAACGCTGGCAGCTTTAAATGCTTATCGACTGATCAGGAGGGTGATGAATGAGTCAGCCATCTGACATGATACGCCCGGTAACCATCACTCCGCCTGATGAGAAGAAACGGATGACCCGATCAACCGCAACAGTCCTGATGATGATCGGACTGTTGCTCAGTAAACTGACAGGTCAGCTGCGTGAAATCCTGATTGTGCCGATATTTGGCGGACTGGGTGTCGAATCTGATGCCTTTATTATCGGTTTTCAGATTCCTGATCTGTTTTATCAATTGCTGGTTGGCGGCGCAATTCAAGCTGCAATCACCCCGACGTTAGCTCGCGCCATTGAACGCAAGCGAGAAAAAGCCGGATGGCGGAGCATCAGCATTTTCATCAACACTGCTGCTGTGGTGATGGTTCTGGCGGTCGTTCTGGGTGAGCTGCTGGCACCTCTGCTGATTAAAACGTACAATGTCGGCAAAAATCCCCAGACAATCGCCTTAGCGATACGGGTGACACGCGCACTATTCCCGCAAGTCTTTTTCATGATGCTTGCCGCTTTGTGCATCGGTATACTCAACGCATATAAAAAATTCGGATCAACGTCATTTGGACCATCGATTTATAACACCTGTGTTGTATTGTCGATGGTGATTCTCGGGCAGGCGACTGTAAACGGCCCTATCCGGGTGGCTTTTGGCGTAATGATTTCAGCGCTTGTCTTTTTTCTGATCCAGTTTTTTCTGGCGAGAAAAGAATTCAGACAGTACGTTTTCTCGTTGGATATACATGATTCCGGCTTTCGGAAATTACTTCGACTGGCCATTCCCACGTTGATATCCGGATCAATCATCCAGCTGAATTCCATTATTCTGACTCGCTTTGCCACTCAGTTTGACGGTGCAGCAACGGCGCTCAGACAGGCAACGACAACCTGGCAGCTGCCGTATGGTGTCATTGTCGTAGCGATCGGCAACGTGATGCTGCCATCACTGGCAGCCGCCTGCGCCTCCAAAAGCCAAAAGCAAGCCAGAACCATTTATACGCAGAGCCTGCGTTCGGCCTTGTTCCTGATTTTCCCGGCAGCAGCGATTTTCCTGGTGATGCAGGCAGACACCATACGGGCGATCTTTCAATGGAGCAGCCATTACTCGGAACAGGCAGTGGTTGCAACTGCTGCCATTCTGCGCTGGTATTGTATCGCCATGGTTGCCCAAAGTGTCGTCTTTATCACTAATCATGCCTTCTATGCCAGACGAATCACGCACATTGCCCTGTATAACGGCATCTTGTCGCTGCTGCTAAATACCATTTTCTGCTATTTTTTGACCAAAAACGAGGCACTCAGCGTTTCAGCGCTTTCTTTGTCCTACATGCTGACAAGCCTGATAAGTGCTTTCCTGTTGTATACGCTCTATCGAAAAGGTTTTAAGAATGCTGCACCCCGTCGCATCTGGCCATTTATCATCCGTCTGCTGCTGTGCACCTCAGTTTTGATGATTGCTATTCTGCTGCTCGCGCAGCTGCCGATATCACCGGCAGGAAAGTTCTGGCAGCTGGCCTGGTATGGTGGCCGGGCGTTGCTCGGATTCGCCGCTTATTTGACGATCGCCTGGATGATCGGACTGCACGAGTCAAAGATGGTTCAGGAAAAGATACGCCAACTGGCTGGCCGCTTGTCAGTTTTGATCAAGTCAATAAAAAAATAAGCGAAATCATTCAGTTGGCTGTCTTTTGACTGGTTTTGGCGTCTGACAGCTGCTTGACTTGACTACACGGGCTGTCTATAATGCATATTAAGGAACGATTGTTCTTGATTGGGCTTACAGGAGGTTTGTATGGCAAGAGGAGACAAAAGTGGCGGGAAGTCATCACAGGAAGTGACCCGTAAAGACGAATCAAATCGCGCACGAGCGCTGGATGCAGCACTAAGCCAGATTGAAAAGCAATTCGGCAAGGGAGCGGTCATGAAAATGGGTGATCGCGCGAATGTTCAGGTTGAATCAATTCCAACCGGTGCGCTGTCGCTTGATCTCGCTCTGGGCATCGGGGGTATACCGCGAGGACGTGTTATTGAGATCTACGGCCCTGAATCATCCGGTAAAACAACGGTCGCACTGCACATGATCGCAGAAGCGCAGAAAGAAGGCGGTACGGCTGCTTTTATAGATGCTGAACATGCGCTGGATCCTCAGTATGCTGCGCGGCTTGGTGTTGATATCGACAATCTGATCGTTTCACAACCGGATACGGGTGAGCAAGGTTTGGAAATTACAGAAGCACTTGTTCGCAGCGGTGCGGTCGACATTGTTGTCGTCGACTCTGTTGCTGCATTGGTTCCGAAAGCTGAAATAGATGGCGAGATGGGTGATGCACACGTTGGCCTTCAGGCCCGTCTTATGTCGCAGGCATTGCGTAAACTGGCCGGTGTCATCAGCAAGTCCAGAACCGTCGCGATTTTTATCAACCAGCTGCGTGAAAAGGTCGGCATCATGTTCGGCAATCCCGAAACAACACCAGGCGGCCGTGCGTTGAAGTTCTATTCGTCTGTTCGGCTTGATGTTCGTAAACTGGAAACTCTGAGAAGCGGTTCCGATATCATAGGAACGCGTACGAGAGTCAAGGTCGTGAAGAATAAAATTGCACCGCCTTTCAAAGAAGCGGAATTCGATATTATCTACGGCGAGGGGATTTCCCGGGAAGGCTGCATTCTTGATATGGCTGCTGATCGTGATATCATTGATAAAAGCGGATCATGGTATGCGTACAAGGATCAGCGAATCGGACAGGGTAGAGATAATGCCAGGCAGTTCCTTAAGGATAATCCTGAGATTCGTGACGAGATTGAAAGCCTTGTGAGAGAGACAATCAATCCGGCACGTTCGATCACCGAAGAGAAGGAGACAGCTGATGAAAAAGATATCCTGGGACTCGATGGCTGAATCGCTCTCTGATGACGAGCGGATTTTTCAGCGGCGGGTTCAGGAGGCACGATCAGAAGCGATAACCTATCTTGGACTGGCTAAAAAACCGTCTGGAAAAGTATTTGATCGTTTACTGAATGAAGGTTTTGATGAAGCCGTCATTCGTGAAGTCATCAACGAACTCAAGGCAGAAGGATATCTGGATGATGCGGTTATTGTAAAACGTATTATCCGCCAGAGACAAGGCCGACAGGCGGAGTCAAAACTGGCTCTTCGCCACCGCATGATTTCGAATGGACTTGATCCGGAGATTGTTGATGTGGTTCTGGGCAAGTCCGACTCTGACCTGGCACGTGCGCAGGACTTGCTGCATTCACGTTTTCCGACGGAATATACGGTTTTCCAGTCAAATGATCTGAAACGGGAAGAGAGACATAAGCTCTTTTTAAAACTTGCACAATTTTTAAGTCGCCGTGGTTTTGAACACTCAATAATCGATTGCGTTCTAAACCGTCGTGATCCCGATTAACATGTTTTATCGGACATACGGTTCAGTCGGCATTGGTTCAGACAACCAGTGCCGTTTCTCTTTACACGAAGATTATTGACAGAGCAATTGACAATCATGCATGATTAAGAGCAGCAAAATTTATAGATAGGCGTATATAGAATGAAAGAAATGATGGACGCTGTTACAAAAACAGGCAGCAGGAAAAATGAATACCGCTACTACTTGTTGTCACTCGGTTGTGCCAAGAATCTAGTTGATGCTGAATGTATGGCCCGAATTCTGATGGATGACGGTTTCAAGAGTGTATCATCACCTGAACTGGCGGATATTCTGATTGTCAACACCTGCGGTTTCATTGAATCTGCAAAACGTGAATCAATCGATGCGATTCTTGAGCTGGCATCCTTCAAACAGCCGCAAGGATCTGCCAAGTGGTTGATTGTGACCGGATGCCTTTCGCAGCGTTACGCAGAGGATATATACCGTGAACTGCCTGAAGTGGATGCGGTTCTTGGAACAGCTGATTATGGGCAGATCAGCAAATACATCGATCAACTGGAAACAGGAACGAACAGACCGTATCTGCCGGGAGAACCCGGCTGCCTTGATCATCTGACAGTAGCCCGCCAGCCGTCGACTCAGCATTATGCATGGATAAAAATTGCAGAAGGGTGTTCAAATCACTGTTCATATTGTGCGATTCCCGGTATTCGCGGTCCGTATCAGTCAAGATCATTTGAAGAGATCATCCAGGAAGCTAAACGTCTGAGTAAAGAGGGTTACGGCGAATTGATACTGATTGCTCAGGATACCGGCGCTTACGGCGTTGACCTCTATGGCCGTCAAAGATTGCCCGAACTGATCGAGACGATCTGTCAGATTCCTGAAGTCCGGCTCGTTCGAATATTGTATACGTACGCAGATGGAGTCACTGATGATTTGATTGATGTGTTGAAACGCCAGGATAAAGCAGCACATTATCTTGACATCCCCATACAGCACGCCTCTGATCCGATGTTACGCCGTATGAACAGACCCGACAGGTCAGAATCACTCAGCGCATTATTCGGCCGCTTGCGACAGGAGATCCCGGACATTATTTTGCGAACAACCGTTATGGTCGGTTTTCCGGGTGAAACAGATGACGATTTCAACGCCTTGATCCAATTTATAACAGATATTCGCTTTGATCGGTTAGGCTGCTTCATTTTCTCGCCTGAAGAAGGAACGCCTGCCTATAAACTGAAAAACAGGGTTGACGCGACAATCGCACAGGAACGATATGACCGACTGATGCTGCATCAGCAGGTCATTGCGGCCGAGCAGGCTGAAAAGCGAATCGGTTCTGTGGTTTCGGTAACGCTTGAATCAATCGATGAGCGTGGTATATTTTATGTAGGCCGTAGTTTTGGTGAAGCACCGGATACAGATCCGATCATTTATGTCGCCGCTTCTGATGAGTCGGTTGAGTTGGGGCAAACCAGAAATGTTCGGATCGCGTCTGCTGATGCCTATGAAATGACAGGAGTGACTGTTTCGTGAATTTACCCAATCGTTTGACACTGCTTCGCATCATCCTGATTCCCTTGATTTTGGTTTTCCTTGTTCCCATGCCGGATTCATCCTTTTGGGACAACTGGAACGGCTTTATTCAAAATTCAGGACGACTGATCGCTTTTTTTCTTTTTGCCATCGCCTCAATAACAGACTTACTGGATGGACACATCGCCCGGAAGCGGAATCTTGTTACCAATTTGGGCAAGTTTCTTGATCCGATCGCAGATAAACTGCTTGTTATCTCAGTCATGTTGGTTTTGATTCAAACCGGCCGGATTCATTCACTGGTTGTCATAATCGTTATTATCCGAGAGTTCGTTATAACCGGCATCCGTTTAATCGGGGCAGAAAAAGGACAGGTGATTGCTGCCGGCTGGCTAGGCAAGGCAAAAACCGTTTCTCAGATTATAGCGCTGCTCCTTTTACTGATTGAACCGGTTATTCTATCCATCTCAGAAGGTTATTTTGAACCGAGAATTCTGATCGCGGTCAATAACAGCTTTCTCATGATTGCTGTGGTTATGACACTTCTTTCAGGTATGCAGTATCTTTACCATCACCGCTCACTCCTTAACCAGCCAGAGCATGATACCTGAATGCATTACATGAAGAAACCGTGAATTTAATGATCAATTGCTTGACAAAATCTTGATTATCAAATAAAACTATGATATGCTCTCGCCCGAGAGTGTTGAAAGACGTTAAAAGCCTTGAAAACAGGAGGAATACTATATGTCAAATGAACAGATTTTCGAAAGTGTACGCACCATTCTTGTCGACCAGCTGGGTGTCGATGAAGATGCAGTATCGATGGACTCCAATTTTATTGATGACCTCAATGCCGATTCCCTGGATATTGTTGAGCTCGTTATGGCGATGGAGCAGGAGTTCGGCATCTCGATTCCGGATGAGGAAGCCGAGCGTATCAAGACGGTCGGAGATGCCGTCGATTTTATAAAAAACAATGCCTGATGATAAGCCCCTAAGGGGGCTTATTTTCCAGAAAAGTGAAGATCTCTGGTGTGATCATGTCACAGGAGATAAGACTGAAAAGTTGATGCAGAACGTTTATAACGTGATGCAGTATACATTTCGGAATCCGAATCTGATCCTGGAAGCGTTAACCCATTCAACATACGCGTATGAACACAGACAAGATCGATTACCCGACAATGAGCGTCTGGAATTTCTGGGTGATGCTGTTCTGGATCTCGCAATCAGTGATATGCTTTTTCGAGAGCCGGACCAGTATGCGGAAGGATATATGACCAAGATCCGGGCACTTGTCGTCAGGGAAACGACATTAGCCGCTTTAGCCGGGCAAATGAACCTGGGACAATGTCTTTTTCTGGGAAAAGGGGAAGAAGCGACGGGCGGCCGTGAAAAGCCATCCAATCTGGCCAACGCAGTCGAGGCACTTTTCGGCGCCCTGTTTTTGGATGCTGGTTATGAGAAAACAGGCGAGATTATCCGACGATTGCTTGATGAACCGCTTAAGTTAGCGCTTGCAGGCGATCTGGTGTATGATTATAAGAGTCGCCTGATCGAAAATGTCCAGGCGACACGCGGAAACAGTACACTTGAATTTATCATCCTGAAGGAAACCGGTCCTGTTCATGAGCGTGTCTTTACAGCAGGTGTCATCGTTGATGGCCAGCTGATTGCGTCCGGTAACGGAAGCAGCAAAAAAGAAGCTGAACAGAACGCCTCTCGAGATGCTCTCGAAAAGCTGGACTGTAGCCGGGAAGGGTGTACACGCCGAACATCTGATTAACCGGGGGATCTAAGATGCATCTCAAAGCTCTTGAAATACAAGGGTTCAAATCATTTCCAGAAAAAACTGTCATTGCATTTGATGAAGGTGTCACAGCCATTATCGGCCCGAACGGCAGCGGAAAATCTAACGTAACCGATGCGATCCGATGGGTGCTTGGTGAACAAAGCATTAAAACGCTGCGCGGTGCCCGAATGGAAGATGTTATTTTCACGGGTACGCAATCGAGACGTGCGATGAGTTTTGCCGAAGTCACGATGGTCATCGATAACACAGACGGCCGTCTGCCGCTGGACTATTCAGAAATCCAGATTACACGGCGTCTTTACCGTTCCGGCGAAAGTGAATATCTGCTCAACAAGACAACCTGCCGGCTGCGTGATATTTCACGTTTGTTTATGGATACAGGACTGGGTCGCGACGGTTACTCAATCGTTGGCCAGGGCAGGGTCGATGAGATTCTAAGCCACCGTTCTGAGGAGAGAAGACGCATCTTTGAAGAAGCATCCGGTATCGTTAAATATAAGACGCGTAAGGAAGAATCTGAACGAAAGCTTCAGGGAACAGAACAGAATCTTATCCGG
>Ga0123335_1005108_pt1 | contig 16257 bp, 13 predicted proteins | sample BiotimSIPDNA_2_FD_89707 | JGI IMG/M metagenome (GOLD analysis project Ga0123335, IMG submission 89707) | Anaerobic biogas reactor microbial communites from Washington, USA - Biogas_R2 time_0 SIP DNA | ecosystem: Engineered > Bioreactor > Anaerobic > Unclassified | place: Washington, USA...
GTGCACAAAAACAGTGCCATTTGCAGGCATATCATTCCGGAGAGAGGAACAAAATGCTATTTTTGCCATATTAATGAGATGATCATTTATGAAGAGAAAAAGAGTAAAGGAGTTGCTTGCCGGCCAAGCCACAGGTGAAAAGGTGCTTGTCAAGGGGTGGGTCAGGACAAAGAGAGAGATCAAGAATGTTGCCTTTGTAGCGCTGAATGACGGCTCAACCATAAACAACATACAGATTGTCATTGACATAAATGCATTCCCGGCAGAGCTGCTGAAGGATATTACAACCGGTGCAAGCCTTGCAGTGACAGGTACCCTTGTGCAGTCACAGGGTAAGGGTCAGAGTGTGGAGATCACGGCATCGGAAATAATCCTTTACGGCCGGTGTGACCCGGAGACCTATCCTTTGCAGAAGAAGGGTCATTCAATGGAATTTCTTCGTGAGATTGCCCACCTGCGGTTCCGCACCAACACCTTCGGTGCCGTGATGCGCATCAGGCATGCGATGGCTTTTGCAGTGCACAAATACTTCAATGACAGGGGCTTCTATTACCTTCATACACCTATCATCACCGGCAGTGATGCCGAGGGAGCAGGTGAGATGTTCCACGTCACCGCCCTTGACCCTGAGAATCCTCCGCGGACGGCTGACGGCAGGATCGATTACGATCAGGATTTCTTTGCCAGACCCACGAATCTCACCGTATCGGGACAGCTTGAGGGTGAGCTGGGAGCCCTGGCACTGGGAGAGATCTATACCTTTGGGCCGACCTTCAGGGCAGAAAACTCAAATACCCCGCGCCACCTGGCCGAGTTCTGGATGATTGAGCCGGAGATGGCCTTCTGGGATATCAATGACAACATGGATCTTGGGGAGGATTTTACCAAGTACCTCATCCGCTATGCCCTAGACAACTGCCGCGATGACCTTGAGTTCCTGAACAAGATGATTGACAACGGCCTGATTGAGAGGCTTGAGTTTGTGCTTGCCGACAGCTATATGAGGCTGACCTACACGGAAGCGGTTAAGATACTGGAGGCATCAGGCCGAAAGTGGGAGTATCCCGTGGGCTGGGGTCGTGACCTGCAGGCAGAACATGAGCGATACCTCGTGGAGACACACTTTAGGAGACCGGTGATACTTACCGATTACCCGATGGACATCAAGGCTTTTTATATGAAGCAGAATGATGACGGGAAAACGGTGAGGGCCATGGATGTTCTTTTCCCCGGCATCGGTGAAATAATCGGCGGTTCGCAGAGGGAAGAGGAGCTGGATAAGCTGACGCGAAGGATTCAGGAGCTGAACCTGCCGCTGAAGGATCTGTGGTGGTACCTCGACACACGGAGATTCGGCACTGCGCCGCACTCAGGCTTCGGCCTTGGCTTTGCACGGCTGATTCTTTTCATGACCGGTATGTCAAACATCCGCGATGTTGTACCCTTCCCCCGTACCCCCAGAAACGCTGAATTCTAAACAACAGGATAAAAGTCGTTATGCTCGACCAGAAACTCCAACAGAAGCTGTTACAGAAGCTCTCGCCACAGCAGATCCAGATGATCAAGCTGCTGGAGGTGCCTGCAATGCAGTTGGAGCAGCGCATCAAGAAGGAACTGGAAGAGAATCCGGCCCTGGAGGAGGGTCCTGATGATGACGAGCTGCACAATGAGGAGGATGAGGATGATGTTGATCAGGAGCAGGCTGAGCGTGAGCAGGAGGAGTTCGCCCTGGATGATTACCTGAATGATGAAGATATCCCTGACTACCGCCTGCAGATCAACAATACGTCAAGGGATGATGGGCGGCGTGAGGAGATACCATATGCTTCCGGCGCATCATTCCATGAAAACCTGTCGCAACAGTTCAATCTCCGGGTGGACACTGAGAGGGAAGAGACACTTGGGGAATATATTATAGGCAACATTGATGACGATGGCTACCTCCGCCGTGAGGTTGAGAACATGGTTGATGACCTGGCGTTCCTGCAAAACATTACCACCACGGAAGAGGAGCTGGATGCCATTCTTAAGGTAATACAGGACCTTGAGCCTGCCGGTGTGGGTGCGCGTGACCTGCGCGAGTGCCTCCTGCTGCAGATAGGGAGAAAGGATCAGTCGGTTCCACAAATAGCCCTCACCCGTACCGTGCTGACTGACTATTTCGAGGAGTTCTCCAAGCGGCACTATGAAAAGATAATGTCAAGGATGGGCATAGGCGAGGAGGGGATGAAGGAGGTAATTGACGAGGTATTGAAGCTCAATCCCAAACCTGGAGGGACATTGAGCGACCCATATACCAAATCAGCCCAACATATTATTCCCGACTTCATACTTGATCAGAGTGACAGCGGCCTGGAGCTGAGCCTGAACAACAGGAACATCCCCGAGCTGAAGGTCAACAGGGGTTACAGCGAGATGCTTGAGTCATACTCACGCAATAAAAAAGCAGGCAAGCAGAATCGTGATGCCATTCTCTTCGTCAAGCAAAAGCTTGATGCTGCAAGGTGGTTCATCGATGCCATGAAACAGAGGCAGAACACGTTGCTCCTCACCATGAATGCCATTCTCGAATACCAGAAGGAATACTTCGCCGAAGGCGATGACACCAAGCTTAAGCCTATGATACTCAAGGATGTGGCGGAGATGACGGGGCTTGATATCTCAACCGTATCAAGGGTAGCCAACAGCAAGTATATACAGACCCATTTTGGGATTTACCCGTTGAAGTTCTTCTTCTCCGAAGGGATGCAGACCGATGGAGGGGATGAGGTGTCAACCCGGGAGATCAAGCGGATATTGCAGGAGTGCATCAATAATGAGGATAAGCGCAAGCCTCTTACAGACGAGAAGCTGACTGAGATCCTCCAGGAGAAGGGATACCAGATAGCCCGGCGCACGGTGGCCAAGTACCGTGAGCAGCTGAACATTGCCGTTGCCAGGATGAGGAAGGAGATAACATGAGCCAGGAGGTAAATGGAACACCCGGCGACGGGTTGCAGGAGGAGCCCGTCAGTGGAAAATCAGGGGACAATAAACATCTGAAGACGGTTTCAGAGATCGTGGCCGTGATCTTTCACCCGGTATTCATGCCGCTGTACGGATTGCTCATTATCTTCAGTTCACATACGCTTCTCTCCTTCATCCCGGCGCAGATGAAACGTATGATCTTCATTCTTGTCATGGCCAATAATGTTCTGCTGCCCCTGGCGCTGGCTGCAGTTCTTCATGCCAGGGGCGCCATCGCCAGTTTTCATGCCCGCGGCCGGAATGAGAGAGTGCTGCTGCTCACCTTTGCCCTGATGATGTACAGCCTGACAGCTTTCGTTCTTCTGAGGATGCAGGTGCCCTCCCTCTTCAAGGCATATTTCATATCAATAGCTGTTGTCACCCTTGTCACCCTGGTGGTGACCACTTTCTCAAGGATCTCATTGCATGCGGCAGGATTCGGAGGATTGCTGATGCTGGTGGTAACAATGATAATACTGTACCATATAAGCATGGTATGGCAGATTGTGGCCGTTCTGCTCACGGGAGGAGCGGTGATGTCATCACGGATCTGGAAGGGTGATCACAATGCTGCGGAGGTATGGGCAGGACTGCTCATCGGGGCAGCGGTGATGGGGCTGTCACTTTTCCTTATGCTCAAGTAGGTAATCAATTGTCTTTTCAAGCAGGGGCGCTGCTGCTGGCAGGTTTTCAATGGTCTTCGCAGTGCCTGTACTATCATGCTTGCCGGCGAAGAGAGCGTCATTGACCCCGGACCGCCGGGGAAAGTGGTCAGGGGTCCGCTCTTCGGCAATTTCATGCAGTTTTTCAAGATTATCCTGACTCATTGTAATGAATCCAAACCTGCCGTTGAGGTGCCTGCCAAGGTATTCCTGCTCAGGCTGGCCGGGAGTAGGGATGATCACCGCGCCCTTGCCAAGAGAGACCAGCTCCATCACCGACGAATAACCTGACCTGGCAATGACGAGTGATGAGGAGATCAGCATCTTTCGCATGGTGGGATTATCAGGAGTAGTGATCACCCGGATGCCAGGCGGAGTCTCCTTCATGAAGAGGGGAAGCGGAGTGGCAGAGAGAATAACCATGCTGAAGCCGCTGAGAGTGTCTGCGATCCTTTCAAGTAGAAGTGTGCTCTGCGGTTCGGGACCGGAGAGAAGGAGGCAGACAGGGTATCCCTGGTCAGGGATAGCCGGCTCAGTTCCGCCAGGTATTTCGAACCTGGATAGGGGGCCGCAAAAGATTGTATTCCGGGTCAGCCTGACACCGTGTGAAAGCCTGCCGGAGAGGTTCACGCTGCCGGGGAAATCGGGCACAAGGCACAGGTCAAAGCGGTTAATAATAATCCGGTGCATCCACATTGCCAGGGGTTCCATGAAACGCAGCAGCCGGGGGAAGGGTATGCGCAGCTGGTGAGTGACATAGACTGAAAATATGCTCCTGTTATAAAAACCGAAACGGTTATCCGAGATAATCACTGATGGTTTGTATTCACTGACAAGGCAGCGCAGGGTCCGGTGATCCCTGACAGCGGAGGCAATGATGTGCGGCAGCTGCAGGAAGATGCAGATGTATTGTGGCAATAAGCGGGAGTATCTCATCCTCAGTCCCGCGATCTCAACAGCGGTGATGCCGGGAATTTCTCTGCCGGCCATTTCCAGCAGGGGCGCATCAGCAGCGAAGATGATCTTTGCGCCTCTCTTCTGCAGCTCCATAGCCAGGGGTATCATCCTCCCGGCATGTCCAAATCCCCAGCTAAGCGGGCTTATCAGCACCGTCAGGCTGTCCATGGCTCTTTATCCTGAGACGGAGGTGGCGATGCCCAGGGCATTGACTCTACGGGCTATCTCATTGAGCTCTTTCACGGGCACCTTCCTAAGCCTGTTCCCCAGCGGGGTGTCGCGGTGGATGGTATAGATCATGACCTGGCCGGGGCGTATCCTGTCAATAGCATGAAGCCATTCCTCTATCTCCTCCGGGGTGGTGTTGTCAACCTGCCTGCCATCACACTCACCCCTCACGAACAGGGCCTGAATGATGAAGCGGCCCTGGAACTCCTTCAGATACCCTTCGTACTTTTCAATATCGAACCTGTTGCGGGGCTGGTTCAGCCGTTCCACGGTACCGGGCAGGACTGAATCAAGTTTAAGAATATTCATGTCAACCTTCTTCAGTGCTTCGCGGACGCTTTTACGGTGCAGCATTGAGCCATTGGAGAGTACAGAGATCCTGGCTGAAGGAGAGAACTCGTTGCGCAGGGCGATGGAGTCGTCTATTATCCCCGCGAAGGCCGGGTGGAGTGTTGGCTCGCCGTTGCCGGCATAGGTAATTACATCCGGTGCCTTACCCTGTTCCTTCATCTCTGACAGTTTTTTCTTCAGGGCTTCGTACACTGCTGTGCGTGAGGGAAGTTTCTCCCTGCTTGCGGAGACGGCGTCAGTCCATCCGCACTCGCAGTAGATACAGTTGAATGAACATACCTTCCTGTTTACGGGCAGCAGGTTTATGCCGAGGGAGACGCCCAGCCTGCGGCTGCTCACCGGTCCGAATACGATACTGTCAAAAAGGAAGGTTGCCATCAGCAGATAGATTAAGGTTGTAAATTTACAATAATCTGCGTATCCGGCTCCCGGGCAGCAGCCGCATACCTTCAAAGTCGAACGGTTCCACCAGCAGCAGCCCCGGTCTCTTGCCGGGTTCTATGGAACCAAGGGTATCATCCATCTTCAGGGCTCGCGCACCGTTAATTGTGCCCCACCGCACTATCTCGTCAAAGGGTATGCCGGGCGCTGCCTCATGGAGCAGCCTGAGTTCGGTCAGCATGCTGAGGTGGCCTGATGAGGCAAGACTGTCAGTGCCCGCAACAATCCTGTCCGTCACCTCCCTGAGCATGGCTGCCGGTGACATGAGGCCGGAGATATGAAGGTTGGATGAGGGGCAGAGGCAGAACCAGGTATTGCCAGTGGCAGCAAGTGCAGCGGCCTCGTCACGGGTGATAACGGTATTATGCACAAGAAGCAGGTGTGAGGTGAGGCGTGAGAGCTCCAGCGCCCTTTCGGCAAGGCGACTGGTCCGCTTGCGCTCGTCGTCTGATTCCAGGAAATGCAGTGAGATCACTGATCCTGTACTGATCTGCTCACTGACCATTTCTGAGAGGGGCTCCGAGAGCGAATAGAGGGAGTGGGGTGTTACCTGTGCGGGGAGCTGTGCAGCCTGCATCTCCCGGACAAGCTTCATCGCCTCGCCCATGCGGGTCACGGCAAGGGAGGGGTCGAGGCCGAAAACCTCAGCGAAGGTGAGATATCTGATGGAGCTGTTGCGCTTGATGCTGATAGTGAGAGAATTATTGCTTATGTCGCCGCACGCCTCAACCCCTTCCTCATACATCTTACTGTCTGCATGCCTGGCAGCTTCATTGACCGTCTCCGGTGATGCTGCGCGAGTGTCACGTACTGCATTTACAAACTCATTCAGTCCCCTGCCGGGAGGGATGAGGCCTCTCATGTGCGACAGCTCCAGGTGAGAGTGACAGTTGATAAGTCCGGGAATGATGATGCCGTTATAGAACTCTGTGCCGGCGCTCTCCACGAGGTCGCCTCCGGTATCCTCAATGTCGGCAACAGTGCCGTTCTCCGTCATAGTGATCACTCCTCTTTTCAGAGGGCTTCCGGCCATGGTGAACAGGTATTGAGCCGAGATCCTTCTCATCATTATTTCAGTTCGGTTTCCCCGCTGTACACAATACTGACGTTGGCAATGCGGGCATGCTTCTCCCACTTGCCCGGCTGGTTGTCGTGGTTTAGGAGCCACCCTCTCAGGCGGGCACCCGGAATGGTATCAAGGGTTTCCCGCAGTTGTATCTTATGGAACTGGTCGTCTTTGGAAAGGAATATCTCATCCCAGTAGTCACGCCTTTCCTCACTGGAGCTGTCGGGGTAGCTGAAGTAGACGGTGACCCTCGGATTCAGGCTGTTGTCATCTGCAAAGACACGGATGTCAGCATTAAGTACATAATCTCCGGGCTTATCCAGCGGTATGTCAAACCAGACAGGATCCCTTGTAAAATCTTCAGGGAAGGTATAGTTTTGCTTCCCGGGCCAGAGGTTTTTCTCAGGTTGATCCAGAGATGCGTTTTCTGATACCACCACCGCTTCCAGCTCAAGAAGGTTTCCTGTGACACGGTCAAAAATTCGTGACAGCTTCCTGGGCTTGGAGGAGAAATAGTATCGCATGGTGGCATCAAACTGTTGATATGTATAGCCGTGGCTCTCAATGACATCAATATAGTTGAGAATAGAGTCGCGCTGTGCCCATGAGTCCCTCATGGTGAAGAGTTCCAGCATGCCGGCAGTAAGGTATGTATCGGTAAGGATAGCTACCAGTTTATCATCGGGGATGCGTTGTTTCCTTCCGGGTTTGCCATCTCCGGAGCCTCCGCAGGATGATGCCAGGAGCAGTGCCATGGCAAAAAATATTACTGTTGCCGCCCTCATCTGTCTTCTTTATTGTTTTCCTTAAGGTGTCTGCGTGAGAGGTAGTGGACGGGATACCATGCTGCTGCATAGCCTATTGCCAGCACCGTGGCAGCCACAATGAAGAAATCGGAGAGGTGCATTCTGACCGGGTAGGCATCAATGAGGAGCGAATCACCTGCCAGCTTAACTATCCCGAAGTGTTGCTGGGCGGCGCAGAGGATGAATCCCAGGAGGAGCCCCAGGATTGTTCCGATGAATGAGATCATCCATCCCTCATAGATAAAGATACGTTTAATAAGCCGCGTGTCAGCCCCCAGGCTTTGCAGGATGGTGATATCCCTCTCTTTTTCAATTATCAGCATGGTCAGAGAACCTATGATGTTGAACGAGGCAATGATCAGAATGAAGGTGAGTATCACAAAGATGGCCAGTCGTTCAGCCTTCATTACCTTATAGAACATCTCCTGCTGTTCATAGCGGTTCTGTACCACGAACTGATCTCCCATCACCTCCCTGATGGCGTTCTGTGTCTTCTTCTCATCGGCACCGGGAGTCATTCTTACTTCTATTGAGCTTACCTCATCAGTATAACCCAGCAGTTCCCTGGTAAAATCAAGGGGCAGGAAGACATATTTGGAGTCGAACTCCTGTTCAACAGCAAAGATGCCTGACATATAGATGTATTTCCTGGTGAACTCGTTATCGGGGGTGCCTCTTATTTTTGCCGTTCTCTCAGGGATATATATTGCCAGGGGCGAAACGAAGTTAAGCCTCATGCCGAGGAAGTTGGCCACTCCCAGCCCGGCGATGGCATAGGGTCTGCCGTTCTCGGCGCGAAGGATAAATTCGCCGTCCCACATTGCCGTGTCTAGGTCAGTGACGTCAGCATAGTTGAGTGAGACACCCTTGACGGTTGCAATATACTGTTGTTCCTCATAGCGCAGGAGCGCATTCTCCTCAAGGGTAAGGGCGTACAGTTCAACACCGTCAGTATTGGCCAGCCGGCTGAGCATAAGGCTGTCAGGCGTAAAGACCTTGCCTTTTACCGGAGCTATCTTTATCTGCGGGTCAGAGGTGCTGAAGATGCTCTTTACCATCTCTTCGAGTCCGTTGAAGACTGAGAGGATGGTTATGAGTGCCATTGTTCCCACCGTCACTCCGGCCACGGAGATAGCGGAGATAACATTGATGGCGTTCCGCGATTTCTTCGCGAAGAGGTATCTCTTTGCTATATAGAGTGACAGCTTCATCTCTTTTTGCGGGCAACGACCAGCAGTCCGGTCCCTCCTGCGTGTGTGCCGTGCAGGTCGGCCAGGTTCAGCACCAGCACGAAAGGCATAACGGCAAGATAGTAGAAAGGCAGGAGAATAAAGAAGAGTTTTGATGCTGACAGCATGATGACCGGATATTTCATCGAAAGACGCCATGCGATGCTTCCTGGCGTGCCGTAGGTGTATGATACCGTAACATCATTGTAACCTGCCGTCTGGAGCTTCCCGGTTATCTCCTCCCTGCCGTAGCCGTCACGCACATGCTCCCCGATAAAGGAAGTGTCATCCTCTGAATGGACATCTGATCCACCCATGTCAGAGGGAGTGGAGATGATGAGATATCCACCAGGTGATGTCATGTTGCTGAAGCTGGCAAAGACTGTCCGGTCCTCGGCAATATGTTCCATCACGTCAACGCACAGTATCAGGTCATAGCTCTCTCCTCCGTTCCAGGTGACCAGGTCAGCCTCCACGGCTTTCACCCTGTCAGCCACACCGCTCTTTTGGAAGAAGGCATTGCAGTCGGCTACCTGCTCACTCTTTATGTCGGCAGCAGTGATCTTCCACGATCGGAAGTGCGAGGCCATCCACCATGAGTACTGACCAAATCCCATTCCTGCATCAAGCACTCTCGCTTCAGCCGGCAGAGAGGGTCCGAGTTTTCTCAGGGTCCGCCTGACGTGCCACGACCGCAGAAGCAGTATTTCCAGAAGCCGGTAGAAGAGCCTGCGCAAAAGGGGATGCCTGTTGAAGAGTCGACCCAGAAGCTCTTTTATGGGGTCATAATGCATTGTCTTACTCCTTGAGCAGGTTGGTGATGTTTTCTATATAGTCATTACTGTCGTCAATAAAAAAGGCTATTTCCGGGACGATACGGAGCTGGTTGCGTACCTTCTGTCCCAGCTCGTACCTCAGTCTCGGGGCGTTGGAGCGCAGCAGTGACAGGGTTGCGGCAGATCCCTCGGAGGGGAATATGCTCACCCATGCCTTCGCCAGAGAGAGGTCAGGACTTATACGCACGGTGGTCACCGAGATCATCTTCCCGTGGGCCAACTCATTACCGTGATGCATGATTATCTCCGCCAGCTCCTTCTGCACCAGCCTCGCTACTTTTTTCTGCCGTGTTGATTCCATGGTAATTGAATTTCCCGGCAAAAATACGAAATATGTTGGAGGTTATCGGTTATCGGTTATCGGTTATCGGTTATCGGTTATCGGTTATCGGTTATCGGTTGTCGGTTATCGGTTGTCGGTTATCGGTTGTCGGTTATCGGTTGTCGGTTATTGGTTGTCGGTTATCGGTTGCAGTGCCTGATCACTTTATCAGGCTTTATTCACTTTAGTCACTCAGAATAGCTATTTTTGCAGTTGCAAAAAATTTTCTGATGGATACGGTAGTAAGCGGCATACGATCAACGGGCAATCTTCACCTGGGAAATTATTTCGGGGCCCTGAAAAATTTTCTCAGGATGCAGGAAGAGAACAACTGCTTCTTCTTTATAGCTGATTATCACTCACTTACTACGCATCCTCATCCTGATGACATACATGGCAACATCAGGCAGGTGCTTGCAGAATACCTTGCCGCGGGCATTGATCCGGAGAAGGCAACGGTATATGTTCAGAGTGATGTGCCGGAGGTGACGGAGCTCTACCTCATTCTCAACATGATCTCATACGTGGGTGAGCTGGAGCGTACGACCTCGTTCAAGGAAAAAATCAGAAAGCATCCTGACAACATCAATGCGGGATTACTCACATACCCTGTGCTTATGGCAGCTGATATCATCATACACAGGGCTCACAAGGTGCCGGTGGGCAAGGATCAGGAGCAGCACCTGGAGATGACCCGCCGCTTTGCGCGCCGTTTCAATACTATGTATGAAGTGGATTATTTCCCTGAGCCCGATGCGTACAATTTTGGCAGGAAGCTCATCAAGATACCGGGGTTGGACGGAACTGGAAAGATGGGCAAGAGTGAGGGTAACGGCATCTTTCTTGCAGACACTCCGGCGGAGATACGTAAAAAAGTGATGAGGGCAGTTACTGACACCGGCCCTGAAAAACCCGGTTCGGAGCCATCGGAACCGGTGAAGAACCTGTTCACAATCATGGAGGTAGTCTCTGATCCATCAACCCTTGAGTATTTCCGGGAGCAACATGCCTCATGCAGCATCAGATATGGTGACATGAAGAAGCAGCTTGCCGAGGATATCATCAGGGTGACAGATCCCATCAGGAACCGCATCAATGAGATACTGAATGATCGCAGCTATCTGGCCAGGGTGGTGGACATGGGTGCGGAGAAGGCCAGGGCCAGCGCCTCAAAAACAATACGTGAAGTCAGGGAGATAATTGGTTACAAGTCATTCTGAAGTCTGACGGTCATGCACATCAACAGAGTGTGGCAGGAGTGATCTTACTGTCATAAATAACAATCTCCTCAGCCGGTTCAGACATTGACTACCGGCGCCCTCTCGAAGGGGGCATCCCTGTCAAACAGATAACGATAGGTGATATGGGTCTTTATTATCCGGGCGCCTATCTGGTCAAGGAGATGCATCATCGAGGGATTGAAGTCGCCTATCCAGTTAAACTCCAGCTCTTTGTACTGGAATTCCTCAGACATCGCCAGTTTGGCGAAGGACATTATGAGGGCGCCCTCCACTCCCCTGCGCTGGTGTTCCGGCACGATGCCGAAGATGAGGCCGAAGGCTTTGGTGAGCTCATTTCCCACATTCTTGTGCCAGAGAAATTTCAACTTTCCTATCCAGTTCAACCTGCCATTGAGATGCCTGACTATCTGGTTCACCTCGGGCAGCATAAGGAAGAAGCATACCGGTTCATTCCTGTAGAAGCCGAACCATAGCAGCTTCTCGTCGAGCACTGGTTTCAGGCTTTTGAGCAGCAGCTTTGCGTGTCCTTCGCTGATGGTTTTCACTCCCGGGAAACGGGCCCATCCCTTGTTGTATACTATCATGAAGTTGCGGGCCAGGTCACGTATCTCGGAACGGGTCATGTAACGGAATGTGTAGTCGGGGTTGGTAAAGACCCTTTCAGCCTTTTCGCGTATGATGTCGCTGATGCGGCTGGCATCAACGGGCATATAGTATGTATACTGTTCGTAGTAGTTCCTGAACCCGTATTTTTCAAACAGTTCCCGGTAATATGGAGGGTTGTACGGCATGCAGTAGTTAGGAGGGGTGAAGCCATCAACCAACACTCCCCACCACCTGTCGCGGTCACCGAAGTTCACCGGCCCCTCCATCACACTCATTCCTTTATCCGCCAGCCAGTCGCGGCAGGTGTCAAAGAGGATTTTTGCCGCCTCATAGTCATTTATGCACTCGAAAAAACCCATTCCTCCAACCTGGCTGCTGTATGCTTTGGCAATTTTCCGGCTGTAGAAGGCCGCAACCCTGCCTATTGCAGCTCCCGTGCTGTCTCTGAGGAGCCATCTTACTGCCTCGCCGGTACGGAAAAGGGTGTTTATTGAAGGATTGAATACTGATTCGATATCTGTCTCAAGGGGCTTCACCCAGTTACTGTCGCCCCTGTTGATCACGACAGGCAGCTCATGAAAGTCCCGGATATCTTTTTTGCTGCTTAGTTCAGAAAGATTGAAACTATTGTTCATCACCCCGGAATAACCAAATATGGTTGAAATTTACTCAATCATTTTGGAAATCCAAACTGCAGGTGACGGGCAGGGATCAGATCCGTACCCTTGCCGAGACAAGAAAGTTCCTTCCGGGGGCAGCTATTCCTGATGAGTATGGCCTGTACCTGAGATCGAGGATATTTTCAATCCCTGCAGTCAGGTCGAGCCTGTTGCCCAGGTTATAGGATACCTTGAAATTGAGTGTGAACCAGCCCGGTGACCATGGGTTCCCCCCGCTGTCTTCGGCGTACAGGTAAGGTTTATCCTTCTCACTGAGCGCCAGCCTCTCATATGTTATGCAGCCGTTATAGACGGCATAGACATCAGCCTTCAGATCTGCTTTCTCAAATATTGCGTGTGTGGCTCCGAAGAGGGGAGGCACATGCCTGAGAGGTTCATCATCATTGTCATGTCCTCCGGTGAGGGTAAGGGATGATTTTACCCTTATAAATGATGAGGGGCGCAGTTCAGCCTTGAGTTGTGTTCCGTAAACGATGGCATAGCCAGCGTTCACCATTGCATAGACCTGGCTCTCCTCGTCCTGGTAAACAATTGTGGGTTGTCCGTTGAAGAGGAACTCACGGCGCACCATTGCATTGTCAAGGTAGGAGAAGAAGAGTGAGGCTTCTGCCAGCAGCAACTTTGCGAACTCTTTCGAAGCTCCCAGGTCTATATTGTACAGATACTCCGGTCTGAGGTCAGGGTTAGGCACCACCAGTACTCCGGGTGCTGATTCGAAGACCTTGCCCAGGTCGTCGAGATTGGGAGCCCTGAAGCCTGTTGAGAGGTTAAGGGTCACCTCTGTCCGGGCATCGGGCCTGTAGACTGCTCCCGCCGCTCCCGTGAGTGCGCTGTTGGCCGATTCAATGGTTGTGAAGGGAAAATTATAGTATGAGTTGTCTGCTATCTCCGAGTTGAGGCTGACATGATTGAACCTTGCACCCGTGCTGACGGTGAGCTTGCTGCCCAGGTTGAACTTGTAGCCTCCGTAGAGTGAAAAGCTGTTATAGATATTTTTCCCGTTGGGATAGCGTGAGCCGGCAGGAACGGTCTCACCTGTGATGATATTCTCTACATCTGCCGTGCTCCTGATATTATTCCGCACATATTCAGCGCCGTAGTAGATCAGATTGTCATTCTCTTCGCTCTTTTTGTCGAGATCAAGGTTAACAGACCATATCCCTACCTTCTCAAACTGTTGGTTGAGGCTGATGTCATTGATCTTCCTGTCATGACGGCTCTCGCGGTAGTCCTGCCTTGCAACGGTCATGCGTACCTCATCAAACATCGGGGAGGGCTTGCTGTATCTGACTGTGGAGTTTGTCATCATCCACACCTGAGGACCATAGTGCCAGTCGCCATATCTGAGGGTATTGTTCCTTACCTGTATCAGCCTGTCATAGCGGGGCACATCTGATATGTGCGAGTAATGATGTGCAAGGTCAATATCGAAATCCTTTCCCGCCTTGAACCGGAACTTATTGGTGGTGTTGAGTTGCCTGTATCCCGAAGCCACCTGTCTGCGGGGGTTATCATTGATAACTATGCTGTCACGGTCACCGAAGCGTTGCTGGTATTCATTCCGGAGGTATTCGGGATGAGAGACGGATCCCATCATAAGGTCGCCGAAGTGTGACCAGCTCACCGAGGAGAGGAAGGCGATGCGTCTGCCCCCGGCATTGATGTCAGCGTGGTATGTCTGCTCGTTAGCGGCTGAGGACCATCGGGCCATTCCCTCGGCCTTAAGGTAAAGGGAGTCACCCGTAGAGAAGAGGGCTCTCTTGGTATGGAAGTCCATCACTCCTCCCAGGGCGTCACTGCCGTACATTGTTGCCCCGGGGCCGAATATAACCTCGGTTCGTTCAATGATATTGGGATCAAGAGAGATTATGTTCTGGATGTTCCCCTCGCGGTAGATGGCGTTGTTCATCCGTACCCCGTCAACATTGATCAGTACCCTGTTGGTGGCGAAGCCACGCAGCATGGGACTGCCTCCGCCCAGCTGGCTCTTCTGCACAAAGACATCACCGCCCAGCGAAACAAGATCAGCGGTTGTCTGCGGGTTCATGATCCTTACAACCGGCTGTGCCACCACGCTGATGTAATTGGGGACCTCATCAGACTTCTGTTCCCACCTGTTGGCAGAGACGATGAACTCCTCCACCTCGAAGGTTTTTGTCTCCAGCCTGACCACCAATCCTTCAGCCTTCAGCTCCTCAGGGGTAAATGATACTCTCTCATAGGAGAAGTGCTGAAAGAATACCGGTTGTCCCGGTGTGAATCCGGCAAGGCTCACCTTGCCTGAAGGATTGGTATAACTGAACTGGGTCCTTGTCTCATTGTAAACGGCCACATCAGAGACGGGTTTGTCATTTTCCACATCCAGTACAGTAACAGTCTGTGCATCAAGGCTCAGCAGAGGCAACAGAAAAAACAGCAGAAATATTGATTTCCTCATAGGTCAACAGGTATATGCGATGCAAAAGTTGCACAAAAAACGTTCCATAACGCATCATCTGTAATATGTTTCTCGGCATAAGTTTGCGGCAGGCATAACTCTTTTGTCGGGGCAAATTAATATTTTATATTTTTGATGTTGCTTACCTGTTTAATTATGCGGAAAAGGACAGCTCTCATATTGGTCGGAATTCTTGCCGCTGCTCTGGCTGTAGCTGCTTACTTTATCCGCAGGGACAAGCAGGTGGTGGTGATTGATCCCTGGGAGGCAGTGCCTGCCGATGCTTTTTTCATTGTCGATACCGATGACTTTCCCGAATTGCTTACCAGTATAACTGATCCTTCGGGCATACTCTCCGGTCTCCGGGGGATGGACTGGGCTGCATCGCTGATGCAGTCAGCATCCGCCATTGACAGTGTTACGGGAGGCAGGGAGGTGCGTGAGCTGATCAGCAACAGGAGGGTGGTCATATCGTTTCATATGGCTGCCCCGGGCAGACCTGCTCCGCTGGGGGTGATGAGCACAGGGACAATGCTGACAGCCAGGAGGCTGACCTCGCTCTGCGTACAGTCAGGGGGGGTAGTTGAGGCGAAGCGCGATCTGGGCGGCACGCGTACCTTCACCGTCAGCTACGGGGCGGGAAGCGTCAGAAAGTCGTTTTACATAGCCCTCACCTCAGGTATAATGATCATCTCACCGCAGGAGAGTCTTGTAACCGCTGCCCTCGATAACAGGAATGCAGGATCAGACGTGCGCCATCAGCAGGGCTTTGCCTCTGTGGTCAATGCCGCAGGCAAGGATGCAGACAATATTTTCATCCTCTTCAGGAACCTGCCAGGATTCATCAGGACATTCATTGATGCTGAAAGGATCCCCGCCATCTCCACAGCAGCCATTGCCGGTGGAGGCGATCTAAGCATAACTGAAGGAGGGCTTTACATCAGCGGGTTCCTCTCCACTGCCGGGGCAGGCACCGGGGCTGACCGGATGAGTGAGGTGACACCCGCCGAATGTGGTGTTCAGGAGTTGCTGCCGCGAAGCACCCTCAGCTATCATACTGTCATGCGCCGTGCATCTCTTGCCGGAGAGACGGCCAGGGATCCGGCCTCAATCAATGCCACTGACCTGGCATTGATACTCAGTCCCTTTACCGGCCAGGAGGTCACTGAGGCACTGATCACCGTGGGTGACGGCAGCGAAAGGATCAGGGCATTCAGGATGACTGACCCCAGGGCGGCAGAGAAGGTGCTGCGGGAGAGGCTTGTCGCCAAATACAGGTCGATGGGCCTGAGGGAGAATCAATTCATGGCCTCTGCCACGGAGGCTGACGGGGAGGAGTCTGCCCTCTACCGTCTGCCATTCACCGGTGTGGCGTCAATACTGTCAGGA
>Ga0123335_1005110_pt1 | contig 16252 bp, 14 predicted proteins | sample BiotimSIPDNA_2_FD_89707 | JGI IMG/M metagenome (GOLD analysis project Ga0123335, IMG submission 89707) | Anaerobic biogas reactor microbial communites from Washington, USA - Biogas_R2 time_0 SIP DNA | ecosystem: Engineered > Bioreactor > Anaerobic > Unclassified | place: Washington, USA...
GCCGGTGAGATATATGGAGGATTTGTTCCTGATACGGAGGCTACTTTCAATCGTGGCTACACATCTTGCTTCATAGAGGGTAAAAGAGGACAATGGGCCTCTTTTGACGGTGCAAAATCAATGGGAGAGTACCTTGGAGAGATTGAATCCGTGAAAGGTAATCGGATTATCATATCTACTGACAAAGAGCTCAAGAATGGTGACGGATTGGCCGTCATCTCTCCCTTAGGAGAAATCACCGGATTTAGGGCGGATATATGCGAAGGCAACCATGTACGCATCAAAGAGGCATCTGTACTGAGCAAAGGGATGAAGGTCTATCGTAATCTCAATACGGCCTTTGAGAAAGAACTGGAAAGAAATATGCCCAAACGATTGATTGAGGCCACAATCAGTAGCAGTTCGAAAGCCGGAATGACCACCTTCGAGGCTGTAAGCTGTCGTGACAAGGCCACTTTCACTTTTGAGGACGTCAATCCTCCGGCTCAAAGGCCTGAAAAGGCACTGGAGACTCTTTCAAGGCAGTTAAGCAAAAGTTCAGGACAATATGTTTTCACACTCGGCAATGTGGATTGTGACATCATAAGATTCTATCCCGTCTCCGTACTCAACGGCATCAGACGTCAACTTGCCGAGGCTCTCGAAGAGGCTGCTTTGAAGAGGATGGAACAGAGCAGAAAGATTTCTCCTGAGGATATGGTCTACCGGGCAGTTACAAAAATTTCTGAAGAGCATCTGACCTATCGGGCCAACTGTTCCAACCATCTCAGCAGAGAGCTCTATTTGGAGTGTGGAGCAAAATCGGTAGCTCCGGCTTACGAAATCGAAGTTCCGGAAGGTGTGGATGTGATGCGCACGAAGTATTGTATCAAATATGAACTGGGACTCTGCCGCAAACATCAGGATAGCGGCAAAAGTACGATTGCTTTCAGGGAACCGCTCTTCCTGGCTAACCGAAATTACAAATTGAGATTGGAATTTGATTGCAAAAATTGCGAAATGATTGTAAATTTGTAGTTTAGACCAATACTAGACGTAGGATGAGATTTGGAGATGTCATAGGAGATGAAACCCTTAAGGAAAATCTCATAAGGATGGTCGAGCAAAAACGGCTCTCCCATGCCATTCTTTTCAGAGAGGAACCTTGTGGCGGAGGTCTCGCTTTTGCTCTGGCGTTGGGTCAGTATGTCAACTGCCGGCACCGCAGCGATGTAGATTCCTGTGGCACCTGCCCCACCTGTAATCAGTTTCAGAAGCTCATTCACCCCGACCTGCATTTCGCATTTCCGGTCAATAGTTCCAAGGATGTGGCGGAGAGTCAAAAAGGACGACCGATTTCCGACCATTTTCTCGACATCTGGAGGGAACTGGTGTTGAATAATCCATATTTTGCGGAGCAGGATCTGTACGAGGCTATCGGCATCGACAACAAAAGTGGCAACATCAGCGTTCATGAAGCCAAACGCATCATAGAACGGCTGCTGTTGCGCTCTTTTGAGGCCAACTATAAAGTGATGATGATATGGCTTCCGGAAAAGATGAACCAGGAGTGTGCCAACAAACTCCTGAAACTACTGGAAGAACCTCCTGCCGGCACCCTTTTTCTGCTGGTATCGCAGGCCCCGGAGAAGCTTCTGGCTACCATCCGCTCCAGATGCCAGCTCATGGAGATACCCCCTATGACTGAAGAACAGCGTCAAAGTCTCCCTCAGGTGATATCGCAGGATCCGGCCGAATACCGTGACTTGCTGACAGGACTTATAGAAGCCGGTATTGCCAAAAAACTAATTGATACCTTTGCCATCTGGGAGACACTCTCAGATATGGGCAGGGAAAAGCAGAAGGAATTCTGCCTCTACAGCGAAAGATTTATCAGAAAACTATATATGACTTCGCAGGGTCTGGAACAAATTGCGGAGACACTTCCTCAGGAAGAGATGCAAATCCGCGATCTGGCTTCTCGTATAACGCCCGGGTTTTACGAAAAGGCTCTTTCGGCTTTTGACCGCACTTTATCAGCCATCGAAAGCAACACCAATTCCAAACTTACATTCTGCGATTTGTCAAACCGTTTGTTACTCTACCTATAATTATGGAAGAAAAAGACCAAAATAAAATATATGATTGCTCGAGGGGATGTGAAGTCGAACGGACTGCACATGGAGCACTGCGTACCTCCTACAATCCCGGCTGCTGCAAACTCTCGGATTTCGACTGGATGCAGGGCATCTCCCAGGAACGCTATAAGGACCTCTTTGAGGTAAGGTTCAAAAACACCCGTAAAATCATCTATAAAAACACTTCCGGACAACTTATCAAAACCGGTGACCTGGTGGTCGTGGAAGCGCCCACAGGCCACGATGTAGGAATTGTCACCCTTGAAGGCCCCGTCGTTGTACGACAGTTGATGCGTCACAATACCGATCCATCTACATACGAATTCAGACGAATTTACCGCAGGGCAAAGATTCTTGACATCGAAAGATGGCAGGAGGCTATCGCCCGCGAACATAAGACAATGATTCGTGCACGCCAGATAGCTGCAGGACTTGGACTTGATATGAAAATCGGTGATGTAGAGTTTCAGGGAGACGGCACAAAAGCCATCTTTTACTATATCGCAGATGAAAGAGTGGATTTCAGGCAACTGATCAAAGATTTTGCGGAAGAGTTTCATATCAGAATCGAGATGAAACAAATCGGAGCTCGTCAGGAGGCAGGGCTTATCGGAGGTATTGGCGTGTGCGGAAGAGCGCTCTGCTGTTCCGCATATATGTCCGACTTCAAGTCCATCACCACTCAGGCTGCACGTTGCCAGGATCTCTCTCTCAACCCTCAGAAACTTGCCGGACAATGCAGCAAGCTCAAATGTTGTATCAACTACGAGGCCTCGCTCTATATTGATGCCCAAAAGCATTTTCCTGACCTTCGCGGACCGCTGGAGTTTAAAGATGGAAATGCATACCTTCAGAAGTGCGATATCCTCAAGGGAATAATGTATTTCTCCTATGAGCCGCATAGCATGATAAATCTGTTTCCTCTCAGCGGACAACGCGTACGAGACATAATGGCAATGAACCGCAAGGGCATCAAGCCTGACTCCTTAAAAGACAAAGAATCGGAGCTTCACGAAACGGACTTTGTAAGCGCTGTGGGCGATGACAGCATCTCTCGTTTTGACGAAAAACGTCGTCCCAAACGTAAAAAACAGCAAAAACGTTTCGATAAAAGCAGACAGCAACGCTCAGAAGATGAAAAACCTCGTCAGGAAGATGATAACAAAGTGCGCTTGGAAGGCCATAAGGAGGGTCAGAATAAAGGTTACCGCCGCCAGGGACAACGTGGCGGAGGCAGACGAAGAGATCAGGGTAAACCAAGAGAGAAAGGTGGAGAAAAGAGAGAGTCATCTGAAAATCAGTAGGGCATTCGGAACGATGCTGATACTGCTGGCTGTTTGCACGATCCTATTCGGATCCTGCTCAAGGCCGGACGATGGCTACAGATATATCCATTTGGATCCAAACTGCGACTCCATACCGGTCTTCACATTTTCACTGCCGGTGATTGACAGCACTACTATCTGTACCACTTTCATTGCCGTACGATATGATTGCCGGCTCCATAGTAACTCCGTTTCATTTGCGGTGGACATAACTTCACCTGACGGTGAAGTTTTTACCGAAAAGATAACCCTGCCCCTCACAGAGAGTTCCCAGGTGGAGATCAGAAGGAGCAGATTCGGTATTGTGGATATAAAATGGCCATACCGAGAGAATATAAAGGCCTCCGAAGGAGAATGGAGCATCGCCATGACACCTCTACACGAAGATGCAACGAAATGGCTCCACGGAGTCGGTTTTTCCTACCATTTCAACAAGTGAATCCGCAAACGAGATGAGCAAAAAAAACAAATTGCTGAAATTCAAGGAAAATGAAACTTTCAAATGCCTTATCCAGCCTCGTACGGAAGAGGTGTTAAGATGTGACCATCCACTCAAGGGAGGGTGGCATCGGGAGGTGTTTGACAATGACAATCCTATAATACTCGAACTCGGTTGCGGTAAAGGTGAATATACCATAGCTCTGGCTGAAAAGTATCCGAACAACAATTTCATAGGTATGGATATTAAGGGAGCGCGCCTCTGGAAAGGAGCCAAATATGCCAATGACAACCAACTTCCCAATGTGGCTTTTCTCCGAACGAGAATAGAATTTATTGAATCTCTTTTCGCCGCCGGCGAAGTGGCGGAAATATGGATTACATTTGCCGACCCACAGGAAGGCAAGCCTAAGAAACGCCTAACCCATCCTCTCTTTCTTACCAGATACCGCAATATCCTTAAAGAAGACGGGATTGTCCACCTCAAGACCGACAGCAGGTTACTCTATTTCTATACCATGGAGGTGGCGGCGGCCAATTTTCTCGAAGTACTGACTCATTGCGAAGACATTTACGGCTCGCCCGAATCCGTTCCCGAAGCGGTAACTGCCATCCAGACCTTCTACGAATCACATTTTCTAATGCGGGATATCCCCATCACCTATATGGCATTCAAGGTAGCTAGTGAAGGAGAGCTAATCTCCCCGGAATGGGACCAAAGCCCCTACATACAATCCTACAGGACAATTACGATAATGAAGTAACGGCCAGGCACTCAATCTCTACAAGCCATTCGGGGCGACAAACGGGAGCTAAGAGGTAGGTGTGAGGTATATTGCGGAGAATAAAAGAGAGACGTTGTTGGACAACCTCCAAATCCTCACTATTTCTAAGATAGACTATAGCCATCTGGACATCTTCCATGGAGGCATCAGCCTCTGAAAGTAAAACGGAAACATTTTCCATCATCCTGTCACATTGCTTTCCGACATCACCTATGTGTACCACCTTTCCATGGGCATCTATGCTCGCCGTGCCTGAAATGAAAATATGGCTGCGGTCATCATAATCTATAACCGTACCTCTTTCAAAAGTCACCCCGTACAATGAGGTGGGAGAGAGATGTGAATAGGCGTGTAAGTACCTGACACTACACTTTTTCGGATCCCTGAGCGCCAGTGCATCCAGCATAACGTCGCCTCCCGTGACAGGCTTTTTTCCGGGAACACCAAAAATCCCGGTGCTCGCTATATAGTGGGTATCTGCGCGAAGACCTACCGAGTCGAAAAATTCCCTTCTGGCTCTGACAAAGTCGGCATATTTATAGTCAATATCATCTACAAAAAACCAGGTGCGTATGCAGTTATCACTTATATTCATCCCTTGTGAGGTGAGAAACTGCTGATAATTGCACAAGACCTCCTGACTCTGATCATAAACCTTTTCTTTGTCCGAGACGATATTGGCACTCCATACCAGCAACTCTGAAGCAAGAGAGGGTTCAGAAGCCCATATCCAAAGAGAAACAGGCAGATCCCCCAGAGGTCTCTCTCTTACAACGGATATCGCTTCAAACGGTCTCTCAAGAGGGGCTACAGCTGTCACTTCATCCAGAAAAAGACGGCCTGCAATTACGCTAAATCCCTGTGGAATGGATTCTGCAGCTGTTCTAAGCGCACTTTCCACAGATGGAGCACAGACCATTATCTGAAGCTCGGTTCCACTACCTTTAGGAGCGAAAACTTTTGTATTGCACTTCACATTCATACCCAAATATGTTCAACAAGAATTTTTACACCGATAAGCAGCAATATAAGGCCACCGGTAAACTCAGCAACTGACTTAAAGCGGCTTCCGAAAATATTACCAACGTAAATACCGATAGCTGAAAAAATGGCAGTTGTGATTGCAATAAGCAATGCCGCCGTCCATATATTTTCATTAAAAAATGAAAATGAAATCCCGACCGCAAGAGCATCGATGCTTGTAGCCACCGCCATAACCAGCATGCTCTTAAAAGAAAAATCAGGGCTGATATCTCGCTCTTTCTTCGAAAAAGCCCCCCTTATCATATTGATACCGATCAATCCTAACAGCACAAAAGCAATCCAGTGGTCGACATGCTCCACAAATGAAGCAAAACTCACTCCCAGGAAAAAGCCGATAACAGGCATCAAACCCTGAAACCCACCGAACCAGAGGGCAACACTCAACACATTGCGCGGACGGAGACGTTCCACGGAAAGACCTTTGGCTACTGAGACGGCAAAGGCGTCCATTGAAAGACCTACCGCTATGATAAAAAGCTCTAAAAAAGTCATAAAAAGGGTGTCAGCACTTTCTGACTGACATATATCGTGCAAATTCAACCAGATACTCTCTAGCCGGTGAATCATCCAGAACTGAAAGTGAAGTCACTGCCTTGGAGATCTCCTGCTCGAGACGATTGTAAGCATAATCAAGACCTCCATATCGCTCTACAAGAGCTAGTGCCTCGCGTGACATTGCCTGCTTTTCCTCCTCACCGGAATTCATGTCGAGAAGCCTTAGACGTTCCACAAACTCCGAAGAAATCTCGCAGGGCGCATTATACAGAAAACCGAAAAAGGGAAGGGTGAACTTTTTATCAAGTATATCCACTCCCACCGGCTTGCCGACATTGAGGCATGTAGAGTAATCGAAGATATCATCCATCATCTGAAACGCCATTCCAAGGTGAAAGGAATAGGATTTAACGGCTTCCATCTGTACAGCGGAAACATCGGCAGAATGAGCCGCACTCATCATCGAAGCTTTGAACAACGATGCGGTCTTGCAGAATATTATGGTATTGTAATCCTCTTCGGTGGCATCAAGCGAACTTGCCTTCTCCAACTGGAGCATCTCCCCTTCCGCCAACTTGGCAAGACAGCCGGCAAATAAGCTGAGTACCTCATTATCGCACTTCGTAAGTATGAGATCTATGCCTCTGGAAAGCCAAAAATCTCCAACAAGCACGGAAGCTGTGGGGGAATAGAGGGACATCACCGTTGGAGCTCCACGCCTTCTGGGAGAATTGTCCGCCACATCATCATGAAGCAGAGTTCCGGTATGCAAAAGCTCCGCTGCGACTGCACAACGGAGCACTTTATCATTGCAAACACCGGAAATAGCTCTTCCGGTCAGCAGGGCAAGGAGGGGCCTGAGTTGTTTGCCGGAATGCTCAAGCAAATAGGCATTAACCTGATTGAGCAGGAGCATCTCCGAATGAATGCTCTGCCGTAACAATTTCTGGAAAGCAATCCAGTCGCTCCCCAGATACTCTACCACCCTCCGATACAACACGGTGTAAGGGTTTAGAAACAAAAACCTACTGAAATCTGGAGATTGCCGATACTCTTGTCAGCCTCTTTGGCGTTAGCCAGATATTCGTCAATACTGCTCACATGTCCGAAATTCCATTCATACTTCGCTGTAATCTGAAGCTTCCATATATTCAGACCTGCACCTACTCCAATACCATATTCCAGATTGGTTTTTTCATTGATAAGTTGATTGACCAAGGAGTTGCTTGCTTCTTTATTCGCCCAGTTTTTGATGTTGTATGCAATCTTCGGAGTAAGCATAATGAAGGGTTTGGCAGCAATCAGATCAATACCCCACTGAATATTTACGGGCAGCTCAAGATATGAAGACTTTTTCTGAACCTCAAGAGCACGATCAATATCAACAAGCTTAACGCCCTGAACACTGTAAAGAAGTTCAGGCTGAAGGGAAAAACCCAGCACGCTACCTGTCTGGTATCCAGCACCGAAATGCCATCCCGAGCCATCTTCAAATCTGAAGCCTTTGCCCTCAAGATCAACATTGGTATAATTGAGGCCACCTTTGAAAATCAAACCCTGCGCACTCGCTACAGTACCTGTAGCGAACAAAAGCAGAATCGCAAGAAAAATTGATAAACGTTTCATAATACTATTCTATTAGTGAAGCTATCTTGTTGTCAAGTTCCCTTTTGGGGACAACGCCGACAACTCTATCCACCACCTCTCCGTTTTTGAAGAAAATGATTGTAGGAATATTCATTACGCGATACTTCGAGGGAATCGCGCTATTTTCGTCAACATTACATTTGGAAACTATCACCTTACCCTCGTACTTGACGGCCAATTCATCGATGACAGGAGATATCATCAAACAGGGGCCACACCAGGGTGCCCAAAAATCCACTACTACCGGCTTATCTGAAGCCATTACGATATCCTGAAAATTGGAATCATTTACTGCTAATGCCATAAAATGTCTATTTTAAATTGTTTATAAAATGCTGATTAAATTTATTTACAAAGTGCTAAGTTAGTCAATTTTTTAAAAAAACTATACGGTCTGTTCAATATTCCATACGAAAGCGCGTACACCAATCTCCTTGTTGCGATTGTCAAGTTTTCGGACAGTCAGCAGGAGTTCCTCCACACGATCATCCTCTATGACAGTCAGCACTGCGGAATTCATTTCCGGCCAGGTATGAGTACCGCGACGGGGCTCCCCATCATTGGTACCGCGTCCCTGTACCTCTTCAAAAAAGGTAAAGCCGTTTATCTTGAGTTGATCAAGCATATACTCAACACGTGCCGTGTTGGCCTGATTGAATACTATAAAAACACATTTCATATCTGTCAACTATTTTTTTAAAGCGGCCTCATCGTCAGCCGATATTTGCATGAAAACAAACTCTTTGCGGAGCTTAGCCTCTTTATTGCGTTCACCGTGGCGTGACATGACAGCGTACGCAACAGGCACGATGATCAAAGTAATTACCGTGGAAACCAAAAGGCCCCCTATAACCACGATTCCCATCGGACGCCACAACTCGGATCCCTCTCCCCGGCTCAACGCCATAGGGAGCATGCCTAAAAGGGTGGTCACGGCAGTCATAAGCACCGGACGGAGACGTGACTCTCCGGAAAGTGCAATTGCTTCGTTGAGTTCATGTCCGCGATCACGCATCAAGTTAGTATAGTCTACAAGCACTATACCATTCTTGACCACTATACCCACAAGCATGATACAACCGAGGGCTCCGATCATATCGAGATTGATACCCGTAACCCAGAGTGCCAAAATGACACCCGAGAGGGCAAATGGTACTGACATCATTATGATGGCCGGCTTGGAAAGAGATTCGAACTGCGAAGCCATTACAATATAGACCAGAAGAACAATCAGCAACAACAACTCAAACATATCTGCAAAGGTTTCCTGCTGCTCTTCATAATCGCCCGCAAGACGTACTTGCACACCGCTTGGAGTGGAAATTTTGTCAATTTCTGCCTGAACTTGCTCTGCAAGTTGGCCCAAAGAGACATTGTAAGGGGTTATCGACACCGTCAGATAGCGCTGACGGCTTTTCCTGTCAATGGTAGGCGGAGCCCAGTACTCCTCAATCTCGGCCACCTCTCTCAGTTTGATGGAGCGGCCGGTATTTGTGGGGATGGTTAAGTTTTCAATCAGAGTGATGGAATTGCGATCCTCCTCCTTGAGACGTACAACGATATCATACTCGTCGCCATCCTCCTTGAGGTATCCGGCCAAGAAACCATTTACACGATTGCGCACATAAGTGGAGACGGCTGCTGAATTGAGTCCATGATAGGCTATTTTCTCCTTGTCCACAGTAATTTTGAGTTCGGGACGCTCTTCATCACGGCTGACATTAACGTCACGAGCCCCCTTGATATTGGCCTTAACTGCCTGCAGCAACTCCTCCGCATAAAGATTGGTATCATCAAAATCGAAACCGTAGACTTCCACACTCACTTTATTGCCACCTCCCATTCCCATACCACTGGATGTCGTACACTGGTAGTCGATGATTTCGGGATACTTATCAAGTTCTGCACGCAGCACCTCCGCAATCTCGAAGATTGTCCTTTCTCTCTCATATTTCTTATTGCAGACCACGGTCATCGCGATCTTGTTGTTGGTTGTCGAGGAGAAGAGGGCACTGATTCTGGCATCTTCATTGCTTCCTGCCGAGGTGGATATGATCTTGATTTCCGGTACCAGTTCTTCGAATCTGGCTTCAATTTTACGTGCAGTCTTGAGGGTCTCCTCGAGACGGGTGCCTCGCTGGAGTTCAATTGTAACACTGAGACGTCCGTTATCGCTTTGAGGCATGAAGTCGGCCCCTATTCTGCCGGTAATTGCCGGAAGAAGCGAAGCCACAAAGAAAATGAATGCTATGAGAATTGTGATTCTCTTATGATTGAGACACCAGCGCAGAATATTTGCATACCAGGCACTTACCTTGTTGTGGAATTTCTCTATATATTTTTCATACCAATCAATTTTAGGTTTTACAATCTGCAGATGACCCTTCTCGTCAATTCTCACTTTATTGGCCTTGAGCAACTGAGAAGCCAGCATGGGCGTTAAGGAAATAGCCACTATGGTCGAAATCGAAATTACTATGGTCACAATCCATCCAAGCTCCTTGAACATGATACCGGCCATACCGCTGAGCATTGTCAGAGGTACGAATACAGCTATGATCACAAGCGTAGTGGCAATAACCGAAATCCACACCTCATTCGTCGCATAAATGGCAGCCTCACGCGGTGACGAGCCTCTTTCAACATGCTTGGTGATATTTTCAAGTACTACAATCGCATCGTCAACCACCATACCGATGGCCACTGTCAGCGAACTGAGCGAAATGATATTGAGCGAACTGCCCACGAAGAGCAGGTATATGAATGCTACGATGAGCGAGATGGGAATCGTAACGGCAATAATGAATGTCGCTCTCCATTTGCCGAGGAAGAAAAAGACCACCAGTACCACGAAAAGCAATGCATAAAGTATGGATTCCTTTAGTGAATTGATGGAATTTTGAATTTCTTCGGAAGAATCATAGATAATGCCCATGTCGATATCCGAAGGGAGCGTCTTACGGATCTTTTCGATCTCCTTGCGCACATCCTTGCAGACCTGTACGGTATTGGCGCCCGATTTCTTGGAAATCATCAGTCTGACCGCCTCTTGCCCGTTTACCTTTTCGTCAAGTGTAAGATCCTTGATAGTATCCCTGACGGTAGCCACATCTTTTACAAAAATAGGTTTGCCCATAACTGTGGTGACAACGATGTCGCCTATTTCCGAACTCTCGATATACTCACTGCGCACCTGCATATGATACTGCTCTTTTTCCATTTTGATGGTACCGGAGGCAAGATTCAGATTGTTTGCTCTAATGGCATTGCCGACAAGTTCCAAAGGCAGACCGTAAGCATCGAGTTTGGCCTGATCTATATCCACATAGACATAGCGTTGAGGAGCACCGGTAACACCAATGGTTCCTATACCGTCAACACGATTGAGGATGGTTACCACCTCATCATTGAGAATCTTTTCAAGTCCCGGATAACTCTCTTTTGCCAACACATAATACTGAAGTATAGGCATCATGCTGGTGTTTAGTTTGAAAAGTATCGGTGTGGAACAACCTTCGGGTAGGTTGTCTCTGATCAGATCCAGATATGAGCGCGCATCGTTGGAAACTTCGTCCAGATTTGTGCCCCACTCGAACTCAAGGAAGACAATGGACATATTGTCTCTCGAGCTGGAAGTGAGTTCTTTGAGGCCGTCAATCGAGTTGAGGCTGTTTTCAATAATCTTAGTCACATTGGTCTCAACTTCGCCTGCACTTGCTCCCGGATAGGTAGTCATAACCGTCACAAAAGGCGGGTCAATCTCCGGAAACTGGTCGATAGGCAGCCTGTTCAGTGAGAAGAGACCTATGATAATCACGGCGGCGAAGATAAGTACTGTCGTCACCGGTCTTCTAATTGAGGTTTTGTATATACTCATATTATCAGTTCTGCTTTACTACGTTGAGTTTGACTCCGTCTACAAGTTTGGCCTGGCCTACCGAAACAAGGCGGTCACCTTCATTTACTTCATTGCTGATGAGTTCTACCATATCGTCGAAACGCTGTCCGGTCTGCACAAATACTCGCTTGGCCTTACCATCTTCCTCGAGATAAATATAGCGCTCATTGGATCCTACCAGCTTGAGAATAGTCTGATAAGGTACAATGATGGCCTCAGACTGACCGAGAGGAAGTGAGGTGTGCGCATACATTCCGGGACGGAGCTTAAGAGAACCGTTTGGAATTCTCACCTTGCACTGGAAAGTGTGAGTAGCGGCATCGATGGTGGGATAAACTATCTCAATTGTGCCCGAGAATGATTCTCCGGGATAGATGTCCGATTTGATATCTATCCTCATTCCTTTTTTAACGAGAGGAAAATAGCTCTCCGGAACATTAATCAGAGCCTTCAAGGTATTTATCTGGGTAAGAACAAGAATAGGCATTCCGCTATAAAGCTCACCGGCCTCGTAGTTTCTGGCTGAAATCACACCTGAGAAGGGAGCTCTTACAAAGGTATTCTTCTCGAGGAATGCCAGGGATTCTTCGGTCTGGTCATATCCGAGTTTGGTCTTGTCATAGACCTGTTTGGAAATTGCGCCGCTCTCCTTGAGCGCCTCCATCCTCTGAAGTTCCACTGCCAGATTGGCATAAGAAAGTTTTGTGTTATTGAGTTGGGTCTGATCCATGCGCACAAGCATCGACCCCTTCTGCACATTGGAGCCCACTTCTACATATATGTGTTCTATCTTACCGGTTATGGAAGGAGCAATATTAACTGTTTCATAGCCCATCAGAGTGGTGGAAAACTCAACCACACGCCGGATTACCGACCTGCTTATGGTGGTGGTCTCTACCTGTTCAATACGCTCCTGGGCGGTTTCCTCCTGCTTTTGCTGCGATCCACCGCAGCCTGCAAAAAGCATTGCCGTGATGGCAATAAGTGAAATACGGATGATTTTCATATGTTTTTTCATTGATTATTATCTGTTCAAAAGTTGTTCCAGGGAAATTTGCGCGTTGACAATCTGAAGCAGGGACTGCACATAGCCGTTCTGAGCAGCTATCAGAGTGGTACCTGAGTTGGTCACATCCAGTGCGGAGGCCACCCCATACTCATATTTTAGAGCAATATTATCAAATACTCTTCTTGCCACCTCTACATTTTCTTTCTGGGTCCGATACTGTTCAAGAGCCGATTTCAGGTTGTAAACCAACTGTCGGTGCTGGATTTTCAAAGCCGCTTCGGTATCGGCAAGTGTATTGAGCTGCTTTTGATATGAAATGCGTGCGGCCTGTACCGATTTGGTATTCCTGAGACTGGTAAACAGAGGCACTTTAACTGCAATACCGAGCATATTCGGAGGGGTCATATTCATCGTCATCTCATCGCTGAAGTAGTGCTTTTTAGCATATTGATGAAAAATACTGAAGGTAGGACCTCCCGACCAGCCGGTCAGCGCAATCTGCTTTTTTGCAAGATCGGTGCCGGCTTTCAGTAACTTGTAATTATAATTATTATTTACATCAAACTCCTCACGTAAAAGGTCGCTCACCGCATCCACATTCATCAACTCCGGAATGCCCTGGGTGAGTTCTATTTCCGAGTTTACATCGAGATTGAGCTGCAGACGAAGGGAGTTGTAGACCATCTCCAGTGAACGTTCGGTAGCATTGATGGAACTCTCCATAGTAGCCACCTGCACCTTGAGCTGGTCAGCCGCAGTTTGTTCGGACACCCCTACATCCACCGACCTTTGAGAGATACTATGGAGCTTTTTCATGCTCTCAAGGTTTTCTCTGAGCAACTCTAAAGTCTCCTCCGTCACAAGTGCCGAATAATAGAGTACCTTTACTTGGTTTGTAATCTCTTGTCCGCTCTTGCGAAAAGAGATGTCCGCCATATGCTTCGATATATTGGCTACCTGAGTTGAAACAATTTGAGCTCCACTCAATGCAACTGCTGTGGTGACGGTAAAAGAGGCGCTGGGCGGCATGGAAATGACCATCGCGCCAAAATCCATCTTGTAACCCATCATGTTGGTATAATCCAAACCAGCCGTCACCTGAGGCATCATGCTTGCGATGGCCTGCCACCGGGCGGCTTCTGCCTTCTTAATATCCAGCGAAGCGTTTTCGAGGGTACGGTTGTGCTCAAGAGCATATTCCTGAGCATCCTGGAGGGAAAGATAGAACTTTTCCTGTGCCCCTGCCGCAAAAGCAACAAAAAGCAATATCACGCACACACCCGATCTTATGAGATTCATGGTTTTTTGTTTCATACAATATTATTGATTTTATTTTTACTCAAATAGTCGTCAATAAGCATTCTGCCCTTTTCAGTGGAAATGCCCCTGAAATAATAGATGATTGTCTGGTAGTAGATTTCTTTATTGCTTAGAGGGGTCTCGGCATTGTAATCAACCCTGCCTATGAGCCTAATGAGCATAGGGAGCAGAGTCACCAAAGAATCAAGTTGCAGGTCGGGAAGAAGCAGACCATCTTCCTGGCCTTTGCGCAAAAATTTTCGTAAATCTCCACGATGCTCTTCTAAAATGACCTTTTCCACATTCTCATAAATGTCGGGAAAGTATTTCTTTGCATCCGCAAAGAGACGGAAAGCACTTGTGAGTTTGCTATCAGGGCGATAATGGTATCCGCTGAGAACAACGCTTATGATGTTATCATCGTGACTGCTGAAGACTTCATGATAGTATTCACGGGTTTTCTCATTACAGTAGAGAAGAGTCTGCTCTATTATGTCGTTTTTGTCGAGGAATAACTCATATAGAGTCCTCTTGGAGATCCCGTTGTAGGCAGCAATTTCGTCAACCGTCACCTTGCGACAACCCTCTTTAATCAAAAATTCGGTAGTTTTCCTAAGTATTTTTTCTTTTATTTTCATATTTCCTAAAAACCAAATAAACAAAAATAGTTTTTCGTGTTCATTGACCAAAATTCGTGCCATAGACGCATTAGCGACACCTTGACTATCCGAAATTTTTGTATCTTTGTATATTGTTCACCTATGCTATCGAATAGCATGAAAATAGGTCGGTGAAATATTTTGCGAAATAATAAAAACTAATTGATATTTCATATTAATATGTATTCAGATTTTCAAAAACATCTGCAGAAAGAGCTTCAGGCCATCGAAGAAGCCGGTCTGTATAAGAATGAACGCATCATCACCTCCCCGCAACAGGCTACCATAAAGGTAAGCACCGGCCAGGAAGTGCTTAACTTCTGTGCAAACAACTATCTCGGACTATCCAATGACAAAGAATTGATCAAAGCCGCCAAAAAAGCACTTGACAGCCACGGATATGGAATGTCCTCCGTCCGTTTCATCTGTGGAACGGGAGATCTGCACAAAGAACTCGAAGCTAAAATTTCAGAGTTTTTCGGCACCGAAGATTCCATATTGTATGCTTCCTGTTTCGATGCCAATGGGGGAGTATTCGAGCCATTGCTCAATGAACAAGATGCCATTATTTCGGATGCTCTCAATCATGCTTCCATCATTGATGGAGTACGCCTCTGCAAGGCACAGCGATATCGCTACGCCAATGCCGATATGGAAGAGCTCGAGAATTGCCTCAAGAAAGCCCAGGCGCAGCGCCACCGTCTGATTGTAACCGATGGAGTCTTCTCAATGGACGGAAATGTGGCTCCGCTTGACAAAATATATGAACTTGCCAACAAATATAACGCTATGATAATGGTGGACGAATCCCACTCCGCAGGCGTTGTAGGCAAGACCGGACGAGGTACCACAGAGATATTTGACCTACACGGCAAAATCGAAATCATTACCGGTACTCTCGGAAAAGCATTCGGAGGAGCCATAGGCGGCTTCACTACCGGACGCCGTGAGATTATTGATATGCTGCGCCAGCGTTCAAGACCCTATCTCTTCTCCAACTCTATCCCTCCTATGATAGCTGCAGCAGGTATCAGGATGTTTGAGATGATGTCCGAGAACAATGTGCTCCAGGATAAACTGCACGCCAACACCGACTACTTTGTAGCCAAAATGCAAGCTGTCGGCTTTGACATCAAACCTACACAGTCAGCCATCTGCGCCGTAATGCTGTACGATGCCAAACTCTCACAAGAAATGGCGGCCAAGCTCCTCGACAAGGGTATTTATGTAACAGGATTCTACTATCCGGTAGTACCCAAAGGAGAAGCGCGCATAAGAGTGCAGCTCTCGGCAGGACACGAAATAGTACACCTTGACAAGTGTATTACTGCTTTCACAGAGATCGGGCGTGAGTTGGGTGTCATCGCTTGAGTATCTTCTTACGATATTGTGAGGCGGTAAAACCCTCTGATTGCATCATACAGTAGTTCATTACCCTTACGCTGGAGAAGCCGCTGCCACAGGCAACTTCTTCCATCAGCATTGTACTGTTCTCCTTCTGACTGAGAATCTGTTTGGCACGTTTCAGACGAAACC
>Ga0123335_1005116_pt1 | contig 16242 bp, 17 predicted proteins | sample BiotimSIPDNA_2_FD_89707 | JGI IMG/M metagenome (GOLD analysis project Ga0123335, IMG submission 89707) | Anaerobic biogas reactor microbial communites from Washington, USA - Biogas_R2 time_0 SIP DNA | ecosystem: Engineered > Bioreactor > Anaerobic > Unclassified | place: Washington, USA...
CCTACTATTCACGAGGGTGTGGTTGCCCGTGCGTTGGAGAAAAAGGGTATTATCTCTGACCGCTGTGAAATCAACCGCCAGATCAAGGCAGACAATGCTTTGCTCCGTGAGCTGAAAACAACGGTCAAAAAGCTGATGCAGGCGGTAAAGAATACCGTTCCTGCCATAGCGGAGGCAATGGAGAAGATACGCAGCAGTATGCTGATTTTTAGCTATCAGCTCCGTCATATCGGTGTTGGCAAGTACAATATGGGCAGGCGTGTCAAGGCGGTAAAGCCGGAGCTTGAACGCTATGCGGCATTGGTACAGCAGATCAAGGACAAATCCAAAGAACGGAAAGCTCTGCTTGCAGAGAAAAAGGAAACACCGTTTTATCAGATATCCAAGCTGCACGATCTTACCCGCCGTATTACCGAGCTGACCGAGGAATTGGAGGAACTGAAAACCGAAAAGGAACTGCTGCTTCGATCTTTGGACTGCGTCGATGATGCGGGTATTTCTGCTGTGAAGAAAGAAATTGCCACGATGGAGGGTGCGCTGCAGAAGTTGTCCGAGCAAGAGGCAAAATATTCTGCCGAGCTTGATGAAGCCTTGAAGCAGTACACCGAGTTGAAAGAGCAAGCCGTCGGTATGGATGCCGCCGAGCTGATGGACGCACGGCTTGCCATCCGTGAGGAAAAGGAACGCTCTGCCGTTCATCGTGTAAAAGCTGCCTACGGCGAGAAATACGATCCGATGATGATGCACGACAGCAAACGGGACGTGGCAAATCTGCTCCATGAGGAAGCGGAAACACGCTCCATCCGTGAGCATCTGCGTCAGAAACAGCAACAGCAAGCACAGCAGAAGCAAAATAAGAAGAAAAGTCGAGACACTTGGGAGCGATAAAATTTTAGCGGGAGTGCATTTGGAACGATGCACTCCCGCTATTTTAGAACGGTAAACTTCGATAATTAATATGATACTACAAATTATACATTAAATCGGTCATATTTAGAATAGCAGTCTACACAGAGTTTTTTATCTCCAGCGAGACGAATCCAATTTGAGCCTGTGTTCTCACCGCAGCAATCACATTTGTAAGAATCAAAAATTCTTGCAGGCTCCGGAAGTTCAATCTTCGTTTCTTTTACCTCAAACATCTCTGCAGGTTCACATCCCTGATAATAAGCAAAGGACTGTTCGCGAGTCATTCCGGCAGGCTTTTCCTTCAGAACAAGGCGCACAGACTTGCCGGTTTTGCGGTTATAGAAGGAAAATGCCTGCTTGCCGGTCATGTGGAACAGCAAATTGCCCTTTCCGATACTGCATCCAAGAATTACCTGAATTGCATCGCAACCGCAAGCATCATTCTCAGAGATACAAACTACCTGTTCGTCATCGGAGAAGGTCAAATCCAACAGCTCAATGGCATACAGAGCTGCCTTATAACCAATTGTCAAACCGCCGCATACATGGCCATGAAAGGCAGCCGCTTTTTCCCAAAGTGCTTTTTTATCCATACGTTGTTCTCCTTATTCAATCATTGCCAATTTCTTGTTGTCATAGCGGGTGTTATTCGTACGGAGAATTTTGCTTGCTCTTTGTGCCAATAAATCAACGCTTGCCGCAAATAGCTCTCATCCTCCAGAAAGCCGTCCACCGCGTGTTCAGTAAGATATTGCTGTAAAAATGGAACACTTGTTTCTTTCTCGATGCCAAAAATTTCAAAATAGATGGGATACTGCTCCAATACCGTTTCAGCTGACACGCGAGATGTTTTCCGGAATTCAAAAAATTTAACGTTAGGTTGGCGACCCATCAGATACAGTGCATTAATATAGTGGATAGCCTCCGTTGTCATGCCGCCCTGCGGTTTGATCTGCAGACCGGCCATCATGGTCTTACGGTGTTTGTCATAGGATCCCCGCTGCACAGCTACCAGACAGCAGGTCTTGCCCGTCATGGACTCCATGCGTCGTAGTTCCTCCGTGTTGCAAATAGCCGGGCACATGGAGGAAAAGGTCATGTCGTATACTTTTGTCGGAGAAAAGTGCTCCCAATAATCGTGGATACCATGGATGTTGCGCAGACCATGCTGTGCCGCCTTGTGCTGCAGAACATCCAGACATGCGCCCACCGGTTCCAATGCAGACACTTCCCGGCAGTTCTTTGCAAAGGACAATGCGTAAGAGCCCATCCCCGCGCCGATATCCAAAACCGTTGAGTCGGGCGTCAGAATCCCTTCCTTCACCATATAGGTCACAAGAGGAGGTTCAGCAAAGGACTCCGCTTCCGGGGCTGACAAGGCTTTTTTCGCCAAATAGCCGTAATATGGTTCCCAACGTTTCGTGCGTTCTATCCGCTCCTCTACGCTGCCGTGACGACCGGCTTCATCCCACAGCTTTTCGCAGTTTTCCAGTGTATACATTGTCAATCTCTCTTTCCGTGAGCGTCTTTCCACGCAGCGATATAGCAATAGCTGATCCAAAAACTGTCCCGCTCAATGAGATTTTCTCTCAGCGCAGAGGAGTCCATACCGTTGTGATCCAAAAATTCCGCTACACCATAAGCCATAATGGAATATTCCAGATCATCCGTCTGCTTTCCCAGCGCCTCCAGCGCCTGAATATGGCTTATTCGCTCAGCTGCCAGTTTCATAGCAAATGCATATGCAGTGTGGTGACCGACCTGCATATCCTCCCGATAGCTGCAATACAGCAGCGAAGGTATCTTGCCGCTGCGCCATGCACAGAGGGTGTTCCAAAAAATGACGGCAATGCCCATTTCGTCATCGCACAGAGGGAAACAACGCGTCAGCTCCGCCATGGCCGCGGAATAATTCTCCGCCAAATAATAGCAGATGCCTAAGCGGTAGGAAATATCCATTTCATCGCCGCCAAGTTCTCTGCACCGCAAAAAATCCTCAATTGCCTTCTCGGGCTGCAATGTTGAAATATATCTTGCTGCCCGCTGGCGGACGGCAAGGATATTATCGGGCTCAAGTTCGATGGCCTTGCTATAGACCTCTATGGCATCGTGATAACGCAGTTGATAACATAGTGCCTGTCCCAACTGCAGCAGTTCGTCATAGCTTCGTGCGCTTCGCAGAGCCGTGACCTCCGGAGCGTCGGCCAAATCACAGGGAGCATTTCCCAACTGGCTTGCGGCACTTGCATGGACGTCAGCAAAAAACTGTCCCATTTTTATCCCTCCGAAATGGTGTCCTTCTGTCCCTCAAACCAAAGGCTGATGAAATAAAAGGACAAACTCAATAACATAATACACACGCCGGGTGTCAGCAGATAACTGTAGGCCTGCCGAATAAAGGCACCGCGCTGGTAAGCAAAATTGATCATCGTACCCCAAGTGGGATAGTACAGATCGCCAAAGCCAAGGAAGCTCAGGGTAGATTCCATCATAATGCAGCTGTTCACACCCAGCAGAAATCGGGAAATCAGAACGTCATACAAATTGGGTATCACATGATGCAATACAATGTGATGTCTGCTGAATCCCTGAATTGTGCAGTTCTCGATAAAAGTCTCTCCATTAATATGGATGACTTTAGCTCTGACATTTCGGGCAATACCCACCCAACTGAACGCCGAGATCAGCAGAATCAGATTTCGCTGAGAACTGCCTACGAAAGAGGCAAGCACGATCAGAGTAATCAGCCTCGGCAAAAGAACAAACACATTGATAAGACCGTTGAATATCGGTGCAAGAATTCCCTTACCGGCAGCAGCAACACCGATGAAAGTTCCCAGCAGCATGGTGAGGATGCTGCTGGCGACACCAATGAGCAAGGTTTGACGTGCGCCGTATACCAGTTCTGTAAAGATATCGTAACCCATGGCATTGGTGCCCAAAATGTGCTCCGAATCCGGTTTTGACCATGGTTGAAACATCTCTTTTTGTCCATAGTCTGTAAACAGCTGTGGACACGCAGCCATAAGTATAAAGGCCGCCAGCAGAAGAAGACCAAAGATTAGCGGAAGAAAGCGTTTATTTTTCACGGTATTCCCCCAATCTAACCTTTGGATCAATGATGATGCAGGCAATATCCGTTACGATGATGGACATCACCATAATGCCGGTTGTGACAAACAGAATGCCCTGCATCAGCGGATAATCCAGAGTATATACAGCCTCGCTCAGCAGCTTTCCCATACCCTTGACAGAGAAGATATTCTCTACCACAAGGCTGCCGCCGATACATGCACTGACGCTCATGCCCACCATGGTAATGAAGGGCTGAGCAATGTTTTTCAGCATATAAGAGAATTTGATTTTATGGTCGGACAGACCTCTCGTTTTTGCATACAGCACATATTTTTCGTCTGCAATTTTTCTGGCAGTATTGCGCATCAGCAAAAAGCGGGATGGCAGTGTCGTAATGGTCAATGTCAGAACCGGCAGACACAGATGATGCAGCCGGTCGATAAAATAGGCAAAGGTTCCTCTTACGGCATCCGGATGGTTGAGTCCGGCATAAGGGAACCACTGATTTTTGAACGCGAACCATATCACAAGAATCAATCCCACCAAAAAGGCGGGAACGGTATTGAAAATAATCAAGCCGGAGGTGGACAGCCTGTCGGTAAGGCTGTCCTTTTTATAACCACAATGTAAGCCCCAGAAAAGACCAATCACTGTGGACAGTATTACAGCAGGCAAAGTGATTTGCAGCGTATAGCGGACCCGCTCGCCGATCAACGCAGAAACAACAGCTTCTTTTTTATACGAATAGCCCAGTGTTCCGTCCAGCAGGGATTGTATGTAATAAATAAACTGGCGAAATCCGCTTTCGTTCAAATGGAGGGCTTCTTCATAATACGCGTATTGGGCAGGTGTCATATCCTCCTCTGCCATACCGGTCAGATAAGCAATGGGATCTCCCGGCAGCATCCGGGGAAGCGCAAAATTCAATACAACCACCACGAGGAAGCACACCAGTGCCACTGCAATATTCCTGATATACTTTTTCACGGGTATGCCTCCTTTCGTGGCGATTGTTTAGAAAATCTTATTATTTCTCGCAAATGGAGAACCAGGTGTTGACATTGTTCAGGAAGAACACGGCGTCCACCACCAGACCGTCATATTTGGCAGAGTGGGCAAACATCATGTTGTCCCAGTAGAGTGCGATAACGGGAACATTTTCAGCATAGAAATCCTGCATCTCGCCGGCAGCGGTGATATAATCCTCCGCGGTCTTTGCAGCAGCCATCTTGTCGCGGATCTGCTGGAAGGCAGGATCATAGACCTGTGCGCCGCCCTGAACAGCATGAGTACCATCCACGTAAATGGTTGCCAGACCGTTCATCATGCCCATACCGGCAGCGGTATAGCCATAGATGGCAGCTTCCATGGTAATATTGTTTTCGGAGAACTTGTTGCTGGTCTTGGCGTTGTAGGAGTTGCCGTCCAGCGCCTCGATAGTAACCTGAATGCCGAAAGCCTGCAGGTTGGTCTTAATCAGCTCTGCATAACCGACATGTGCAGTCTTGCTGCCATTGACGGTCAGAGTGAAGCTGACAGCATTGCCGTCCTTATCCACATACATACCCTGATCATTCTTGGTATATCCGGCATCGGTCATGATCTTGTGGGCCTTGGGCAGGTTCGTTTCCAGAGCTGCGGTATCCTTGTAGCCGACAGTGGTGGAAGGCACAAAGCCGCGGTTGGGCGTCTGTGCATAGGGGCTGCCGAAGTAGATCTTGAATGCGTTGTAGTCAAGCGCATAGGAAACAGCCTCGCGCAGAGCCTTATCGGCGAAGGGACCATTGGCATTGTTGAAAGCCAGGACAGCGGGCGCGTTGGCTGCGGGGACATTCTTCAGGGTGATGTCGGCATTATCCGCAAGAACACTCTGATAGGTAGCGGAAACGCCGGTAGAATAGTTCCATACGAAGTCAATTTCGCCGTTGGTCAGAGCCATATACATGGTATCTTCGTTGCCAAACATCTTATAAACGACCTTGGCGACGTTGGGCATTTCGGGGTAATAGGGGTTGACCACAAAGGAAACGGTGCCCGCTTCCTTGTTGAAAGAATCGAACATATACGGACCGCAGCCGATGCGCTTGTCGGCATCGGAAAGCTCGGTCTTGCCCTCGTAGATGTGCTTGGGCATGACGCGGAAGGAGGTCATGTTGCTCAGCTCGCGGACATTCGCAGCGGCCAGAGTCAGGCTGATACTCATCTTATCGTCAGACAGCGTATAGCTTTCATATTTTGCCTCGGTGGTCTTGTCATCCACAGTCTGGGACTTGAAGTTGGCCCCGCCGTTTTCATCGCCGTACTGCAGAGTGAAGAGGATGTCTTCTGCGGTAACGGGAGTGCCGTCGGACCAGGTCATGCCCTCGACAATGGTATAGGTCCATGTCTTGGCATCGGTGGTCTCATAGGTAGCAAGCAGCGGATGGTAATTGCCGGAAATATCCTGATAAACCATGGGGAGTTCGGAAACGGCAGATGCCATCATATCGTAGGCATACTCATCACGGGTAGCGAACTCAATGACAGATGTTGTGCCAACAGTGATCTGATCGATAGCCGGTGTAGGATCGGCAGGAGTGGGATCAGAGGGCGTGGGATCAGAGGGTGCCGGGTTGCCGTCCTGCACATTCGGAGTGGTGTTGTTGTCAACGGCGGTGTCGCCGGGGTTCTGGGAACAGCCTGCAAACAGGCTCAGAACCATCAGAAGCGACAGCATAAGCGCGATGATTTTCTTCATAGTTTAGTCTCCTTTAGTTGATATTTATCAAATACATAAATTTGATCACATAAGTAGCGTACCAGTTCACGGTCGTGACTGATGAGCAAAATTGAACTGTTATTCTGTACCATGATTCTCTTGACCAAGGCGATCACATTGGCCTGAGTAGATACATCCAACATAGAGGTGGCTTCATCCAAAATAAGCAGCCGGGGATGGAATAAAAGGCTTCTGGCGATGGATACACGCTGAGCCTCGCCGCCGGAGATTTGATGAGGTAAATGGTTTAATATATCCGGTGACAAACCGACCTGCTCCATGGCCTGCAGGATCAACGTATCGGCGCTTTTGCGGTCGGGGGCAAATTTATGATAGCGAATCAACTCCAAAAAGCCGTCACGGATCTTCTGGTTGTGATCCAACGCGGCATAGGGTTGCTGATAGACCATTTGGATTGCCAGACCTCGTTTGCGGTCGTAGGCTGTGTTTGCGGAATAAAGCAGCTCATCGTCCAGATAAATGCTGCCTTCATCTGGCTGCAGCACTCCGCAAAGCAGCTTTGCCAGTGTGGATTTGCCAATGCCGCTGGCACCGTAAAAACCTACGATCTTTCCCGGAGGGATGGTAAAGTCTACACTTTCGAAGATCAGTTGCTTGCCAAACGATTTTTTAAGTTTTTCTCCGCGGATCATACCTGACTGCACCACCATTCTCTGCCATCTTCCTGCTTGTGACAGCGGTTGCAGTTTTCGCTGGCTTGGGTACACTTTGTATAAAAAGGGCAATCGTGGATGCCGGAACGCAAAGCGGGAGTCTCCTGCATGCCGTTTTTCACCAACGCACCAATCAGTGCAGTGGTATAGGGGTGCCGGGGGGTGCTCAAAAGCATGGAAGACGGTCCGGCCTCCATCATCTTTCCTCCGCACAAAACCAGGGTTTTGTCACAAAGGGCAGCCACACCGATGTCGTGGGTAATGATCAGTTTGGCAGCATCCGGGAAAAGACTTTTCAGCATATCCATAAACCGCACTTTTGCTTCGTGATCAAGGCCGTTGGTAGGCTCATCCGCCATCACCAGTTTTGCCTCGGAACAGGCCGAAATGGCGATGGTCACCCGTTGGGCCATGCCGCCGGACAGTTGAAAGGGATATTTGTCGATCACGGACTCCGGACGTTCAAACCCAACCTCGGCCAGCTTCTGCAGGGCAATTCTTTCCCTCTGCTTCCGTGGAATCCCCAACTTTTGAAGGCTGTCATATAGATGGATGCGCACTTTTTTAGATGGATTCAGAAACTCTAAACCGTTTTGAGGGATGTAGACCATCTCTACACCCAACAGCTTTTGCCGGCTTTCCGGTAAGGGTTTGCCGCAAAACGCAATCCGGGCATCTGCTGCACTTACATTGCCGGGAAGCAGACCCATAAGCGTCATGGCGGTCATGGTTTTGCCACTGCCGGTCTCGCCGATAAGCGCCAGACATTCTCCTGCTTTTAGTTGGAATGCAACATCGCTGACAAGGACTTTTTGAGAGGACTCCAGCTTTGCTGTAACCGCTCCGCTATGAAATTCAAGGATCACAGAAAGCCCCTCCCTTTCTCTTGCCGGATATCATGCTGCATATTAATAACGTGATATCTGGGTAATACTACGCAGAAATGAGATAAATACCGCAAGGCACTGCCTGAGTGCAACAAAAATGCAGGCTCATACTCCACCTATCGTGTGTGGATATATGACCTGCTGTTGTTCAGTCGGTACTTACGATATTCAATTTAAATTTTACGCTTTTTTTGATTTCTTCCGCTCGTACAGGCTGACCATCAGCAACATAAATGTGAACCTCACCGAATTTTAACTCACGAATCAGTTGGAGCAGTTTATCTTCTTTTTCGGTGTTCTGATTCTTGTTTTTATCTTCCATTAGGCAACCTCCTTACATTTCACCAATTATACCAGCTTAATCTATGTTGCGGAAGCCGGGGTAGGGGATACTTTTTAGCTTTTTTGTGAAAATCACTCTGTTTCCTCTGACACATCCTCCGCATTAACGAAAACCGTTGATACCTGTACTGGGACTGGAAACCTACTGGACTTGACAGCTTGCATCACAGCCAGAGACAAGTCTCCACAACAAGGTTTGTCGGTTTTTACCACTGTCACACTCTTTATGGTGTTATTTAGAAGAATTTGACTGAGCTTGCTCATAACGTCAAAATCCGTATCCATACAACATATCAAAGCGACCTTGCCCTTGGCATAGGCGTTGTGGAATCCAGAATACGCAAAGGCACTGCAATCAGCCGCAACCAGAAGATGTGCATGATGATAATAGGGCGACACAATGGGCGCCTTCCAAAGCTTGATAGGCCACTGCACCAGCTCACTGCTTTTGTCTGCAAACTGCATGGGATCATAGTCATCTATGTTCCTCCATGGGTTGAAGTCTTTTGTAAGCATGAATTACCCTCCTTTGTGGTTTTGGAATCTGCATGGAATTGACAGACTTTGAGGATAGTTTACTTTTAGTTTGGTCTAAAAACAAGCTTCCCCGGGGGATAGAATTAGAACAAAAAACAGTGATTATCAAAAAATAACCCCCAGGGGAGCTTTTTTCGAACCGATCATTGTGATATCTTTTAAGCGTAGTAAACGGTTCCCAATTCATTCCTTCATAGAGTAGGCGGTGACAGGGGAAGCACCGCCTACTCTATATTTAACAGATAAGGAGTTTTCGCTATGGAACATATACACGATAAACACATCCACGAACACACACATTCTCACGGAGACACTCATGTCCACACTCATATTCATAGCCATTACGATGACCAGACACATTCGGAAAGCTCCACGGTTCCAAAAGAAACGAAAGCCCTGCTTTCTTATATGGTTCACCACAACGAGCATCATGTGGAAGAATTGGCAGCACTGATTGATTCGCTCCCTAAGGATGCACAAAAGAAACTGCTAACCGCCATTGGAACATTTGAAGCGGCAAACGTAGAATTGCAGGAAGTGCTTGCTTGCCTTGAATAATTAAGTAAAATTGTAGGGAAAGGAGCGGTGTGATATGGGGCAATCGGAGCATCATCATAACCACAGCCATGTGCATGATCCCAAAGAGAAAAGGCGTCAAATCAACCGCCTTTCTCGTGTCATTGGTCATTTGGAATATGTAAAAAAGATGATAGAGAATGATGAGGACTGTGCAGCCGTTCTTATGCAAATTTCTGCTACAAAGTCTGCGTTGAATGGACTTGGAAAAGAAATCATCAATGAGCACATATCACACTGCATTGCTCACGCCGTCGAAGAGGGCGATACGCAGGCTATCGAAGAATTTAAAAAAGCTATACAGAGATATTTGTAAAAAGCAGATGAGACCCGATTTCAAAAAGGCGGTCACATCTGCTTTCTTGCGTTATGCAAGGTCATCTTGCGAATGTTGATAGAAATGTTTATTAACACAGAAAGCCCCCTTGACAAATCTCGTCTCAATTTCTTGTAGAGGTACAATACGTGATAAAAGCCGTCTCCATACTTCTGGTATTTCTTGTTTTAGCAGGCTTGTTTATCGGCAGCCCCTTTGGCCGCCGCGTTACGGTTCCCGATCCGCCCGGACCGACCGCCCCCTCCCCACCGGCGCCCACTCCGTCGCCCTCACCCACTCCGTCGCCATCGCCCGAGCCGGCGCCGGGCGGGGATGAAAACGGGCAGGAGGCCGGGCTTTTGGAAAAGCGCCGCGCCGCCATAGAGGAGGCCGACGCACTTGCGCTGCAGTATTTCTACGACGAGGCTCTCGAGGTGCTCTCCGACCCGGAGATCATCGATGAGACAGTGTCAGCGAAGATAGCCGGGATAGAGGCCGCAAAGGCATCGCTTGTCAACTATGAGGGCGATATAAAGCACATATTCTTTCACAGCCTTATCGTCTATCCCGAGATGATATTCCGGAACAAGACAACGCCCATGGGCGGGTACAACGCGGGCTTTTCCGAAAAGGCCGAGTTTGAAAAGATCCTGCCGCAGTTATATGACCGGGGCTACGTCCTGTACGATCTCAACGAATGCTACGAAAAAGTGAACGGCGTTATGACGCGGAAGGAGATACTGCTCCCGCCCGGAAAACAGCCTCTCATACTCTCCGTTGACGACGTGGCTTATGCCTACGGCAGCGGGTTTGCGGAAAAGCTCATCGTCAAAGAGGACGGGAGCCTTGTAAATCTTGTAAAGAACCCCGACGGCAAGATCGAGGAAATGGCAGACGGGGACGTGTTCGGCGTACTGGATCTGTTTGTTCGTGAACACCCGGATTTCTCATACAGGGGCCATAAGGGCACGGTGGCGCTCACGGGATATCAGGGGGCGTTCGGCTACTCTCTGGAAACAGAGGAAGGGCAGGCAGAGATCATGAAGGTCGCCGGGGCGCTGAGGGCCGCCGGGTGGAATTTCGCGAGCCACAGCTACACGCACAATTCAAAAAACTACTTCGGTCCGAACTCCGACCCGGAAAACATCAAATATGATACGAATAAGTGGATCTCACGTGTCTCCCCTTACATAGGCCGGACACGGATCTTTATCGCCCCCTTCGGATACCGGGTAGAGCAGCCCGGCCTCCAGCATATACTCGATGCGGGGTTCGATATATACTGCACCGTCAGCCATAAGATCATCAACGAGCTGTACGACGACTACGCGCTCATGTCGCGTATCGAGATAGGCGGCTATTCGATGACCTATTACAAAAAACTCCTCAACGAACACTTTTTTAATGTGGACGAGGTGTTTGATGATGAGGGCAGGCCGCCGGTGATCTGAATATAACGGAAACACAAAGAAACATTGGGCCGCTTTCTCACCGGTATTTATTAACCTCACATGCAGGCCTCCCGTTCATAGTAACACAATCAAAAAGACTCGTACGCTCCGGCAGCATCCGGACTGTACGAGTCTTCGCATTCGATCGTTCGATATCCCTGTCTTTCCTGCGCGTTCACAACCGGCCGACGAAAAGCTGCCGAAAGATAAACATGCAACAGAACAAGATTTCTTTGTCGAAATAGGTTTATCGGATCAATGAAGATCGACATTGCCGAGTTTCAATACGGCCCGATCCCCCGCCGCTGCAGCACCCGGTTCAGATCCGCCAGTACGCGCTTTTTATCCGCGCTCCACAGCGGCGCGATGAGGTCCCGCTTCGCGCCGTCGCCCGTGAGGCGGTGGACAATCACATCAGGCGGCAGGAGTTCCAGCGCGCTTGCGACCAGTTCATAGTATTCATCCGGCTGCAGTACCCCGAACTCACCCCGGCTGTAGCTCTCTGCCAGAGCCGTGCCCGCAAGAACGTGGAGCAGCTGCAGCTTGATGCCGTCCGATCTCCCACCGACATACCGTACCGTGTCCAGCATCTGCTCGCGGCTCTCGCCCGGGAGCCCGAGTATCACGTGGGTGATGCGGTGCACGCCCAGCGCCTTAAGATCCCGCATCGCGCGATCGTAGACAGGCAGCTCGTAGCAGCGATTGATGCGCCTTGCCGTTTCCTCGTGTATCGTCTGCAGGCCGAGCTCTACCCAGAGCGGCTTTACAGCCGCCAGCCGCTTCAGCATTTCCAGCGCTCCCGCTTCCAGACAATCCGGCCTAGTGGCGATAGAGAGGCCGACAATGTCCGGCTGCCGCGCCGCCTGTGTGTAGACGCGCTCCAACCGCGCAAGATCGCCGTGAGTGCCGGTGAAGCTCTGAAAATAGGCAATGTATCTGAGCCCCTCGCCCTTCGGGCCGAGGAGCTTTTTTGCAGTCTCTATCTGCTGCTCTATCGGAAATGAGGACGGAGCGGCAAAATCTCCGCTGCCGCCGGATGAGCAGAAGGTGCACCCGCCAGTCCCCACGGTGCCGTCACGGTTCGGGCAGGTGGCCGCCGCGGAGAGCGCCAGCTTATAGACCTTGCAGCCGAAGACGCGGCGGCAGTATTCGTTCGCGCTGATATATATCTTTGCCATGTTTATACGTGATACTCCCCGCACCGGTATCGAATCTTCCCGCGGCTGCGCCTGCAGCGCCCGACGGCCCTCGCAGGGCGCGCAGATTCGGGCCGTACATCGGGCGCTTCCGCCGCTTACGCCCCCGCCTTCAGATACTCCAGGATCTCGGCCGCGTTGGTGTCAGGCTTGACCTTGGGCATCGCCTTTTCTATGACCCCGTTTTCGTCAATGATATAGGTGGAGCGGACCACGCCCATGCTGACCTTCCCGTAGAGCTTCTTCTCCTGCCAGACATCGTAGGCCTGAATGACCTGCAGCTCCGGGTCTGAAAGAAGGATAAACGGCAGCTTGTATTTCTCCGCAAATTTCTGATGGGAAGCGGTGCTGTCCTTGCTGACGCCGATGACTACCGCGTCCAGCGTCTGAAACTCCGCGTACGCCCCGGCAAAGGCGCAGGCCTGCCGGGTGCAGCCCGGGGTGTTGTCCTTCGGGTAGAAATACAGGACAACTTTCTTTCCCCTGAAATCGGAAAGGGACACGAGGTTGCCGTCCTTGTCCTGCAGGGTAAAATCCGGGGCCTTTGTTCCGACTTGCAGCATATTTAGCTTCTCCTTTGATAGATATATCTTAGTATTTCCGCTGCTTTGACACGTACCGGGGCGCGCGGCAAGGGCCTTCTCCTTTGAGGAGAAGGTGCCGAACGCAGTGAGGCGGATGAGGTGGCACTACGACTTTCGACCAATCGCAGTTTGAAGCAGAAGGTTGACACCTCATCCGGCCGGCTCCGCCGCCCACCTTCCCCTCCGAGGGGAAGGCAATACCTCATCCGGCCGGCTCCGCCGCCCACCCATGCCTTCTCCTTTGAGGAGAAGGTGCCGAACATAGTGAGGCGGATGAGGTGGCGTTGTAAGGCCTAAGCCGCGCCGCGAAAGGTCCGTGGCCGCAGTATTCAGCTTTTAATATTCCGGGATCAACTCGCGACCTGATTGCCCGATCGGATCTTGGCTTTATACAGTGCCTTGTCCGTTCTCGTCAACCAATTATCGAGCGATTCGACGCAGACACGCTCGGCTACACCGATGCTTGTCGTCACGGGAATGTCCTGCCCGATCCCGCTGTTTTCAATATTGGCGCGTATCTTCTCCGCCACCGCGGTAGCTTCATCGATCGCCGTATTCGGCATCAGGACGAAAAACTCATCCCCTCCGAGCCTGAAAGCAATATCCCGGTCCCGCAGGGTATCCGATATGATCCCGGCGCATTTCGCAAGCACCGCGTCACCGTACAGGTGGCCGCAGGTATCGTTTATGTTTTTGAAATTGTCGATGTCCAGTATCATCGCCGTGATCGGCTGATCCTTCTGAGCCGCGTTTTTCGTCTCCTTCTCGATTTTTTCATTGAAAAACGTGCGGTTATACACGCCTGTCAGCTGATCCGTAATACTCAAATGGAACAGCAGCAAATTGGATTCGATCAGGTCTCTCATCCTGCTCATGCATTCGATCATGTCTTCCGAGAAGTCGTTTTCTTTGTTGTCGAGCACACAGATCGTTCCGAAGATGTTCCCGTTCGGCAGTTTGATGGGAAACCCCAGGTAACATTTCATGTTGAATTTCATATCGGGATTATTCATCCACTCCGGGGACTTCGACGCATCCGGCACCAGCAGCATATTTCCCTGCCTTATGACCCTTTCACAATTGAGGCCCGAATCGATATAGCGCTCTTTCTGGCCGACTTTATAGGGATTGCCCTTAGTTTTGCTGGACAGGAACACTTCCAGTGCTTCCCCGGACTTTCTCATGATCAGGGCTGCTTTGACCTTTTCTATACGGGCAAGAAGGTCCAGTATGCTTTGCCATTCCTGCAGTATGTTCTCCGGGATATCAAAGCCGCCGTCCTGAGATAAGACAAACCTGTAATTTTCGAGGCCTATTTTGTCTATCATATCAATTCACCTGCGCTTTTCCGACTTTGCGTCGGCAATATCCGGTATTTCCGGAAATGTCACTTTCGGACCCCTAATATCGATATAACTCACACCTGAATCATGCTTGACTAAAAAGACGTCCGGGTCGGCCGCGGTGCATATAAAAAGCCCCGCAATTGCTGCGACGCGCCGACGGCCGCCCCCGCGGCGTGTACCGGGAAAAGAAACCGCGCGGACATCCCGAACGGTCCGGTCAAGGCGTTTTATCCGGTTTACAGACGCATCGGCCTACCGCTTTTTTATCGTACCAAAAAGCGACGGGTAATACAAGCGATCTAGACGCTAAGACGGGCAAATCGGCCCTCCGCGCTGCTTTTTTGCCTTTCTGCGCCTATCCGGGGCCGAATAAGGCAGGATTTTGCACAAAATTTTGCCGATATGTGCAACAAAATGCCCGATAACGATCGGCTTCGAGCAGCTGCGGGCGCGCATCCCGGCTTGAACATACCGGGGATCATGCTTTGACTACTTGAGCTCCTCTTTCTGCAGCCACTTTGTCTCGTCGGGCGTGATCACAAGTATATCGACGGAGCCGCCGACCGTTTCTATAACGTTTTTGAAGTGCATGGTCTTGATGGTCGTTTCCACCGCGTATCTCGCGAAGTCTACCGCGTCCTGCAAGGTGAAATAGCCCCACAGGATATCCTCTGCAGGCAGGTCCGTATATCCGTTGCCGTTTTTGACCGCGACATTCTGGATCAGTCTTGTCAGGGTCAGGATCTCACCGTCCCATGTGGCGCCCTGATTTGTCGTGTCGATCATCTCTACGCTTTTGTTCTTTACCACGACTCTGTACAGCAACTGCTGTTTCCCGGACCCGCTCGGATCATAGCCCGCGACGACAAATCTTGTGTTCGGCACGACAGGCAGACCGTTGAAGAAATCGATTATCATCTTCGGCATGTCTTTCACGCGGCAGTCTTTGCCGATCCTGGTACGGATCAGTTCCTGAATAAACCCGGTTATGGGCTTTCCGAGGAGCGTGGAATCGCCGCAGGTGTATATTCCCGCCCCGTTCGGACACAGAAATATCTTGTCCGTCGAATTTGTTGTATGTACGCCAATGCGCTGGATCGTCTCGCCCCCGACCTTTTGAGTGTTCGTGTACGTGGTCCGGCGGTCACCCGCAAGAACGATGCCCTCATTAACATATACCGCGATCAAGAAAGACATTCGCTTCACTCCTGACTTTCAGTCGTTTATTCCCCGCTTGCCTCTGTGAAAATCATCTTGTTTCTATTGTGTACGGTTGACCGTACCGCGCTGCTTGCGTTAAGCAAATAAACCGCGCAGATATTCCGCACGGTTTGGTCAAGGCTTTTATCCGGTTTTGAGGCACATTGGCCCACCGTTGTCCGATTATACCAATATATGTCGAATCATGCAAGAATTGAGACATATAATCAGGAACATATGACCAATAATCGGCTATTTTTATAAACTGCAACCTCAGTATCGCGCTTTTTGCCCAAATACGCTGTTATCCCGTGTTCTTAAAAAATATACTAAGGGCTGCGGCTTTACTCTACCGCAGCCCGTTTCTATTTTTTTCTCTCAAATCTCGCAC
>Ga0123335_1005122_pt1 | contig 16231 bp, 11 predicted proteins | sample BiotimSIPDNA_2_FD_89707 | JGI IMG/M metagenome (GOLD analysis project Ga0123335, IMG submission 89707) | Anaerobic biogas reactor microbial communites from Washington, USA - Biogas_R2 time_0 SIP DNA | ecosystem: Engineered > Bioreactor > Anaerobic > Unclassified | place: Washington, USA...
ATTTCTGGCAACGGCGATCACATTGGCTTCTTCTTTTAACAACTGCATTGCAATAGCGTTCCCGAAGTCGCTGGTAGCTCCGCAAACGATGTATGTTTTATTTTTTATTCCCAGGTCCATCCCATCTTTTTTAAGTATCCGAAGTTAGAAAATATATAAGAAACACGAATCAGAATGAAAATCCCCATCAACCTTTGACCGATGGGGATTAACAAAAAATATTATTCAGGCAGGACCAAACTGCTGCTCACACATCAACAGTTTTTACTTTTACCTTGTCATTTCCATTCTTATCCCTCCAATAATTAAGGAAACGTTTCCATCTCACCATAGTAAGCGAGGTTAACCTGTACATAACCGGTACAATAATAAGGGTAAGAACGGTAGAAAAAGTGAGGCCGAAAATGATAGTCCATGCCAGGGGGCCCCAGAATTTTGCCTGGTCACCGCCGATGTAAAAGTTGGGGTCCCAGTTATTCAGAAAACCATTAAAATCGAAGTTCAGGCCAATAGCCATTGGTATCAACCCCAGAAGTGTTGTAACAGCAGTAAGTATAACAGGGCGGAGACGTGTTTTTCCAGCCAATACCAGACATTCTGTTGCTGCATCCCAGGGAAGTTCGGCATCTTCATCCAGGCCAAGCTCCTTTCTTTTACGCGACCTGAGCAATTCGGTATAATCGATCAAAACTATGGCATTGTTTACAACGATACCAGCGAGACCTATAATACCAACGCCCGTCATGATAATTACGAAGGGCATTTTAAATGTTGCCAGGCCGCCGAATACTCCGATGGTACTGAAAAGCACTGCCAGCAGTACAATACCTGTGCGGATTACTGAATTAAACTGAGTTACCAGTATCAGAAAAATGAGTGAAACAGCAATAAGCAATGCTACCATGAGGAAATCAAAAGATTCATCCTGTTCCTGTTGCTCACCTGTAAATTCATACCTGTAACCTGCAGGCATCTCAAGACCTGCCATAAGCTCTTTGATGCTGTTGTTTACAGCTGTAGGATTGTAACCCTGCACCACATTCGATTCGAGGGTAATAACCCTGTCGAGATCGCGCCGGCGAACGGAACTGAACGTACCTGAGTAGTCGAAATCAGCAACTGCAGATATGGGGATATAATTATTGACGCCGTTTTCAGCGAAGTTTATTTTCATATTCTGAAGTGCCGACAGATTGTACCTGTATTCATCTTTAAGTCTGATCATTATGGGATATTCATCCTCTCCAACCTTGTAGTCGGAAGCATTCAGACCATACAAGGCAAAGCGCATATCGTCGGCGATTTGTTTGGTAGATAATCCAAACCGTCTGGCTTTATCCCTGTCAACTTTCACAATCAGCTCGGGTTTGTCGGTGTTGATATTCATTTTCAATCCTTCAATACCCTGAATACCTGATGTTTTGACAAGTCCGACTATGGAATCGGACAGGTAGACCAGCTCTTTAAACTCAGGCCCGATAATCTCGAGACTGATTGCTTTGCCGGTTGGCGGGCCCATCGTTTCTTTGGTAACAGCAATCTCGACACCCGGATAATGTCCAATAACACTGTCGGTTATTGTTCGCATAATACCTGAAGTGTTTACACCGTCCCTTTTCTGGTAATCGATAAAGTTTATAGTAATCAATGCTTTCTGCGGCTGCGCACCCGTTGAAAAATCGTTAGGATCGCCTTTGCCGACTGTGGTAAGAATGGATTCCACAATATCCTTGTTGGGTTCCAGGATACGCATGATATCGTTTTCGAGTCCGCTCACAAATTTGTCGGTGGCTGTAATATCGGTACCAATGGGTAATTCGCAGATCACATTCACATAATTGGGATCGTTATCGGGAAAGAAAAGCACAGGAGGTTTACGAATGCCCATGAGAATGATAGCGAAGAAAAGCAAACCGAAGGTTCCCAGGAAAAACCACAGGGGGTTCCTTTTTCTCAGGGAAAAGCGTATTGCTTTCTCATAGAACTTTTCAAGCCAGGAAAGGAATGCAGTCTGGAACCGTATCTGCTGTTTTTCAAAAAATACGAGATTAAGGACCCCGATAAGTCCGAAAATAATAAGAATGTTAGGCAATACCCTCCATCCGGGCAACAACATTAAAAGTCCCAGTCCAATCATGGAACCGGCAATAACCAGGCCCCTCCTTTTGTTTGAAGAAGCCTCAACTTTCTGTTTGCCGGGCTTTATAAAAGTAGCAACAACAACGGGTGTTATTACCAGTGCTACAAAAAGGGAGGCTGTCATTACGATGATCAAGGTTACGGGAAGGATTTTCATAAATTCTCCCACAATTCCCTGCCACAGGGCAAGGGGGAAGAACGCAGCCAGGGTTGTAAGGGTTGAGGCGATGATGGGTACGGCAATTTCACCGGTGGCCAGCCGGGCTGCCTCCCAGGGCTTGTGTCCGTTATCCACAAACCTGTAAATATTCTCAACCACCACAATGGCGTTGTCAACAAGCATACCAAGGGCAAGAATCAGAGAAAACAGCACCATCATATTAATCCTGTAATCAATAATTCCGATAACCACAAATGACAGGAACAGCGACATGGGTATTGCCAGGCCTACAAACAATGCATTCCTGGTACCAAGGAAGTAATAGAGAACAAGAACAACGAGGATAATACCCAGAATCATGCTGTTCTCAAGATTGCTCAACTGGCTCCTCACCTCTTCAGACTGGTCGTTGGTAATCGAAATCCTGAGTTTTTCAGGAATGGTATGATTAGCTTTTGATTCATCGATAACCTTAAAAATTTTGTCCGTTGCGGAAAGCAGGTTCTCACCTCCTTTTTTAACAACCTGTACTGAAACAACAGGGTTCCCGTCTAGACGTGCATAGCTGGAGGCTTCAGCAAAACCATATTCAACGGAAGCAACATCCCTGAGATAAATGATATTCTCCCCGTCCTTCTTAACGATTATTTCTTCCAGTTCCCGTGGGTTTTCGATTTCACCCACGATCCTAAGTCCACGCCTTACACCATGCATCAGGATCTCACCACCCGACATGGTAAGGTTTTCCCTCATTACTGCATCGGCAATATCATAAAAACTTAAGTTCAGGGCCTCCATTTTTACAAGGTCAACCTCAATTTTCACTTCCCTTTCATTGATACCTTCAATATATACCTTTGAAACCTCGGGGATATTTTCAATCTGGTCCTGCAGGTTTTCGGCATAATCTTTTAGTTCCGCCAGGCTGTAATCGCCCGACATATTAATGTTAAGGATCGGAAATTCGGTGAAGTCGATATCGAACACAATAGGCCCGATAAGTACATCGGGAGTTGCCTGCGGTAATTCCGGTTTTGCCCTGTCGACTCTGTCTTTTACCCGCTGCAGGGCATCATCCATATCCACATCGGTGTTGAACTCAGCAAATATCATGGATACATCCTGGGCCGATATGGAAGAGATTTTCTTAAGGCCTTTCACCCCATCAATCTCCTTCTCTATGGGCCTTGTAATAAGGTTTTCAATATCTTCGGGAGAATTGCCGAAATACTGGGTTTGTACAACAATTTCAGGCCATACAATTTCCGGCACAAGTTCTTTGGGAAGGCTCCTGTAAGAGTAGATGCCGAAAACCAATATGAGAAAAGACAGCAGATAAATGGTATTCCGGTTTTTCAAAGAAAGTGTTGTAATCCTGAAATCCCTGATATTTTTTTGTTTATCTAGTTGCTCCATACGATCTTTCTTAGACGAATGCTACATTTTTTCTGCAAGGTAACTGCCTGTGCTGATAAGGTTGTATCCAGCCACCACTACTTTGTCACCTGGGTTTAACCCGCTGTTGATCATAGTATTTCCATCGTACGATACACCTCTCCTTACATATCTTTTTGTAGCCACCATATTGTTGTTCTCATCAACAGATGCCACGTAGAGATAGTCGCCTGTAATATCCCGCTTTATAACAATGGTGGGAACCACAAGCGCATTATCTGATGAAAAATCGTTAATTCGGATGGAAGAAATCATATTAGGCCTGATCTTTTCGCCCGGATTGGCCAGGCTAAGCTCAATGCTGAAAGTACGGCTCGAAGGATTGATTACTTTGGAAGCACGTACAATTTTGGCTGTAAGGTTCAAATCGGGCAGGGAAGCAAAGCTGACTTCCACATTTTCACCGGCATGGATACTTCCAATATAACTTTCCGAAATATCGGCCTTTATTGTCACCCTGGCGAGGTTTACAAATTCGATTACAGGAACTGCAGGACCTGCCATATCACCTTCCTTGAGGTAAATTTTATCCACCAGACCGTTAAAAGGTGCTCTTATCTGTGACATTCTGAGCTGTGCCTGCAAGGTATTCAGTCTGGCCTCAGCAGCTTCTTTCTGTGTTTTGGCCTGAAGATATTGTATTTCAGAACCTATATTCTGCTTCCAGAGATTCTCCTGTTTTTCAAAAGTGGTCCTGGCAAGGTCGAGCGCTGCCTTTGCTTCAGTAATACCGCTTTCTGTGGCATCGGTATTAAGAGAAACCAGCAGGTCACCTTTGCCTGCCCTCTGACCTTCCCTTACATGAATGGTGCGTACCTGACCGTTCATCTCAGGACTGATTTTCGCATACTTGTCGGCTTCCACATTACCAAAAACAGTGATATAATGCCTGAACTTTTCAGGGGCAACAGTTTTCAGGTCTACCGCAATTTCATTTACATTTGTGGCTGTATCCGATAATTGCCCTTCAAGTACAGCAATTTCCTTCTCAAGGGCAGCAATTTTTTTCTTCTTGCCTTCTATCTGCTGTTTGATCATCTGGTCGCCCGACATTCCACAGCCTGCAACCATTACGAACATCACAAAAATAAATGATGTTTTCACTGTAATTACATTAAAAAATGGTTTCATGGTTTTGATTTTTCTAAAGTTTATTAAATGCCTTATCAAGACTGATTTTTGAATTCAGTAGTTCCTGCACTGCCATCGTATAGCTAATCTGTGCCTGCAGAAACTGTGAGTTTGTAAGCGACAGGTCCAGGCTCGAAACAAGGCCCTCCCTGTATTTTTCAGCCGTTTTATTCATCACTTTTTCTGAAAGCAAGAAATTCTGCTCTTCGTTATAATACTTTGTAAGTGCAGTAATATAATTATCCTGTGCCTGTCCGGCAGCAAGAATAAGCCTCTCCGCTTCCTGTTCCTTCATGTTCTGAGCCTTCTCATATTCAATTCTTGCCTGCGCGATCTTTGCCGTTTTCATACCGCTTTCGAAAATATTCCATCCTGCGGTGAGACCTACCAGATGTTGCGGAGGCGTAAAAGGTGTCTGGTTAAGTACAGCATTATAAGTATAAAAACCAGACACGTTGGGAAGCACACTGCTTTTTTCTCTTTTAAGGAGCAGGTGCTGAAGCTGTTCGTTGGTATTCAGTATCCTGTAATCAATGTTATTATCGAGATCGAAACTATACACTGACTGGTCTATAGTATTAACATCAACTAGAGCATTGAGGTTTTCAGTAAGCACAATGGAATCTTTTGTGGTTATTCCCATCTGGTATTTCAGCATTTTATGCATGGTTTCAAGCAAGTTGCTGACAGATTGCATATCGTTTTCCGTACGTCTCAGCGTGAGGTCTATCTGATCTACATCAGTATCTTCCATCATCCCTGCCTCATAGATTTTCCTGGTCTGATCCAGTATCAACCTCAGATTGTCGAGAGTTTTACCAAGCACTTTTTTGTTTTCTGTCAGGGTGAGAATGGTGAAATAAGTCCCTGCTACCGCCTGTCTGATATCGATGCCGGTTTTTTCAAAGCTTTCTTCAGAAAGTGACTTGTATATTCTGGCTGCCTGCAAACCAACAATATATTCACCGCTGAAAATAAGCTGCGACACATTTGCAGTAAGAGAATAATTATCCCTTTCGAAAATGGAAACATCCATGAGCTCTCCATCAGGTCCGGCAGGAATTGCAAATGAAGGAAGAGTATCGTCGAGATAACGCTGATACTGCCCGTTTATCGAAACCTGCGGCAATCCTATAGCCGTACTTTCCCATACCCTGTTACTGGCAGCCTTAACATCAAGTTCTGCATTCCTTGATACATAAAAATGGTTTAGGGCAAAATCCTGAGCTTCTTTTAAACTTAAACTCAATATACTGTCATTTTGCGCTAAAACAGAAAAGGGGAAAATGAAATGCGTTGTTATTACCAATAAGAAGTTCCTGGTTAATTTCATAAAAAATAAATTATGTTACCATCAAATAAGTTTCTAATCATCCACCGTATGTAATTACACACGATGCTGTATAAATAAATTTTTTTAAAAATTGTTCTAATACACCGTGAAGAAAATCGGTCTCTCCTTAACGGCCAGTATATATTACAGGTGTAAAAGTAATCATGCCTGGAAAACAGTTAAAACAATTTTCGGTAAACACCATATACCAGACGGTAAAGACCAAAACCGCTATTCACCGGTGAGTTAAATCATCATTGATGCTACCCACAATCATTAATGCCTTTCAGAAAACATGAAAAGTAAAGTCTACTTTTGCTAAAACTGACTACTAAAATGAGAAAGCTCTGGATCGAAGCGGGGTCTGATTCGCCATTAGTATATTTCGACGAATCGATACATATGTTGGAAATCAAAGGTGCGTCGACCATGAAAAACGCCAATTGGTTTTACTGTAATATGTTTAAATGGCTGATAGCTTTAAATCCGGGGCCCTGCAGGACAGAAACTGTAAATATAGAGTTACACCGTATTGACAATAACAATACAAAGTGGTTGACTCTCATTTTTAATAAATTCAACGCCTTATTTCCCGATTCGCAATTAATCATCAACTGGAACAATAACGTAAGATCCAGAAATAGTTGCGAATTGCTGAACTACGACAGTGGTTTTAAAATTAATATTCCCTAGCAACAGGGATTTAAATGCGGAATTATGGGCACAATGCTTCCCGGAAAGAAAACCAATCTGAAATTTCAGGATTATCCTGATGTACAGGTATGTGAAGGCATGAAAAAAATCGAAATTGCCGGTTACTCGCACATGACAAACCCAATTGAATATTATGATAATCTGATAGATACTATAGAATATTACTACCGCAATTTTCAGAAATCTATTAATCTCGAGTTCAGGCTTGAATTCCTCAATACCCTGTCGGTGAAATTACTCTTCTCGATGTTGTCGAGGTTGCAGAGTATGGCATCCGGTGAGGGCATCATACAGATTACCTGGTATTATGAGGAGGATGATGAAATCATAAAAGAACTTGGTGAGTTTCTGCGTTCTTCATTACAGATACCGGTTTTACTGGTAGAGATTGCCTGAAAATACCTTCATAACTTTTTCGCCCCCCGGCACTTCTATTTCATTATCTTCGGGAAATAAAAAAATATCATTATGTACTTTATTAAAGCCAGAAATGGCCGTAATGAATGGTGGAGGTACCTGGCTGGATTATCAATGACATTACTTGGTTATATGTTCATTGGGGCCATACCCTTTACGATTGCCCTGGCCATTAAAACAGAACAGGGTGTCCCGATAGACGCCGGGGCATTCAGTGAGACATTAGATCCCGGCATGCTGGGGTTTGACAAAAATACAGGCCTGGTACTTATGTTATTCCCTTCAGTGCTTGCTTTTTTCATTTTATGGGGGGTGATGGCCTGGCTGCATGGAAAAAAAACCGGCGATATAGCATCTGCTGAAGGCCGTATAAGGTGGAAGCGGATTGTGACAGGCGCCTTGCTTTGGCTGGTCCTTACAGGAACCGCAGAATTTATCTTCTACACCCTTAATCCGGATGATTATACTTTTAGTTTCATACCTGAACAGTTTTTCCCTCTCCTTATCATCGTACTCCTTTTAATTCCTTTTCAGGCGTGGTTTGAAGAATTGTTGTTCAGGGCTTATCTGATGCAGGGGATCGGGCTGTTGTTCAGGTCGAGGATTGTTGCACTGCTCATAACTGCAACAGGATTCGGATTGATGCATTCCTTAAATCCTGAAGTGAAAGAATTTGGAATGATGTCGATTATGCCGTTTTACATAGGATTTGGAATTTTTGCAGGACTGCTGGTGGTGATGGACAATGGTATAGAACTGGCGCTGGGAGTGCACGCCATAAACAATATCTATGGTGCTGTATTCGTAACTTATGAATCATCGGCATTAAAAACACATGCACTGTTTTCGTTAGAGAAAGTAAACCCCAACATGCTGAATCTTGTATTTATAATATCTGCAACAATTTTTATCATCGTTATGGCACGGATTTATTCCTGGGGCAGCTGGAAAAAACTGATACAGAAATTACCCGCATAACCGTGTAAAATATGATCCTTAAAGAGGTTACAGACTTTTAAAATGATTTTAGTTACAGGAGGAACCGGATTGGTAGGCAGCCACCTGCTGCATGAACTGGTAAAGACTGATTCTCATATACGTGCTATTATCCGGACGGGCAGCCATCCCGGATCCATATTACCCTTATGGAAATATTATTCTGCCGATGCTGAGACACTCTTCAAAAAAATAGAATGGTACAGCACCGACCTGATGAACCGTGCAGCCATCGCAGAAGCCATCAATGGCTGGGAAAAGATATTCCACTGTGCCGGCAGCGTCTCTTTCAGCCGCCGCAGGAAAAATGAGATCAGGGAAACGAATATTATCATGGTGCGCAACCTGATAGATGCATGTCTCGAAAACAATACGGGTAAGTTCATCCATGTGAGCAGTGTGGCAGCCATAGCAAAGCCTGAAGGTAATGGCCCTGCTGATGAATCTAGCGGTTTTCCTGTAAAACCGGGTTCTTTGTATGCAAAATCAAAGACATTGGGTGAACTGGAAGTATGGAGGGGCATCAGTGAAGGCCTTAATGCTGTTATTGTAAACCCTTCGGTTATTCTGGGTCCGGCTGTAAACAAGATGGGAAGTACGATGCTATTCAGCTCCCTCAGAAAAGGAATGTCTTTTTATCCGTCAGGCTCTACGGGCTTTGTAGACGTAAGGGATGTGGCCGGAATTATGGTCAGGCTGGCCGACAGCGATATATCCGGTGAACGTTTTGTGCTGAATTCAGCAAATATGGCTTACAGGGAATTGTTTACAAAAATCCTTTCAGGTTATAGCAGGAAACCTCCAAAGTTCAGGCTATCTAAGACATCTGCCAGCCTGGCTGCCTTAGGGGAATGGTTCATGACACTTTTTACAGGTAAAGAGCCCCGTATCACACTGGCAACAGCACGTTCATCAGCTTCGCACCATGCATATTCTGCAGAGAAAGTCCGCAGCACGCTGGGTGTAACATTCCGCGACATCGACGAAACAATCCGGGATACGGCAGACTATTATAGAACATCAGACTGATACGTTATACCAAAAGGAAAGTGGAATAAGTAAAGCAATACCTTATATTATTTGCTCCTGTATTTTTTAAACATAATATTACAAACAGCCACAAAGAAATATCTGATATCGGTGATAAAAGGATGGCGGTCGTACTGGTCGAGGTATTTTTTTTCAGAGGCCATAATTTCTTCCAGCGACTTTGGATTATCGACATAAAACGGAGGGATAAGCCCTGGTTTGTAGGTAATTCTCCTTTCCTGAAGTTCTTTTGAATAAAGGCTGAAATAATGCCGGCTCAAAGGTCTGACACCCACAATTTTCATGTCGCCCCTGATCCAGTTAAGGAGCATCGGCAGCTCATCGAGCCAGAATATGCGGAGAAATTTCCCGGCTGTTGAAATCCGGAAGTCGGACTTAAATTTCCCTCCTTCTTCAAGGCCTCCGTTCTTATAGATATATTCCTGGAGATATTCTGCATAAGGATGCATGGTGCGGAGTTTCAAAACTTTGATGGTTTTCCCTCTGTAGCCAACACGTTCAAGAGTTACAAAAGGCCCGTAGGTTGGATTTTCAGGGAAAAGAGGTGCTGATACTTTTCTCGCTACAAAAAATAGATGTTTGTTCAGCAATTGTTCACTGATCACCTCAAAACCGCAGGAATATAACCTTCCAAAAGTTTCAGCCTTGGTGAGCACCCTGTTTTGACCCCGTGTAAGAAAAAAATAAATCCCTTTGGTCAGGGCAAATTTGGGAAACAACCTTTTAACGATAAAATCTATAAGATAGGCTATATAATTAATGATAACCGGATACTTATTTAATATTCTCTGCTTCCTCAGGTCTTTTGTTTCCACAAAATCGATAAACAGGCCCCCTAACGGAAGCTTCGCATTTGCTGATTCAAAAAACTTATTCAGATACCGTATGTCGTTAATCCTTTTAAGGTTTACAATACTCTTGAAATCCCTTTTCAGCTGGGTATCAATATTAAACCTAGAAGTAGTACTGACAATGAGGGTTTCCGCCGATTCGATATCAGCATGACTGAAGATATAATCGAAGGCCTGCTGATCGATTTCTACAAGGATGGCGCTTTCGCGTTGTTCAAGAAGCTTTTTGTAGCGTCTGGACATTGGGGAAAGGACCACATCCTTAAATGTTTTTTTACCGTATTTTTTTCCTTCCTTTTCTGAAATACCAGGTTCTCTGGTTGCGTTTTTAATAAAGTAGCCCACAATGGCCCACAACAGTTCAATTAATGTCACAGAGGCAATAGTCCCGAATACAACCATACGCGAATAGTAATCGACACGTGTAAGATACATGATGGTTGTTGAAATTCCGGTAACAAGAATGTTTGCAACAATTACCTGCCTGACAATATGGTCAAGGTCGGTTTTTCTTTCACTGTTAAATTTATTGCTAACCAGAGAAACCAGGAGCCAGATCGCAATGAATATGCAAAAAGAATTAAAATACTTATGAAAGGAGTTGCTGAATGGTTCCTGCTTGATGATAAGGAAGAGTGAAAAAACCATTGCCACCAGCACGATATCAAGAAAAGCAGTAAAGGCGACCCTTGTACGCATTGGACTTATTGATCTTAACAATTATGAATTCAGCACCATTTTATACGCAATAATAGTTGCAGGGTTCATCAATTTTGAAAGTATTACTGCCTCAACATCAGGCCGATGACCTGGCAATTTTTTTCAGCAAGTGCGATGGCAATGTCAGGGCTATATTCTGGTTTATTGCATCTATCCGTATAATCAATTTACGGTGGTTTCTGCAACTAATCAGTTCACCCCTCAGACCCATCAGAGATCCATAGATAACTTCGACATAATTACCAATTTCAAAACACTCCAGAGGTCCGGAAATATCTTTTTGCCCCAGAAACGTTTTGATTGCTTCTATTTGAAATTCAGGTACTGTAACTTTCTGTCTGTTGAATGAAACGTAATACACAGCACCGGGTATCTGCAATGCTTTGCTGCAGTTGTATTCATTTGCCTTTACAAAAACATAGGAACGGAACAATGGTTCGTACACAATTTTTTTTCTGTCGCTCCATTGTTTTAATGTTTTCTGTAATGGCAGATACGATTCGAACCCAAAATCCTCAAGAAAGGAAGCTACCCTCTTCTCTGCACGTGATTTTGTATACAGTGCATACCAACGCCTCTTTAACTCAATCATAACCTGGTTAAGGTGGTATCAAAATTACTGATGAATGACAAAGATGTGATTTTTAACGGAAATTCCGGATAAAAATTGTATGAAAAAATGTCATTGTGAGTAATTTCCCCTGCAACTTTCGGTCGTACTTTTACATTAAATATTTCATGACTCACAATGGTTGCTGTCATTATATAAACACAAATCCAACTTTTTTATTTCTTTTGCATTCAAATGATGCCTTATGACTGAAAATATTTTCCCCGATCAGGACCACTTCGTGGAAAGGGCTGAAAAAGAAAGATTACTGAACCAGCACGGACTCGTGATCTGGTTTACAGGGCTTTCAGCATCGGGGAAAAGTACCCTTGCAGTTGCTGTGGAACGGAAACTTTTTTCCGGAGGAATTATTACCCAGGTCCTCGATGGCGACAAAATCCGTAACGGTCTTAATAAAAATCTGGGATTTAGTGAAGATGACAGGATAGAAAATATCAGACGAATTGCTGAGGTCGGAAAATTATTCTGTGATTGCGGTATTATAGCCATCTCTGCATTTATCAGCCCCACAAAGGCTATCCGTAGTATGGCCCGTGATATTATAGGGGCCGAAAATTTTTTTGAAATCTATCTCAATACTCCCCTTGAAGTATGCGAACGCAGAGACCCCAAAGGTCTGTATAAAAAAGCCCGTGCCGGGATCATCAGCGACTTTACAGGTATATCAGCGCCTTACGAAGCACCTGAAGATGCCAATCTGGTGATAGATACCACCAACCTGTCTGTTGAAAAAGCTGCAAACAGAATTATTAAGGAGATAACCGGAAGAATCGGTAAAAGTTAGCTTTATCCGCAGCAGGTCAAAATCCGAAATTCAGACCAGCGGAAAAAGTATTCGTCCTGCCGCGGAAATAAGCGGCTGTATATTTTGCGGCATCACCTTTTATCAGCCGGTGTTCGAAACTGCCGAAAATATAAATATCATTCAGCAATTCGTAGCTGATACTTAATCCCAGCAACCTGCTCTGCCACTCAACCGAATCCATGAAAAGTTCTACCACTTCAAGCCTGCCTGTTCCCAGGTTTTCATGATCGCGGCCATGCCGGGCAAACTGATAATATAATTTTATATCCAGTCCTTTAAGAGGCTTAACAGCTGCTTCGGTGTAAAAGCTCCTGGAATTATCCTGAAGGTAATGCCCCAGATTATAATAATTCGATTCATAACTGGTTGTTGGCATGGTATGCTTATACACCAGCGGGTAGGATTGGAAATATTCAAAGGTAAAAAACGTGTTCCTGATGATATTCGACAGCCTGATCCCTGTATTCAGACTATAATAATCCAGATGTCGGTTTTTTTTAAGACGGGTTATGGAAACATCATCGAAAAATAAGGTGGAATAAAAATGCAGATGTCTGATTTGCCTTATGCTAATATCAATAAAAAGTTGTGAATTTTGTCCTCCCTCGTTAGATGATGCATTGTTATTAGTATGGTCCAGCGACTTGTAAAGAAAAAAAGGTATCAGATAACCCGGATGAGCTTCCGTATCACTGTAAATTATTGAATTACCTATGGATGCATGTATTTTTGGTAACGGTGCAAAAGTAAACATATTGGCAGCTATGAATTTTTTGCGGTATACAATCCTTTTACTATTTCCATAACTCCCTGAATACAGGTAGCTGCGCAAACTATCAATAACACCCGATACCAGCCAGCCATGGATATAGTTAAACTCAAACCAGCTCACAGGTTTTATGTTTAACTTCAGCTGGGTAACTGACGGCACTTTGGAGCTCATCACCGATGGATAATGATAATAGTTGCCCCATTCCATGTGGTCTTTTATGAGTCCCAGACTGCCCCAGCCCCAAGAATATACAATACCCCCGCGCATTTCAGAAAAATCCTGCCCGCTTTTATAAACTGCTCCCGGACGAGGGCTCAGGTCGTTTGTATCGTTAAGGAGCAGCTCTTCATGATTATCGCGCAGGCTTGCATAAATACCAACATGTTTCCCCACATAGCTGAAAACTTCAGCACCATTCCATCTATGATGATTTATGCCGTTCATATTATTCCAAAGCTGTATTCCGATAATAGGATTGATCGAAAAAGTAAATAAGGAATCCTTGTAATAAAAAACATCAAACCTCTTTTTGAATTTTTTATCGGGCATCATTTCTTTATTATAATCTTTCAGGAAAAAAACCAGCTCTTCCCTTTGTCGTGGATTCAGCGAATAATTGCCGGTATCTAGGGCATGAAGAGATGAAGCAATGAAAGACCTTGAATAAGGCTTCACCACCGAGTTCAAACTTATAAAACCCTCGTTGGCCATTTCATCGATGAAGGAATAGACCGATTTGTGACTTATGTGTTCGTAAACTATCTGGCTGTTTGAATCCCAGGCAAAGCAAAAAAGAAAGAGTACAACGCTAAAGCGCATAGCGATACAAATTGATTATAGTAAATATAGGAAGAAGAGTCCAGATGTTCAAAAGATTGCTTCACTGCGTTAGCAATGACGAGGAATATTGGACAGTGTGAGTTTGGGTGTGGGTTGTGAGTGTGGGAAATACACACCGACTGCCAGCATCATGCAGGAGATGGCCTTTCCCGGAACGTAAACAGCCGGCAATCAATAGAATTAGTGTGAGTTGGAGTGTGAGTTGTGAGAGTGGGAAATCCAAGAGGGGCTTTGGCTGTGTGCATGAGAATGGATTTGCCAAAAGCTAATAGCTAACAGGAAGATTGCTTCACTGCGTTCGCAATGACGGGGAATATACGACAGTGTGAGTTGGAGTGTGGGAAAGAGAGGGAGGAATCCAAGAGGGGGCTTTGGCTGTGTGCATGAGAATGGATCTGCCAATAACCAATTGCTAACAGCATCAATTTATCAGTTCATCGACTTTTCATATCTGTCAACTCCCCCTTCCTGAAAAAATTTTCCTTCTCCAAAACCCCCGCTAACTCTGTATTCCGACAGCCAGACAATGCAATCGCTTAACCTTTTTCCTGTAAATTTTTTGGTTTTCTTCTGATAAGGAATTATATTTCACACCTGAAATTTTCAGAAACCCTGCAGCTTTTCGTGAAATGGCTATTTACGGCCACCTGTTTCCATTCCATTTCTTGTGATTGGCTGCCGGAAACGGTTCATTTGATAACTTATTTTTATTAACCCTATATACCAAACCCGTTTTCAGTTATATCTTTTCATGAAAAACCTGTTCTGCCTGCCCGGTCTGCTGCTCCTGGTATTCCTGTTGCCCATGACGCCGCTCTTTTCCCAGCGTTATCCTGTTCAGGTGTCCACCATGATCTCCCCTCCCTATTCCCTTAACCTTGCCGAGTATGTGGAATCCGGCTACGACCGCATACAGGTTACTGTCAATGCCCTGGATATGAACGTAAGCAATTATCGTGTGAAACTCAAACTTGTTATCGAGTCCTTCGACGGCCGTATCCGTATCGAAACCCTTCCCGGTTTCCTTCCCCCTCCCATCTTCCTCAACGGTGGTATGCCTGAAATTCTCGGCAGCTATGATGTAACACAGCATTTTAACATCAACAACCTCAGCTTCCGCGGACTCAGCAAAAGCCAGTACCTTGCCGAAGGCCACCTGCCCGAAGGCTATTACCGTATTGGCTTTGTGGCCATGGACTACGGCCATGCAGCCATTGGTAGCAATGTGCAGGTGTCGAACTACGGCTTTTCCATGGCGGGACTTTTCCTGAGCGACCCTCCCCTGTTAAACCTCCCCGGAGATGATCAGAAAATTACCGCCTCCGGCATCCAGAATATCGTCTTTCAGTGGACCCCACGTCACCGCGGCTCTCCCAACTCAGCCTTTTCCGCCACCTATATCTTCAGGCTCTTCGAGGTGTGGGGCCCGTACTCAAATCCTGATGTTGTTGCCTCCACACAGGCGCCCATATTTGAAGCTGAAACAGGACAAAACCGTTATGTGTACGGCATTGCCGACCCGATGCTGGTGCCGGGGCGTGACTACGTGTGGCAGGTACAGGTCAAAGAGCCCGGAGAACGGGACCTTTTCCGCAACCATGGCTTCAGCGAGGCCTGGATGTTCCGTTATGGCGATGAATGTAAAGTCCCTTCAGGTCTTACCGCTGCTGCCGTCAATGGCCCCGGACTGGAACTTGCCTGGGAAAGCGCCCCCGCGCACAGCGATTATGTAGTGCAATACCGTCCCCTTGGCACAGGGACAAGCTGGGCTGTGGAAAACACCCTTACAGGGAGCATACGGTTATACAACGTTTCAGGGGGCACTGACTACGAGGTGCAGGTGATGGCAAACTGCGGTACTTTCAGCAGCGGCTTCTGTGAAAGGCTTACCATTACCTTGCCGGAAGAAACCAAACGATTCCAGTGCAACACTGAACCTGTGCTGCCGGAGATCACCAACTACGAACCGCTGCCGGCACTCACCCCGCGGTCGATGTTTACCGCCGGCGGGTTCGACTGCAGGGTTGTTGAATCCAGCGGCAGCAACGGTATCTTCTCGGGAGAGTGCCTTGTCATTGTACCCTACTACGGCTATGCGCAGGTGCTACACACCTTTAAAGACATCCACATCAACACCGACCGTGTGATGACATCGGGAAAGCTTGTGGCAGTGGTAGACTCGGCAAGGGCCGGTGCATTCAGGTCAGCCCTTGAAGA
>Ga0123335_1005124_pt1 | contig 16227 bp, 13 predicted proteins | sample BiotimSIPDNA_2_FD_89707 | JGI IMG/M metagenome (GOLD analysis project Ga0123335, IMG submission 89707) | Anaerobic biogas reactor microbial communites from Washington, USA - Biogas_R2 time_0 SIP DNA | ecosystem: Engineered > Bioreactor > Anaerobic > Unclassified | place: Washington, USA...
ATTTAATTTATTCCCTTCACTATTGGGTTGAGCTGTTGCATATGAGTGTGTGGTCGCCAGACTCATCACTCGTTCCTGTGTCAAGTCTGCCCTGTCCACGATGCCTTTCATACGGCCTTCCTGCATTACAAGAACTTTATCAGCCACGCTGATCAGCTCCGGCAATTCAGAGGAAACCATGATAATCGCAGCGCCTTGCGCGGCCAGTTCGCCCATGATTGAGTAGATTTCAGTTTTTGCGCCAATGTCGATACCCCTTGTTGGCTCATCAAAAATAATAACCTCGGGATGGAAGTCAAGCCACTTTGCCAGCGCAACTTTCTGCTGATTACCGCCAGAAAGAGTTCCGACAACTTGATCAATTTGACTGACCCTGATATTCAACACTGATCTGTGATGTTCAGCAATTGATCTCATCTTTATCCAGTTGACGATTCCACTTGAACTTGACTGTTGTATATTCACCATATTAATGTTTTCATGGACAGGCAGACATACCACTAACCCTGTCTTTTTTCGGTCTTCAGTTACATAAGCTATTCGGTGCTTAATTGCATCACGCGGGTTTTTCGGGTTGAATGACTTGCCGCAAAGCGTAATCTTGCCGCTCGTAATTGGACGCATTCCAAACAGCATTTGCAGTGTTTCAGTTCTGCGGGAGCCCACCAACCCGCCGATGCCTAAAATCTCTCCTTTGCGCACTTCAAAGCTTATTCCTTGAACAAGGTTTCCGCTGCCTAAATCCTCAACCTTTAGAACGACATCCCCAATAGTGACATCCCGTTTTGGATAAACGTTTTTTAATTCCCTGCCGACCATCATGGTTATCAAATCGTTCTCAGTGACATCCGCGTTGTTAACCGTCCCTACCAGCTCACCATCTCGAAGAACAGTGATACGATCCGCAATGCCTCCGATCTCGTATAGTCGATGCGAGATATAAATAATAGAGACACCATTAGCCTTTAACACCTTGATTATTTTCATCAACTTATCCGCGTCACTTTGAGAAATAGACGAAGTGGGCTCATCCATCAAAATGATCCGTGCTTTCGAGGTTACCGCCTTTGCGATTTCAACCACTTGCTGCTGGGCAATGGATAAGTCATTGACAAGGACATCTGGAGAAATCTCCGATTGGCCTAAATCTTCAAGCACCTTTCTGGCGATATCACGAAATTCACTTGGGCGGAGTCTGATCCCTTTGAACCTGTCTTGTTTATCCAAAACAAGGTTTTCCGCGACTGTCATGTGCGGACAAAGTGTCAGCTCCTGATAAATAGTGCTAATGGAAGAGGAAATAGCATCTTTTGGACTCTTAAAAGTAACTGGCTTACCGGCAATTATTATCTCACCACCTGGATCCGGCTGGTGATAACCGCTTAATATTTTAATTAATGTCGATTTACCCGCTCCATTTTCACCAAGAAGTGCATGCACCTCCCCCTCTCGAACCGTCATGCTTACACCCTTGAGCGCTGCCACCCCCGGAAATGTTTTGCTGATGTTCTTCAACTCAAGAATGTTATTAGTTGTAGTCTGCATAAATTTCCCAATTACTGTGATTATTATCCTGAAGGAAACAGTACAGGTCACAGAAGACTTTCGCATATTCCGTTAGTTTGGGGTACAAATTCACCATCCTGATCGTTTCTCTCATCTGTGAACTTTAGAACTGCTTGAAGTAATTATTGATTTGCCTTTGATATAAATTCACATTTGTGAAATTATATTCACATTATTTTTAAATTATAGTTAATAAAGAATTTCTTGTCAATACAATTAATCATCATTAGTTGAATTAGCCTGAACAGGCTGTATGCAGCGCCAAAACTGTTAGCCACTCTGACAATATTATCTCCTCAATCGAGTACGAGAAGTTCACAATCAACCGCTGCGATTAATTCCATGCCTCAGAAATCCAACAATCTAAAATCTCTCGAGCTTTCGTAAGTGACCCAAGCGGGTTACCGGCGGAGTCAAGGTCCGCCCACATTTCCATCAATATCGGCCCTGAATACCCTGACCTTGCCAATAGTTTCAGCGCCTGCTTGATCGGCACAGTGCCTTCGCCCAACCCAACACCACGCAGTTCCCCAGGGCGGGTATCTTTAACATGCACACCTATTAGATGCCCCAGAGTTAATGGCAACTGACATAGCGGGTCATATCCAAAAGCCGACATATTGCCAATATCCGGATAAACCTGAAACCAGGGAGAGTTGAATTCCTTAACAAAATCCATGGCTTTCTCAGCCGAATTCACCAGCTCAGTATCAACATTTTCCAGTCCCAAAACGACGCCCGCGGCAGCAGCCCAGTCGATTGCTTTTCGCAAACCTTCCTGATATCGACGTCGAGTATCAGAATTGCTGGGTTCATAAAAAGCATCGTAACCCATCACCTGAATCACCCTCACACCGAGATCACCCGCGAGATTAATGGCTTTTCTCAAGATTGAGAGGCCCTCAGTGCGCACCTCAGCAGAATGACTCCCGAGCGGATACTTTCGGTGAGCGCTCAAGCCCATGCCCCAGATTGGAATACCCGTATCAATTACCAGTTTGTGAATTTCTTTTCGTGTTTCTGGCGGCCAATCCAATCTGCTCAGCCGACTCGCGCTTTCATCAATTGACATTTCGACAAAGTCATAACCCGCTGACTTTGCCCCAAGAAGTATCCGCTCCCAGGAGAAATCCGCCGGAAAAGCTTTTTCATAAATACCCAAAGGGACTTTTCGTCCCGTGTCTGTCATCATGAATATCTCAACTCTGTTTTTGGCCGTACCGGGTGTGATAGATGTTCTGGAATTCCCGTATCTGTTCATCAGACAAGACAATTGGGGCGCCGTGCAGCATGGCATAATGTGCAATCTTAGCCAGATCTTCAACTTCAACCGCATCAATGGTTGCTTGCCAGACAGTGGATGCCATTGTATAAACGCCGTGATTCTGCATGACAATCGCTGAACAATTGCCTATTTTTGCTACAATTTCAGATCCGATATCCTCGCCACCCACAGCAGCATAACCTCCAATCGGGATTTCACCGCCGAGCAAAGCAGCTGACGTCATGACAGCAGGAATTGGTCGGCCAAGCACCGCGAAAATACAAGCGTATGGGGAGTGAGTATGGACAATCCCATGGATATCCTGCCGATGCGTGTATAAATAAAGATGTGTCGCGGTATCGCTTGAAGGTCGCAAAGTGCCTTCAAGAATATTTCCTTTGATGTCCATCACTAAAAGGTCAGCAGGGGTTAATTTGTCATAACGAAAGCCTGTTGGTTTTATAACAACATGGCCTGTTTCGGGATCACGACCACTGACCGTACCACTATGCATCGTCACAAGGCGATTTTTGGGCAATTCCATAAGGGATTCATATACTTCCTCACGCAATTTTTCTAACATCATTTTTCTCGTTTCTCCACTATAGCCTATATCAATAAACCCTATCTGACATATGTGCCTACACCACCGCCATCAATCACGAGGGCGTTTCCAGTCATCTTTGCGGATCTTTCACTGGCAAGAAAAACTGCCAGCTCAGCGATCTCGGACGGATCGATAATCACGCCCAAGGCATTATTCTTCTTGTACTCTTCCTCTAAAAGCGCTGGGTCGAACCCATGGATGGCCGCTCTGGCTTCACGAAGTTCCGCAGTCCACATCTTGCTCCCGCCAAACACTGCGCCTGGCAAAATGCTATTCGCCCGGATCTTATATTTCCCAAACTCACTGGCAATTGTGCGAGCCATTTGCAGGCCAGCCGCTTTCGAAGCGTTATACGCAAGGAAGTGTTTGCTGGGTTTAAGCGAATTATCGCTGTTGATAAACACCAGGGCGCCACCTTCCGGTTGTTTTTTGAAGACCTTAATTGCTTCACGGGAGATTAAGAAGCTTCCCGTACAGTTCACTCCCATTACCCAGTCCCACTGTGCCAGCGTGCATTCATCGGAAGGAACACTGACTGAGACCCCGGCATTATTCACGGCAACATCCAACCTTCCGAACCGTTCAGCGATCGCGCCTACCGCAGCGACTACATCTTCTTCTTTCGTAATGTCGCAATAAACAGACATTAGCCTCTCTTTTGGGGTAAATTCGGCAAGTTCTTCGATTGTTTGATCCAATTTTCCTTGATCTCTATCAATTAGACCGATGCTGGCCCCTTCTAAGGCATATCGTTTTGCAATCGCCTGACCAATTCCTGATCCTGCGCCTATAATTAACGTAATCTTGCCTGCTAACTCGCCTCGTACTTCTTTTTCATGTAACTGTTTCATAAATATACTCCTTGATTTGATCGATAAATGTGAAACCGGAAGGCATCTGCGACATAATACTCATGCGACAAAGCAAGAGGCTCTCCGTTATTGCTATAGTCAACCTGTTCAATCTGCAATATATTACAGCCCTCACAAATCTGAAGCTTTTCCGCTATATACTGTTCAGCCGAAAGCGGTTTTATCCAGGCAATGCCATGATGGATTTCCAAGTTCATCTGTTGTCTTAAAAAGCTGTAAATAGATTCTTGGTCATCAATGAATTGTCTCAATACGGTTAAAGCAATATCTTTTTCCGATTCCTCGAATAGCTTCAACGGGAGGACATCAACTGTAAAAACGACCCTGCGATTATCAGCCAACCTTACTCTTTCAATGACTATGGTCAACGCCTCAACCTCAAGTTGCAGTAGTGAACACACACTCTCGCTCGCTGGCCGGGTTGTGATCATGATTTCTGCGGTCCCCGGTACTGCCCCTGAAGATCTAATCAACTGCGTCACTCCAGAATTTAGGCTTAAGTTTGTGTATGTTGGCGGGTTTTTTGCGACGAAAGTGCCAACGCCCCAGAGGCGCTTAATAAACCCCCCCTGCTCTAATGTCGCCAGGGCTGACCTAACGGTTGATCTGCTAATATCAAGATACGTAGAGAGATCTAACTCATTCGGCAGTTGACTCTCTGGCGCTAAGAATCCATCCATAATAATCTTCCGCAGGAACTCAGTCACTTTTTGCGTTAACTGCATCCCTTCAGCGGATTCTTTGTTCCACTTGGCAAACGTTTCGCTTAATTCAGAAAGATTCATCTTTTTTCACAAGAGGTCTGACATCTTTTTTATGAGAATATAATATCATTGATAATATTTCCTGTCAATTACCTTTTAATCACATTTTTCACCTGTTTTCTCTCGTTAAATTGCCCGTCATCTAAATTTTGGATTATCTTGAACCGGGGTTGACAATCCAGTTGTTCGCTATTATCATACATCTCATAGCTATAAAAATATTACAAACATAGGAGTCTCAGTCATGGAAAAATTAGCAATAGACGGTGGAACCCCAGTAAGAACAAAGGGTCCGATAGTTGAAACAGATTATTATACCGATGAAGAACTTGAATCAGTCATTGCGGTGATGAAGTCAGCCCGGATTCGACGGGGAACAGTTACCAACGAATTTGAGAAAACCATCGCCGAAAAATTAAATGTCAAACATGCGATTGCCGTTACAAGCGGCACTACAACTCTCCATATCGCATTAGCCGCTTTTGGCATCGGCCCTGGTGATGAAGTAATCGTATCCCCTTATACATTCGTTGCGTCAGATTCCTGCGTGCTCGAACAAAATGCTATACCGATCTTTGCCGACGTAGATCCTGTCACCCTGACTTTAGATCCAGCAGACGTTGAGAGGAAAATAACCAAACGAACCAAAGCGATCATACCCGTCTCGATCACAGGGTTACCCGACAACATCGAACCAATCATGGACCTTGCGAAAAAGCATAATTTATATGTATTGGAAGACGCTGCCCAATCAGTGGGCGCCAAGTATCGTGGTCGGTATGAGGGAAAGTACGTTGGTACAGTTGGACACGTTGGTTCCTTCAGCACAGTCACCGGAAAGATCCTGTCCACCGGTGAAGGCGGTTTCGTTGTCACCAATGATGACGATCTCTATGAAAAAATGTGGGGGTTCATGGACTTCGGCCGAAAGAAATCATTGGGGGGAGCCTCCAAATATCATTGGAACCTTCCAATCACGAACTACAGAATTACCGAGTTCCAGTCCGCTGTTGGAATTCACCAGATTAAAAGATTGGACTTCTTAAACAAGAAGAGAATTGAAAACGCTCATTATCTGAGTGAAAAGTTGAAGGGTATTCCAGGCGTCACCCTTCCTCCTGAGGTGCCATATGGTGAAAGAGTATTTTTCTACTATGTGATTCGTCTTGATCCTGAGGTCCTCGGTTCAGATATGTTGAACTTCTCAATTGCCTTGGCATCCGAAGGTACCTATAATCTAAACTATCTTTCCACAACCCGCATGATGATCCCACAGCACCTCGAACCAGTCTTTGTTAACAAAGCGGGTTATGGCGGCACAAAATGTCCATTTGAATGCCCGTTGTATGAAGGAAAGGTTGAATATTACAAAGGCCTTTGCCCAGTCGCAGAAAAAGCCTGCGATGAAGTACTCTGGCTCGCCAGTGTTCACCCGCTTCTGGAAAAGCAAGACCTCGATGATATTGCGAATGCAGTGCGAAAAGTAGCCTTAAACTTCATAGACAAAAAAGAAAAAGGTATCGCGATCGATTACACAACAGACGAAATCCGAGCCAAACTGTAATGAAAGGAAAAGATTTCACGATGTCAAACCCTTCATCTCTTATCAACGACGTCGATTTGGATCAGATAGGCATAGTTGTCCACGATGCAGTCAAGTTTAGCCAGGAACTGACTAGACTTTTCGGGATTGGTCCATTCCGCATCTTTGAATGGCCTGTAGAGGGTGTTGATCCCGAAGCCACCTATCATGGAGAACCTGGCAACTACCGGCTGCTATTGGCTTTTGCCACGCTTGGAAAAATCCAGATTGAAATCGTTCAGCCACTCGAAGGACAAAATATCTACAGTGATTTTCTGCGCGAACATGGTCCCGGATTGCATCACTTTAGGCTTACAGTTAGTGACTATGATAACGCTGTGAAGTCAATGATTGACGCAGGGATAAAAAATATCGCCAGCGGGACAGGTGTCCATGTTGGCTCAAGATGGGCTTATTTTGATACTACTCAAGTCCTCGATGGCGTTATAGTCGAGTTGAGGCGACGCCTTGATGAAGCTGGTGGCCAGGGCAAATGGGTGGAATCAGTACCGCCCCCAGTAACGCACTAAGTCTGGCAGTTAGTACGTCTCCGACTATCATTGCAACAAGTCGGAGACGTGCCTTTTAAAAAACACCCCAACTTACCAAGTCAGGGTAAAATAACCGCCATGACAAACAAACTTCCTGGCGGGGTTACCGCCTTTTTTCCGGCTTATAACGATGGTGGCACAATCACCAGCATGGTCCTCACCGCGCTGCTCGCCCTCAAACAGGTCACAGACGATTACGAGGTCATTGTCGTCAACGACGGCAGCAAAGATTACACCCAAGCAGTGCTTGACGAACTTGCCAGCCGTTACCCGGAATTGCGCGTCATCCCCCATGATGGCAATAAGGGTTATGGCTGCGCTTTGCGCACTGGTTTCGCTAACGCCAGCAAAGAATGGGTCTTCTATACCGATGGCGATGCCCAATATAACCCGCTCGAATTGGTCAATCTCGTTAACGCGCTTGAGTCAGACACTGACGTTGCCAACGGCTACAAAATTGCCCGCAATGATCCCTTCTACCGCAAGATTATCGGCCGCACCTATCACTATCTGGTTAAATGGGCGTTTGGCTTTAAGCTGAGAGACGTCGATTGTGACTTTCGCCTGATCCGTCGGTCGCTGTTTGACCACGTCACACTCGAATCCCGCTCCGGCACAATTTGCCTCGAAATGGTTAAGAAATTTCAGGATGCCGGCTATAAATTCACCGAGGTCCCGGTCAGCCATCACCACCGCACCTATGGGCAGTCTCAATTCTTCAATTGGCCCCACCTCTGGCGCACTGGCCGTCAGCTGCTTGATCTCTGGTGGCGCCTGGTGATTAAGAAAGAACACCTCAGTCACCGCGCTTCTGTCGAAAAACAATCCTGATCATGAAATCTGACCTTTGTATCGTTGTGGTCGCTGACACCCATGTCGGCGACCGGATTTCTCACCTCGACCCCAAGCTGCTCGAAGCTCTCACCGCGGAAAAACCCGATGAGATTTGGCATGCCGGCGATGTCTGTCAGCCCGGCGCGATCGACGAACTCAATCACATCGCCCCCACCCTGGCGGTTGAGGGCAATCGTGATTGGTTCCTGCGCTATCGCCTGCCTCGGGAAATTCATCGTCAAATCAACGGTCTCAAAATCACCCTTGCCCACGGCCATGTCAACATCATGGCATGGGCGCTCAACTACCTGCGTCTTTTCGCGACTGGCAGGCAGGTCGGTCACCAACGCTTTCAACAGGCCTTAGCCACAATCTACCCCGACGCGGACGTGATCATCTACGGACACCTCCACAAACCAATCGACGAATTTATGGATGGTCAGCGTTTCATTAACCCCGGCGTCGGTTACCCCGAGCGACGCAGCGAATTCCGCAGTCGATACGCCCGACTCGACTTCAAATCCGAAGGATCCCTCCACGTCGCCCTTAAATCAGTAGCCGACCATGAGGATTTTCCCTTATAATTCCTCCTGTGTCATCTACAGAAATAATTACCTCGCCACAGAACCAGTATATCCAACTGGTTCGTGGCTTACTCGAGCAATCCAAACTCCGCCGCAAGCGGCAGAGCTTCGTTGCCGAAGGCGCGCGATTATTGGAAGACGGCATTGATTCGGAACTGGCTCTTCAGTTCGCTCTTTACAAGTCAGATCTCTCACCACGGGCAGCTCAGGTTTTAAAGCTGCTGCCTCCGCTTGTTCCAGCTTTTCTGGTTGAATCCAGGTTGTTTGAACAACTCAGCGATACCGAAACATCTCAGGGCATCCTCGCTGTTTTTTCGATCCCCAACCCCGCTCCGCCAAGCCACCCTGATTTTCTGGTTCTGCTTGATCAGGTTCGTGACCCAGGCAATGTCGGAACCATCCTGCGCACCGCCGAAGCGGCCGGCGCCCAGGCCGTCATTCTGGCGCCGGGCACAGTTGATGCCTGGTCTCCTAAAGTGGTACGTTCGGGTATGGGATCTCACTTCCGGCTCCCTATCCTGAGTTTGGATTGGCCATTCATTGCCCAGCTGACCCAAAACACCCAAACCCTGCAAGCCGATATGGAAGGCCAACAGATATATTGGCAGGCTGATTTCACCAAACCAACCACATTAGTTATTGGCGGCGAGGCGGATGGCATCAGCCCCGATGCTGAGAGTCTGGTCACAGGCTCAGTTCGCATCCCCATGAGCGGTCAAAACGAATCGCTCAATGCCGCCATCTCAGCCGGCATCCTGCTCTTTGAAGTGCTCAGGCAGAGGTCAAAATGAGAATCCGGTCGGTGACTGTCTTTGGTGATATTGGTTACCCGCCAAACCGCACGCTGCTCAGCCATCTCGGCATCTTCGCCAATCATGCCCGCCACACGTTCATCCAGTCCGGCTACGAAGTGCAGACACTGCGCCTGGCCACTCCACCTTTCCCCACCTGGCTCCCAGCCTGCGACCGTGCGGCGGCGTCCGCTCATTTGGCGATCGAGGCGCACGCTGAAGGTTTCGAATACCTGTCCCTCGGTCCAGCCCAACCAGGCAATCATGCTGATTACGCCGCGATCCCTTCCATTCTTGGGGCGAACAACCATTTGTTCGCGACCGGCGCGTTAACCGACGGTCATGAAATCTCCCTCAAAGCAGCCAGAGAATGCGCGAAGATCATCGTCAGGCTTTCCACCCTTGAGCCAGATGGCTTCGCCAATCTGCGTTTCGCCGCGTTAGCGAACGTCCCGCCTTACGCCCCCTTTTTCCCTGCCGCCTATGCCCAATCTGGCGCGCCCTCTTTCGCGCTGGCTATCGAAGGGGCAGACCTCGCGATGGAATGTTTCGCCCCCGCGTCCTCCCTGCAATCCGCCCGCCAGAGTTTGATTGAGGCGATTCAACTTCACGCCTCAAAGATCACAGACATCGCCCAGAAGGTGAGCGCCATCTACGGATATTCATTTAGAGGCATTGATTTTACGCTTGCTCCTTTCCCAAACGCTGCCTGTTCAATCGCCAAAGCGCTCGAATCGCTCGGGCTGCCAGCTTTTGGCTTATCAGGCAGCCTTTTTCTGTCTGCGTTCCTCACAGACACCCTTGACCAGGCTGATTACCTGCGCACTGGATTCAATGGCCTCATGCTGCCCGTACTCGAAGACGACGGGCTCGCCGCGCGCGCCTCTGAAGGCTGTTTGAGTTTACAAAATTTGTTATTGAATTCAGCTGTCTGCGGGACCGGGTTAGATGTTATTCCACTGCCTGGCGACACCTCTGAAGAACAGATTTACCCGGTTTTGCTGGATATTGCCGCGCTCTCCCTGCGGCTGAACAAGCCCCTTACCGCCCGCCTCATGCCCATCCCGGGCAAACAGTCTGGTGAAAGAACCGATTTCGGCTTTGAATATTTCGCCAATGCTGCCGTCTTACCCATTAATGCCCAAAAGGTCACTGGGGCGCTTAGCGCAGATCAAATGGTAGTGATCAATCCAAAAAATACAGTGCTGTTTAGCGAACCTGCTTAAAAGTGACGTTCAACAAGTTGTGGTCGCACGAACCGCTGATATCCAAATAGGTACGCGAAGAAAGCGCTTCGCCAAAACGATCCAGCAGTTGAATATACACCCGATCTTCGTTTATCTTTTTATTAGCAAAAGCAAACTCAAAACCAGATTCACCGTACAGGCGAGCGTCACCAGAACTGGTTTCAAAATCTACAATATCGCCGCCATAAGTCCCCCCCAATTTGACTGTCAGGTTATGAACAGGCGACTCCTGCAAGTCAACCACCATCCCCGCGATATAGTATGTCGCGCAGGTGCTTTCAGTACGGAAAAGCTTGCTTTGATAAGCCATTGGTATGCCGCGCACGATATAAGGCATCGGCTTCTCAGTTGGCGCAGGCGTCATCGTTGGTTCAGCTGTTGACGTAGCGGTAGGTTCAGGCGTCTCGGTTGGTGTTAGTGTCTGAGTCGGCTGCTCGGTCGCCGTCGGCAAATCCACAGCGGTCGCGTTCGTAAGTTCAGTTGAAACTGATTGGCTCAATGCGTTTGTCGGCGTTGGCGTAGCCGGACGCCCGAAAGGCAGGATGTCCAGAAGAAAAAGCATGCCGACAAAAAGCCCAGCCATAACCAGAATCGCGAAAAAAACGCCACCGCCAGAAGGCCCTTTCTTTCGCGCCATTGTGGGAATCGCCCGTGTCCGATACGCGTACTTATTTCGGCTGGTGCTTTGCGGCCGTTGACTGGTCATGGCAGCCTGATCTCTATACTTGCCATGCTTCGCGCCTGAGAAAGCCATTCATTTAATGCTTTCGTCTGCAGGCTGATCAGCGCGTCCGTAGTCAACAGGTGTTCACTGTCGCGTTCAATCACCTTGATCACATGAAAACCAATTTCGGTCGCAATGACCTGGGAATACGAACCGACTGGCAGGCTGAAAGCCGCTTCTTCTATTTCAGGATAAGTCAGATAGCCCCGCGGGAACCAGCCCAATTCCCCGCCCGTGGCCGGCGAATAACGCGCGGCGAGAGCGTCAAAATCACCCCCGGCGTTCAACTCAAGCAAAGCCGCGCTTGCGTTCCCTTCTGTCTGGGTGATAATCTGTCGCACATGCGCCTGTTCCACTTTTTCAGGAATGCTTGAAGCGATCTTATCACGCATCCACGCAGCCTCACTTGCCAACCTCAGCGCCATTCTGAACTCAACTTCATCATATGCATTCGCCTGCAGCCACTCGCCAAACGCTTCTGCCGAACCTTGCTTGCTCGCCAGATCATCAATCTTCACCTGCAGCTCATCCTCGCTCAATGCAAAGCCCTCAGCGCGAGCCGCCTGAGACAACAGTTGCTGGTCAATCAGATAATTGATTACTTTGGTATTAATTTCCGATTCAGCCTCAGCAGGTTGATTCGGATCCAACGCCAGACGATACCTTGCGACTTCATGTTCGAAGTAAGACAGTAAGACATCCTCACCATCCACCACAGCCGCGGCTGGAGCTGGCGGCACAGTCGGCGTTGGCACAGGAGTCGGTGAAGCGATGAGCGGGGTAGGCGGTTCTAATGTCGCCGAAGCTGGTGTTTCGATGGTTCCATTGCGTCCGCCACAGCCAGAGACCAGAAACAAAACAATCATAAACACAAGCGCAATAAGACGCGTCATAAATCGATCTTTAATCATGCCGCAATTATACTATCCCTCTTTGATGGTTTCTTTTAAAGAGAAAAAGCCAGCAAATTATTGACTGGCTTTTTGATAGGGCGGGTGGGGGTCGAACCCACACAGTGTCACCACCGACGGATTTTAAGTCCGTTGCGTCTGCCTATTCCGCCACCGCCCCATATATAGTTTTCAAAGTTACGGCTGCACTTCCTCCGGTCGCCGCCACCACCCCATGTGTGTGCAGTATTTTACCATTATCTAAGCGTTTTTTTGCAGAAAACTCTTTAAATAAGTCAAGCGAAAAACTAATTCACAAATTTTTATAAAGTAGATAATATTTTCGGATGAATATCCTATCGTTCTTCCATGGGTGCTTCCACTCGAATTATCTATTAAACGTTAATGATTCAAATTTGCCATCAGGCAATTAAACCTCACCAAAATAATCTGTATCCAGCTGTTTTATCTGATAAATCATTCTTGTCGACACTCCAATACCATAGTCAATCATAAGGTTTGCTAATTTCTGACCGTCAATCAGGACAACCCGGGATTGAACCTTTGAGATAAAATCCACAGCTTCTTTAGTGAAACTGGCTGTGGTCAAAAAGACCCCTTTAGTTGCTTTATATCCTTGAAGGGCTCCGATAAAATCACGGATGAAATGAACTCCAATTTTGGCATCTCTTTGATAACGCTTAGCCTGAATGTAAATAGAATCCAGACCTAATTTATCCTCGTCAATGATTCCATCGATACCATCATCCCCGCTTTTTCCAACTGCACGGGCAGCATTTTCTTGAGAGCCACCATAACCCATAGAAACCAATAATTCCACCACCAGTTTTTCGAAGAAAGCCGGAGAACACTTTAACACATATTCCGACAAATCATCAGCAAGACCGGCGCGAATTTCCTGATATGCAACCTCGATGGATTCTTCTGGAGGAAGTTGTTCGATTAGATCTTCAACTTTTTCTTTTTCTGTATTACCCCGATTGACCTTACGGAATTCCCGAAACTCGGAAAACTTCATTAGATACTTCATGTCCAAGGTTTTTGGGGAAGCATTTAGAACATCAACCCCTCTTCGAGTGATTTAAAAAAACCTCTTTGAGGATAATCAATAAGTCCCGCTTTTTTGAGGTGAGTTTTCGCCCAACCCACCCGATTGGCAAATCTTTGTTGACCGCTGGGAAGGAGTGTATCAATCTCTTCTGAAGTAAGCTTGAACTCAAATGCCAGGGCGTCCGCGACTTCCGAGAAGGAGTGCATTTTCCCATCGCCAGAGAATTTCAAAAAAGGGAGCATGATGGTCTGAAAGTCAGGAATGGTCATGTTCTACTCCTCAAAATGTCAAGGGAATCAATTTTCATGCCTGTCGATTTTCATGCCGCGTAGAAAAAAACACTGTAATTTAATACATCTAAATAGATTGTATCAAGAAAACCGATTGCAATGGATTAAACAATAAAGAATCCCGCGTGATAAAAAAGAGCCCCATCATTCCTGACGAGGCTCTTAAACCTGATCTTAATTAACTATCCCAAGCCGCCGATGCCGCTGCCCAGGCCGCCCAGGTCCCCCAGGTTCCCAAAGCCGCTCAACGCGTCACTGCCCAGGTCCATCAGGCCCGTACCGACCTTTGGCATCGTATTGCGTTCCTCATCCTTGCCAAACTTGACCACCTCACCATCATCCAGAATGGCTTCCACAGCCAGGCTCAGCGATTGCAGTTCTTTCACCAACACCCTGAAAGCTGCCGGGATGCCCGGGGCGTCAATCGGCTCGCTCTTCACGATCGCCTCATAGGTAGCCGTGCGTCCAAGCACATCATCCGACTTGACCGTCAGCATCTCCTGCAGGGTATGCGCCGCGCCATAAGCCTCAAGCGCCCAGACTTCCATCTCACCGAACCGTTGGCCGCCAAATTGGGCCTTACCGCCAAGCGGCTGTTGGGTCACCAGGCTATAAGGACCGGTCGAGCGCGCATGCACCTTATCTTCAACCAGATGATGCAGTTTCATAAACGTCATATAGCCAACCGTCACAGGCTGATCATAGCGTTCACCTGTCTTGCCATCGCGCAATATCTGCTTGCCGATCGTCGGCACGGGATCACCGGTTTCGATCATCAATTTCCTGGCGATCTTATTCAGCTCATCAATATCATCGATCGCTTCCACATCCTTGCCGTTCTTCGCGAGCCACAATTTCAAACAAGCCGCGATCGCGCGTTGATCTTGAACGTTGCGCTCCGTCACCGGCAGATTGTCCTCAGGATACGCAGTAATCGACTTTGGCTCATAGCCCTTTTCGATCAGCCACTCATTCAGTGCGGCGCGGCGGGCGAGGACTTCATTTTCCTTCAATTCATAGAGGTCATAACCCTTATCCCCCAGGCGGTGCTCAAGATACAACAGGCGTACTTCGTCATCATCTTTGATCATTTCAGGGTCGTGCTCGATACCTTTAATCCACTCCCATGCGTGGTCGGCGACTACCTGCCAGGCTTCGTCAATCATCCAGGCACGCGCCAGTTCAGCTTCAATTTCCATTTCAGATGCGCCGTCAAACACAGGGGTAATCGCCCTGAAGCCAAGGCTCTTAGCGGCCCATCCCAGGTGAGTTTCCAGCACCTGACCAATATTCATACGGCCAGGGATGCCGAGCGGGTTCAGAATAATATCCACCGGGCGTCCGTCCTCAAGGAACGGCATGTCCTCCACCGGCAATACCATCGAGACCACACCCTTGTTGCCATGTCGGCCAGCCATCTTATCGCCAGCGGTCACCTTACGGCGCTGCGCCACCGAGACACGCACCATCTTGTCCACACCCGCCGAAAGATCGCTGTTTTCCTCGCGCGTAAACACTTTCACGTCCACCACAATACCGCGCTCGCCATGCGGCATGCGCAGCGAAGTATCCTTCACATCGCGGGATTTTTCGCCAAAGATCGCCCTCAACAGGCGTTCCTCAGGCGTCAGTTCTTTTTCGCCTTTTGGCGTGATCTTGCCAACCAAAATATCGTTCGGGCCGACTTCAGCGCCGATACGGATGATGCCGCTTTCGTCCAGGTCGCGGATCGTGTCATCACCCACATTGGGGATTTCGCGTGTGATCTCTTCAGGGCCAAGCTTGGTATCGCGAGCTTCAACCTCATACTTTTCGATGTGCACGGATGTGTAGCGGTCTTCTTCAACCAGGCGTTCACTGATTAAAATCGCGTCTTCAAAGTTGAAGCCTTCCCAGGCGACAAACGCTGCCAACACATTCTGTCCGAGCGCCAGCTTGCCGTCATCAGTCGAGCTCGAGTCAACAATCACATCGCCCTTCCTGATCATCTGACCCTTCGAAACCGCCGGCCGCTGATCGATACAGGTGCTCTGGTTCGAACGTTGATACTTGCGCAGGTTATAAGCGCGCAGGTCACCATTGGTCTGCTTGACAAACAGCGCGTCGCCGGTCACCGACAACACCTCGCCGTCCTCTTCAGCCTTCACTACCTGGCCCGAGTCCGCGACTGCCGCCGCTTCCATGCCAGTTGAAACAATCGGCACTTCCGGCCGCAGCAATGGCACAGCCTGTGTCTGCATATTCGATCCCATCAGGGCGCGGTTAGCGTCATCATGCTCCAGGAACGGAATCAAAGCTGCGGAAATACCCACCACCTGGTTCGGAGCCACATCGATAAAATCGATATACTCATAGTCAGAGATCTGGAAGTTGCCATGCATACGGCAGGTATTGCGCTTGATAAACTCGCCATATTCATTCAGAGGCGCGTTGGCTTGCGCGATCACATATTTATCTTCCGAGTCGGCTGATAAATAGACGTAGTCGTCGCTGACAAAAGGTCGCACTAATACATTCTTAATGCCCAGATCCTTGATTTTCTTAGCCATCTCCGGAGTCACTCTGGTTTCAGCCTCGCAGACCACCTTG
>Ga0123335_1005129_pt1 | contig 16209 bp, 15 predicted proteins | sample BiotimSIPDNA_2_FD_89707 | JGI IMG/M metagenome (GOLD analysis project Ga0123335, IMG submission 89707) | Anaerobic biogas reactor microbial communites from Washington, USA - Biogas_R2 time_0 SIP DNA | ecosystem: Engineered > Bioreactor > Anaerobic > Unclassified | place: Washington, USA...
CACCATCAGGCGGATGGCTTCCTCGTGGGAGATGGTCTTTGGCAGCAGGCCAAATTCCGGCGTGCGCCAGCCGGACTGGAGCACGTTGTCAATGGCGGTCTCCAGGCAGTCCGCTTCCCGGTTTAAGCCCAGGGCAAACTTGACGGCATCCTTTGCCGCATACAGCAGCGCAAACAGGGGCAGGCCCTGCTGGTCTGTCACCGGTGTGACATGGAACAGGGGCCGGTGATCTGACAGATACACCGTATGCTGCAGGTGCTCTGCGCCGCCCAAATAGCCAAGCAGGCTGCGGAGCATGGCCGACTGCCCGGGAGGCGCCACCACGAGCGCTTGCTGCTGGGGGTGAAACAGGATGCGGTCCAGCGTCTGCTCAAAAGGCAGGCTGTCTGGCACTGGCAGGGCAGCGTACATGGCAGCCTTGCCAAAGATTGCTTCCCAGTCCCCCCTGCTCTCGTCCTGGCACAGGATGATGGGTTTGCCTTCCCGCTTTGCATGGGCACAGACGGCCACTGCCAGCTTGCTGATGATCGGATTATCTCCAGTTAGGGGCCAGAACAAATCAGCGGCAGGGGCCTTCCCCTCCTTCAGCCTGCTGAGCTCGCCAGAGGCCTCTGAGAGGTTCAGCCGGGTGAGCCCGGCAAAACAGCCCAGGCTTTCAGCGCAGGTTTCAGCAGAAGACCGGCTGCCTGCCAGCAGGATGACCTCGTGCTCCAGCGCCAGGGCTGCCAGCTCCGGCTGCCGGTCCTGCAGGATATCTTCCCGCATCAGAAAACTGTGGGAAAAGGCCACCGCCAGTTCGCTGAGCAGCTCCTGTGCCCAGCGCAAGCCTTCCCGGTATGCCGGTTTTTCGGCCAGCAGCAGAAATTTTGCCCGCATATCAGTCCCAGTCCACTGGGTAGGATGTTACGGCATAGTCCAGCCCCTTGCCGTTTTTAAGCAGCACATTTACCACGTTGTCGATGAGCCGCTGGTCTGTAAAGGGGGTGGGCGCAAAATCGTTGTAGTCGGTTTTGGAGGAAATGCGGCTGGGGATGATGCGGAAGGAATCAGATTCCACCGTGTCCCCCTTCACATTGAAGCGCACCTGGAACAGGAAGGTGCTCATGTCGCTGGGCTTGTTGTTGCCGGCAAAGCTGAAATTGCCCAGGGAGTAGACGATGTACCTGTCCTTGTATTTCTCAATGGGATTAATCCGGTGGCTGTGGTGGCCCAGGACCAGGTCGGCCCCGGCATCGATGGTGGCGCGGCCCAGGTTGATCTGGTTGCGGTTGGGCTTATAGTCCAGCTCCTGGCCCCAGTGGAAGCTGACAATCACAATGTCGTACTGAGCCTTGGCATTTTGGACATCCAGGGGCACCTGGACCAGCAGCTCCTCCACCTTGTCGCGGTACTGCTGGTAGGTGAGCATGGCAATCGTGACGTTGTTGACGGTATAGACGCCCACATGCTGGGAATCGCTCCACACGATGCCTGCAGCATCCAGGGTGGCCTTGGTTTCATCCAGACCAGCCTGGCCGTGGTCAAACACGTGGTTGTTTTCCAGGGCCACCGCCTCAATGCCGCCCTGCTTCAAAATCTCCACATATTCCGGCGGTGCGGAAAACACAAACTGGTTGTTGGCCTTGTACACCGGCGCTGTGGTGAGGGTGCCTTCAAAGTTGACGATGGTCATGTCGTCTTCCAGCAGGATGTCCCGGACGTTCCGGGTGAGGAAATGGATGTCGCCCCCCTGCCGCTTCAACTCCCGGTCAAACAGGGAGTCCCCCCGCTTGCGCACATCGCCGCCGAAGGTCATATCGCCGCCGGCGGTGATGATCAGCTGAATGGTGCCGTCCTTGAACACCCGCTCCGGCGGCACCGTGGCCGTGGGAGCGGCTTCCGGATTGCTGCCCTCGGGTGCGTCTGGCTGGGGTTCCGGGGTTGCTGTGAGGCTGGGGTCCAGTTCAACGATGGAGACTTCCTCGTCCATCAGGGCTGCAGGCAGCGCAATACTGCCCATTGTCAACATCAAAATCAGGAACAGGTACAATAGTTTTTTCACGAAAAGGTCTCCTGTAATACGGGGTGGGAGGCTTCAACACTGTTGAAGCCTCCCAGTTTTCCTTAGAAGATGCCGCTGATGACGCCGTTTTCGTCCACGTCAACCTTCAAGGCGGCAGGCGCCTTGGGCAGGCCGGGCATGGCGATGATGTCGCCGGCAAAGGCCACCACGAAACCGGCACCGCCGGAGAGGCGGGCATCCCGGATGGTCAGTTCAAAGCCGCTGGGCGCGCCCAGCAGTTTGGCGTTGTCGCTGAAGGAATACTGGGTCTTGGCGATGCAGACAGGGTAGTTGCCAAAGCCGTCCTCCGTGAGCTGGGCCAGAATCTTCTTTGCCTGGGCAGAGAAATTGACGCTGCCAGCATGGTAGACCTTTTTGGCAATGGCTTCGATTTTCTCCGTGAGGGGCATGTCGGACGGGTAGGTGAAGGTCAATTCAGGCTTGTCCTTGCCATCCACCAACTCGGCTACGGCAGCGGCCAATTCCTTTGCGCCTTCGCCGCCCTTGGCCCAGCCGTCGCTGAAGCGGCAGAGGACGCCTTCCTGGTCCATGGCGGACTGGAGGGTGTCGATTTCTGCCTGGCTGTCGGTGATGAAGTGGTTGATGGCCACCACCACCGGCAGGTTCCACACGGTGCGCACGTTGCGGATATGAGCCAGCAGGTTTTCAAGGCCTACTTTCAAGGCTGGGATGTTCTCGGTATTCAGATCATCTTTGAGGACGCCGCCGTGGTGCTTCAGGGCACGGATGGTGGCCACCAGCACCACGCAGTCCGGCCGCAGGCCGCTGGCGCGGCATTTGATGTCGATGAATTTCTCCGCACCCAGGTCTGCGCCGAAGCCTGCTTCTGTAACCACATAGTCAGACAGCTGCAGGGCCAGCTGGGTGGCCACTATGGAGTTGCAACCGTGAGCGATGTTGGCAAAGGGGCCACCATGAATCAGGGCCGGGGTGTGGTCCAGGGTCTGGACCAGGTTGGGCATCATGGCATCCCTGAGCATGGCCGCCATGGCACCCTGGGCGCCAATCTGCCCGCAGGTGATGTTCTTGCCGCTTCTGTCCCGTGCCACCACAATGTTGGCCAGGCGCTTCTTCAGGTCCGTCAGATCGCTGGCCATGCAGAAGGATGCCATGACCTCGCTGGCTGCGGTGATATCAAAACCATCCTCCCGGGGAGTGCCGTTGCCGGTGCCGCCCAGGCCGTTGACCATGTGCCGCAGCTGCCTGTCGTTCATGTCCATGCAGCGGCGCACCCGCACCTGTCGCTCATCAATGTTCAGCTGGTTGCCCTGTTGGATGTGGTTGTCCACCATGGCGCACAGCAGGTTGTTGGCGGAGGTGATGGCGTGGAAATCGCCGGTGAAGTGGAGGTTGATGTTCTCCATGGGCAGCACCTGGGAATGACCGCCGCCTGTGGCGCCGCCTTTCATGCCAAACACCGGGCCCATGGAGGGCTCGCGCAGTGCCAGCATGGATTTTTTGCCGATGGCCCGCAGTCCATCTGCCAGGCTGATAGAAACCGTTGTTTTGCCTTCCCCGGCGGTGGTGGGGGTGATGGCGCTGACCAGGACCAGCTTGCCCTTCTGGGGCAGGCCCCTGAGCTTCACCGGGTTGACTTTGGCAATATGTGGCCCGAAGGACATGAGGGCCTCGTCCGGAATCTGGTACTCCCTGGCAATCTCGGCGATGGGTTTAAGTGTCGCGGCCTGTGCAATCTGAATGTCGTTCATGGCTCCTCCTGCTGTCGTTTGTTTATTAGTTCCATCCAATATTTACCCATGCATTACGCATGTATGCTTCCCATGACAAAAATCAGCAGGCCCTTAGCCCGCTGACTGTTTCTTTCCAAGGGGGACGGTGGCCAGGCAGGTCATCTTGCTTTCGTTGAGGTGGTGTTCCATCAGTTTGGCGAAGGACTCCTGCTCCCCTTCCCGGAGCATTCGCAGCAGTTCATGGTGCTCCTGGTGGGCATTGGAACGGCGTACAACGCTTTCAATCGCCAGCCTGGAAAACCGGGTGATGTACTCCTCCTGGCTGTCGATGACCCTGAGGATGCGCTTTTTATCCGAGATCTGCTCGATGGTGCGGTGGTACTCCCGGTTGTACTGGGACAGCTCCTCCGCGTTTTCTTCCTTCTGGCTGACGTCCATGGCATCCAGGATGCGCTGCATCTCGGCCAGGTCTGCTTTCCGCACATTTTCAAAGATGGAGGGAATAATCAGCATCATCAGCGCGTTTCTGATGGTGAAGGTTTCTTCGATGTCTTCGATGGTGAAGGCACGGACAATCACGCCCCGGCGCTCCACATATTCCACCAGGCCGTCCAGCTCCAGCTTGCGGAAGGCTTCCCGCAGGGGGGTCCTGGAAATGTGCAGCGTCTCTGCGTATACGGTTTCAATCAGGCGAGAACCGGCAGGAATATGCCCCATGATGATGGCGTTTTTCAGCGTCTCATAGGTGGTCTCGCGGATTGGTTTGTTCAGTTCGATTTTATCAAGCCCTAAACGTTCCAAGGTAGTGTCCTCCTGCCTTGATTTCAAGTATAAATAGTACCGTTTTCCAGCAAAACTGTCAAGATTTTGCTGCGGTGTTTCATCTAAAAGCGAGCCCTCAAACAGGCCCCGGAAACCAGCGTGCTTCAGGGCTGATGCAGCATCACAGCAACCTTCAGCGCCTCTTCCTGGCGCTCATAAATGCCGATCAGCGCATCGCCGCAACACAGACAGACTTTGGTCTGTTCTTTTAGTTCTTCAGGGTTTTCCAGTCTGTCCAGCGGGATTTTGACGCCGTTGATGGCCGGGAACAGCCATGTGTCTGGAATGCTGACCCGGGGAAGAAAATGCAGCGCCTCCTGAATGGGCAAAAGAACCGCATGGTCTGCCGGGAACCCGGCCTCCGCCCAGCGGGTGAGCTCAACCATCGTCACTGCCTTTGTCAGTTTCAACCCGCTGGATTCCTCACGCAGCAGGAAGCGCATGTGGGCCGGACAATCAAGGGCCTGGCCCAGGTCGTGGCACAGGGTTCTGATGTAGGTGCCCTTGCTGCAGCGCACCCGCATGAGAAAGCCATGGCGGGGCATCGCCTCAAGGATATCCAGGGCATTGATTTCAATGGCCCGTGCCTGCAAAGGCACCGTTTTCCCTGCCCGTGCCAGCTGGTAGGCGGTCTGCCCCCCAACTTTCAGGGCAGAGTACTGGGGCGGCAGCTGGGATGTTTCCCCTACAAAGGCCTGGGCGGCGTTCTTTAACGTTTCCAGGTTTGGAATCTGTCCCCCGGTTGCAATCAACCTGCCCTGGGCGTCCTGGGTGTCAGTGGATGCGCCAAAAGCTACTTCAGCCAAATACACCTTGGGCAGGTCCATCAGATAGTCATTGATGCGGGTGGCCCTGCCAATCAAAATGGGCAGCACCCCGGCTGCCTCGGGATCCAGGGTGCCGGCATGGCCGGTCTTGGCCTTGGTCAGGCGCTTTACAAAAGCAACCGCCTGGGCGGAACTCATCCCCGGAGGTTTATAGAAATTGATGACACCGCTTAAGGACATAGCGCCTGCTGCATCCGTTCCTGCATCCTGGCGACGGCTTCCTCAAAGGGCAGGTTCATGTTGCAGCCGGCTGCCAGCACATGCCCGCCGCCGCCAAACTCCGACGCAATCGCCGACACATCGTTGGGCTTGATGGCCCGCAGGCTGAACTTGACCTGGCGGTCCTCGGTTTCAGAGGCGATGAAGCACATCTGCACCCCCGGGATGTTCAGGGCATAATTCACCAGGCCTTCCGTGTGCTCCGAGGTGGTTCCTGCCGCTAAAAAATCCTGCTGTGTCAGGCGCATACAACTGGCCTTCCCGTCACAGAAAAAACTCAGGGAGGACAAAGCGCGGCCCAGCAATTTGTAGAAGACCTTTTCCTTCATCAGGTGGAGCAGCCTGGCGTAGTGGACGATGTCCAGGCCGGCCTGCATCAGCGTGCTCATCTGCTGAAAAAACTCTGCATCCATCTGACCAAAACTGAAGTTGCCAGTGTCTGAGGACAGTGCGGCATACAGCCAGGAAGCCACACGGGGGTCAAAGACCACCTGGGCAGCTTCATACAGGCGGAACACCAGGTTGCCGGTTGCCGCCACCTGGGTATCCACATAGTTGTACATGCCAAAACAGGTGTTGGAGGCATGGTGGTCAATCACCAGGGTGCTGGGTACCCGGTCAAACAGGGGGGCCGCATCCCCAAGCCGGTCCTGGTCTGAACAATCCAGGGAAATAAACAAATCAAAGTCTTGACCGGCCACGTCAGCGGGCCTGCGCACCTCTTCGAAGCCTTCCAGCACATGCAGGTTGTCCGGTACCGGGTCATGGCAGATGGCAGTGGCTTCCTTCCCCAGGCGTTTCACAAGGGTCTGCATGGCCAGCAGGGAGCCGATGGCGTCCCCGTCTGGCTGCAAATGAGCGCACAGGAGGATTCGCTGTGCGCTCTTGATCAGGTTGATAACCCCGTTTACATCAACGGTCTTCTTCCGGTCTGTCATGGGCTTCTTCCCCCAGCACTTGTTTGAGCACGCCTGCGATGTGCAGGCCATAGGCGATGTTCCGGTCCGGGATGAAACTCAGCTCCGGGACATAGCGCACGCTGAGGGCGTGGCCCAGCTCCCTGCGCAGCAGGCCTGCTGCGCCCTTCAAAGCCTTGATCATCTCCTCCAGCCGGTCTTCCTCCAGGACGCTCACGTACACCTTGGCATAGCGCAAATCCTTGGTGGGCTCCACCCGGGTGATGCTGAAGGTGCCGGCCACCCGGGGATCACGCAGCTGTTCCCGGATGATCTGGTCCAGGTTCTTTTTGATTTCCTCCGCGATGCGGTTTTGTCTGTACTGTGCCACAATCGCTCCTTACCGCTCAATCTCTTCCATCATGAAGCACTCGATGATGTCCTTCATTTTGATGTCGTTGTAGTTCTCCAGGCCGATGCCGCACTCATAGCCGCTGGCCACTTCCCGCACGTCGTCCTTGAAGCGGCGCAGGGAGGAGAGCTTGCCTTCAAAAATAACCACGTTGTCACGGAGCAGGCGCACCGGCTGGTTGCGCTGCATCTTGCCGTCGGTGACATAGCAGCCGGCAATGGTGCCGGCCCCGGTGACCTTGAAGACGTTGCGCACCTCGGCATGCCCCAGGATGACTTCCTTGAACTCCGGAGACAGCATGCCCTTCATGGCCTTCTCGATGTCTTCAATGGCCTGGTAAATGACCCGGTAAAGGCGGATGTCGATGTTTTCCTTGGCGGCCACGTCTCGTGCATTGTTGTCCGGGCGGATGTTGAAGCCGATGATGGTGGCGTCTGCCGTGGCGGCCAGGTTCACGTCGTCCTTGGTGATGGCGCCCACGCCGGAGTGCAGCACGTTGATTTTGACGTGCTCGTTGTTGAGCTTCTCCAGGGACTGGCGCACGGCTTCTGCAGAGCCCTGCACGTCGGCCTTGATCAGCACGTTGAGGGTGAGCTGCTCCCCTTCCTTGATGTTCTGGAACAAATTGTCCAGGGTGACGGCGCTGGAGGCGGCAATGCGCTGCTCCTTCAGCCGGTCTTCCCGCTCCTTGGCCACCTGGCGGACCAGTTTGTCATCCTCCACCGCGATCATTTCGTCGCCAGCGGCCGGGACGGAATCAAACCCGGAGATTTCAACCGGCATGGAGGGCCCGGCTTCCCGGACACTTTCACCCTTGTCGTTGAGCAAGGCGCGCACACGGCCTGTAGCCATGCCGGCGATGATGTTGTCCCCCACCCGCAGGGTGCCGTTTTTCAGCAGCACCGTGGCCAGGGAACCCCGGGTTTTGTCCAGTTTGGCTTCGATGATGATGCCGCGGGCCAGCCTGTCGGGGTTGGCGCGCAGCTGCAGCACCTCGGCCTGCAGAAGGATCATCTCCAGCAGGGTGTCCACGCCCTCACCGGTCTTGGCGGAGACGGGCACCATGATGGTATCCCCGCCCCATTCCTCGCTCACCATGTTGTGGGCGGTCAGGTCCTGCTTGATGCGGTCCGGGTTGGCCTCCGGCTTGTCCATTTTGTTGATGGCAACAATCACCGGCACGCCTGCAGCCTTGGCATGGTTGATGGCCTCCACGGTCTGGGGCATGACGCCGTCATCCGCTGCCACCACCAGCACTGCGATGTCGGTGGACTGCGCACCCCTTGCACGCATGGCCGTGAAGGCCTCATGGCCGGGGGTGTCCAGGAAGGTGATCATCTGACCGTCCCTGTCCACGGTGTAAGCGCCGATGTGCTGGGTGATGCCGCCGGCTTCGCCCCTGCGGACATGGGCATCCCGGATATAGTCCAGAAGGGAGGTTTTGCCGTGGTCGACATGGCCCATGATGGTGATGACCGGCGGGCGAGGCTTGAGGTCTTCCTCGGCGTCCACCACTTCGGCGGTTTCAATCATCTGGTCTTCCGCGGTGCGCTCCAGTTTCAGCACCAGTTCCACATCAAACTCTGCAGCCACCAGGGAGGCAGTGTCGTAGTCCAGCTCGCTGTTGATGGTGGCAATATTGCCCAGAAGCAGCAGTTTTTTCAGGATTTCCCCGGCCGGCTTGCCGATGCGCTCGGTCAAGTCCTTGACGGTGATGGACTCCTGGGTCATCACGGCGGTTTCGATCTTGATGGGGGCCATCATCTGCTGGGCAGAGGGCTTCTTGCTGCGGGCCCTGCGGCCGCCCCGGACCACGTCATCGTCCATGCGGAACTGGGTCTGGGACTTGCGGGCGCTTTGCTTGCGCTGGCGGCTCACATGCTCGGGATCAGGCCTGCGGGTGTAGTTTTTCTTGTTGGGGTCATAATTGCTGACGCGGTCTTTTTCAACCGGCATCATCAGCTCATCCGGCGCTGCCGGGCGCTGGGGCGGCCTGCCGCCGCCGGGACGGAACCCGCCTGCAGGCGCAGGGCGGCCTCCCTGCTGGGCGCCAGGGGCCGGACGGCCATATTGCTGGGCGCCGGGGGCCGGACGGCCGTATTGCTGAGCACCGGGCGCTGGGCGGCCATACTGCTGGGCACCGGGGGCCGGACGGCCATACTGCTGGGCGCCAGGGGCCGGACGGCCATACTGCTGGGCACCGGGTGCCGGGCGGCCATACTGTTGGACACGGCCTGCAGGGCGCCTGTCGTCTAGCCGGTCGGCAGGCGGGGCAACCGCCGGGCCGCGGGAGAAATGACCCTGGATGGCCGGCGCTTCATCGGCAGGCGCAGGTTTCGCTTCATCTTCCTTGACCGCTTCCACTGCTTCCGGCTTTGCCATTGCAGCGGGGATTTCCTCTGCAACTTTCTGAGGGGCCTCTTGTTCAGCCGCTTCAACAGGCTGCGCTTTAGCAGCAGCCGGGGCTTCGGCCGCCGGGGCGGCTTCAGGCGCTGCCTCGGGCTCTGCCTTTTTCTCCGTATCACCTGCGACCTCAGCCTTCATCTGCTGGGCAGCGGCATCCAAAATGGCCTGTTCATCCTCATCCGGCATGGTCCAGGCCTTGGTCTGCGCCTGCAGCATCTGCTGGTGCTGCTCGTGCTTGATGCGCAGCCGCTCCTCTTCCTCCTGGCGGAGAAATACGGATTCCTGCTGCTTGAGCATCTGCAGCATAATATCAGCATTGCGTTTCACCCGCTCCGTCTCAGAGAGGATGACGCCTGCTTTTTGATTGAGGTCCTTGATGGTGTCCTTGAGACCGACTTTTGACATGAAGCCCTTGTCCTCCAAAAATCATTGCACTTGACTTCAAATGCGTGGGTTTTCTCGTGCTGACATTGCAATCAGCTGGTCTGCGAGCCCGCCGGGCTTCATTGCCGCAGCAGCCATTCCGGGCCGCCCGCAGGCATCGCCCAAAATTCCCGCACTTATAAGGATAACCTGAATCTGGTAGTGATTGCAAGCATCCCGGATTTTTTTCTGGGTGTTGGCGCCTGCGTCACTGTCCAGAATTGCCAGGCCTGCCTTGCCTTCCCGGATGAGTTTCAAGCCCATTTCGGCACCGGGAACCAGGTGGCCCGCCCTGTAGGCGATGCCCAGCATGCCGCGCAGCTTGTCTTCCATCATCATTCGTCCTTTGGCCTGGAATACGCAATCTGGCGTTTGAGCTGCTCGGTAATTTCCGGTGAGATGCTGCGCTCCAGGGCCCTGTCCAGCTGGCGCTGTTTGATGGCCCGCATCAGGCAGGATTCCTCCTGGCACACATAGGCACCCCGGCCGGATTTCTTCCCGGTGAAGTCAATCAAGATCTCGTCCTCCGGCGTGCGCACCACCCTGAGCAGCTGCTGCTTTTCTTTCATCTCCCGGCAGCCCACACACATGCGCATGGGAATTTTCTTTGCCATCAGCTGCCTGCCCCTCAGACCTCAAAATCCCCTGGCTGCTCGTAACCCATCTGGTCATAGAGCATTTCGTCCAGGGCGGCCTGGTCCATGTACTGCTGCTGCTCCATCAGTTCGTCAAACTGGCTCTGGGACTTGATGTCAATCTTCCAGCCGGTTAGTTTGGCAGCCAGCCGGGCGTTTTGCCCTTCCTTGCCGATAGCCAGGGACAGCTGCATGTCCGGTACCATGACGCGGCAGATCTTTTCCTCGTCGGAGATGAACACGCTGACCACATGGGCGGGGTTTAAGGCGTTGGCAACGAACTCTGCAGGGTCCGGAGACCATTTGATGATGTCAATTTTCTCGTTTTTGAGCTCATTGACCACCTTCTCTACCCGGGAACCCCGGGGGCCGACGCAGGCGCCCACCGGGTCAATCATGGGATCGGTGGAGTACACTGCAATCTTGGTGCGGCTGCCTGCCTCCCTGGCGATGGAACGAATCTGCACCACGCCGGTGGCAATTTCGGGCACTTCCATCTCAAAAAGGCGTTTCACCAGGCCGGGATGAATCCGGCTGACATACACCTGAGGAGCCCGCTGGTAGTCGCTGCCCGTCCTTCGCACCTTGAGGACATACACCTTCACATGGTCGCCATCCCGGTAGCTTTCACCGGGAATGAACTCGCTGCTTTCCATGATGCCTTCCGTGCGGCCCAGCTCCAGGTAGGCTGCCTTGGGCTCCACCCGCTGGACGATGCCGGTCAAGATTTCGTTTTCCTTTTCGATGTACTCATCATAGATCTTGCCCCGCTCGGATTCGCGGATTTTTTGCACCAGCATCTGCTTGGCTGTCTGGGCAGCCACGCGGCCGAAGTTTTCCGGCGTCACGTCGATTTCCACGATGTCGCCCACGTGGAAATTGGGGTTGATTTCCAGGGCTTCCTCAAGGGACATCTGCATCTCGGGCTCTTCCACCACGTCCGCCACCACCTTGCGCAGGAACACCTGGGCCCCGTCCTTGCGGCTGAGCCGCACGGCCAGGTTCTGGATGCCGGACGCCGTCTGGCGGTTGTTGCGGCGGTAGGCGGCCTTCAGGGCCTCTTCGATGGTGTCTACAAGAACATCCTCGTTCATGTCCTTCTCCCTGGCCAGCAGGGAGATTGCTTCCATCAGGTCTATTTTCTGATTGCTCACGTCGTTTCCTCCTCATGTTCTGCGGCGGCTTCGTCCAGTACGCTCAGGTCCACTGTCCTGCATGCCAGCGCCACGTCTTTTCTGTGAAATTCTCTGTTGCCTTCCGGGGTGTTGATATGGTAGACATCATCTTCCAGTTTCAGGAAGGTTCCGATATAGCTTTTGCTGCCGTCAACAGGTTTGAACAGCTTGATTTCCACCTCATGGCCCATGGCCTTCTGGGCATCCCGTTCATTTTTGATGGGCCGGTCGATGCCGGCTGAGCACACCTCCAGGAAATCGTAGTCGATGTGTTCCAGCAGGGGTTGCACAGCCCGGTGGTAATTCTCACAATCCGTCAGGCTGATGCCGCCCTCCCGGTCCAGGTAGATGCGTAGGTATACCCCTGCCGCTTCTTTCTCAAACGCTGTTTCCAGGTGCTCAAAGCCCATGGATTCAGCCGTTTTTTTGCTGATGGCCTCGGCCTGGTCAATGGGCCGTGATTTTCTGAGTGTTCCTTTCCTTGTCATCCTTCTTCCTTCAAAACAAAAAATGGGTCATGATGCAGCTCCTGCAAGGCCAAAGCAAACAAGCCTTTGCCCCGCTGTCTGCAACACCCACTTCTTCGTTAAGCCCTTCTTTCTTACATCGTAATGTACCCTGTTATCTTATCATGCAATGAAGCGGTTTTCAAGCAAATCCGGCAGTTTTCCCGAATTCTTCAAAACCCTTGCTTTTCTTGACATCATCAGCCGGGAAAACCTATAATCAATCGCAAGAATGGATGGTTTTTTAGAATGGAGGCACAATATGCACGTACTGGACATTTTGAAAGAACGCGGCTTCATCGCCCAGCTGACCCATGAGGAGGAGCTGTACAAGCAGCTGGAGCGGGAACCCACCGTGTTTTATGTGGGCTTTGACCCCACTGCACCCAGCCTGCACTTTGGGCATTTCATTCCCATGCTGGCCATGACCCACATGCAACGGGCGGGGCATATCCCCCTGGCCCTGATTGGCGGCGGCACGGTACAGATCGGCGACCCTTCCGGAAAATCCGAACTGCGCCAGATGCTGTCCCCGGAGGCCATTGCCCACAATGTCAGCAACATCCATGCCCAGCTCTCCCGCTTCATCGATTTTTCGGACAACAAGGCCCTGATGGCCAACAACGCCGACTGGCTCACCAAGCTTAATTACCTGGAGTTCATCCGGGAAATCGGCGTGCATTTTTCGGTGAACCGCATGCTGGCCGCCGAGTGCTACAAGCAGCGCCTGGAGCGGGGCCTCACCTTCCTGGAGTTCAACTACATGCTGATGCAGGCCTATGACTTTTTGGAGCTGTTCCGCCGCCACAAATGCCGGCTGCAGATGGGCGGGGATGACCAGTGGAGCAATATCCTGGCCGGCGCCGACCTCATCAGGCGCAAGGAAAGGGAACCGGCTTTCGCCTGCACCTTCAAGCTGCTGATGAATGCTGAAGGCAACAAAATGGGCAAGACGGAGCGGGGCGCCCTGTGGCTGGATCCTGAGCTGTGCTCCCCCTATGAGTTTTACCAGTACTGGCGCAACATCGCCGACAGCGATGTGCCCAACTGCCTGTCCATGCTCACCTTCCTTCCCATGGATGAGGTGCGCCGCCTGAGCGCCCTGGAAGGGGCCCAGATCAATGAAGCCAAGGCTGCCCTCGCCTTTGAAGCCACCAAACTGATCCACGGCGAGGACGAGGCCATGAAAGCCCAGCAAGCCTCAGCAGCGCTGTTTGCCGACGGCGGCAGCATGGCGGACGTGCCCACCTATGAATTCACCTATGCCCAGTTCCAGGAGGACAACCGTCTGACCACCCTGCTCTTCCTGTGCGGCCTGTGCGCCAGCCGCAGCCAGGCCCGGAAAATGGTGGAGCAAGGCGCCGTGATGGCAGGGGACAACAAGGTGGACGACCCGGAAACCAGGCTGTCTGAGGAAGACTTTGGCCCGGAGGGCCTGCTGCTGCGCCGCGGCAAAAAGAACCACTGCAGGGTCATCCTGAAAAAATGAGCATCAAAGGCGGCTACTTCACCCTGAAAGCCCACGGCGTTGATGAATTCATCGAGCGCAAAAGCCGGTTCATCGGGGAGGCTGCGCCGGTTGCCGCTGAAGAGGATGCGCTGGCCTTCATCAAGGGCATCAAGGACGCCCACAAAACGGCCACCCACCACTGTTTTGCCTATATCATCGGTGAAAATGCAGGCCTGATGCGCTATTCGGACGACGGAGAGCCCCAGGGCACCGCCGGCATCCCCATCCTGGAGGTATTGAAGCGCAACAAATTGGTCAATTGTGTGGCTGTGGTCACCCGCTATTTGGGCGGCGTGATGCTGGGGGCCGGCGGCCTCACCCGGGCCTATACTGCCGGCTGCGCCATAGCGGTGAAGGCTGCAGGCATCGTCACGGCAGAAACCAGCGTCCGCCTCAGCGCCACCGTGGCCTATCCCTACTGGGATGCCCTGAACCACACCCTGGGCAGGCTGCCGGTGTGTGAAGTGATGCCTGCGTTCAGCGACAAGGTCCAGCTGCAGCTCACCGTCCGGGAAGAGGACCTTGAAGCCGTCAAAAAAGAGATCATCAGCTTCAGCGACGGCAGCGCCGTCATCACACTGTCTGATCCCTTCTATCACCAGTGGGCCGTGCCCGCAGGCGACTGACAATTCCGGCTGCTGTCAGCCGCTATTCCCCAAAACAATAGCTTGCAATGGCTTTGCCGACGCCGTCCTGATCAAAGCGATCTGTGACGGCGTCTGCCTGTGCCAGCACCTGGGGCACCGCATTGCCCATGGCGACACCCAGGCCGGCAAAGGCCAGCATGTCCAGGTCGTTGAGCTGGTCCCCCAGGGCCATGATCTGGCTGGGTTTAATCCCAAGATGGCGGGACAGCACCTTGAGGCCCTCCCCTTTGTTGGCGCCTGCCGGCATGATTTCCAGGTTGCGGCCGCCAGAGCTGGTCATCTCAATGCCCGGTACATGGGCCAGCGCTTGCTGGATTTCTGCGGCTGGATGATCGTCGTCATCAAAAATCACAAAAAACTTGTACAAAGGCTGGGACAGGGCATCCTGGCAGGCTTCCACCCCGTTGAGGTAGGCCACCCTGCGCTTCAGCCTGGCCAGATGGCCAGTGTCCCGCTCTGAGATATGCCGGGGGATCTGCCAGCGGTTGATCACCGTTCTGCGCCCGAATATATAGTAGCCTTCGCCAAAGGATTCAAGCACCTCAAACACAGCATGGGCAGAAGCAGGGTCCATCAGGTTTTCGTGGATGCGCTCGCCAAAGGGGCTCAGGTCCACCACGGCGCCGTTGCTGGCGATGATGGGGCAGACGATGCCCTCGTCTTCCATAATCTGGGCCGTGTTTTCCGGGTAGCGGCCTGTGGCCGCTGCAAAGATGATGCCGGCTTCCTGGGCTTTGTAAATCATCTCCTTGTTGTAAGGAGAAATGCTGCCGTCCGGGGACAGGAGGGTGCCGTCAAAATCTGCTGCAACCAGCTTGATGTCATGCTTCATGGACTCTTCCTTTCAAAAGGGTGCATCGATGGAAAAGCGTTTTCCCCGCAGGCTGGCCAGGGGGCAGTTGGCCTGAAAACCCAGCCCGGTGGCGCACAGGCGCAAACTGCGGGCCTTGTGGGCCCGGTTTGCTTCCCGGCTGCCGTACAGCTCGTCCCCCAGGAGGGGATGCCCCAGAAAAGCCAGATGGGCCCGGACCTGGTGGGTGCGGCCTGTGTGCAACCGTACCAGCAAACGGGACACCTGTCCAGCCTCCAGCACAGCATACTCGGTGATGATCTCTTTTGCGCCTGCCGTTTGATGCCCGCTGACCCAGACCCGGCCCGCCGGGCTGTCCTTGCGCAGCCAGGCGGTCATCGTGGCTACGGGAGGCTTGGGAGAACCCAGCACCTGACAGGTATATTCCCGGTCCACCTGCCGGTTGCGGAAAGCAAGGCCCAAGGCTTCTTCTGCCTGCCGGGTTTTGGCGATGACCAACAGGCCAGAGGTCTGGTTGTCCAGGCGGTGGACCAGGGCAGGGCTGCAGGCGTCCTCGCAGATGCCCCGGGCCCATGAAATCAGGGAAAAGCTGGATGCCCCGCCGCTGTCGGTATTGATTCCGGCCGGTTTGTTGATGACCAGGCAATCGTCATTTTCAAACACAATGGGAATCTCCTGCTGCTGTGCTTCCGTGTACAGCAACAGATGGTCCCCGGGCTGCACCGACTGGTTGCCGGCGGCTTTTGCGCCGTTGACGCGGATATCCTTGTTTTTCAGGGCTTTCCGGATGGCAGCCGCCGGCAGCAGCGGGAACTCTTTTTCCAGTACGGACAGCAGCATGCCCTGCTGTTTCACCACCACTTCAAACCGTTTCAATGGAACCTCTTTCGTTCGTGCTTTGTGTGCCAGTGTAGGAGATAGCTCATGGGGATGTCAAGATTGTATATATACAGGATGATTCCGCCATCTCTCCATGATTAAACAAGGGAAAAACAAAAGCGTTCTTGTATAAACTCTCATCCCTCTGTATTATTTTCGGCATACTCGCGCAAAGCGAACAAAAAGAAGGAGGTCAGGATGTCATGAAAAAGCGCTCATTTGTCTCGTTGTTGGTTGTGTTCGCACTCATTATCACCGCCGCCGTTCCCGTGCTGGCGGAAGATGTCA
>Ga0123335_1005130_pt1 | contig 16206 bp, 32 predicted proteins | sample BiotimSIPDNA_2_FD_89707 | JGI IMG/M metagenome (GOLD analysis project Ga0123335, IMG submission 89707) | Anaerobic biogas reactor microbial communites from Washington, USA - Biogas_R2 time_0 SIP DNA | ecosystem: Engineered > Bioreactor > Anaerobic > Unclassified | place: Washington, USA...
CGTGATTATTACAGTTTTGCAGACAACGGCGCAATGTAAAGTCCACCTGAAGAGAGGTTAATCCTCGAAAACGCCCGGTCGCGTACCGGGGGTTAGTGGTCAATTAAAACAAAAAGTCATGAGTAATTATCCTTTAGGTGCAAATGAAGACCCCCGTGCCCCGTGGCATGAAACAGAGGTCAAAATGAAGGTCTGCGAAGCCTGTAACGGCGTCGGCTCCTTCAATGAAAGCGATTGTTGCGGTGCCCCTATTAAGTTCTCCGATATCTGCTCAGATTGTGGTGAACACTGCGGGCGCGCGATATGTGATGAATGTGGCGGCACGGGCAAGGTTCCTGATCCCGATGAAGAGCCTGATCCTGACATGTATCGCGACGAAATTTGAGGTTAACCGATGAGTCGTTAATCGACGAAACGCCCATCCGTGGGCGTCTTAACCAATTAAATCAAGAGTCATGAGCGTATTAACAATTCCTGAGGTCAATGGCCTCATCAAAATCTTAGGTGCAACCGGCCAAATATTCACGGCTGAGTTCATTAAGAAAGATGGCAGTATCCGTGTTATGAACTGCCGCACCGGGGTTAAAAAGCATCTCAAAGGTGGCAAACTTGCCTTCAATCCCGCCGACTACAAATTACTGCCGGTGTATGACCTGAAGGCTAAGGGCTACAGATTCGTAAATTTGAAGACTCTGAGAAAAATCTCCTATGGCGGGTCTGTTCATTATGTGTTTAAAGGTTAACTGACGATGGCTTGAGTAGCCGAAAGCCCCTCCGGGGGCTCTTAACCAATTAAATTTAAAGTCATGAAAACATCCGATTACTTAAGTGCTTATGTGAGCAAAAAAGAAGAGGTGAAGAAATTCGTAACCGCTATCCGTTTCATGAAGATGGTGGCTGAGAATATTGCCGATCTTGTGCCCGAAACATGGCATCTAAACCCGATGCAGACCTATCCTGAGATCGACATCATTGCCCGCGATTCAGAAACGGTGACGGTTGAAGATTTTAAGAAGCTGACGTCCAAGCTTGCCAAGGCCTTCGGCGAAGAGCCTTCCGTATTTATTGACGAGCGCAGAATGCTCTCAAGGTTTTACATCTATCCCCGCGAGCACATAGGCGATCCTTGTCATTCATGGGGGTCGGGGGTATGTATAGAGATACAATCCCACAATGCAGAAAAATGCGAGATCACCTATAAGCGCAAAATGCAGAAGGTGCCGGTGCTCACCGGGTATTGCAAGGCTCTATCCGAAAAGAGCGATTGGGCAAAGGTTAACTGATGAGGCTTTATAAGCCGAAACAGGGCAGTAGTGCGAGTAACATATTCCGGTGGCGGGTATGTGAAAGCCGCCCTGTCTTAACCAATTAAATTTCAAAGTTATGAATGTGTATGAGTATCAGAATGAAAAAGGTGAGGTTCATCCTGTTTCGACCGCTAAGCCGAGCGTTCTCCTCGAGGGCGTCATCGTAGCCCTGAGCAGGCATCGTGGCCCGCGCTCCATCGAAAGGTGGAATGAACTGCGCGAAGAGATAAAAAAAGATCACGGAAATCCGTTGGTCTGCGAGCTCGACGCGTCGGGCTATGTTACTGAATGGCTAAACCAAAAAATCGAAACGAAATGACGAAGAAACGTATCCTTACCCTGACCCTCACCAAATATTGGTATGACCTGATCGAATGCGGCTACAAAAAAGAAGAGTACCGCGAGATCAAGCCGTTTTTCAATAGCCGGTTCGAGGGTCGATCCTATGACGAGGTAGTATTTATCAATGGCTATCATCCGGGGGCCCGGCGCATGTGCCTGCAGGTCACCGGCATCAAAAAAGCCAAAGGTGTACCCGATTGGGGTGGTGATCCTCACCACAAGCAGTGGGTCATTTATCTCGGCAAATTACTTTGGTCAAAAGGTTAACTGACGAGCCGTTAATCGGCGAAAGCCCCTCCCCGGGGCTCTTAACCAATACTAAAAGTCATGAACGAAGAATTAAAATTTATGTGGCTGAACCTGATCCAATTCATGGTTTACCTGAACGACTCAACGGCATGTAATGCCGTGGTTGCCATTGGCGACAAAAACAAGGGCGTTATCGTGGTTCGTCCTGAGCATCACCCGGTGCTTGACGATATCAAGACGCTGATCCGCTCCAATATCGTAGGGGCCGACCCTAAGGTCTTGTGGGGTGACGGGTTCCTTGTTGACACATGGGACAATGCTATCCGTGAATACAAAGAAGAGTCGGTTACTGATTTTGAGGTCGTTTTTGACCCGTCGTTGCCCCTACTCATTCCGAAGAGTCAAGCCGCACATGAGTGGGTGAAAAACAATGTCGAGGTAAGTCCTTGGCAGAGCCACAGTCGTATTGCCGTTGAGCCCCGATATCTTGAAGACCTCCTTCAGGGCATTAAAGATGCGGGGTTTACTCTTGAACAGAGTTAATGAAATTTGATTATGGCAAAGAAATCATCCTCCCCGAAAGGTAAGGCCTGCAAGTATTGCGGGCACGTTATCTATTATAGCAAACCTCTCCGCTCATGGCGGTGCGGGCCGGGCTGCGATAGAGCCGTGCCGAAAGGTTAACTGATGATCGGTCATTCCGTGAAACAGAGAGTTAGTTCTCTCTGTATTAACCAATTAAAAATCAAAGTTATGATGACCATTGAAACATTCAACAAAATTCCTGCCGGCGACGTTTTCGCCATGGGGGTAATCCCTAACTCTCCTGAGGGGCTGTATATGACCAATGACAACTTGGGGCGCCTCCTTCGGTGGGTAGCGGTCAAAGGGCACGGTGACGATTGGGCTATTTACGCCCATTGGACTGACCGCTCCCTTGATTATATCTGCAGGTACGGCGACAAGGTTCAGAATCCAAAGAAAATTCAGTACCTTCTCCCTTGTTCTCCTGAGGTTGTGGCTAAATACAGGCGCTGATTATGGGCGAAATTGCAGATGATATGATCAAAGGGGCTTGCTGTTCCCTTTGTGGTTGCTATTTCTTTTTGACAAAAGATGAGGCAGACCATACATATGAAAGCTACGAGCATGGCCATCCGGTAGCCTGTAAAGACTGTTGGACGCCCGACTGCGGATTTCCCAAAGCAGATGCGGATACTCTCTAAGGTTAACTGACGAGGCCTGAATGGCCGAAACGAGAGGGTTAGCTCCTTCTCGTCTTAACCAATACAAATAAGTCATGAACAGAAGAGCATGGTTACATTTTGTGGGTAAATCCTATTACTCACGCGAAGAGTTCATTTTCGAATCAAAAGCCCATGGCGTCAGCCGGGCCGTTGCCCCCAACATCCTTAAAAAGATGCAAATGGGCGATGCGGTCTTTTTGGCGCAAGGTGATGCCAAGTCGAGCGTCATATTCGGAATGTTCATCATTGACAGGCTGATAGGCCTGAGCGAAGACCTGATCCAAGAGATGACCCGGCAGAACCTCATCGAGGTGCAGACCGTTGATCCTTACAAAGTGGAGAGAGGGTGCGGCTCTTATGTGGTGGGTGCAGAGTACATGATCAAAGACCGCAATGCGATTTTTGACTTAATCCGCAACACCAAAGACGCCGACATTGGCCGCGTTATGGTCGGGGGCGAGTTCTTTACCCTTCCTCTTTGCGAAGAGGTCGAAACCGAAATCCCGTTTCGCATGGGGTTCCGTCGGTTCGACAAGACTCTTTTTGACAAAGAGGTTGCAAAGAAAAAGAGGGTAAGGCCCAACGCGAAGAAAATCTCCGTCAGGGGGCATTTCTATCAGTTCGACGATGAAGAGGGGCTCGCCGAGATACCGTATCCGGTAGAGTTCCCGATGTTGCTGAAAATCAGTAATTACCAACTCAATTAGGTTAACTGATGAGTCGTTGATCGACGAAACATCCCGGTTAGGCCCGGGGTGTATTAACCAACAAAAATTAAAGTAATGAGAGACAAAACTATTCTAAAGGTCGGGGACAAAGTGCATTATATCCCATATAAGGGCGCCGACCCAACGATCTATGAAAACGGCATTGTCAAGAGTTTGCATCCTGACGGGGCTTCTGTTTTCGTGGTTTTTCATTGTGCAAGCAATTGGGGTGATTATCAGAATTATACCGGGTGCCTAACACATAAATCATACCTCCGTAAGGGGTGGGTAGAGAATACTAAAACGTCGAACTATTAAATCCAAGAGACAACGAAAAGAAAATTTATCAATTTACTGATCAAAGTATTGGCCCGCAACCTCTCCTTGAGCGAGTGGGGTTGTCAGACCTGTAAAGAAGAGACAGAGAAGGTCATTGATCTGATTAACAAGCGCAAAAAGGTTGTTATCGTCCTTGACCCGGCGTTCAATGTGAGCGCATGTTTTGAGAGTTATTATATTTCCTGTAGAGAAATTTGACGAAAGATTTGCAAAATAGATATATCGTATATATCTTAGCGTTGCGAAAGCTTCCATGTTGACTTTGTTTTTTGGTTACAAGGGGGCGGCATGACTACCGCTCCCTTACACCAAATCTTTCACTAAAAATCAGGGCATGACGTATAAAGAAATGTGTTTAGAAATTTGCAAGGGAGAGGGGGTTGAATATGATGACGCTATCTCCCGTAGTCGCAAAGGCGAAATCGTGCAGGCTCGGCAATTATGCATGTATTTTGGTAACATCTTTATGAAAGGGAGGGGGGTCTCGTATGCGGATTTAGGCAAGCCATTCAATCGCGATCATGCCACCGTCCTTCACGCCATTAAAACCGTCCGAAATCGCATGACTTATAATCGATTATTCCGGGCGCGGGTAATGCATTACGAAATTAAATTTGAAAATAAAAAGACAGAAACAGGCATAATTTCAATCAAAGAGGAGTTAGATCGCAATGTGGTTGCACACCGACTGATTATGCATCTCTCGGAAATGCGGATTATTGCGGAGGCCTATTGCTTATTGTCAGGACATAAATTAACACCTATCAAAGATGATAAAGATCAGAATTAAAGAGGCCCGCCGCCACTACCGGGAGAAGACCGGCGTAAAGCTCACTCAGCGCGAATTGGCCGAGGCAGTTATGGATGACTACAAAGGGTCGACCATGGCGAAAATTACAGTCTTAAACAGGATGCAGGCCGGGAAATACATGTTTCCCAATCTCGACCTCATTCGCAGGATCGCAGAATACTGCGGGGTTGACTATAACTTTTTGTTAAACAATGAATAGAAATGAAAGAAAGTGATCGGATCAGAAAAGAAATGGAGGAAGACGATTCTGATAATGATTATCGGGATTGCAACTATTTGAGAAAACTCGCAAGGGCAGAAAAATTAGAATCTTTTCGGGAGGGCATCCTACCTAAGCTTGCTCAAAAATACAGGATTGAGGATTATTATACCTCGGTTGTTATTTTTACGGAGCAGCGTGGAAAGATTACCTATTACCCTAAGGCCAATAGCCTTTTGATTCATCAAAATAATTATTGGGTTAAGGGTTACGGAGTCGCATGGATTAAGAAATATTTACTTAATAAATAAATCAAAGTATGGAAAGCAATTTCATTCTGTCGGGAAATCTCGTCAAGGGCGAGATGCCTGACGAGCAGTATCATTCCCTGAATGACATGATCTCAGCCTCTCATATGAAGGTGCTGAAGAGATCACCGGCTCACTACAGGGAATACTTGGACGCCAAGCTCAGAGAAGAGGACGAGACAACCGAAGCCTTGGAGTTTGGATCAGCGTACCATTGCTACGTCTTAGAGCCTGAGGTTTTTGCTCAGAACTATTTTGTGATCGACGATACGGAGATCACGAAAGAACTCATTGAGAAGGGGTATAAGGCCATCAAGTCAACTAAAGACTATAAGTTATGGTTGGAGAGCACTCTCATCTCTGCCGGTGATCGCAAGACCATAGGAATTGAAGACTACAATACCATTCAGGCCATGAGAGGGGTTTTGATGAAAAACCCTTATGCCCGGATGATGCTCACTAAAAGCGAGCATGAGGTGGCCTTTACCGGCACACTCGAGACCACTGCCGGGTCTGTTCCAATAAAGATGAAATTGGACATTCTCAATGAAGAGAAACGCCTCATTGCAGACCTGAAGACGACCCGGAATGCTGATGCGCCTATGTTTGCAAAGTCAGCCGCTGATACCGGGCTGCAGATACAGTCAGCGTTTTACTCTGACATGATGGAGATATACTCCGGGGCATCATGGTCGTTCTTTTATATTGCGCAGGAAAAGTATCCTCCGTATGCTTACAACATCTTTGAGCCCTCAGGTCAGTTTATGGCTCAGGGCCGATATGAATATGAACTGCTGATCAGTCTTTGGAAATACTGCAAAGACAACGATACATGGCCCGGGTATCAGGCTTATTGTCAGAATAAGTTCGGAATAGTGGAATTAAATCTACCGGCCTATATGATTAGGCCGTTGGAATACTACATACATAAAACCTAACATTGAACTAAAATGAGCGAAGAAAAGAAAAATGAAATCGCCCGCGCCCTCCCGACCTATGAAGAGTTGGTGAACGGTGATCTGCCGGCAAAGGCAGAACAGAACAAACTCAATTTATTGCTTAATTGCGAGCCCTCTCCTAAATGGCTGAAGAAACACCCTATAGCAAAGGGCGTGGTCTATATGCCAATTCAGATCACCGAATGGCTGCTGACCCGACTGTTTCTCAGGTGGAATGTCGAGATCAAGAACGTCCAAACCATTGCCAATTCAGTCGTGGTAACCGTGAGGTTGTATTATCAGGACATCCTGAGCGATGAGGCGTTATGGCAAGACGGTGTCGGCGCGGCGCCAATACAGACAAAGTCAGGGGCTGCTGCTACTGATGGAGGTCAGGTATTGGCTGATGCCGTTATGAAAGCAGCGCCGGCGGCTGAGTCGTATGCAGTTAAAGATGCAGCGGAAAAGATCGGTAAGATATTTGGCAAAGACCTGAATCGCGCTGACAGGGTATTGTACGACGATCTCGCCAATATCCCGGAGAAAGAAAAGAAACATGAAGACATTTTTAATGACGAACCTAATACTGAAAAACAATGAGTAACATTTCCATGAAACTGAACTTGGCTAACCTGCAATGCGCGGTAAGGGCTGAGAAAACGCAAAAAGGCGACCTGATAGACTGCCTGATCATTCCCATAGTGGGCAACAGTCTCTTCAGGGGTAAAAACGGCGTATATCTTGATCTGATCGCCTTTCCATTCGAGAGTAAGATCGAGGGCAATAAGGCAACTCACATCATCAAACAGAGCCTTCCAAAAGAGGTATTCAAGGCCATGTCTGATGAGCAGAAGAAGGCCATGCCAATAATTGGTGATGCCACCGTATGGGGCGACGGTCAGGGGTCAAGCGCCCCGGTAAGTGATACCGAAACGACGCTCTCTCCGAATGACGATTTACCATTTTAGAATGGGTGTAAAAATAAATATGCCGTTCTAATTTTAATGGCTTATCTTTGAAGCAAAAAAAATGGAAACGAAAGTATGTTTTAAATGCGGAGAAGATAAGCCATTATCTGAGTTTTATGCCCATAAAAGAATGGCCGACGGACACTTAGGTAAATGCAAGACCTGTACAAAGAACGATGTAAATCAAAGGGAGAAGCGGTTACGCAAAAACCCGGAGTGGTGCGAAAAAGAACGACTAAGAGCAATTGAAAAATACAACCGCTTAAATTACAGGGAGAGGCAGTATGAACTCAATAAGGCAAGGCCCTATAAAAATAGCCAATACAAGGGTCAGCATAAGCGGCTGAAATTACCGGAAGAACTTGTTGTTCATCATTGGAACTACAATCTATTGGATGATAGACTTATTTTAAAACGGCGATTTCACCGCTATTTGCACAGATACCTGATATTGGACGAGGAAACTCTTTGCTTTAAAACGATTGATGGTCGGTTATTATCGACAAAAAAACAACACATAAATTATGCTTTATCCATAAGGAAAAACTATGAATAATTCTGATTTTGATAAATTGGTTGAACTTTGTTGTGTGGGCGGGGGGTGGACTCCCGCCAATAGCAATGCAGAAGAGCTACTTGACTCTATGACCCGCGGCGAGATTATCGCGGTCAGAGAGGTGACTCAGCGCGACCTTAAATTCCACCGGGCTTATTTCTCTTTACTCAATTTCATCTATGACTACCTGCCGCTATCATTCAAGCGGAAGGTGCCTAAGCAGCACTTTTATAAATTCGTGAAGCACCTGCGGGGCGAGTATGATGTTCTCTTTGAGTTTAAAGACGGTACCAAGTTGGTGGAGTATCCCTCTATTTCATTCGGCAGAATGTCTCAGAAGCGATTCGAGGGCTATATACGCGAGCAATTGCCTTGGATATACGAGAACATTATCGGGGCTTTCTTTGAGGGCGAAATCTATAAGAATATCATTGAGACCATTGAGATGGAGTATGAGAAATTCCTGCAAAAGTTATGAAGACGTTACCAAGACTCAAACAAGAGGCTCAGGTTGTTTTTAATGAGTTCATCCGGTTGAGAGACTCTGTGGGGGCGAGCCACTTTAAGTGCATATCGTGCGGTCAGGTGAAGGCTGTTAAATTCATGGATGCCGGGCATTTTTACAACGTCGGGTATTACGATGGCCTTAGATATGACGAAGATAACTGTCATGGACAGTGCTCGCACTGCAACCGATTTTTACATGGTAACCTGATTGAATATCAGGCGAACCTGATCAGTAAAATCGGGCTCCAACGTTTTGATAGGCTCAAGATCAAAGCCGGTCATTATAAGCGGAATGGGTACAAATTTACACGTTTTGAACTTAATTTGTTAATAACTATCTACAAGGAAAAGATTGTGGAATTAAAAAAGCAATTAGATTTGTGAAGTGTATCAGATGAACTATGAGAAAAGAAATTGAGATACTTGCCTCCGCAAGGAAGAGACCACCGGCAGTTCATGGTTCATGTTCTGATACACCCGGTGGTTTTCGCTTGTGGAGGCATTAATATTTTATGATATGTCTAAAGACCCCGCATTTTTAATGTATTCCAAAGATTGGCTTGAAGGCACGGCAGAATATATGCCCGAGGAAAAAGGGGTATATATTGATCTGCTTTGTTTTCAACATCAAAGGGGAGGACTCCCAAATGATCCGGTGCGGCTCGCCAAAATGGTTGGTCTGTCCGAAGAGCGTTTCAATAAGATATGGAGTGTTATATCTATACACTTTGACCGAATGGATGACCGTTTGGTTAACCGTCGGTTGCAGGCGGTTATGACCGAAAGGTCAAGAAAAAGTTTGGTAAATACTATAACCGGTACTTTTGCGGGTCTTTTAAGGCTTGGGAAATATGATAAAAAACAATACCAACACCTTAAAAATCAATTCAAAGTAAGTGATTTTATAAGTAACGGAGATGATAAGGAATGGTTGACCGATCGGTTAACCGAATGGATACAGGAATGCTTAAAAAGCATTGAAGATGGAAATAATAATAATAATAGTAATTACATTAAGTTATTTAAGAAAGTAGTAACAGAAAATAACTTAGTTATTGCGCCGGAAATCGAAAAATTATTCCTCGAATGGCTGAGGTATAAATCTGAGAAAAATCAGACCTACAAAGAAACCGGCTTAAAGAACTTTATCATAAAAACTCTTCAGGAGTGTAACAACGACCCGGCAGAGTTCAAGAAGATGATCATGTATTCAACCTCCAACAATTACGACGGATTATTCAAAGAGAAAAAACATGAAAGCAATTCAAGAGACGATCAACGAAGCACTAAGCGGACGGACTCCTATTGGGTGCGCCCGAATTCAGTACCTGCCATACAAGATGGAAATCTCTTTGCAGGTAGTGGAGCGAATAGCCAAAAGCCTTGAGCCGGCATTCAGGTTCAATGGTTCGGTTAAACAGACCTACATGAACCTCATCCGGTATTTCCATGCTGACCCGGCATTTGACGGCAGACTTGAAAAGGGTTTGCTGCTTATAGGCCCGGCGGGCACCGGGAAAACCTTTGCAATGAAGGTGATGCAAATTTATCGTACAATCGACGATACTCGCTATTTTCATAATGGTGTTGCATGTCGGATGAACTACGACATTTACCATGTCAATGAGATTGTGAGAAGCTTTATGACCGGTGGGTTTGATGGCGTGGAGTTATACTGCAAGCGATATGTGGCTTGCCTTGACGATATTGGCAGCGAGACTGAGCAGGTGAAGCATTTTGGAAATTCCTTGGATGTTATTGGGCATGTATTGCATGAACGGTATGCCCGGGGGCTCATGACTTTTGGCACGAGCAATTTTCCACCTGAGATTATGGAGAAAAAGTACGATGACCGCACCATGAGCCGTATGTATGCTCTGTTTAATTTCGTCGTAGTGAACGACGTTGACTATCGGAGGCAATGAAGATTTTTGCAGAATATGAACGGCATTTAGGCGAGCCTGTAGGGTATGTGGTGCCTCCTGCGGACTTGAATATAATCTTCGAAGAGTTTCTCAGAGAGGCGTCGATGAATATGGGTGGAGAGGCTAAACATGGGTGCCTCGAGCGGGTGGTCGATATAGCTACAACAGCATTCAAAGATGTTCCGGTGTATGTGCTATGCGCCTCAATTATTCAAGGGTCGTTGGGTCGTTATGGCCCGGGGCGACTTGTTCCACGGACTGTTTACGGGTGGTTTACTGAGGCATCGACTGAATTTCGTAGTCGGGCAAAGTATGAAGAGCAGAAGAAACCCCAAGAGCGAGTGGAGTTGCCCGATCTGATAAAATACCCGGTTGGTAAGGCTATAAACCTGAAGATCATGTGGCTCACCTCAGGGGCGATAACCTCCGATGAGTGGGATAAGATTCCCTTGTGGGAATTAGCCGAGAGAATCGGAAAGGGTGAAAACCCGTCTATGCGAGACTTTGGTCTTAACCCAAAGCCGGCAAAACCGGCAGAGAACTTAGGAATGACGTTAATTTCAAGAAGATCGAGATATGAGTAAAATTGAAGAAAAGAGGCTGCAGCGGGTTGAAAAGCTCGAGGAAGAGATGAAACACACGGCAGTGGCCACGCCTGAGGGCTATAAGAGGCTCTTTGAGTTAGTGGAAAAGCATGGCGTCAAGAACGTTGTTTACTATTTCAACACGGTTGAAAAGCGCATCTCAGGCAATGTTTTCAAAAAGGAAGACATTGTGTTTGATCAAGGGCTTATCTTCAACAACGGCCTTGAGCTGAGACGAATAGAGAAACGTTTTGTGAATCACTTTAAGAAGGCGGGAGTAGAGGTGCTGATGAAGCGCGAGCGCCTGCCGGGGTATTCACTTTGATGTCGAACGAAAACTAAATGGATGAAGAAGATGGTAGCAACATTTTTGTTCTCACTTATCATGACTTTTGCATATGCACCCACCTCACCATTCCTGATCATTGAGGATGCAGAGCCTATCAGGCCCTACGAAGATCTATGGAAGGCGGTGTGCTATTACGAGAGCAGAAACAACCCCTTGGCTTACAATGAAGCGGAAGGGGCCACCGGCATAGCTCAGATACGGCAGTGCCGGGTTGATCACTTTAACGACCTGACAGGTAAGAGCTATTCCCTGTCTGACTGTTACGACCCTGAGGTCTCGAAAGAGATTTTTATGACTTTTGCCCTAATTCACCGCGACCCCGAGATTATCGCACGCCGGTGGAATGGGTCAGGCAGCATGACTGAAAAATATTGGCGCAATATTGTTGCAATATTGGAAAACGATGTTTACATTTGATAGCTCATACTTTGATTTGGAGCGGGGTCTTCATGGCTTTGTTTGGTTCACATAGTTCAACTTGTACCCCGCTCTTTTTTCAAAAAAGATGAAAGTTTGGAAGACAGAAATACGCGCAATAGACCCGGTAGACGGGCGAATCAAAACATGGGGTGGAATCGCAGTCATGGGCGACACACGGCGCTCAGCTCAGGAAAACTGCCGGCTGCATGGCCATGGGTACCTGAAGGTCACTGAGTACATCGGTGAATTTGTTAACGAAACAGAGGACGATCCTCTTTATGATATAAGCACCAACTAATTAAATATCACTACTTTAAATCAAGGTAATGGAGAAAAAACAAGTTGACCTGCAGATCAAGGGCAAATTGCTCGAACAGATTGTTAAAGGCGAGAAGGTGGAGGACTACCGCACCCTATCACGTTACAACATGGGTTTATTGACTCGTTTCACGAAGCCCAAAACGTGGGCTATCCGGCATGACATAACCCACGTCAGGTTTGTGTCGGGATTCCGGGCTGAAAGAAAATTTGCTATTTGCGAAATTGAGGGTATATTTGCTGAGATATTCGTCAATTTTGTGCCTGAGGGTATGAAGCCCGGTACCAAGGCCTTGACGATTAAAATCCGGCGAGTGTTGGAGCATAATCTGTAAAGATCATGGCTAAGAAAAAGAAAATGTCTGCCAAGGCTCGGGCTGCCTCTCACAAGGCATCTGAGGCCAAGTGGAGGGCCGAAAACAAGGGCTACGTGTCCGGTTGGGAGTCTGAGGAAACTTGGAACACGCGGTAGTCATTTAACCGGAAAGGGAGGCCGGTAGCCAACGCCGGCCTTCAATTATCTAAGCATGAATAACGCTGAGAAAATATTACGAACGGTTCGACAGGAGACTGGTGACGTCATCCTGTTTTCTTCTGTCTTAGGCAAAGATTCAATTTTATTAACTCACTATTGCTCCTTAATTTTCCGCAAGGTCACCGTGGTCTTTATGTATATCGTGAAAGACCTTGAGCATGTGATGAAATATCAGCGATTCTTTGAGCGGAGATACCCGAACATCAAATATCTGAACCTGCCTCACTATTGCATTTCAAGCTTTGTGAAGGTGGGCTATCTCGGGCTCCGCAAAGACCCCAAGCAAAAAGCTTATACGCTCGCAAACATAGATCAGATAGCCCGTGATCAGACCGGTCTCCGGTGGTCGGTGTACGGCATGAAAAAATCTGACTCTATGAACCGCCGGCTGCAGCTCAATGGCTACCCTGACGGGATATGCCATGCCTCCAATAAAGTTTATCCGCTAAAAGATATGACCAACAAACAGGTCATTGGCTTGATTGACTATTACCGTCTCCCCAAGCCGGTGACGTATGTCGAGTACGGGCAGTCGAGCGGTGAGGACTTGGAGAATCCGAATTATCTAAATTGGCTTTGGGAGAATTATCCTGAGGATTTGCGGCGTACTTTTGAGGCCTTCCCGGGCACCAAAACAATATTTTATGAGTCAGAATACTACAAAGAGCATCCTGAGGGATGAGGAATGGCGTCCTATAAGAGGCTATGAGGGCCTGTATGAGATTTCTAACCTTGGGCGGGTTCGGAGTCTTGCCCGATTCCCATCAAGAAAAGGAAAGGGTTTTTATTTCCATGACGAAAGGATAATGTCTCCGTGCGTAAACACCAAGGGGTATTTGCAGGTTGGCCTTAGGAGAGAGGGGGAAAGAGCACGATTAAAAATGATACACAAATTGGTGTTGGAACATTTTTTACCTAATCCTGAGAATAAACCTCAGGGTAACCATAAGAACGGCATCAAGTCTGATTGTCGGCTTTTGAATCTTGAGTGGTGTACCCAATCCGAAAATTTAATTCACGCATATAGAACCAAATTAAGAATTAGAATGAGAGGTCAATTAAATCCAAATTTTAAACACGGAAGATATGGCAAAAAAGAAACTGCCTGAGCTGAAACAGAGCGAGACTGCGATTATTAAGCGGTCGCAAATCAGCATGCATCCAAAGAATCCGAAGCACCATACTGAGGCCGATATCAAAAAGCAGTTAAAAAATTTTAGGAAAGTGGGGTACCTCGGGGGTATTATTTTCAATAAAACAACCGGGAATTTAATTTCAGGGCATAAGCGTCTTCAGAGCATTGACCTGTTTTATGGGAACTCTCCCGATAAGCCGGTCGATTATGACGTGCGGGTTGAGGTTGTTGAGATGGATGAAAAGACTGAGTTGGAGCAGTTGATTTATCTTGACGCCCGCTCCACGAATACCCAACAGGATTTGCAGTTATTAGCCGAAATACTGCCCTCCATCGATCCTAAAGAAGCAGGGTTGGAGGACATTGATATTCAGTTGATTGTGGCAGAGACCCCTGAGCTTGAGATCAATGCAGCTCAGGAGTATAAGGATGATTTCAAGGCTATCGAGAAGCCCTATGAAGAGCGCAAAGAGGCCATCAAAGAACTGAAGAAACAGATCAAAGACGAGACCTTCCGTCAGCAGGGCACCCCGTATATTACCCTGTCGTTTGACAGTTACGAGAACAAAGCTCAGTTCCTCGAGACCTTGGGTTATGACTCTGAGCAGACCATCATCAAGGGCGAAGAATTTTTTGAAAGGGTGAACGGATGAGCAGGCCAATGTATGAGCAAGACAAAGACCTGTACTTCGAGGGCAAGGTAAAGGAGTTCATCGAGAGCGTGACCCCGGTTACTCTTCATAAGCTGCCGATAAAGTACGGTGCAGACTTTTTATCTGTTGACCGGGAGACCGGCCGACCGAAATCGGTGATAGAGTGTAAGTGCCGCCGTAACATGATGTCAAGTAGTTATCCTGACTATCGCATTTCATTACACAAGGCCCTGACCTGCATTCAGTATGCAGACGCTATGGATGCTCAGTTTTTGCTTGTAGTGGGGTTCGCCGATAGGGTAGCCGTTGCGGAGTTAAATATCATAGACCTGTCGAATGTGATGGTATTTGGGCGTACCGATCGGGATGATGGCGATGATATCGAACCATGCGTTGTGTTGCCGATGAGTAAGTTTAAGTGGACTCTATCTCATACGCCCCAAGATTTTTATGTACCAATAGTCGAGCAATGAAAATATTTGAACGTTTACGGGAAAAGAGATTCAGGCGCAGGTATGCCCTGAAAGACGCGCAAGAGGTGAGATGCTTTGTCCGGGTTCCTATGGTAGCCGGGCTCAAGCCTAAATACCTTCATGAGATCGGTGTGTTTAAAATCTCATCTTTACTATTTCGCTCTGATGACAGGAGAAAGATGGACATCCAATTTTCTTCTCTCAGAGAATTTGAAAAGCACTTAGTCACGATACTGAGATGAGCTCCTTCGGTAAAGATATCAGCATAATACACGAACAGTGTGCTGTATGCAAGTTTGGGAAGGGCTTTTGCCCCATCGCCACGGCGCAGTTGGTTTATGATCAAGAGGCAAAGAAGAACGGCGCAGTTGACGCCATCCTCGACATTCTGTTTGACCCGTCAGGGGTCTGTTCATTGTTCAACGAGCATGAAAGGGAGTTGAGAATTGAGAGCTAAGAGCATCTATAAGCACAAACGTCTGAGGCCCGGCGAGTATCGGGCCAAGTGGACATCTAACTACATCCGGGTAATACTTGACGACGGTACCATGACACATAAGATAGCCGTAAACGTCGGTGTCCGGGGAATAGGGATAAACTGCCGCGTCATGGTTGACGAGACAGGTCAGATAACGATAAACACAAACTGATGGAAACGTTTATTGTGATTGCGGTGGTCGCCTTTATGGGCGCTATATTATTTCTCCTGTTCAGAGACCTGAGCAGAGATTATGATGAGTTTAAAAATCAAAAAAAAGTATGAGATGAAAAGAGAAAAAAAGAATGTCCAATGGTCAGGCTATGGTGAGTTAGGGAATATCTCGCAGAAACCTTTACAGCCGACAGCCGAGGGTGCGGAGAAACTGCAAAAGTTAATGACTGATATTTCCGAATGGTCAAACAAAACCTTCGGCGATGGTCAGCGAAATCCGGCAATAGTTTATCATCTCAAAAAGGAGGTAAATGAATTGATTGCTGTATTTGAGGGAAATCCACGTAATGCACATCGGCAACTTTGGTTTGAATACGCTGATTGTCTAATGTTACTTCTCGACTCTGCATTACATGCTGGGTTTACTGCAAGGGATTTAATTGACGCAACAAGAGAGAAACTCGAGATAAATAAGACTCGCAAGTGGGGTAAGCCTGATGAGAATGGAGTTATTGAGCATGTTGAGCAGCCACAGCCGACAGCCGAGGGGGCAGAGGAGATACTTGCGTCCATTGTAGAAAGTTTGGGTGAGCCAATAAATATTCATAACCATGTTTTTGAAATACGGCCATATACGGTTGAACACAAAACGGAGTGGTGGATATTTCATAAAGAAGTGAGTTC
>Ga0123335_1005143_pt1 | contig 16184 bp, 14 predicted proteins | sample BiotimSIPDNA_2_FD_89707 | JGI IMG/M metagenome (GOLD analysis project Ga0123335, IMG submission 89707) | Anaerobic biogas reactor microbial communites from Washington, USA - Biogas_R2 time_0 SIP DNA | ecosystem: Engineered > Bioreactor > Anaerobic > Unclassified | place: Washington, USA...
AAGCCCGGGTAAGGTTCCTCGCGTATCATCGAATTAAACCACATGTTCCTCCGCTTGTGCGGGCCCCCGTCAATTCCTTTGAGTTTCATTCTTGCGAACGTACTCCCCAGGTGGATTACTTAACGCTTTCGCTCAGCCGCTTACATTGTATCGCAAACAGCTAGTAATCATCGTTTACTGCGTGGACTACCAGGGTATCTAATCCTGTTTGATCCCCACGCCTTCGTGCCTGAGCGTCAGTAGTAGTTTAGTAAGCTGCCTGCGCAATCGGAGTTCCTCGTGATATCTATGCATTTCACCGCTACACCACAAATTCCGCCTACTTCATCTACACTCAAGGAAACCAGTTTCGAAGGCACTTTTACAGTTGAGCTGCAAAATTTCACCGCCGACTTAATCTCCCGCCTGCGCACCCTTTAAACCCAATAAATCCGGATAACGCTCGGATCCTCCGTATTACCGCGGCTGCTGGCACGGAGTTAGCCGATCCTTATTCGTAAGGTACATGCAAAAAGCCACACGTGGCTCACTTTATTCCCTTACAAAAGAAGTTTACAACCCGTAGGGCCGTCTTCCTTCACGCGACGTGGCTGGTTCAGACTTGCGTCCATTGACCAATATTCCTCACTGCTGCCTCCCGTAGGAGTCTGGTCCGTGTCTCAGTACCAGTGTGGGGGATAAACCTCTCAGTTCCCCTATCCATCGTTGCCTTGGTGAGCCGTTACCTCACCAACTAGCTAATGGAACGCATGCCCATCTACAACCGATAAATCTTTAACAAATATTCCCATGCGGGATCCCTGTATTATGGGGTATTAGTCCGTCTTTCAACGGGTTATTCCCCTGTTGTAGGTAGGTTGCATACGCGTTACTCACCCGTGCGCCGGTCGCCACCATCAGTATTGCTACTTCATGTGCTGCCCCTCGACTTGCATGTGTTAGGCCTATCGCTAGCGTTCATCCTGAGCCAGGATCAAACTCTTCGTTGTAAATTTGTTTTTTTGTTTCCTTGAAACAACCTTCAAGTGAAGGGCTACTTCGTGGTCGCAAATCTGCCAAATCTATACCTCAACGTATTCGAGCTCTTTATGATCCCTTCAAAATAACTCCCGGATTCACGATTTATATTCCTGTTTAAATTGAACGGGTACCAATTTGCCTGCTTTTATTTCACCGGTGGACAAACCTCCGGTTCATTCAAAACAGACCCTTGTATACTCTGCTTTATGTCTTATCAAAATGTGTATGTAAATACCTAAAGATCGCTTCTTGCTTGCTTTTCTCTGAGGCGTTCCTCTCAAAAGCGGGTGCAAAGATAGGGACTATTTTTCAAACCCCAAAACTTTTTTCAAAGTTTTTTTATTTTTCTTTTTCCTTTCTGGAAATCAATCTGTTTGGCTCCATCCGTTGTCTCTACAACGTTTTCGCGCCATTTCCTTTTTATCCGAAAGGGCTACAAAGATAGTAAAGATTATCGATACTCTCCAAACAATTGAGCAGATAATTCAAGAAATATTTCTCATTTCTTTTGTACTCAAGCTGGCATCTGAAGGTAATAAATTCATATCCAACCCGATAATCATTCAGCTAAAATATGAGAGCTGGTAAGCACTTCAGGTGTGACGGCAAAACTCATAGGCTGACCGTTCCGCTCGATACCTATATTAATGGTAAGAGGTGTTTGCCAATCGACATATTGATTGAAACCAAAAAGGTATGAGAAAGCAGCCCTGTAGCGTCTGCTATCTGCCAATGCCTCTGAAACGGCATGATATTTGGCAACGTCCCAAAACATACAATCACGGAAACCGTTTGAATCGGTATAACGCGTCTTCTTGTCGCGCAGATGAATTGTCTCCGAAATAAAACGACGATAACCCTCGGTCAGTGACTGGGAAGATCTGTGAGAGAACGGCTGCCCCTGAATATGGGTCACCACATCACCAGGGAGGATTCCCGCAAGCTCTGCAGGTGAACCCGGGTCAACTGAAACCACGCTCTTCAGGTCGTTCATATCATAACCTATACCTGTATAATGATACTTTTGGTATTTAACTTCATAAGTTGCAAACTCCGGATTGCCCGGATAGGGAAACTTGAGCAGCATCAGCGGTAGATTCAGCTCCAGATAATCTATCAATAGGTAATTCTCCGTGAGGCGCTCCTTAACCTCACCCTCCCAGATAAGGCTCATTTCGCCCGGGGCTATAAACTTTCGGTCGTAAAAACGGTAGCCAAACTCCAGGTTGAAAGCGATATCTTCTATTCTAACTGCTTCAGAAGGATCATAAACCGGTAGACGTATGGTCCTGTGGCTACGGGTATCGAAACGCCAGACAGGTTGATAACTCCCTATTGTGGGAGATTCTGGTTTGAAGAGTGAGTTGTTCTGATAACTGTAAAAGGTCTGAATGATGAAATCGGGATCTACAGGATCATAGGTCATTCCTTTCGCCGTAAGCTCACGGATGAAGATCGCGTTGATACGTTCATCCAATTCCCGGGTCGCTTCATCTACGGGAGCAAAAGCAAAGGTTCGATAACTATAAAAGAGAGCCTCCTCATTTTTCCTCGTCTTCACCGGTATAAGGAAGCGTCGGTCCTGCACATCTTCCAGACTGTAAAAAGCAAACACGGGTGCCAGTTGTGCTTCGCTGATGGCATTTGGGTGACGGCAATCCTTCCTGAAGTGAATCTCCCTGAAAGCATGGTTGAAATTGCGGACTGCAAGGGTTACCTCCACATCATTCTCTGCAAACCAGGATCTCAATGTCTGTAATGATTGTCGGTAAGTACCATGTCCATTTACGGAGAGAAGGATGTCATTTAACTTCAATCCTGCCCTGTCTGCAGGCGATCCGGGAGTGATGTGCACCACCACCGGTTCCATGTATCCCCAGCTCTTGTCATTGCTGATTTCGAATGCAAACCCGAGCGTACAGGTCGATTCACTTTTCGATTCACTTTCCTGGGCCGTAACACCCATAATTAATACTGATATAATAGATAGAATGGTTGTCAGTCGTTTCATTGCATTCCAATGATTATAGTTCTCAAAACACAAAGATACGTTTTTTTTCTCAATGCCATATTTTAGTTATCTTTGTCCAAACCGATCTCAAAAAAACCAGTAAACTATGATCATTGACAACCTGGCAAATGCTGCTAACTATTACAACCTGCATCCCTTGTTCGAAAAGGCTTTTGAGTACATCAACAAGCTTGACGTTGCGGGAGCATCCACAGGGACTACTGAGATTGAAGGCAATCTGCTGAAGGCCTCCATTGTTGAAACACAACTGAAGCCGGAAGCAGAGGCACGTCTGGAGACCCACCGCAAGTACATCGACATACAGATCCCCGTCTCCTGTGCCGAAAGTTACGGTTGGAAATCCCTTGCCACACTCACCGACTCAGAAACAGGCTACGACGAAGCCAACGACATCGAGTTCTTCCGTGATCGTCCCACAACGATGGTGACACTACAGCCGGGAGAGTTCGTCATCTTCTCACCCGAGGACGGTCATGCCCCTCTGGTGGGAGAAGGAGCCATTAGAAAGATCATCCTCAAGATTGCCCTCTTGTAATACCAAATAATACCAATCCGCCATGCTGGATATCATCAAGAACGATCCCTGGTTAGCTCCCTTCAACGAAGCTATTGAAGGACGTCACTCCTATTACCTGAAACGCCTCTCCGATCTCACACAGAATGGGAAGATCACCCTCTCCGACTTTGCTACCGGCCACCTTTGGTTCGGACTGCACAGAACGGATGAAGGTTGGGTATTGCGCGAGTGGGCACCCAATGCCACTGAGATCTTTTTGATTGGCACTTTTAACCAGTGGCAGCGAATGGAGTCCTATCGTCTGAAAAAGAGAGATGGAGGCGTCTGGGAGGTAAAAATCCCATCCGAGCGAATCAGCCACGGAGACCTTTATAAGCTGCATCTCACCTGGCCCGGTGGTGCGGGTGAGCGGATCCCTGCCTGGGCAAAACGGGTGGTTCAAGACGAAGCAACCACCCTTTTCAGTGCACAGGTGTGGGAACCGGAACAGCGCTACCAGTTCAAACACTCACACTTCAAGGCTGACCTTTCTCCACTGCTGATATACGAGACACATGTGGGAATGTCTACCGAAGAGGAAAAGGTTGGTAGCTATAACGAGTTCAGGGAGAAGGTGCTGCCACGGGTGAAGGAGAACGGCTACAACGCCATTCAGATCATGGCCATCCAGGAACATCCCTACTACGGATCGTTCGGTTACCATGTGTCCAGCTTCTTCGCCCCCTCTTCCCGAAACGGTACACCCGAGGAGCTACGCGAGCTGATCGACACAGCCCATGCTATGGGCATTGCAGTGATCATGGACATCGTTCATTCGCACGCTGTGAAGAATGAGGTGGAGGGACTGGGGCGCATGGATGGGTCGTACGATCTCTACTTTCACAGCAACCCGGAAAGAAGATACCACCAGGCGTGGGATTCACTCTGTTTCAACTACGGCAAGGATGAGGTGCTTCACTTCCTCCTCTCCAATTGCAAATACTGGCTCGATGAATTCCGTTTCGACGGCTTCCGCTTCGATGGAGTTACCTCGATGATATATCTTAGTCATGGTCTGGGAGAAGCATTCAGCAACTATGGCGATTACTACAACGCAGGCCAGGATGGTGATGCCATCTGCTATCTGACACTGGCCAACAAGCTTATCCACGAGGTCAACCCCAATGCCATCACCATCGCCGAGGAAGTGAGCGGCATGCCGGGACTGGCAATGCCTGCCGAGGCAGGAGGATATGGCTTCGACTACCGCATGGCAATGAACATCCCCGACTTCTGGATCAAACAGATCAAGGAGAAGAAGGATGAAGAGTGGTATCCCTCCGCCATCTGGTGGGAGACCACCAACAGGCGTGCCGATGAGAAGACCATCTCCTACGCCGAGAGCCACGACCAGGCACTGGTGGGCGACAAGACCATTGTCTTCCGGCTGATTGATGCCGATATGTACTGGTTCATGTCGAAGCTGATGAGCAGTTCATTTACTGTCGACCGCGGCCTCGCCCTGCACAAGATGATAAGACTGGTGACGGCTACCACAATAAATGGTGGCTACCTCAACTTCATGGGGAATGAGTTTGGACACCCCGAGTGGATCGACTTCCCACGTGAGGGAAACAACTGGTCCTACCGCTATGCCCGCCGCCAGTGGCATCTGGCTGACGATCAAAACCTGAAGTACCACGAGCTGGGAGACTTCGACAAGGCAATGATCCATCTCATCCGTTCCGTACCTGATTTTCAATCCACACAGCTGGTGAAGATCTGGGACAAGGATGAGGACAACATCCTGGCATACATGCGTGATGATCTACTCTTCATCTTCAACTTCCACCCCCAGAAGTCTTATAGCGATTACGGCATACTGGTCCCCCAAGGTAAATATCAGATTATACTCGATACCGATGACAAGGCATTTGGCGGCTTCGGACAGAACGATGATACCATTCATCACTTCACCCAGTACGATCAGCTGTATGCGCCTGACAACAAGGGGTGGCTCAAACTATACCTTCCTGCCAGAACAGCCCTTGTGATGAAGAGGATATAACAGGAAAAGAAGTGGAATAAATCCCAATCAATGCTCATCAACCATTCCAGATCATTTATGACAAACAATCGAAATAACATACAAACATCTACCAAGCCTCTGTCCCTATACCCACTTACATTCACCCCCATCCTCAAACCGGTCATCTGGGGAGGTTCCGAAATATGCCGTTTCAAACAGATCAATCCCCAGGAGGATGGCATTGGTGAGAGTTGGGAGATATCGGGCGTACCCCACAGCGTGTCGGTTGTCGCCAATGGACCGCTTGCGGGCGAGTCGCTTGACAATCTCCTTATGACCGCCAAAGAGCAGTTGGTAGGCAAAAAAAACTTCGAGAGGTTCGGCAACACCTTCCCCCTGCTCATTAAGTTCATAGATGCACACGATGATCTCTCCATCCAGGTACATCCTGACGACCGGCTGGCAAAGGAACGACACAACTCTTTCGGGAAGACCGAGATGTGGTATGTGATCAATGCGACACCGGGAGCATATCTCTACTCCGGGTTCGACCAACAAATCACCCCCGATGAATACATTCAGACGGTACTAGAGAACACCTTTACCGACAAGCTGAAAAAACATACAGTGAAACAGGGAGATCTCTTTTTCCTGCCGGCAGGGAGGGTGCATGCCATCGGTGCCGGCTGCTTCATCGCCGAGATACAACAGACATCCGATGTCACTTACCGTATATATGATTATAACCGCAGGGACGCTTCCGGCAATCTCAGGGAGCTGCACACCGAACTTGCAAAAGATGCAATCGATTTCAGCCTGTACGATACATACAAGACCGGTTACGACAATATCGAAAACCATCCCGTGAGGCTTGTCAGTTGCCCCTACTTCACTACCCACCTGTTGGAAATCGACCGGCCGATGGAACGCAATTTTGCATCGCTCGATTCATTCGTCATCTTCATCTGCATAGATGGGAGCATCACATTACGCGACAACAAACACAATGAGGTTTCATTCCGTCAGGGAGAAACAATCCTGATACCGGCCGACACAGTTGGTGTGACCCTGGTGCCTGAAGGAAAAGCGCGACTGTTGGAGACATATATTGATTAGCCGTTATTGACGGTCGCAACAAAACCTATTGAAGAGACAAAAAAATTATTTATGAGAGGTATTTTACTGGTCAATTTAGGCACCCCTGCCGGCAACAACAAGGCTGACGTCAGACGATTCATCGGCGACATGCTGTCGGATCCCTATGTCACCGGTCATTCTCCAAAGTTTTCCTCGTTACTTGCCCGAAAAATCATCGCTCCCCTATCAGCTGGCAAATCTGCGGCAAAGTACAATCTCATATGGCGCAAGGAAGAACCTCAGTTCTCTCCACTGTTGTATCACATGCAGCAACTTGCAACAACGTTGGAGAACAAGAAAAATATCTCTGTAGAAATCGCTATGCGTTATGGAGAACCTGATGTATTGCATGCATTCAGAGAACTTGAACGCAAGTGCCCTTTACTCCATGAGGTGGTGGTCTTTCCACTCTATCCACATTATGCCCAGTCGACAACAGAAACCATGAAAGAGGCAATCGGGCGTATCTTTTTCAGTCGTCCCCACTCTTTCCGTCTCAGGTTCGTGGAGCCCTATTACAACCATCCTGCCTTTATCGAGGCGCTGACCAACCAGGCACGTCCATACCTTGAGGGCATCGACAAGCTGGTATTCACCTACCACAGCCTGCCGGTAACACAGGTTGCAGCCGCCTGGCGAAAGGGAAAGGAGTTTGACTATGTCTATCAACTCAAAGAGACCAACCATCTCTTCTGTCAGGCAACGGGCATTGATCCACACGACACCTTCCTCTTCTACTCCTCCCAGAGGGGTAGAAAATGGCTTAAACCATTTCTGAATAAAGATATTGGTGATTTACCCAAACTGGGATGGAATAATGTGGCAGTGATTGCTCCCGGCTTTCCCATCGACAATATGGAAACTCTTTACGACATCGATATTGAGGCACGCAAGCTCTTCATGGATGCAGGAGGGAAACAATTCACATTTATCCCTTCACTCAATGACAACGACAGTTGGGTGGAGGCCATCTGGAAGATAGTGGAAAAACCAACTCACCCACACAAATAAAAATGAAAACATTAACCTTACTTGTAGTAACCATGTCCCTATTCGCTACTGTAGCAGCACAGCACAATGATTCCTTCACCAGCGAACTGGTGCTGTTGAATGTTGAAACTGGAAGAGAAAAAATAATCCTGCGTGAAAAACGCCATTTCGAAGCTCCCAACTGGTCTCGCGATGGCAGTTACCTGATCATCAATGCTGGCGGTTTACTGGAAAAGGTATCGGTGAACGGTAAAAAGGAGGGAGTTATCAACACCGGCTTCGCAAACAACTGCAACAACGACCATGGCCTCTCCCTCGACGGGCGCTGGCTGATAGTGAGTCACAACGATGATCGGGTCTCCTCTCCCGGCGGCAACTCACGTATCTTTATCCTGCCAGCACAGGGAGGTGTGCCCCGTTTGATCACATCCAATAATCCGAGTTACTGGCACGGCATCAGCCCCGACAACGAGTGGGTAGTCTACTGCGCGATGCGAAATGGGGAGTGGGATGTCTGGAGGGCCCACACCATCCGTGATGAAGAGGTGCAGTTAACCGATGCCAAGGGATTGGATGACGGTCCCGAGTACAGCTACGACGGGCAATGGATTTACTTCAACAGCCACCGTACAGGGCGGATGCATATCTACCGGATGCGACCCGACGGGAGTGAACAGGAGCAGCTCACCTCCGATGAGTACGACAATTGGTTTCCTCACCCCGGACCGGACAATCGCAGTGTAGTTTATATCTCCTACCTTGAAGATCAACAGGGCGGACACCCTTTCGGGAAAGATGTGAAGATACGATTGCTCGATATTGAGAGTGGTGAGAGCCGCGACCTTACACCCGTCTTCTATGGTGGACAGGGATCGCTGAACGTACATAGCTGGTCGCCAGACGGTCGTCAGATTGCCTATGTCCGCTATGAGCGCCCCTAAATATAATATTCCACAGGATCTGCCAACCCGGCCTGCAGCGCATAGCGGGTAACCTCACTGAGGCTGTTAACTCCCAGCTTGCGGTATATGTTCCGGCGGTGCGCGTTCACCGTATGGAAGCTGAGATGCTTCTCGATGGCGATCTCCTTGGTGGTTTTGCCCAAAGCGATCTCCCGCAGCACATTCTTCTCGGCTGGGGTGAGCGGATCGGCTGTCTTTTTAGGCATTACCCCCTCCTCTAATACCGATTCGGCATATTCACAATGGTAGCACTCCCCGTAGCTAACCGCCTGAAGAGCCTCCCTAACCACTTCCAGGCGATCCTGTTTGGTCACCACGCTGATAGTAGGATCGGCCAGCAGCAGGCGACGCAGAAACTGACCCTCCGGCTCGTCGGAAAAAAGCAGCCAAGAGCTTTCAGCAGCACCACTTTTCATGTTGAGCAACTGTGAGAGCGACTGAAAGTCGAAAAGTGCATAGTCGACCACCACCACTGAGCGGGGAAAACGCCGCAACAATACCTGCAGCGTACGGTAATCTGCCACCTCTTCAATCACCACCTCACTCAACAGCTCCTCCAGCAGGGCCATCACACCCCGGCGGGTGATATCCTGGTTATCGGCAAGGAATATATGTGTTACATGTTTCATTTTAGACCTTCTGATCCACAAAAGTAATCAATTCTCATTCCTTTTTGGAAAAAATAACACAAATGTGCTATTTCATTGGATGGTACAACACCCTAACTTTGTCAAAAATTTAATAACACAGAGAAAATATGACAAAGATTGCAGAGAAATTGACAGATTTGGTAGGCAACACCCCGCTGTTGCGTCTTAACCGTTTGGAAGCATCCGAAGGAGTAAAGGCAGAGATCATCGCCAAGCTGGAGAGCTTCAATCCCCAAGGGAGTGTAAAGGACCGCATCGCTCTGTCCATGGTGGAAGATGCCGAAAAGCGGGGAGTTTTGAGACCCGGCTCGGTCATTATTGAACCCACCAGTGGCAATACCGGCATTGGACTGGCGTTCGTAGCCACCATCAAACAATACCGACTCATTCTCACCATGCCTGAGACAATGAGCCTCGAGCGGAGGAACCTGCTGAAGGCACTTGGTGCCGAGTTGGTGCTGACGCCCGGTCCCGAAGGCATGAAGGGTGCCATTGCCAAAGCAGAGAGCCTGAAAAGTCAACTTTCTGACGCGGTGATCCTGCAGCAGTTCCAGAACCCTGCCAACCCTGAGGTACACTACCGCACAACCGGTGAGGAGATTTGGCGCGACACAGATGGCAAGGTGGACATTCTGGTGAGCGGCATCGGAACCGGCGGCACTGCCAGTGGTGCCGGCAAGCGACTGAAGGAGCTTAACCCGGCCATCAAGGTCTATGCTGTTGAGCCGGCCGACTCACCTGTGCTTTCAGGAGGCCTTCCCGGTCCCCACAAGATACAGGGCATCGGTGCGGGATTCATTCCGGACACTTACAACAGCCAGGTAATTGACAAGGTGCTCACCGTCAGCAATGATGATGCAATTCGTACCGGCAGGAAGCTGGCCTCACGTGAGGGACTGCTCGCCGGCATCTCTTCGGGAGCCGCAGTCGCCGCGGCCCTTCAGCTGGCACAGAAAGCGGAAAACGCAGGTAAAAAAATCGTGGTGATCCTGCCCGATACGGGAGAACGCTACCTCTCTACCTTGCTATACGCCTTTGACGAGTACCCTCTTTAATGAGAGTTGAAAAATAATTGATGATGGGCTGATAGCTTATTACAAATAGCTTAAAGCCTGCCTGATATCATCCAGCAACGACTCCACGCTCTCCAGTCCCACCGACAGGCGGAGCGTGGTTTCTTTTATATCCATCAATTTCCGCTGTTCAGGTGTGAAGGAGCCGTAGATGGTACTTGCGGGATGTAGAATCAGTGAGCGGTTGTCAAACAGGTTGGTGGCACGGCGGATCAGCTTGAGCCGGTCCAGGAATCGAAAGCACTCCTCCCTCGACCCCAGGTCGAAGGTGAGCATCGCACCATGAAGGTTGCCGAACTGTCGGCAACTCACCTCATAGAAGGGGTTGTCAGGCAGACCTGTATAATTGACACCTTCTATACCGGGCAGCGCTTCAAGCCGCTCGGCAAGAGCAAAGCAGGTGGAAGCATGGCGGTTGTAGCGCAACGGCAACGTTTCCAGTCCCAGCGACTGTTGGAAGGCCACCTCCGGGGTCATATAGGCCCCCAGGTTGCGGTGTATCTCCCGTCGCAGTTTATAATGAAAGGCAGAGGGCATGTCACCCGCCACTGATCGCAAGCGTGGCGACCGGCTCCAATCGAACCGTCCATGGTCGATGATCAGTCCCCCCAGGCTGGTACCTCCACCGGAGACATACTTGGTACTGGAGACCACTTCAATGTCGACCCCAAAATCCGAAGCAGTAAAATGGGAGAAAGGAATCAGCGTGGTGTCTGCCACCAGTGGCACACCTTTACCCTGTGCCACCCTGCTGAGCGCCATCAGGTCCACCACCTCCATCTGCGGATTGGAGATCACCTCGGCGAAGAGGGCACAGCTCTGCCCATCGATATGGGCAGCCACCTCCTCCGGATTTGTCAGGTCGCAGAAACGCACCTCCACACCGAAGGCCGCCAATGTATTGACGAAGAAAGAGTAAGTGTTGCCAAAAAGGTGGCGTGAGGTGATGATGTTACTACCGCTCCACGCCAGCGTAAAGAAAGTGTTGCTAACGGCTGCCATGCCCGAATTAAGGGCGGTAACCCCATATGCGCCGGTGATCTCTTTCACCCGTTCTTCGAAATGTTGCACTGTCGGGTTGGTTACACGTGAATAGGTATGCTCGGCCGTACGACCACAGAAGGCATCTTCCATCTCCGCAGCGGTAGCAAAATCGTAGGCGAGCGTATGGTAGACAGGCATCGACAACGAGCCATAGGGATCCGATTTGGGATAATCCTTGTGAAGCAAATGAGCTTCGTATTCTTCTTTCTTCATTGAGATAACATTTATTGAAATGACAATCTGAGCCGGTACGATCAGAAAACAGATGGTTCCGGGAGAGGCGAATCACACACTTCCACCGCTGAAACTTCATATGGTTTACGCACAGCATAGTGTGCCGACAATTGCGCAATCAAAGCCTGGCAGGAGGTCACTGAATCCGGGCGGTAACTGTTTCCCACCACCGACTTGTCGAAGAGCATCTCATACCATGCACAGGAGGCTGTATATCTACCATAGGTATGTTGAAGATGATAACCGTCGCTACAGTATGTGTCACCCAGCGGCCCGGTACGCCCATTCTGGATGGCAGTACCGGCGGGGATGATCATCCTGAAACCTGATTGTTCCGCAACACGTTTGGTAGTTTCGATGATTGCCCGATACATTGTCAGCTGGTCATTGTCATAGTTTGCAAATCCGGAGTGCTTCGAGTCACCTGCATAAGCCCATGTAGCATGGAGGATGAAAACGACATCATCGTTCCGTGCAACCCTCTTCGCGTAATCCATCAGGGAGGCGATATATGGATGGTAACTATCGTATATGCCCGAGAGGGAGCTCACCTGCTGCAAAGAGATATAATCCCACTCCTCATCGGCAAGAGCATCTGAAAGCCTGTAGTTGGCTGTAACACTTTTAACACCCTCAACGATTTTGCGGTAGGAGTAGGCAGGAGCATCATTTTGAGCATTGTTGTGGTGTGTCTCAAGTGAGCAGCCACCAATATACATGTTACCGATCACGATGGTATCACCTTCAGCAGCAACCAGACCATGCAGGTAATGCTCTACGGCATCCTCTGAAAAGCTGTTGCCAATGGTGAGCAACCTTATTTCCCGGGGATAAAGTATCCCGGCTGCAAAAAAAATCAGTAACAACAGCAATGTCGTTCTTTTCATATTGATTTCTTTAAGTTTCATGTTACAATAGATGAGGGCTTCCCTGACCGATTGTCTCGAAGGGTACTGACCGGCGTGTAAAAAAACCCCAACATCTTTATGAAGCTGGGGTTTGTTCTCATTTCACTGGAAGTCAGGAAAGCGATACCTGTCAACCGGGGGGACCAGCTTTTTGCGTGCTTTATACATCTGGTACATCCAATAGAGCAGAAAACCTGCAATCACATTACTTTTGAATGACATAACCATTTATCGTTTTAAGATCCAAGCTTCCCTGTAAGCAGGGTAATCCAAATGTATCTTCTTCAGAGTGCCTTCTGCCTCTTCCCTATCGGCAAAAGATGCAGCATACACGTCAATACGTCCGGGACGTTTCATCCATCCTCTCTCCGTGAAGCCTCCATCCATCAGCTTCTCCATCATCTTCTCAGCCACCTCCTTCACTTCATATACACCTACGATGATATAGTAGCGTGGCATCTGATCATTGGACACCAGGATTTCAGGCTCGGCAACGGTAGCTTCCTCCATTGTCACGTCAGTCGATTCTTCTGTCACGACAGGTTCGGTTGTTGCTTCATTACTTTTATTCAGATGTGGACGACTACCGAAAAGATCAGTCTCGGAGATGATCTGTGCGGACTGATGTACAATGGTGCGATCACCCACCGGCAGCAGGAACATCAGCAACAACAGTACGGCAGCTGCAGCAGCAGTGATGCCGATTGTGCGCAGGCGGGGCGATTTCTGCTCCCCATGCGTTTTTACTGTAGAGGGCTGCATCTGCACCAGCGGTTTCAATGATGCGGTTTTCAGACCGAAGAAGAGCGGCTGAACGTAGGCTGTCGGCTTGTAGACAAACTGTTTGCTGCTGTTCATCTCAAACTGACCAAGAGCACCCAGTTCAATCTTTCTCCCCTCTCTCAGTTCTCTCATCATCTCCTGAACGGCATGTTCAATCTTCTGCATTGCCGCCTCAAAGGGGATTGAGTCACTCTTCATGAACGATTGCGCCAGGAGGCCGTCGTTGTGGGTGAGGTAACGGTTGAATACCAACTCGCTCACGGGAGGGTGGAACGTTGCCATGCCGTCTCTGCGGGCAGGTGAACTGTTGATCACAAATCCTCCGAAGCCGGGGATGATCACACAATTGTGATCATGCAGCAGAAACTCAATATGCGAAACAAGCTCTTTCATACGTTCGTTTGTCTTTCGAGTGACTCTTCTACCTTGTCACAGCAGATTGTGACAGGCACTCATCACTTTCAATGAAACAAAGATAAAAAAAATGGAGAGAGATTCATCCGGTAACCTACAAAAAAAATTTATTTTTTCACTTTCTCCTGATTTTTGGCAGCATAATCCTTCCAGTCCCTGTATTTTTTATCTCCAGTAGTGAGTCCCGACTGGTAGAAATGGCATAGGGCGGCGGCCAGCCCGTCAGAAGCATCAAGCTGCGGCAGCATCTGTTCGTCGGGGATGTGCAAAATCTTCTGCAGCATGTAGGCTACCTGCTCCTTTGCTGCGCGACCGTTACCGGTGATGGCCATCTTGATCTTGAGCGGGGCGTACTCATGGATGGGGATGTCGCGTGAGATGGCGGCCGCCATGGCCACCCCTTGGGCGCGTCCCAGTTTGAGCATGCTCTGCACGTTCTTCCCGAAGAAGGGAGCCTCGATGGCCAGCTCATCGGGAAGGAACTCGTCGATCAGGCCAATGACGCGCGCATAGATCTTCGCCAGCTTCAGGTAATGATCGCCATACTTGCCCAACTCCATCACCCCCATTGCCATCATGGAGGGCTTGTTGTCCAGCACCCGAAGGATGCCATAGCCCATCACCTGCGTGCCGGGGTCGATCCCCATGATGATTCGTTCTTTCTGCATTGTTCAGTAGGATATTGTCTGCATCACGGTAGAGAACCCCACCACCTTCTCTTTAAATTTCTCCAGCAGGGGGGTGACAACCTGTTGACTCTCTTTGCTGTTCCATCTTTCCAGTGCAGCGATGTCGACAGCGGTGAACTCCATGGCGTAGGAGTGTCCCTCTCCCCCCTCCTCGCCAAATACCCTCGCCAGGCGGGGTGATGTGAGCAGTCCACTGCGTGTGGCACGGGGGATGAACACCGCCAGCATGTACTCCACGAACTCTTCCTGAAGAGCGGCCTCCACGTGGAAGGTAGTGTTGAATACAATCATATATCCTAATTTTTTATTTTTTCTGATTCAATTCAGTTGCAAATATAAACAAAATAGCTATCTTTGCACCACGAAAATCATGGGGGATTAGCTCAGCTGGCTAGAGCGTTTGACTGGCAGTCAAAAGGTCATCGGTTCGACTCCGATATTCTCCACAAAAAAAGCACCTGTTCAGGGTGCTTTTTTTTGTTTATGTGATAACTTACACAATCTCAATCCCATCCCGCTTGCAGAGTTCCAGCGCCATCTCCCGCAGGCGGAACTTCTGAATCTTGCCGCTGCCGGTCATGGGGAAGGCATCGACGAAGAAGACGTAGCGGGGAATCTTGTACTTAGCGATCTGCCCCTTGCAATAGTCGCGCACATCCTCTGTGGTAAGGCGGAAACCATCCTTCTGAATGATGAAGGCACCCACATCCTCGCCATAGCGGGGCGACGCCACTGCTATAACCTGTACGTCACGCACGCCCGGCATCCGGTAGAGGTACTCCTCCACCTCTTTCGGTGAGATGTTCTCCCCTCCCCTGATGATCATATCCTTGATGCGCCCTGTGATGCGATAGTTGCCCTGAGCATCCTTCACCCCCAGGTCCCCCGAGTGCATGAAGCCGTTGGCATCGATCACCTGTGCCGTCGCCTCCGGGTTCTTGTAGTAGCCCTTCATCACGTTGTAGCCGCGGCAGCACATCTCGCCCGCGACCCCCACGGGACACTCTTGTCCCGTTTCAGGGTCGAGCACCTTCACCTCTGTGAACTCGTAATCGCTCCCCACGGTGGCCAGGCGAACCTCGAAAGGATCATCCACGCGGCTCTGCGTCATGCCTGGCGAGGTCTCGGTCATCCCGTAGACGCTTGTGAGATCCATGAACATCTGCTCATTCACCTGCCGCATCAACTCCTCGGGGCAGAGTGCTCCCGCCATGATGCCGGTGCGGAGCGAGTGCATGTCGAACATCGGAAACATGGGATGGTGCAGCATCGAGATAAACATGGTGGGCACGCCATGCAGCACCGTGCATCGCTCCCGGTGGATGGAGGCCAGTGTCACCAGCGGATCGAACCGCTCCACCATCACCTGGGTGCTGCCGTGGGTGAGGCAGCACATGGTGGCCAGCACCACGCCGAAGCAGTGAAACAGGGGTACGCAGATACAGCATTTATCCTCGGGGGTAAACTGCATGTGCAGACCGGTGAGGTAACCGTTGTTGACGATGTTGTGGTGGGTCAGCGTCGCGCCCTTGGGCGCGCCGGTGGTGCCCGAGGTGAACTGGATGTTGATCGGGTCGTGCGGGTCCAGGGTGTCCTGCAGCGCGGCGACGCGGGAGTGGGCGTCGGCGTCCTCGCAGGCGGCGATGTCGTCGAAGCGCCAGGCGCCGGCGGCCTCGCCCTCGCTGCCCAGCAGCAGCACGTGGCGCAGCTCGGGCAGGCGCTC
>Ga0123335_1005144_pt1 | contig 16181 bp, 14 predicted proteins | sample BiotimSIPDNA_2_FD_89707 | JGI IMG/M metagenome (GOLD analysis project Ga0123335, IMG submission 89707) | Anaerobic biogas reactor microbial communites from Washington, USA - Biogas_R2 time_0 SIP DNA | ecosystem: Engineered > Bioreactor > Anaerobic > Unclassified | place: Washington, USA...
CCTGTTCAATTACGCCGTCGCATTCAACAAGCACCAGTTTTTTCATTTATATAGAATAGAAATCTGCTTCAGGGTATTCTTTGCAAATATATTTGACTGCTTCTGCTCTGAGTGATGCGATTTTTTTATCTTTGATCCATAATTTTTTTGCTTCGTCAGTCAAAACAATCAACGTTTCTGTTTTTAGTGATTGGAAATCATCATACTCAAAGGTCATTGAAGGGTTAAGATTTCTTAGTCCCAATTTTGCATATTGTGTGAGGATTAAATAAGCCTCCTTTGCACGAATTGCTTTTCTTTCCTTGTTCTCGAAATAGGCTTTCATTTTATTAATATGAACATGTAATCCCGCAGAACCTTTCCATGCAGCTTTCATACATTTCACTTCAACAATAACAAGCTTTTCGGGTTTGCCCAAAGTATTAAATTTTATTGCAAGCATATCAGGTTTGTTGTTGTTTTTGTCATTCTCCAACTCTTCTTTGTCTTTATGTTTCTGCTGAAACTCAAGGTCGTAAAAGTAATATCCCGACTTCGGTGACAAGGGCATTTATAGGTCGTCTGCCACGATCAGTAACATAATACTTGATTACATCTAGTAACACATTCCGGTCTTTTCCATTCTTTTTTATGTGTCCCTTGTGACCGTGATCACGGTAATCTCCGGTGTGAAGAATATACTCATTATTTGCAAAAACAAGAAACATATATGCATCAAACGCAGAATGGTCAACGCTATATGCTGTTATCTTAATATCGTCAATTAAAACTGCCGTTTTAGGCTCGATAAAGTTGATGTTAGGTCGGTTTTTCAGCAGATTAGGCTCTTTAGTTTTATGGATTCTTTCATTTATATTGAGCAGAACTCTGTAAGTTGTCTCACCCATATAAATCGGAATATGGTTAGGAATTTCATCAATACGCCCTATGTGGTCACCATGATAATGCGTAAAAAAGACGGCATTAATTCCTTCACTTCTCCAGTCGAAATCAATCTTTTCATCACTTTCTATATCCGGAAGCGATTCGCCAAAATCTATTAAGATTTTTGTTTTGTCGGCAGAGATAACGGTAATGCAACCGCCAATCTGATTACCGTTAATAATTTTAATTTTTGTTTTCATATGTAACTTTCAAAGCGCAGGTTAAAGAATATTCGGTTGTTTAATCCAGAAGTGAAAAGCATATAAACATTTCTAATTTTCTGGCACAAGTGAATTTACTCCCTTTTTGTTTTTTGAAAATTCAAGTTCACTTTAAGAAGTTTTTGTCCACAATAGTTTTTCCAATGCTTTGGGGGTTGTGAAATAAGCACTTATGTTTTACTTCGTCAATTATGTTCAACCATCGCAATTTCCGTCTGTCTGCTGTCTTATCCTCTACAAAATCATAGCTCCAGACATAATTCTTGTACTCGGCACGAAGCCGGACACAACTGCCGTCATTCATCCATAGACGGCGCTTTTTCGTTTGTTTTTTCGGTAGTTTCAAACCCTCTTCCCGCTAAATGCGTTCAACACGCTTGTGATTGATAATCACACCATCATTCCTGAGCATGTTCGTTACCATTCTGTATCCGACACGCCCATAGTTACAGACGAGATAAATGATCATTTGCCGGTAAAACACATTTTCTTCAGGTATTTAAGTTAAGTTCTGATTTGATGTTCTTTATGGCCTTTGCTTTTCGAAATCCGCTTCTGTGCCATTGAGAATACTATCAAACACACTTATATCATAACCCACGGAGAAACTCATAATCAAGAGCTTTCTTACGTTCCTTCCAGTCCGGCATGAGTGCAGTTAAAAAATCATAGAATTGCTTTGAGTGGTTTGGATAAACAAAGTGGCATAATTCATGCATTACCACATATTCAATGCAGTTTCGTGGTGCCTCTAGTAGCCGTTTGTTCAGCGTGATAATTCCTTTTTTCGTAAGGCAAGAGCCCCATCGAGTTTCCATGTCACGGATACGCAATAGAGGTTGTAACACTCCGTATTTCTGAAATAAAGGATAGATTCCTTCAATTATCTCGTTAAAATACTCCTTACACTGCTGATCCAAATACGTGCTCACAATACGCTCTTTGCGTGTGACATCAGAGATGTCTCTGACTTGAAGTGAAATGTACACGCCATCCGAAGAGATGTTATCCTTGTTTCCTTCGGAAACCTGAAGCCTCATACCACGGCCAAGAATGTAAAAGGTCTCTCCGCTGACGTATTGTTTTGGCTGTGGACTGTATTGTTCTAGTTCCCGGAAGCGTTTTAGGGAAGAGAGGATATATGCTCCTTTTTTGACCACAAATTCATCCACTTTACTAACAGTAACAAGATTGTTTGCCGATACATAAGTGCTGCCGTCTTTGCGAATACGAAGATTAAGGTTTTTGACTGGTTTTCTCTCCAGTTGATAACGGATTTCATTCCCGTCATATGTTACTATTCGTGAGGTTAGATTTGACATAAGCTTAAAACCTCCGCAGAGCAACGGTTTTTACATTCTCAATGATTTTGTCTATCACATCAAAGGAAAGTTTTAAGCCGCGCGTTTTTTCGTATTCATAAAACAAATCGTCAATATCCTGTGAAATGCGGTCGTGTATTGTCTTGTTGTTTGTCCAGTCCACCTGACTGTGACCGGCAACAATTATTGTTATCTCCATTGCCATTTCTGCGATGAAGTCCGGTTCTACTCGAACTGACTCATCATTATCTAAAATCGCCGACAGCACTCCAAAAAATGCCTGTGCATGGACATTGTTCTTTATAGCTTCCGGGTAGGTAATATAGCTGCGTCCATCACGGTAATCCTCCATAATCGAACGCATTTTAGCCAGATATTCAGCTTCCGTAATCACTTTTTCCTTATACTGCTCCAGAGCTTCTTTGATGCGTTTGGAAAAGCTGTCATAGTAAGCCGGATTTTCATCATACTTTTCGCTGATGCTTTTAGTCATCCGACTTGTGATCGCATCCGCTTTTGCGCGAGGTGACCCGAGTTTATCAAGCTCCTCTTCAAAGCCATCCTTGTCCAAAATATTGATCGGATTTGTGATCTGACGAATACCGGCTACCGACATGTGTGTGTCCAAAAGATTTTGCATCAAAGGCTCATATTCGCGGTTATCTATGGTGTCAAAGTAACGAATATTAACGCTGCGGCGGATTTTTGCAAAGAAAATGAAGGTGTCCTGATATTTTTTAAATTCATCTTTCGGAACGACCGCATAAGCCTGCTCGGAATTAATTACCAGATTGAGTGCTTTTCCGAAAGTGCAGAGAAGATTATAGAATTCCTCACGCACCTTTGCATCTGCAAGGAATACTTCGATTTCTTCTCCGTCTGTTTTATTTTGAATCGTTGCAAAAAGCTCAATTAAACAGGTATATGTATCACGCAGATTCCCTACCGACGCCATCACATCAACGACAACGCCCCTTAAATCACCGCTGTCGAAGTTCTCAAGTCCCGCACCGCTGTACATATCCATTGCGGTATCCAGCTCTTCAATCAGTCCCCGGTAGTCTACAATCAAGCCGTAGTCTTTGCCTTCGTGAATTCGGTTTGTTCGGGCAATGGCCTGCAAAAGACCGTGCTCTTTCAGTTCTTTATCGATGTAGAGTACCTGACAAACAGGAACATCGAAGCCGGTAAGAAGCTTGCTGCAAACGATAAGAATATCAATCTCGCCGTCGCAGAACTTGTTTTTAACGGATTCTTCATAGCGGTCAGCATCACCGTACCGGCGCATCATTTTGTCCCAGTATGCCAAAACCATGTCATCGGTTCCTTCGTCTATATCGTCGACACTCTCCCGCATATCCGGCGGGGAGATGACCACGGCGCAGGTCAGGTCTCCGAATTGCTCAAAACATTCCAGATATCTGACGGCATCGCGCTTATAATTAGTAGCAAGCATGGCTTTGAAACCGGTGTTCTTATAGCCCTCGATAAAATGATTATTGATATCGAGAGCGATACGTTTAATACGAGAGTTTGTTGAAGTGAGCTTGCGGATACTGCTCCATTTCCTCGCTAAATCCAGTTTTTGCGACTCGGTCAGGCGCCTGGTTGTCTGCTTAAACCAGAGATCGATGTTTTTTTCATCGACATTCTGTTCCACAAAGCGCCCCTCATAGATCAAAGGCACAATAATTCTGTCGTCCACGCCGTCCTTAATTGTATATTTATGGATCAGCTTGCCGAACCTTGCCATTGTGCTTTTCTCTTTTTTCATCAGAGGAGTGCCGGTAAATCCGATATAGCAGGCGTTCGGAAACACGGTGCGCATTTTTGTCGCCATGAATCCATAGTTGGAACGGTGACTTTCATCCACCAGAACAAAAATATCCCGGGACTCGTTTACCGTTGACATGCGTTCAGCGGTTGTGAACTTGTTTATAATTGTAGTAATGATATCCGCTTTACTGCTGTTTATAAGCTCAACCAGATGCCGCCCGCTGCCTGCTTTTGCGGGATTCAGTCGCGTATGCGCAAAGGTTGTTTCAATCTGACTGTCAAGTTCTTTTCGGTCGGTCACAATGACTACCCGGGGATGGCAGTCTGTCAGCTCCATGAGAATATACTTCGCCAGCATAACCATTGTCAGACTTTTTCCACTGCCCTGCGTATGCCAGATAACGCCGCTCTGACGATTGCCGCGCTCATCGGTCTCGTTTATGGTCTTTATAATCTCTTTGGTTGCAAAATACTGCTGGTAACGACAGATTTTTTTCACACCGGCATCGTAAATTATAAAATACCGTATCAGATCTCTGACGCGTTCTATGCTGAACAGCGAAATGATATTCTTATCCTGCTCGGTAGGCAGACGGTCGCCTTGCAGCTTTGAAAACTGCCGGTTTATAAACGCTTCATCCGGTTCTTTCCAGATATTCCAAAACTTTTTCGGTGTTCCGGTCGTGGCGTATTTCACGGCGTTTTTGTTGGTTGCCATTACGATTTGCGCGTATTTGTAAAGCTGCGGGATATAGTCAGCCTGCTGATTTCTTATCGTTTGTTCGACCGCCTGTTCGACGGAAATCTGCGGCGCTTTACATTCAATCACCGCGAACGGAATACCGTTGATAAAAAGCACAATATCAGGGCGAGCATTATGCTGCTTGTCCTGACTTTCAACATAAAATTCTTCGGTTACATGATAGAGATTATTCTCCGGGCGCTCCCAGTCGATGTATTGGAGGTTGAAGCTGAGCATTTTCCCGTCGCCGACCGTTTCGAGATAACTTTTACCCAGAAGCAGCGCATCATAAATTTTCTCACTGGTGCGAATAAGACCGTCAGTAAGAGGCTCGTCGAGATCCTCCATTGCGCGCTCGATATTGGCGGCCGAGAACTCGTTTTCTGCCCCGGCATATGAATATCGGTTGAGCCGGCGCAGCTGGCCGCGCAGAATATCCCGCAGCAGCACATTATAACTGTGCCCCGCTGCAGGACACAATCCTCCGGAGATATGTATGTATAGCCGATAGCGCGCAGCAGATCAACTGCCGGTTGCTGGCTTATATTTTTTTCGAGATAGAGGTCGGGATTCAAAATTATGCCTCCTTTTGTGGAAGTCTGTAAGAGCAAGAATAGCGGGGCGGTTTACACCGCCTCGCTTCCTGTTCATCATTATTGTTTGTCCTTCGGTGGGCACGGGTCGTTCCCATGACTATCAGGTCGCTGAATTTTCCCATCTTTACGGTGCGGAATAAACTCAGTTCCCTGATTCTTGCTCATTTCGCGTCCGGCTTTCATTGCTTCTTCTTTCGTGTCATAGTGCCCGCTGCTTCTTTTAGCGTTTTCACGTTTCACATCCCAGCCGCCGCGCTTTGAGTTAGGTACTAAATGGTGTTCTTTCCTTGGCATATTATCACCTCCTTCATTTCATGGATTTTATTGCCGCTTCGGTCATAGATGAAATAATCGTTGTTGCAATTTCCTTAATAACATCCAGAACCATGGGCAATCCTTTTTTCTTAATAACTTCCTTTGTTTTGTTCCACACTGTATCTTCACGAATTTTGTCCAGATATTCGCACCCATTCCATGTTAATCCACCGACTGTAAAACCATCTATTTCGTCATCGGCAAATAGTGCGTCATAATTAAAAATTAAACCCGCATCATGCAGTATTTGACAATGATAAGCAACCTCCGCCATAGAATATCCTTCTATTGTAATATTACAAATAACGGTATCTACATGCTCTTTTTCAATGGAAAACAGTATTTTGCGGCAAAGATCCATATCTCTTTTCATACATTTACCCTCACAATCCCCGTCAGCAAAAGCTGCATCAAGGCTTTTTTGAATTTCTGCATTTCTTCTAACTTGCGTTCATGTAGCGTGATAAGGTGGTCGAGATTGTAGAAAAAGGATGCAATATGACTTTGTTCATCATAATCTGCAGGATAGCTAACCATTGTTTTTTGTAGATTAGTTCTGCTCAAAGACAGGACTTTAATACCCTGCATTAACGGTAAAAGCTGATTACGATATGAATCGGAATTCAAATAGTAACCGAGATAGCCCGATACCATTGATAGCAGAGGACGGCATACAATTGTATGAAGTCCCGAAACTATATCACTACCTTGTAAATTACATATTTCACAGGCTTTTCCTGTCGTTTCATCTTCTGCAGTATCAGCAATGATAATATCTCCGTCCTGTAACAAAGCTCCCTCGAAATCCTTTCGATTCTTGCCAATTATATATGGAATCTCATCACTTTGAACATCCAAGACAGAATCATACTTAATCAGTACATCTCCGTAATGAATATTTAAAACAGAACCGCTTTCATAACTCAATTCAGCACGAGAAAGCGTATTGTTTGGAATCGTGAAGTCAAACACTTCACTAAACCTACGCCGTTCCCAAGAGCCATTAAACCCCGGGAAGCGAATTTCGGGAACGGCGCTGCCTTTCTTCGGGAACATTTTCGTAAGACAGGCTTTTTTCAGCCTTTGGATTTCCTCAATCTTTTGCTGCTGCAATGCAATTATCCTGTCCTGCGTGGTGAGGATGGCGGCGATTTTTTGTTGTTCGGGGAGTGGGGGATTTGGCAAGGGCAGTAAATTCATATCATTGCTTGTCACATTCATTCTGTCGCTTCTGGCTCCGTAATTTGCAATATTATTCATATATCTGTGCCAAGAAGTAGAATCGAAATAATGTGTCAGAAATTCCGAACAGTAACTATCACCAATAAACTTGTAAACGGTATAAAGCGGTGACATAATACCGGTTTCTGTCCCATTGTATCTGTTAAATGGTCCGCAAGGAGCATTGGCAGAAATCCTTGGATTATAAACAAAATATCCATTTTTTACTATGTAATAACCATTGATGTTATCATCATTTGCAATTTGTTTATCGAAGTATTCTATTTGATCGACAATCCCCTGTGTGGCGGAATTGGTTAGAACATGAGCGATACTGCTATCAATATTTTTCTGTGTTTGCTTTTTAAGGACTTTACTCAAATGAATTACATTCCATTCTTCCGGCAAAATACCAACATTGGTTCTTTTATACCTCTCCGGCACCTCACCGCGGCGGATCTGTTCAATTCGTTTCTTTATTTCCGGTGTCATTTTTCACCACCATGTTTTTCTGATATTTCTATCAACGTTCTCACCAATACCCGCATAAATATCCTGCTGCATCTCACAGCCCCAACTCATCCAGATACTTCTTCATCTGCGCCTGTACCTCGGCAAGTTCCGCCTCGATATCGGCGATATTGCGCTTTACCTCGTCAATATCCACCGGTTCTTCTTCCTCGAAGGTGTCAACATAGCGGGGAATATTCAGATTGAAATCGTTTTCTCTGATCTCGTCAAAGGATGCCAGATAGGCGTATTTGTCGACATTTTTCCTGGCGTCGTAGGCGGCGACGATTTTTGCAATGTCGCTGTCGCGCAGGATGTTCTGATTTTTGCCTTTCTCGTAATTGCCCTCTCCGGATGCGTCGATAACAGCACGTCCCGGCGGGTGCGGTTTTTCTTAAATATGAGAATACAGGCGGGAATGCCGGTGCCGTAAAACAGGTTTGCAGGCAGTCCGATAACGGCATCAAGCAGATTAAACTCGATTATTTTCCTGCGGATTTTCCCTTCGCTTGCCCCCCGGAACAGAACGCCGTGAGGAAGCACGATAGCCATTCGGCCGTTTTCGGCGTCAAGGCTTGCGAGCATATGAAGCACAAACGCATAATCACCCTTGGAAGTCGGCGGAACACCCCAGTCGAAGCGTTTCCACGGGTCAAGAGAGGCGGTCATTTTCTCCTGTCTCCTGCCCCTGGCGTCGGTCGGCGCGTCGGAGAGAAATCCGCTGTCCCACTTGTCCAGGCTGAATGGAGGATTTGCCACGACGCACTGGAATTTCATCAAACGATCGTTTTCGATATTTTGCGGATTCGAGAGTGTATCTCCCAGCCAGATGCGCGCGTCATCAACACCGTGCAGGAACATATTCATATTGCATAGAGCCCAGGTCTGAGCATTTAGCTCCTGCCCGTAAATCGCCACTTTGCCGCTGGGCACCTTTTTATAGGCTTTGAGAAGCAAGCCGCCGCTCCCGCAGGCAGGGTCATATATGCGGTCGTTCTCTTTCGGTTTCAAAAGAGATGCCACCAATTCCGAAACCTGACTCGGAGTGAAAAACTCGCCGCCCTTTTTACCGGCATCCGACGCAAAATTAGCGATCATATATTCGTAGGCGTCGCCGATTATGTCAGCGGAGCCCAACTGCCCGGGTCTCAGGTCAAGGGAGCTGAAATCTTCGAGAAGATTGCGCAGCGTTGCGTTCTTTTCCCTCGGTTCACCAAAATCCACCTGAGAGTTAAAGTCAATGGCGCGGAAAACGTTGCGGAGCTTGCCGCTGTTGTGTTCCTCGATTTGTGACAGTGCAACATTTATTTTTTGGCCGATTTCTGGATCATTGCGATTTTTATAAAGATAATCAAACGTGGAATCCTCGTGCATGGTAAACCGCTCGCGGCTCATTGCGCGAGCGACGCGGATTTCGTCACCTTCGTATTGCTTCATGTATTCATCATGCTTTTCCTTGGAAACATCGCTGAGATATTTGACAAACAGCATAGACAGAATATAATCTTTATAGCGGGAGCTGTCAATCTTTCCGCGGAAACTGTCACAGGCGCTCCATAGAACGCGTTCAATATCACTTCTTGTCGTCATGGTTGCTAACGCTCCTCATCTGTTTTTGTATCTTGTTGATCGCATAGGAATAATATTTTTCTTTCTCTGCTGCCAGTTTATTAATAAGCCGTTGTTCTCTTTGCGCCAGTAGGTTTAATTTTGCAATCTTTTCCTGGTTTTCAATTGATAAGGGAATAAGTTCAAAAGCTGCAAAATACCGCGGTTTTATCGCCCCTAGCATATTGCTTGAAGTGTTTTCAAAAATAAGACGTTTTACCCTGGGAGTATTCAGAAGCCAATATAGATATTCTGGCAATATATGGTTCGTATTCGGACGTATAATGGCAAAATTTGAAGATATAACCATGCCGACTGTCGTGCTATCGATTAACACTGCAGTATAGGGCATGCTTAGCCTGATAACCACATCACCTTCTTGAGACAGATACTCCGAATTCAGTGGCTCAAGCGCATTATATATATCGGTATTCTCAATATCTATATAGCCATCCGGATTAATGGAACGGAGATTCAACAGTTTATAACGATACTTTGTAGCTACTCTGGCTTGTTTTCGCGATAACACCAAACCGCTGCGAACTGTCGCAACCTCTTCAAGCCTCAATCTAATCACTTCCTTTTGTTATGGCAGATAATCAACTTTTTCTTAAAAATACCTCTATCAAAGTTGACCACAAACCCCTTTTTTAGCTGGCCATATTATATACCATTCATTCGGATTTGTCAATAGTTTTTGTTATGTTTGAAAAATAACTATTGCAAGCAGAAATGCCATCCATAAAAGCATACTTGCTCCTACGGGCTGTATTTTTCTCTCGCCATTATTTTGAACCTCGTCCTTCTTGTATGTTCGATTCTATCATGTTTTTACTGACTTTGCAACTAGGGACAGGTCATGTCAGCGGAGCACGGCGGTACTTAAAACATACATGGAGCATCAATAGAACTTTGTGACAGAAATGGCATATTCATCGTTGCTCCGCCAGTGCGATTCCCACACGGCTGTTGATCACCCGTGCGGTCTCCGCTGCCGATCGTCCGCCGCCGAGATATACACCGATCTCCTCGAACACAATCGTATACAACGCGGTGTCAGTCGACGCCTCATCTGTGACGCCATCTACAAGCGTCTCCCACGCCGCGTAATCCGCGTCGGTATATCGGTACACACCGGAGTTGTCATCAGCGTATTCGTCATTGTACCGCTTGATTTCTGTCATATACGCTTCATATTCATCCATCAACACAGGCAGATCAAACCCCGCCTGACTGCCCTTCACGCACGACGTGTACTGCCGGATAAACGCCCATGCCGCATCCGGGTACGCGCATGCTGTCGTCATCGCGACGCGGTGCCCCAGTTCCGCGAGATTTCCCGTGCCCGGCACGCCCGGCATCAACAGATCCTCCCCGAAGCGTTCGCGCAGCGGCAGATAACTGCGCGGCGTGAGGTAGGGCCGATACATCAGCAACGCTTTCCCCTCCGCGAGAAGCTCTTCGGAATCAACATCATCGTAAATATTTGTCGCGGGAAAGCGTGCGCAAAAGTCCAGATAGTCAAAAAACGCGTCACTTTCAAAGTCGCATATCCCAGCATTTCGGTCAACACACCGCTCGATCACCGCACCGAGATACCACTGCCATCCATATTCCCGCGTCATGCGCGCGATCGGCTGCGTGACATCAGGATGCGCGTCAAGGATGCGATTCACGGCTTCGAAATCCCAGGCTTTCACTTCTCCGACAGTCATCCTAAGCGCAGCGGTTGCGTTGATTGCAAAGGTGGGGGATAGTCCGTAGATCGCGCCCTCATCGTCGATCAGCCGCAAGACAGTCGGATGAATATTATCTCTTGTGACTTTTTTGTCTGTTTCCATATACGATGTCAGGTCGCGCAGAAGACCTTTCTCGATATAGCGCTCGGACGGCGTGCCGGAAAGATCGAGCAGGTCCGGCACCTCTCCCGCCGTGAGCGCCATGGATAGTCCGCTTAAGCCCGATGGGTCGTCTGAGGCTGCATATTCGGTATAGTCAATGCGGTATTCGGTGTTTTTACGATTGAATAGGATGATTTGCTTCTGAAGTCTCTGGTCCATCACCGTGACTGCGAGGGTCAGGACAGCTTTCTTCGCGCCTGCGGTCACCTGCTTCAGCAGAATGGGCGACGGTCTGCTGCCCGACGCCTCGTAACAGCCGAACATCGGTGCACCCGTGTCCGACGTCCCGCACGGTACAATGCGTATAAGATTGAAAGAATTGACGTCGATATCCGCAAATCGCAGCACGCGTGTCAAAGTCCCGGTCGTGATATCCAGTCCGTACAGCTCCTTCTCGAAGACGTAGAGGTCGTGGAACACATCGCCGTCGGCAAGATGCGTACAGTCAAGCTTCTGTATGAATAGATCAGTACGTGTGGTTATGTCTACCACCTTCAGCGTCGAGCCGGCTGCAGACGTCGTGAGGATCGCGACACGGCCGTCGGAGACTCGCGCGAGATCCGGCGTATTCAGGCACTGTTCGGTTGCGATATCGAACAGGAATGCGCCGGTTTTGTCATATATATAGAGCCTCTCGTCCAGATAGAGATATACGTTTCCCGCTGCGTCACAGATCGCCGCCGAAAGAGAAAGCGTCCGACTTGAGATATCTAAGCGGGTTATGTCGACCTCCACAACCGGATTGCCGTCCGCATCACAGCGTATAAGGGTGTGGGAAGTGTAGTCGCCCATCCCGACCTCGGCACTCTGCCAGACGCTTTCGATAAACCACAGCGCGTCCGGTTCTCCGGGAATCGGTGCGATTGCGTTTACCACATGATTTTCCGGCAATTCGTACGGATGGCGCTCGAAATAACCGCCCTCTGCAGCGAAGGATGCGATAAAGATACTGGTTTTTCCAGCTTCGTAGCGCGACGCCGTTTGCCAGAAGCGTCCGTTGCCCGCCGCTGCCGATGTACTTGCGTAAAGCCAGTCGGGTGCGGAGCCGTAGACAGCGGTGTAGACCAGCTCATCCGTGTCGGACACCTGCGAGACGGACGGTGCGGTTGTTTGCAGCCCGGCGATCTGTCCATTGTCCGCAGCCGGCGCGGTACAGGCGGTCAGAAGCGCCAGGATAAAGATCCATATCCATATGATTCTTCTATTGCACATACGCTACCTCCGTTCACGGTACAGGAGTGCCACGCCCACGCCGCAGCATCCGCACAGCCCACACGCGTACCACGCGAGTATACCGGGCAGCTCCGCGGCGGTTTGATACGGCGTAAACGCCGCGACGAGAGAAAACGGGCGTATAAAATCCAAACCCAGCAGCAGCATCAGAAACGGGAATGCCAGCACGACCGCCGCAAGAATCACGCCGAATGCGAGCTTTCTGACCCATCTCGTCAGATTGAGCGTCCAGACCGCAGCGGTCACGGCAGCGGTGAGCTGCAGAAGCGACATCAGCGAGATGAATCCTCCCAGCGTAAGTCCCGCGGTTATCCCGCGGTATTGTTCCACATTCTGAACATCCGACGTAAAGCTCAAACGATATTTCATCAGGAGCGTTATGAAGGTTGGTGTATAAAGAATAACCCACAGCAGCACCGTACAGCCGATGCTTGCGGCAAGTTTGCAGGAAATCAGAGCCGCGCGGCCGTCTCGCGTGCAGCGGAGGATCGGTGTCAGTCCGCGCTCCGTGTCCAACGGAAATACCCGAGCGAGTGCCAGAACAAGCAGAATGATGTAAAGCAGTCCGCGCAGCAGGTCACGCAGTTCGTTGTCAAAGTAGTAGTCCGATGACAGCGTGTCGACGATCGCAGGCGTCACGGACTTCGGCTGCGCCATCGCCTCCGTATATTGACGGTAGAAGGTATTGAACCCTTTTGTGCGATTTTCCGCATAGGAATACACACTCGTGTACTCTTTTTGGTAATCTGACTGCGTGATTTTTCCCTGTCTGTATTGTGCGGACAGCTCGTTCAAACGTGCCGGAATGCCGTTGATATACGCGCTTTCCGCCTCGATCTCCGCGATCTTCTCCGCCGTCAGCTCGCCCGACCAATAATTTGCATAGAGCTTATACGCCGCTTCCTCGACCGTCGCCATCCGCAGCGGCGACACATCCCATGTGTTGTACGCGATAAGCAGCGCCGCAAGTACGATCACCCACGCGCGCCCGGTCACATACAGCTTGCGGCTCTCATGGATGAGCAGCGACGTCGACCCGCGCAGCGGACGTCTTTTGAAACGGCGCAGAAGGATATTGCTTAGTGCTGTCAGGATGCGGTCGACGAAATCCACACGCACATGCCGGGTATAGCACAAAGCAGAGGCGACAGAGCACCCCGAAAACACGAGCAGTCCCGCTGCCGTGCAGAGCGTCACACGGTTCAGCGGGAGCGAGAAGAAGTTGATATTGATGTATAACCGGTAGTAGTTATACGTATCATATGCCGAGAAGATATTGACGTATTTTGCGAGATTCGCCCAGGATGCAGAGTGGATGAACGCGTAGCACAGATAGCTTACGCTCGTGAAGACTGCCAGCGTGACGAAGATCGACTTCCCACGTCCGAACACGACGAAGCACAACGCCATCAACGCCGCCGTCAGTATCGCCGCGCCGGCCTTCGACGCGACATACAACACGAGATATTGTCCCACCGTGATTGCGAGGGTGCAGTCCCGGAATGCCGGCAGCGACTGGATGTACCGTCCGAGATCGCCGTAACCGTACAGCCGCGCGCCGAGCAATACGACTGTTCCGTAAAACAGCACGGACAGCACAGCCGAAAGCGTGAACAGTACACACAGCTTCATAATGATCGTCGGATACCGTCCGTTCCGTGCGGTCTTTACGAGCCGATCCAGTCCTGTGTCACGCTCGTGCAGGAATAGATAAATACAGAACAAAAAAAGCATCGCGGGCATAAACAGATCTGTCAGACGGAAGTTTGTCGCCGAGACAACACCGTTTTCATATCCCAGCCGCAGCGGCAGATCGCTGAGCGGGGCAAAGTCCTGCGGTGTCTTGAGAATGTTGTTGTAAGAAAAGCTGCCTTTCTTTTGGAAAATCGACACATGCGACATCTGCTCCGCGCGCTCCGCCATACCTGTCACAAAGCCCGGATACCCTGTAATGTGTTCGAGCTGCGTCACCACGTTCGTTATCGCGAACAGCGCCCCGTTCCGCGCGTCACGATCGGTCAGATAGGGCGAGTCCGCATACTTTTGCAGCAGGTCCGGATACTCCGCGTTCCACTCGTCCAGAAGCTCCGCGAAGAAGGCATTCTCATCCGAAAGCTCTTCGTAGATCTGCCGTGCCGACAGCGCGCCCAATTCCTCCTGCAGAACGCTCAGCTCCGATAACGTATCGTTATAATCCGCATCCATGTACCGCGCTTCAAAAGCCGCGAGACTCTCCCGACGCGCGAGGAAATCCCTGTCCTCCGATGTCTTCTGCACGACAAACAGCGCGCCGTTTGCCGCAAACAGCCCCAGCACGCAAAGCCACACCGTTCTTTTACAAAACACCTTGTACAGCTCATACAGGTACAGCTTCATCCCGCCGCCCTCCCATGCACCGTCTCGTCGGTATCGGAGAAGTGGTAGAGGTAGACGTCCTCGAGCGTCGGACGGACAGGATGGACGCCGGGAAGCTCGGGTACCGTCTCGGAGATGACGCGTGCTGCGATGAGTCCGCCGGTTGCCGCCGCGAGGTTCGAGACGAGATATTGTACGCTGATCTCCCCGACGCGCTCCGGCGGGATGTCCGCCTGCCAGACCTTTCCCTCCACGTCCTCGATGAGCTGCGATGTCGGCGCGCAGGTCACGAGCACACCGCGTTTGAGCAGCAGAATCTCCCGCGCGATGCACTCGACATCGCCGACGACATGCGTCGCGAGCAGGACGATCTTGTCGCTTGCGATTGAGCTGATGAAGTTGCGGATACGGATGCGCTCCTTCGGATCAAGACCCGCGGTCGGTTCGTCGAGGATCAGGAGCTTCGGATCGTTCAGCAGCGCCTGCGCGATGAGGATGCGCTGTTTCATGCCGCCGGAGAACGCGCCCATACGCCGGTGTGCGTCGTCTCGGAGGTTCACGAGCGTCAGCAGGCGGTCGATCTTCTCGGCGGCTTCGGATTTTTTCAGTCCCTTGAGCGTCGACATGTACCACAGAAAGCGGTTTGCGGTGAAGTCATCGTAGACGCCCTGGTGCTGCGGCATATACCCGAGCAGCTCTCGGTAGTCGCGGCCGAGCTTACGGATGGGTGTGCCGTTCCAGGCTACCTCCCCGGACGTCGGCGTGAGGTTGTCGGTGATGATGTTCATCAGCGTCGTCTTACCGGAGCCGTTCGGCCCGAGGATGCCGTACACGCCGGGGGAGAGCGTCAGCGTGAGGTCCGCGAGCGCAGTCGCCGGCGAGCGCGGGTAGCGGTGCGTCAGGTGCGTGAGCGTCAGCATAATAAGGCTCCTTTCAGCAGAGCTATTTGATCTTCAGGGTCCCGCCGTGCGCAAACACACCACGGTACTCATCTTCAAAGTCCACAATCGGGTGTACCTCGATTGCTCCGCTGCCGATCTGGGACTTGTCGAACCAGTACAAATACCTATGGCCGCTTCGCATCCCATTATCCATGAGCAGCACACGATCGCCCATCGTTGGGTAGTAGGCGAACATCCACGGATCCGTTACGCCGGGCAATTCCTTCAGGTCGATTTTATCCAGCTCGTTGTAATCCGCGTCATAGATATGCAAATAGTGGTCGGGGTTATTCGGTATCCAGAAATCCGCGCCGCGATAGATATATTCGCCGTCCGTTACGATGACTCCATAATCGGTAGACAGCATACGCGGATTGCCGCCGTCGAGGTCGCATAACCATAGCTGCTGTTCATATGGATTCTCGGTACCGTGCCGCTCTATGGTATAGTTTGTGCGTACGACTAAAATTCGATCGTTGAGGAAAAAACCAGCTGTTGATTTATATTCATCGTCCG
>Ga0123335_1005153_pt1 | contig 16156 bp, 11 predicted proteins | sample BiotimSIPDNA_2_FD_89707 | JGI IMG/M metagenome (GOLD analysis project Ga0123335, IMG submission 89707) | Anaerobic biogas reactor microbial communites from Washington, USA - Biogas_R2 time_0 SIP DNA | ecosystem: Engineered > Bioreactor > Anaerobic > Unclassified | place: Washington, USA...
TCAGGCAGACAGTTACTGGAAGGTAAAAAAAGAGTATGGGATTTAGATACGTGGCTCAGGCAAACTAAAGATTTTATGATTCAAGAGATCAATTCATTTATTAAGAAAGAAAAGTATGATACTATTTTTTTAAGAAAGACAATATCTGAAAATGCCCTCTCTTGCCTTAATAATAATAAGGTTTTATATGACTTTGCAGACATTGAAAGTTATAGTCCGGACGGAACATGCTATAAAAATAATGCCGATGATGCCTGCAATTATTACGATGAAGATGGAGATAGTATTGGCAATTGGGCTGTCGAATATCAAAATTCTCATACAGAGGGTGTTGATTGGTATGATTGTGAAGCTGCACACAGCGAGCCTATTAATGCTAACCTGAAAGCTTATGCTGCATGGTGGATGTTTGCATCCTTTGCAGGATGGAATTATGACCCAATGCCGGTTATTGAGGATGAAAATACCTCGATCAGAGGTCACGTATTTCCTAATCCTGCTAATGATATGGCCATTTTCGAACTCGAAATTTCTGGTGAAAACATACAACCTTATGTTAACGTCATCAGCCCCACCGGAGCAGTTATTCAGGAATACCTCCAGCCTACCTTTACACAAGGAAAAATACTTTATAACATCGATGTTTCAGACCTTCCCCCTTCAATTTATTACATTTCAGTAAAATGCCGTGAACATTATATAAATTTCAAACTATCTGTACTATAGACATAAAACCGACATAATTCAATTGCTAACGAAGTAAAAGGTATGTATTTTATAAAAGAAACTAATGTCACATTTACGATAACTATGTCACTTATTATGGGATAGCAGACTCATCTGATAATTAAAAGAAGCCGTCTCGAAATTTATAAACATACTTAACGGCTTCTTTCTTCACTCTTCCGTAAGAAAATACCTTACATTTCCAGCTCTTCCTGCAAAACCAGAGCTTCCGCTGCTACCTGATGAACCTGAACTTCCTGATGAGCCTGACGGGTTTCCTGAACCGCCACTGCCGCCACTTCCTCCGCTGCCACCGGAGCCTGACGATCCCCCCATACCCGGATAACTACAGGCTTCAATAATATTCAGGTATGGCTCTGCAAAACTTGTATAGTCAATATAAATATTTCCTCCATCCCCGCCATCGCCCCCACAACCACCAGTGCCTCCATGACCACCATCACCTCCATTTCCTCCGGGTAATTGAACACTTTCTTGCCTGGTTGTACTATCGTTCACCTGAACAGTATAGGTCCTCCATGAACCATCAGAACCATTGCCCCCATTTCCTCCTCTCCCGCCGTCACCACCGTCACCACCTCTTCCTCCAGCAGAATATACCGAGATAGAGCCTCCATCTGTATTGACAAGGTACCGTCTGAAATTTCCCGAAGGAAGTTCACTTACTTCAAGGTACATCAATTCCTCATTGATAATTGTGTCGTAGTAAACATCGGCAAAAACTGAAAGGTCGTGAGCATTGTAACCATTGTAACCATGTGATCCGTTACTGCCGTTACCACCGCTGCAACCTGTACTTCCTGATGAGCCACTGCTGCCATCGCTGCCATCCATGCCTGAAAGCGCAGAAGATCTATATACAAAATGATCACGGTAATCAAGAACAATACTTAATGAATCGACCAGTTTGGGATTTTTATTAAGAAGAGCAAATAATGTAACAGTATGCCTGTTGATGGAAAAAGGGTCCTGATTGATTATCATGTTACCATTTCTGATCCTTGCACCGTCGGTGATACAACTGTATGTTTTCTCGAGCTTATCATTGTTTTTAGGAAAAAAATCTGTGGTCATATCGTTGTCGTAAAGCGTCCGGATGCCAAAATCAATGGTGTTCCCTGGTGCCCTGCAGAAATTCCCTTTCGTAATGATTGTAATTCCTGTTTCATAATTGAATGGAATGAACTGGGTCTTTATAAGTTCTTTTGTTTTTCTTTTATAAATGCTCACTGTAATCCCATCTCCCTTAGCAAAAAATGACTTGTCATCAACATATATTGAACCCATAAAAAAGCAACCGCCATCAATTCTCAGTTTAAAATTTCTCCATTTCGTTTCGCCTTCAAGATATCCTTTCGTGCTAACAAGTTCACTGTTTTTCAGAAGTGCATCAATTCCTACCGGAATTTTACTCCCGGGAATTCTGAGTACGGTTGGATCATAACGAACAAAAATATCCTGAATGTCGTTGGGATGTATTTTTCTGGCAGGTTTACCAGAAAGAACTATGTAATGTTGTGTAAGCAAACACAACAAGACGAATATCGCAAATCTTTTCATGATATGGTTTGGTTTAATATTATCAGCATTTTTGTAAATGCAAGAAATATGCCAGCTATAGTTTTGATGTGCCTCATGATAAATCGCATGGCAAATCATAGAACAATAGTTTAATTTTAATATTTATATGAATATCGAAAAGCTGAAATGAGAATTGTAGTCGCCCTGGGGGGTAACGCACTGTTAAAAAGGGGTGAACCCCTGACGGCCAAAAATCAGCGTGCCAATGTTAGAATAGCTGCTGAAGCTATGGCCCCCCTTGCCAGGGAGCATGAACTTGTCATCTCGCATGGTAACGGTCCTCAGGTGGGACTACTTGCCTTGCAGGCATCAGGATATTGCGGCGAAGATGCATTTCCTCTCGACGTGTTGGGAGCGCAGACAGAAGGAATGATCGGATATATGATTGAACAGGAACTTGGAAATATCCTTCCGTTCGAACAACCCTTTGCCAGCATATTAACCATGGTTGAGGTAAGCAGAAACGACCCTGCCTTTAAAAATCCTACCAAACCTATTGGCCCGGAATTCACAGAAAAAGAAGCGAGAATATTGGAGAAGGAAAAAGGCTGGACAATGAAACTCGACGGAAATAAATGGCGCAGGGTGGTCCCCTCCCCTATTCCACAGAGAATCTTTCAGTTACGGCCCGTTAAATGGCTTCTGGAAAAAGGTACCATCGTCATCTGCACTGGTGGCGGAGGCATCCCGACCATGTACGATGATAACAGAAAATTACATGGAGTTGATGTGGTAATTGATAAGGATTATGCAGGTGCTTTGCTTGCGAAAGAATTGAATGCCGATCTGTACATCATGGCAACAGACACAGATGCTGTATATAAAAACTGGGGTACCCGTGAGGCAGAAGCTTTGAGACAGGTCACCTATGACGACCTGCGTAATTTCAGGTTTGCTTCGGGTTCTATGGGACCCAAGGTAATTTCTGCCTGCTGGTTTGCTGAAAAAACAGGTAAAAAAGCCGCCATCGGTTCACTGGCTGAACTTGAACAAATTGTTTCCGGTGAGAGGGGAACAACTGTATCTCCAAGTGGACATAAAATTGAAAATGTATTTGGTTATATAATTTAAGATGATCATAAAACCCTTAACAACAAAAACGCTATGAGAAAAATTACTATCATCTCCCTAAGTATTTGCTTCGTAATTTTGTTGGGATGTAAAAAGAATGAAATGGCTGAAAATCCTTTGCTTAATAAATTTGAAACCCCGTTTGGAGTTCCACCATTCGATAAGATCGATACATCAGACTACATTCCGGCCTATGAAATTGCAATAAAAATGAAGTATGATGAGATTGAAAAAATAATAAACAACAAGGAAGAAGCTACCTTTGAGAACACCATTCTGGCATTGGATAGATCAGGCAGGCTACTTGTAGATATCGACAATATTTTTTCCAACCTGAACAGTGCGAATTCTAATGAACAGATGCAGGTGATTGCACGAAAACTTGATCCGGTTCTTTCAAAATTGCGTGATGACATTTACCTGAATGAAAACCTTTTCAACAGGGTAAAACATGTATATGAGAATTCATCTTCGATGGATCTTGACCCTCAGCAGATTAGAGTAATATGGAAGTATTTCAGGGATTTTGAGCGCAGGGGCGCAAACCTATCACCTGCAGATAAAGAAGAATTGCGAAAGATCAATGCAGAATTATCGATGCTGTCGCTAAACTTCCGCGACAATCTTCTTGCCGAAACCAGCGAAAACTTTAAGCTTATTATTGATGATTCAGCTGATCTTGAAGGTTTGCCGGAAGATATGATAGCGCTGGCATCACAAAAAGCCTCGGAAGCAGGCTTGAAAGGTTGGCTGTTCACGCTTGATAAACCCAGTTTGATCCCGTTCCTTCAATATTCAAAAAAACGTGAATTACGGGAAAAATTGTACAGGGGATATTTTATGCGCGGTGATAATAATAATGAAAATGATAATAAGGAAATAGCAGCCAGGATTATCGAACTGAGGATCAGAAAGGCTCACCTGTTGGGATTCGAAACATATGCCCATTATATACTTGATGATAATATGGCCAAAACTCCTCAAAACGTGTATGATTTTCTTATGCAGTTATGGGAAGGATCGATTGCCATGTCGAAAAAAGAAGTAGCTGAAATGCAGAAAATCATCGCACGTGAAGGAGAAAATTTCGAACTGGAACCATGGGACTGGTGGTATTATGCAGAGATCGTAAGAAAGGAAAAGTTTGATCTTAACGAACAGGATATCAAACCTTATCTGAGTCTTGAAGGTGTGCGCAACGGAATGTTTGAGGTTGCCAATAAATTATACGGTGTCACCTTCGCAAAAAGGAATGACCTTCCTGTATATGCCGAAAATGTTGAAACATTCGAGGTTAAGGAAGCAGATGGAAAACCAGTAGGTATTTTGTACCTTGATTATTTCCCCAGAAGCGGTAAGACTGCCGGTGCCTGGTGTACTGAATTCAGAAGTGCTATTTGGAAAGATGGAGAAAGGACCAATCCGGTGACATCCATTGTATGCAATTTCACGCCGCCTGCAGGTGATGTTCCTTCATTACTTACATGGGATGAAACCCTCACGCTTTTCCATGAATTCGGACATGCATTGCACAGCTTATTTACTGAAGGAGAATATTACCGCACTGCAGGATGGGTGCCCCGCGACTATGTAGAGATGCCTTCACAGATCATGGAGAATTGGGCTAGTGAACCGGAGGTATTAAAAGTATATGCAAAACATTACAAAACAGGGCAAACCATGCCTGATGAACTTATTGAAAAGATCAGCAACAGCCGGTTGTTCAATCAGGGTTTTGAAACTGTGGAATATGTAGCTGCATCAATTCTGGATATGGATTATCATACTTTGAAAGAAGACCTGACAATGAGTGTTGATGAATTTGAAAAAAAATCTATGGATAAAGCCGGTCTCATTGATGAAATCCTTCCCAGGTATCGCACTACCTACTTTGCGCATATATTCTCGTGGGATTATGCAGCAGGTTATTATTCCTATATCTGGTCAGCAGTGCTGGATGCCGATGCGTTCAATGCCTTTAAGGAATCAGGTGATCTTTACAATAAAGAACTTGCTGCAAAATTCAGAAAACATTGTCTGGCTGAGTCTGGTAACGATGAGGGAATGGTCCAGTATCTGAAATTCCGTGGCAAAGAACCTGATGTGAATGCATTGCTGGAGAGAAGAGGGCTGAAATAGGATGAATTGGTGAATCGGTAAAGTGCCGTGAGCTTTTAACCCTGAATATCCTGGTTTTTGGCGGTCAGCTTTTTAGCTGTTGGATAAGTCTTTATCATCTCTGGTACAAGTACTTTTTTTAATACAATTTGTAACGATTTTAATACCTCATTGATTGCTACCTTTATTATCTTAGTTTTTTAAATACTTAGATTATGAAAAGAGCTTTACCGATATTCCTGATGTCGCTGATCATGTTCAGCACCAGGGCCCAGGATGACAGGATCGATTTCCTCGGACAACAGATTTTCCTGAATGGTTCAAACCTTGCATGGATAGACTTTGCCAATGATATAGGACCTGGCGAAACTGATTTTGCCGCCTTTGGCGATATGTTCAGGGACAATCACAGCTATGGTGTAAACAGCATACGTCTCTGGCTTCATACGAACGGGACCAATACACCCGAATTCACCGGAAATATGGTTACAGGACCCGGAGAAGGTGCCATTGCCGACCTGAAACAGATCCTGGACAGCGCCTACAAATATGATATCGGGATGATACTCTGCCTCTGGTCGTTCGACATGCTGCGGCTTGAGATTGGTGAGCCCTATCTTACAAGAAACAGGGCCATCCTTGAAGTAGACTCGGTACTAGACAGCTATATTGAAAATGCCCTGATACCGATGGTCGATTCCACTAAAGATCATCCGGCCATCCTTGCCTGGGAGGTATTCAACGAACCTGAAGGCATGGTAGAAGGCATTCCCTGGGGAGGATGGGGCGACATTGGTCATGTTACCATGGCAGATGTGCAGAAGGTGGTTAACCGGGTGGCCGGCGCCATTCATAAGGTAAAACCCGAACTGAAAGTAACCAATGGCACGCATACCTTCTTTTCTCTTACTGATGTTGATGATGGCGTGCATAATTTCTATTCGGACTCCGCCCTTTTCAATAAGGGAGGTGATGCCGATGGTTATCTTGACTTTTACCAGGTCCACTACTACGATTTTCCCCTGAGCCCGTTCGAACATGATTATTCCTATTGGAACCTTGATAAGCCTTTAATCATTGGCGAATTACATCCGGGTTGCACAACATGCGGTGAATTCAGTAATTATGAAACACTCATGGAAAATGGCTACGCCGGCGCGCTCGGGTGGATGTGGCTTGATCAGTACGGCGACAGCATTAAAAAAGAAACTGAATACATGTTTCTGAACTATCCGGATATTGTTGATATCGATAGCATGATAGGCGATTTCCCTATGCTGCATGTTACTGGGCCTGAATATGGGGAAGAACTGGAATCAGGCTCAGATGTGGTGTTTGAATGTGACGCAACGGATACTGATGGTTCTGTTACGAAAGTTGAATACTTTTTTGATGTTGAAGTTGGAGAAGACACGCTGCTCGTAAGTTTAACCTCCGCCCCGTATGACTACACCTGGGAAGCTCCGGAAGACGGACTTTACAAAATATATGTTGTGGCCACCGACGATGATGGATTTACTAAAACCAGCGATATCATGTATTTTATTATCGGTGATCCGCCGGTTTATAAATACGAAGCAGAACATGCCGACTTTAGTGGCGAGATTAATATAGCCACCAATGCAGCAGCAAGCAATGGTCAGTTTTTGAACTGCCAGCAAACTGGCTCCATTCTGTGGACTATTCTGGAAGTGCCTGCAGATAGTGAATACGATATGGTGATTGGATATGCCTCACCTTCTGGTGACAAGAATAACTATTTAATTATCAATAATGATACATTGAACAAGATCGACATCCAGTTTTTGCAAAACAGTAATTGGCAGCGGTATACACAGCCTGTTACCCTTAATGAAGGCACCAATACCATCGAAGTGGAACTCAGCTGGGGCTGGATGCATTTCGATTATCTTGAATTCCCGTTTGAGAGGCCGCCATTCGTTTCTCAGGTTATCGTTACTTCGGTTTCAGGGCTTGATTATATCGATGCCCCCGGAGGTACACTGCAACTCGAGGCTACTGTTGTCCCTGATGACGCAGGCATAAAAGACGTGGAATGGCGCGTATCTGGAGACGGACAGATGGCTTCTGTTGACCAGGATGGATTAATGACAGCGATAAAGAACGGCACTGTTACTGTGTATGCACAATCGCTTGATCCGATGGAAGCTGAAGGTAGTATAGAGATCACGATCACCAACCAACCAGAAGGAATGCAGGAAATAACACATGCATTGCCGGGCTTTTATCCTAACCCCGCTATAGACAAGCTGTATTTTAATAATGCGGAAATAATTGAATCGGTTTCGATCCTGAGTACTACCGGGCAACTGATTAAAAAAGCTGAATTTACAGGGCAAAGCAAATCAATAAATGTTGCTGATATAGAAAGCGGTATCTATGCCATGATCATAAGATTAAAGACAGGTCAGGCTTTGAATGAAATGGTAGTTGTTAAATAATTCCTGAGCTAAGCAGGAAAAAAGGGCGAGACCATAGTTTCGTCCTTTTTTGTTTTAGGAAGAAATATTACAGAGAGAGATACGGATTATTTAATAGCTGATCAGACTTCTAGATTATTTTAAAAAAGTTATACAGAGAAATCCAGGGAAAACAAAGAGAAACACACCGGATCTACCCCCTATACTTTAAGAGAAGTTTGTGTCCGTTGAGGATAATACTTTCTAACCTTAAAAGTGCAGAATTAAAAACGTACGGCTCTTTTAAGAACATTGAAGATGCCATCTTTGTCGAGCATCCTTTTTGCAGAGTTCCGCCCGGAGGAAAGAGAGAAATTATACAAAGAAAAGTGGAGAAGGAAAGTTGTTAAAGAGGGAAAATGAATTAAGATATCTGTCAACGAATTTTTAGAACTATTACTTTGTCATCATTGACTGAGTCATTGTAGATCCAAAAACCATGAAAAAAGGCCCTCTTACGAAGGCCTTTTTTTATTCACATAGTATATTAATTCGGATACTATTTCTTTATAAAGCGGACTGTATGGACACTTCCGTTAACAGCCTTGAATTTAATCAGATACAGGCCTGCGTTCAGTGAACTTACGTCGATGCTATTTACACTGCCTGTGATATTCATCACTACACTTCCTGTAATGCTGATCACAGTAGCACCTTCAAAAGCTTCTGTGCTAACTATGTTCAGAACATCAGTAGCAGGGTTCGGACGAACACTGAATTCAATTGTTGAAAGTTCAACAGCGGTTTCTGCAATTTCAACAACTATATCACCACTGGCTCTTGGAGAAACATTGCCATAATTATCAACAGCATTAACTCCGAATGTTACTTCATCTCCATTTTCCAAATCGGTGATTGTGTAACCGTTTCCTGTTTGAAGTGCATATTGTTCGCTGGCTATTGCTCCGTCGACTCTTACAATATACTGCCATACGGCAATGTTATCTGAAGATGCATCCCAGGTCAATCTAACTGTACCATCATGATTGTCGGTTGCAACCAGGTTAGCAGGCCTTGTGGGTGGTTCTTCATCAGGTATGATAAGAAATCTGCCATCCGGCATGAATGCGAATGTGGCAAATTGTGAAGGATCGTTCCATGGATTGTCATCAGGAGCATTTAAGGTAATCTGGTTACGTGCTGCTGCAGAAGATTCTTCATCAACATCACTGACAAGGATATCGAATCCGATTACTGCAGTATCGTTACCTTCAAAACCTTCCATGAGTGAATCAAATGCTACGTTGAACACAAATTCGTAACCGGTAGCGTTGATAGTATATCCCACTTTTGCACCGGCTATCGGATTGTCAGCTGTGAAAGCTGAATCGGGTACCAGACGGAACTGGTAGTCGTTGGCATCATAAGCGGGCTCATTAGCTACCCAGCCACCATTGCGGGGCCATTTTATATTCTTCGAGTTATCCATATCGAAGTATACTTCAATATTATCTACCTCATAGATGTTTGTACCTTCAACAACTATGGTATCGTCAACAATAGTAATAGTCATATACATACTGTCGGCATCCCAGCTGGCTGTAAGCAGACCGGTAAAATCTGAAGCTCCGCCTTCAACATCGCCAAATACTATTTTCTCAATAGCAAATTCGTTGATACCTTGTGGAGGTGCAACAAGACCCATTAAGCTAAGGTCATCAATAAAACATTGAGTTTGGTTCAAACCCATCACCATTACATCCATTGTCATCCCGGTTTCATCGACAGGGATACTAATGTATCTCCATTCACCAGAACCAAAAGGATCGATTACAGATGTGTCTGCCTGTACCCAATCACCTCCGTCAATACTGTACTGTACGTTCAATGCCATTGTATCAGCATTAATAAATGTCCAGTTGCCGTTTTTCCCATAGGCAAAGTCAATTGACTGAACAACTGTCTGACTAATATCAATATCTTTCAATACTAAAGTATCCCAGCTTCCATTGTAAGAACCATTTGTAATCAGAGCATGTACAGATTTTGATGGGTCTTGCCATTCTGCCGGTGTTGTCCATCCACCTGTATAACTCACACATCTTATGGAACTGTCGGAGCCTGATTCAATATGGCCATTTGTGGAAGTGAAAGTTGTAATATCATCCCATCTCCATGTGCAAAATAAATTATCTTTCCATCCGGTTAATGTGTCTCCAGTAGTCTTTGGTTTACCGTTATCACCAGATCCAGTCCCGTAATTTGTATCACCGAAAGTTTCACGAGTAATTATGCCTGTTATCCATGTTTCCGGAATAGTTTTCACAACAGTAATTCTGCCTACCCACATGGTATCACCTACAGTTGCTGAATAACCATCGTCTTTATTCTGGCCATAAAACTGGATAGAGTGTACATACTCCATCTGGGGAACAACAGCAGAACTCATTGAGTCAAGTGTACCCGTTACTGTTCCCTGGGTAAGTGTTGTAACAGCTACAATTTCTGTACTGGGATCCCATGGTGCAGGCATTACGTTTGTTGAATCCTCGATCTGGACAACGCCTTGAACGTTATTGGTACCAGTAGTCGGGCCAACGACATATTTGAATTCACCCATCATGGTTTGTCCTCCCCTCAGGGTAAGTTCAGGAAGCATAATCCTGGAATTATAACCATCGAGTACAACTCTCAAATATTGGATGCCTTCGATATCAACAATAGTCATATCTGCCGGAAGTTCAGCAGGATTTACACTGGCAGGGTCGAACACCACGTCGACAATCTGCTGTGCATTCATCATCAAAGATGAAAGAAAAAAACACAAACCAAGTAAGATTTTTCTCATAGCATAAAAGATTTAGTTAAACAATAGATTATTTATTTGATTATTTAGTCGTTAATTATTTTTGGTATTATACAAACGGTTAAAAATGCCGTACAATTTAGTAATATTTTTTATCCTTAGCCATATTCTTAAGTAATTTCTAATATTTTGCAGGTTTAGCGCCATACTTTTTCATAAATTTTATTCAATACGATTAAAGACGTTTAATTTAAGACAAACCCTAACATATAACCCCAGGTTTGCTGTTGCCATGCAATATTTTAAATCAGACACGAGAATTAAAGACAATATTTTATTTTCTTAATTACCTTTGCCGGCCATTGAGGCTGTTATATTTACTATGCTTTGCTTTCTTTTGCTTACCGACCAGATCTGTATCGTAGTAAAGTGGAAAGTATGGCAATATATTATGATGATTTCTGACAGCTTCTCTGAATCTATCACAGGTTATGTTAAAAAGAGCAGCTCATTCCTACATTGGATCTTTCCGGGGATTAAGAAAAGAAGTTTGGTGGCTTGCCCTGATGACCTTTATCAACAGGGCAGGAACGATGGTGATTCCTTTCATGTCTCTGTATCTTACTACGAACCTGAAGTTCACCCTCGATCAGACCGGCTGGGCAATGACAGTCTTTGGCGTAGGTTCTGTAATCGGGGCATGGCTGGGAGGAAAACTCACCGATAAAATCGGATTTTACCCTGTGATCTTCTGGAGCCTCGCCGTGTCAGGGATGATGTTCGTTTTGCTCCAATTCATCCGCTCTTTTGTTGGTTTTTGTATAGGCATTTTTATACTGATGGTTGTTGCCGATATGTTACGACCTGCCGTGTATGTTGCTGTCAATGCTTACAGCCGGCCGGCAAACAGGACCCGTTCGGTAACACTGATAAGATTGGCCATCAACCTTGGCTTTTCAATGGGGCCCGCTACGGGAGGCCTTATTATCGGATTATGGAGTTATGCGGGGCTCTTCTGGACCGACGGGGTAACTTGTGTGCTTGCGGGATCATCATTTATTCTTTTACTGAATAAAAAGACAATGAAACAGCATATTGAGAACAACCCTGCACCTGGAAACTTATCTCCATACAGAGACAGGCCCTATCTGCTGTTCACTTTTATGGTTGCCCTGATAGGATTTGCATTCCTGCAGTATTTTTCAACCATACCCTTGTATTACAGGAATGTACACCAGCTTTCGGAAGGTCATATCGGCTTGTTGTTGTCAGCTAACGGTTTGTTGATATTCTTTCTCGAAATGCCTCTTGTGAAATATTTCGAAAGCAGGAAAATTTCCGTTCTGCTTATTATTTGTATAAGCTCGCTGATCATTGCCTCGAGTTTTACAGTTCTGAACCTGACACCATGGACAGGAATATTAATAGTCGGCATGTTGCTGGTAACCGTGGGCGAAATGACTAATTTTCCATTCCTCAACAGATTTGCACTCGACAGGGCTGAAAGAGGAAAGTCTGGCGATTATATGGCATTGTTTACAATAGCTTTCAGCATAGGACATATCCTCGGCCATAATTCCGGAATGCATCTCATTGACGCATTTGGATTTGATACAACATGGTACATCATGTGCGGTGCATTGTTAATTGCTGCTTTGCTGGCACTGGTCCTGAGGTATATTGTGCGAAATGAGCAGCCAAAACAGTGATATGGGCAAATCCTGGTCAAAATGCAATATTTGACCCGTCAGGGGAATAGTATCTTTGCTAAGACCCATGGACAATTAACATTAGTCCAGTAGAAACGATATACAGATCAATGGCAAATACACGGATTCAATAGTATCTCGTCCCTGATGGAACTTGAAGCTATTATTTATATCATCACTGCTGAAATTATCCGGTCTCTAACGGGACTTAAACGTTACTGGTATTTTGGTGACTCTATGACATAAAGTTTTAGACATACTCTGCGAAGGAATAAATTGTAATTGAAATGTAACAATATTCGTCACTTAGTTTTCAAGGGATAAATTGCATTCACATAACAACTTGTAACAAACAATTACTTATATAACCTCTGTTTCCAGGTCGAAATCACCGGCAGAAGTTACAAGGACCTGATGAAATTCCCCTGTCCCTAAAAGTTTATCAGTCTTTACAATAACTTCATTATCCACTTCGGGTGAGTCGCTCTCTGAACGACCAAAATAATATCCATTCTCAATATTGTCAATCAGTACGGTGATTGTTTTACCGATCATCGCATTGTTCAGATCGCGTGAAATAGCTTGCTGGGTTTCCATTAACTGATCAGCCCTTGCCTGTTTTATCTGTTTCCTTATTGTATCCTTAAAATTTCGTGCCCCGTAAGTATCTTCCTCCTCGCTATAGGTGAATACCCCAAGTCTGTTGAACCTTGTTTTCTCAACGAAATTCATCAGTTCGGCGAATTCTGCTTCGCCTTCGCCCGGATGACCAACCATTAATGTTGTACGTAAAGCAATGTCAGGAACCGAGTTTCTGATCTCATCAATCAACGCATAGGTTTGTCTGCCAGTGATGCCCCTTCTCATCTTTTTTAATACTGTGTCACTGATATGTTGAAAAGGTATATCAAGATAGTTGCAGATGTTTTTCCTTTCAGCGATAACCTTTAAAACCTCCTTGGGAAAACCGGCAGGATAAGCGTAATGTAATCTTATCCAATTTAAAGACGGGATATCGGAAAGTCTTCTGAGCAAGTCGGGAAGACGTTGTGATCTGTATAAATCGACACCATAATAGCTCAAATCCTGCGCTATGAGCATGATTTCCTTAACACCCGACTGAACAAGCATTTTTGCCTCAGATACTATAGATTCAATTGATTTAGACTTATGATGCCCCCGCATCAGAGGTATGGCGCAGAATGAACAATGCCTGTCGCAACCTTCGGATATTTTTACGTATGCATAATGTTTCGGAGTAGTAAGCAGTCTTTCGCCGGCAAGGTTTTTTTTGTAATCATAGCCCAGCGATTTCACTACAGTTTCAATATCGTTTGTTCCGAAAAGCTTATCAATTTCCGGTATCTCCTTCTCAAGGTCCTTTTTATAACGTTGGGAGAGGCAGCCCATAACGAATAGATTTTTTATCCTTCCCTCCTCCTTTGCCTTTGCGAAACGAAGTATCGTATTTACAGATTCTTCCTTGGCATCCTTTATGAATCCGCAGGTGTTGATCACTACAAGAGGGACATCGAAATTATCATTATCGTAAACCACCTGAAGACCATTTGCGTCGAACTGTTTCATCAGGTATTCAGAATCGACAAGGTTCTTGGAACAACCCAGCGTAATAATGTTGACGGTATGTTTGTTTTGTTTTGTTTTCATGTTCCGGATACTGCCTGCTGGCTATCAGCAATTAGCTTTGAGTTAATGGCTATTTGCAATTTTTTTTACTAAGCCCAATACCCCTGCCCTATGCTTGTTTACTGATTACTGAACAAAGATTCTACAAATTCCTCAGCATCGAACAGCTGCAAATCATCCAGCTTCTCTCCCACTCCGATATATTTAACCGGCACTTTGAACTGGTCGGAAATGCCTATAACTACACCACCTTTTGCAGTGCCATCAAGTTTTGTAATAGCCAGGGCATTAACCTGAGTGGCAATGGTAAATTGTTTAGCCTGTTCGAATGCATTCTGGCCGGTAGATCCGTCAAGCACAAGTAAAACCTCATGAGGCGCACCGGGAATCACTTTTTCCATGACCCTTTTAATTTTGGAAAGTTCATTCATCAGGTTCAGTTTGTTATGCAACCTTCCTGCAGTATCGATAATCACCACATCTGCTCCCTGAGATTTTCCGGAACTCACAGTATCGAAAGCCACACTTGCCGGATCGGCTCCCATTTTTTGCTTCACGATGGGTACACCAGTACGCTCTGCCCATATTGTTAACTGGTCAACAGCGGCTGCACGAAAAGTATCCGCAGCACCAAGCAGCACAGATAAACCGGAATTTTTGTATTGATATGCAAGCTTACCGATGGTCGTTGTCTTGCCAACACCATTAACTCCCACAACCATAATCACATAGGGTTTTGCAGGAAGAGAAGCATCAAAGCCGGCGGGTTTCGTATTACTGTTCTCAGACAATAGTCCTTTTATCTCATCATTCAGTATTGTGTTAAGCTCGCCGGCATTTAGGTATTTTTCGCGTGCCACACGTTTCTGGATGCGGTCAATAATTTTGAGCGTAGTATCCACGCCTACATCCGAACTTACCAATACTTCCTCCAGATTATCGAGAACTTCATCGTCAACTGTTGCTTTTCCAACTACAGCACGTGAAAGTTTCCTGAAAACCGATTCCTTGGTTTTTTCAAGTCCTTTATCCAGACTTTCTTTTTTCGCTTTTGTGAAGAACTGAAATTTTGCCATACGACTTAAAGTTTTCCGGAAGGAAATTGTTTGCCTCAAATAAAAAAAAAGCCTTCTTTAATTAAAGAAAGCCTGTTGTGTCGTGTAATAGATAACCTAAAGGTTATTTCGAAAAGAAATCTTTTATATGCTGGTTATTTACTACTTCTTCCTGGAAAGTATATGCTCCTGTTTTTTCTGATTTAACCATCTTAATACAACGGGTAAACAACCTTCCTTCACCGGTACGTAATGATGCAACAACTTTCTTTGCCATAGTTCAATTATTTAATCTCTCTGTGTACTGTTACTTTTTTTAGAATAGGATTGTATTTTTTTCGTTCCATCCTGTCGGGTGTATTCTTACGGTTCTTCGTTGTAATATAACGTGAAGTGCCGGGCATACCTGAATCCTTATGTTCAGTACATTCCAGAATGACCTGTACCCTGTTACCTTTCTTTGCCATTTATTGAAATATTAATAAGATGCTATAAAACCACATTCTTTGGCATCATCAAGTGCCTTTCTTAAGCCTTTTTTGTTGATGACCCTCATTCCTGCTGCAGAAACCTTAAGGGTTATCCAACGGTTTTCTTCAGGAAGAAAGAATTTTTTACTGAAAAGGTTTGGAAGAAATTTTCTTTTTGTCCTTCTTTTAGAATGGGATACATTATTTCCCACAACCATTCTTTTCCCTGTTATCTGACAAACTCGTGACATCTTTATGATTATTTTTTCACTTTCTAAAAACAGACCGCAAAGTACGCTAATTATTTTTTAATTTTCAAAAAAATCTTTTACAATTTTATGAGTTATTCAATATGGCTACCCTCAGCATATTCAGGGCCGAAATTGATGCCCTGATGATATTTCTCTCCCTGTTATCACCAAACTGAAACCTTTGGATAATAACATTTTCCGGAGTGGCCACTGCGATCCATGTTGTTCCAACCGGCTTCAGATCTGAACCGCCAAGCGGACCGGCAATACCAGAAGTGGCA
>Ga0123335_1005164_pt1 | contig 16131 bp, 15 predicted proteins | sample BiotimSIPDNA_2_FD_89707 | JGI IMG/M metagenome (GOLD analysis project Ga0123335, IMG submission 89707) | Anaerobic biogas reactor microbial communites from Washington, USA - Biogas_R2 time_0 SIP DNA | ecosystem: Engineered > Bioreactor > Anaerobic > Unclassified | place: Washington, USA...
ACAAGATATTTTAATTTTTGATTTAGACTATCAGACGGTTGTATTGATGATTTCATCTGTGCTATGCTTAATCCTTCTATGAGAGTCATCAGAAGTGCTGTATAAAGAATCATTATTTGTTTGGCTTTCATTTCCTGGATCTTTTATAATAAGGATAAGTTTGTAATAAAATTGCGCTATAATATCTCATATCTGGCTATAGAATCAGACTGGCAATATAGTTTTTGTATTGGTATCTGGTATGCAATATAAAAATCCAATTAATCTCATGCAGTGTATCTTCAAAATTAATGACAACTCCCGATATATACACATCCCCCAACTATCCCAACTCCCAATATACAAAAAAATGTTTTATAGTCTATTAGTTAGCGTTTTAAACGTTGGTAAGCATGTGATACGGATGAAAAATGAGTGGTATAAAACCTGGGGACCGGTTTTTTCTGCCAACAGTCGATGGTATGGTATCGGGTGTCGGGCTGCGTTTTTTATTTTTTTGTTCCAAATCCTTTGAAAAATGTATAACAGAAAACGCCATCAGATTCCGCTGTCCGATATAAATCCTTAATACCTTTCTCAAATGTAAATCTATCCACAATACCCTGTTGTATTGCATTTTCTCCGATGCCCTCGATCATGGCTGTAAATGTATTTTTTATAAATCCTTCTACTAGCTGAGGCCTGCTTGCATCTACATAAACCATTCGTGGTGAAACTGAAATGTCAGAAAGCTCTATTGATTTAAACAAGGGATATAGCTCTCTCCCGATATTTGAATTGCCTCCGCTTTGTTTTTGAAGTTGGATCTGGCAGTTTATAGCCGAGTAAGCATATTTACTATCAGGATAGAAGAATGTTGAGCCATGGTCTCCCTCAATTGCCACCATAGTCCCTCCTTTTTTTAATACTCTTTTTAATTCATTGAGTGCTTGTACCGGATTGTGAAGATGTTCCAATACAAAACAAATAATCACACTATCAAAAGTCTCGTCTTTAAATGGTAATTTATATAAGTCTGCCTGCTTAAATTCAACATTATTAATGCCTGAAGATTTTATCATCCTCCTGGCCTCTCTTAATGAATCTTCCGATAAATCAACCGATATGAAATTTGACACAGGATTTTTTGTAGCTATTATTTTTGTTTGTGCTCCGACTCCACATCCAGCCTCAAGAACCAGGCTATCCCTGGAAAATATTGAATCATTATGAATAATGTCATCTAATGTTGCAGCCTGGTCGTTAAGTCTCAATGCCTCTCTTTCAGAATATCCATGTACATATCTGGTGCTTCCCATATTAGTTTTTTTCAAATTTATCAATTCGCTATGGACCCGGAATTATTTTAACAATGATTAACGGTGTGTCGTGCCTTAAAATGGAGTTTAACCATCTACAGTATGGTTAATTTCTGAATTCAAAGCTGCTTTCTTGGCCATATTATTTATGCTGAATGAACTAATTGCCCGCTTTTAATGGTCTCTGCGAACCGGTTCATGAACCTGGATGCCGGGGCTCCATCAATAATATCATGGTCGAAGGATACCGTTAAGCACAGGTGCTCCCGCGTTTCAAAATGATCGTCCGCTTCCACCACCTTTTTGCTGATGCTCCCGATGGTTACCAGAACGGTTGCTGAGCCATGGGGAATAAACCATACCGGTATTTTGCTGAACATACCTACCGCTGTAACAGCAATCTTCCCGTACCGGATGCCCATGCGGATATTCCTGTCCGCCATACTGATAAAAAGCTTCAGAAGAAATCCGGGTATCAGCGTAAACCATCTGTTGCCCGCAAGACTTCCAAGCTTACCGGACCGATGCATCTTTGCCTCCCTGATCTCGTTATGTATCTGAAGATGAGTTTTGTGTTGGGCATTTTTGATGCCTACAGGCTCGGGCACATTTTCCCCGGCAATGTCCCTTTCTATCAATACGCTTATGGTAATATCATCGAGCAGGACCAGCTTCCTGCCTCTTATGAACGAGTTAAAATTCGGAAAATCTTTTATAACATCGGCCAGACAGGTAAGAATATAGGCCGTAAATGACAGCTTTTCTCCGGTTTTATCATAATGCTTTTTTATCAGGGCCCTGGGTACGGTAATATCAATTTCTGTTAAACTATGGATGGTATTTTTACCTTTCGTAACTGTTGCCGAGGCTATAACAGCCTTGCGGTTAAAACTCAGTGGTATGCTTTTGTATCCTGATCCCATTTTCATATTCGGTTTAAAGGGCCAGACAGATTATTGTGAATTGCGATTCAAAATTAATCCTTTCCTGAGATCTGCTATTTATTTTTTTTCAGTGAAGATCTGCACCGGCTTTGGCACTCACCATGCGATGGTATCAGCTGTACACTTTGTGCAAATGTTTTGATATTTCGGAAGAGTCAGGAGGTCAGTCGCTGATATAAATCCCGTTGCCGGTCCCTATCCATATTTTGTTGTCAGGGGATTGTTCTATTGCAAAAACACCTTCTTCCTTAAAACCCGTAAGATCAATAAACCAGTCGTGGCCGTCATAAACAGCAAATCCTCCATACATCCCAAACCAGATATTATCTTCGTCATCAACAGTGATAAACCTGGTACTCCTTATACTGTCGTGCTGAAGCTGTTTTGCCGTGTTCCCGTCGAAGATAAAAGCATCCGGCCCGCTATGATAATAAAGACTTGACAGAGAATAATCTATCGCCCCGCAGAGCTGATTCTTTGAGTTTACCTTAATATCTCCAAAATAATAAGGTGTAAACCCCAGATCATCGCTGGTATATATTGTCCAGTCATCTCCGCTTATTTTAACCAGACAGGCATCGTTAACAATCTCGTTCAATGCTAACCATACATTATCCTGTTTATCAACCGCAATGCTTCTGACAAAATTTACAGGAAGATCAGAATTATCGGGCGTGTAAACGGTCCAGTCAGTGTTATCATATTTTACAACTCCGCCTTGTCTGAACCTGCTTGATGAAAACCATATATTATCCTCTGAATCAATATCGACCGAACTAATAAAATCCTCGGGTATCGGAGTATTGCCTGAGTTATATATAACAAATTCCTCACCATCAAATTTTATGAGACTTTCACATGCAATCCAGATATTGTTTTTGCTGTCCACAGCAATGTCGTAAATAACTGAGGTATCTTTAAAGGGCGAATTTTCAGCATTGTAGATGGTGGTTTCCTCCGGATTATATTTTATTAATCCTTGATTGAAGGTGCCAATCCATGCATTTCCGGATTGATCGAATACTATAGATTGAATAAAATATCCATCCAGGATATGAGTATTAAAATCAGTATTCATCGTGTTGTGATTTTTTAAATTTTCATTTGATTTATCACATGAAATCATCAGGATGACGATAACAAGAATACCCGGTATATTTTTCATAACTGTTAGTTTATTACATAGATTACATAACGGGGTTATGGTTGCGTTGGAGCAGCAAACTAATTTCAACCGGTTACTGGTCTCCAGTTATAAAATAATAAGGTGCCGGTAAAACTGAATATAGCGGACGTCAGACCGGTACGTGAAATATTTTATGGATTTTTGATTGGTTTTGCCCTACTTTATTCCATTAATCTCGAATTCTTTTGAAACAGAGCACATCAATCCGTTATGATAGGAAATCATGGTGATCGAGAAATTTCCGTTCTCCGTGAACCTTGTAGAATTTGATGTCCAATAGCCCTCATTATCTCCGTTGATTTCCCAATCTGTCTGCGAATTGGCAGGAATATTATTGCTGGCATTGGAGAATTCAACCAATACATAGCTCGAATCAACAGGATATGCGATTGAATATAAAAAATCAAGGTTGTAATCAGAACAGACCTTGTTATCTTCTTTGGCACATGAAAGCATGAGTACCGATATAAAGATTGCTGTGAAAAGTGAGATTTTCTTCATGTTTTTTTGATTTAAGTTTGTGTTGTTTTAAGATCTGCAGTACTGTCTGGGAGATTATTTGCAATTATCAGGCCATTTTTTTTGGAGTTCTTTTTTCAGGTTTTTTCGTGCATACATAAAGCACTTCCCTCCTGCCATCTCCCAGCGCATATTTCTCTCTTTCCTCATCGCTGAAGGCTAGCCGGTAATCTACCGCTTTCACGGTAATGTTTTTTCTTTTCAGACGGGCATGAAAATCACGGCCATGCTTTCTTAACAGATCAGGTTCACCATAATGCAATTTCCTGGCATGCGGACTTGTGATTTTCTCATCCTCGTATGTTTTTTCAAGTGTATCATCAACGGGTGTCATGATGATCGCCGTGCCGCCATGGTCCAGCACCCTGTAAATTTCATCGATGGCCTTTGCCTCATCAGCAACATGCCCCAACACATGCGAGCAGATCACATAATCGAAATAATTGTCTTTGTAAGGGATGTCGGTAATATCGATTTTATGGTCGGCAAGGGCGGGGTTGATGTCTCCGGTTATGTAATTTTCCACGGCCTTTTTAAGATGATTTTCAATACCCCTCTCAGGGGCAAAATGAAGGATCTTACTTCCTCCGTTGAAAACATCCGTCTCACGTTGCAGGTAATACATGAGCACCCTGGTCCTTTCCAGTGAATGGCAATAGGGACACAATACATTTTTTCTGCGGATATTCCCGTAATCAAGGAATTTCTGATATGTGCCGTTGCAGCAGATGCAATAGTACCTCGTTCCGCGGAGCATAAACCCCCTGATCTTAAACCATAGATAAAGGACATTGAGCCTTGTCCTTTCAGGGACCAGTTGTTTATAAATTTTTTTTATGGATGAAATTGCAGGTACCATGTATCTTTTTTGAACCTTATAAAGTATTAAATATCCAGCTCTACCAGTGTTACTCCCGTACCGCCACTGTCGGCATGCTCATCGCGGAATGAGCCAACGAACGGGACCGTTTTCAGATAATCACGGATGACCTGCCTCAGGATCCCGTTTCCTTTGCCGTGGATTATTTTCAGGCTCCTCACCCCGATCACTGAAGCATCATCAACCAGTTGCTGTACTTTTAAAATGGCTTCATCACCTCTCATCCCTCTTACATCAGCCTGCGATTTAAATTCAAGCCTGCGCCTGCCGATATCATCAGAAATAACTGTCCTTCCCTTTCCTTTTTTCCCTTTGCCGGCTTTCATCAGTCCTCCTTTAACCCTGTCGACGGAAGTTATCATGCTGCCGAAGGCCACCAGGTAGGACCTTTCATTTACCTCGATAACTTCTCCAACCGTATCAAAACCGGGCAGCTTCACCAGGTCGTTAACCTGGATATCTTCCTGTTCCGGGACTTCAGTAACAACAGGCTTCTTTACTTCCGTTTTATCCCTGTGCCTGTCGAGCCTCTCGCCTGCTTTCCTGACTTCTGAAAGTTTTCTTTCTATTTCATCATTTGCCTGGCTATCGTCGCCGAGACTTTGCTGATAATCGCTGAGTCCTTTACGTACATCAGCGGTACGCTCCTTCTGCGCCTGGCTCTCTTTGATTTCGCGTATGGTGCGTTCTATATTCCTGTTGGCTTCCTTCAGGAGTGCCTGGGCTTCGGCTTTCGCTTCAGCAAGTATCTTTTTCCTTTCCTTTTGCAGGTTTTCGAGCTCGCTGCTGTAATTGGCATAAAGCCCGTCGAGGGTTTTTTCAACATTCCTGATGCGGCTGCGCTTATCTTCCCAGTACTTTTTGTCGCGGATGATCTCGCGCAGGTGTTTTTCATAATTTATGTAAAGATCACCGGCTTTCTCAGAGGCTCTTTTCAGGATCTCTTCCGGCAACCCGATATTTCTGGCAATGTCGATGGCAAAAGAGCTTCCCGGCTTGCCGATGGATAACCTGAAGAGCGGCTTGATCTTTTGTGTGTCGAAAAGCATGGCGCCGTTGAGGATACCAGGCGTGTCGGAGGCAAAATGTTTCAGGTTGGCATAATGGGTGGTGATAACGCCGTAGGCATCCCTGCTGTTCAGTTCTTCGAGTATGGCTTCGGCAATGGCACCGCCCAGAACAGGTTCTGTCCCTGAGCCAAACTCATCGATAAGCACCAGTGTATCATGGTCGGCATGTTTCAGGAACCTCTTCATGTTCAGGAGGTGGCTGCTGTAGGTGCTCAGATCATTTTCAAGCGACTGTTCATCGCCGATCTCGACAAAAATATTTCTGAAAAGGCAGGTAGTTGAGTTTTCCTTCATCGGTACCAGCAGTCCGCATTGCAGCATATACTGAACAAGTCCGACAGTTTTAAGGCATACCGATTTGCCTCCTGCATTTGGACCTGAAATAATAAGGATCCTGCCTTTGGGATCGAGGCTTATATCAAGGGGCACTACCTCTTTGCCCTCTCCGGAATGGGAAAGGAATAGCAGAGGATGCACAGCGCTATGCCATGAAAAGCCAGACTCTTTTTCCAGTACAGGTTTTACACAATTTAACTTAATGGATACTTTGGCTTTGGCACGCAGAAAATCGATCCTCCCCATCAGCTCCAGGTTTCCCGTCAGAACATCGTTATAAGGCCTGATGTCATCGGCAAATTTTATCAGTATCCTCACTATCTCGCGTTTTTCGGCATATTCCAGTTCCCTGATCTCATTATTCAGGGAAACAACTTCACCCGGCTCAATGAAAATAGTTTTTCCGGAGGCAGACTGGTCGTGAATAAGACCGTTTATAGCTCTTTTATTGCCTGCACTGACCGGAATTACAGGCCTGCCATCCCTGAAGGTGATTTCGGCCTCTGCTTCAGTAATGCCGTCCTTCTGTGCAGCCTTCAGTATGGTTTGCATGCGCCTGCTCACCTGGGCGTGTTTCTGTTTTATCGCCGATCGGATGTCCCTGAGTACCGGGGATGCGCTGTCGCGAATCAAACCTTCCTTCGACAGGATATGATCGATCTTGTCCAACACAAAAGGCGCTGCTTCAAGACCTGAAAACGCTGAGGCTGCCCGCTCGTATTTCCCTTTTATTTCAGGATTGTTGAAAAAAATGCGTAGCTCTTTTATGGCAAGAAGGGATTTCCGAAACTCGTTAAGTTCTTCAATTTCAGGATACGTACCTTCTGTTCTGATCTTTATGAGGCACTGCGTGGTGTCGATATAATGGTCCTGCGGAAAATTTTCTTCGAAAAGTACAATCCTGCGGAATTCGTCGGTGATCATCAGCTCATGATCTACATCAGAATAATCGCACAACGCAGATATTTTATCAACATAATTTTTCCCGAGTTTACACAGGCATTGCTCCGCAATCATCTCGCGGACCCTGTTAAAACCGAGCTTTACCTCAAAAGATTCTGGTATGATCATGAATAAAAACTACGCTCAAAAATACAATTCTTTATCCTGTTTTCAGCAAATACCGACATCGCAAAGAACAAAAGGATGTATGGATATGTTACTTGGTATTGATCCGTTGAAAATAACACATTATGTATTAACTTTCAAAACAACTGCTGTCATTCAATATCCGATGGCTATAAAATATTAATAACTCAGGAACAAAAACAATGATGAAATCTCAGCAAAAACACAGAAAAATTCAATCTACATTAATACAAACGCCCGGTGTTTTAAATTATGATATATCAACCATTAAAAGAAGTCCTTCCATGCGCGTATTGGAGGTCAGGGACCTCACCGACTCCACCTACATCGTAAGATTTGAACGTAACGACCTGGAATTTAAAGCCGGCCAGCATATTATTCTCGGCCTGCCTGGCGACCATCAGATGCGGGAATATTCTATTTACAGTCCCACCAGTGAACCATATTTTGAAGTCCTGATAAAAGAGGTAGAGACAGGACTCGTTTCCAGGCGACTTCATTGGGTAAAAAAAGGTGATATCCTCAAATTCGATGGCCCGTTTGGTTTTTTTACCATCGATGAAAAAAATATTGACAGCAACAATTATCTTTTTATTGCTACAGGTACAGGTATTGCGCCATTCCACAGCATTGCAGGTTCATACCCCCGCCTGAATTATAAGATATTGCATGGCGTGCGATATGCCGGTGAAGCTTATGAACGCTCCTTCTATCCTGCTGACAGGTATGTATTGTGCGCCAGCCGTGAAGAACATGGAGATTTTCACGGGAGGGTAACAGATTATCTTTCGTCACATGGAACAGGTCAGGCCAATTTGGTGTATCTTTGCGGCAACTGTGAGATGATCTACGATGTTTATGATCTGCTTGTCGCAGGAGGATTCAACCCTGACCATATAAAAACCGAAGTCTATTTTTAACTTTGCCCTGATTTTTAGATTTAAACGTTCAGGTTGTTGGGATGAAGTATCATGTTATTACGCTGGGCTGTCAGATGAACAAGTCGGACAGTGAACGTATTTCGTCGGTGATAGAAAAGATGGGATATGAATGGGCTGATATGGAACAACATGCCGATCTGCTGGGGGTTGTTGCCTGTTCGGTAAGACAAAAAGCCATCGACAAGGTGTATACCAAAATACACAAATGGAATACCTGGAAAAACAAAAAAAGCCTTGTCACTTTTATTACTGGTTGCATACTCCCATTCGACAGGGAAAGGTTCCTGAAACTTTTTGATATCATTTTTCAGATCAGCGAGCTGCCACAGTTCCCTGAAATGCTGCGCACTTATGGTGTCGTGACACCGTTTTCACTGACAAGCACGCCCATGCCCGAGGGTTTTAACACGCTGCATTTCGAAAACAACAAGATTACCATAGTGGGCAGCCCTGTGATCATGAAAAAGCCCGAGACAAGAATTTCGGAGTTCTGGCATGTAAAACCTGTCTATCAGAGTTCTTTCGAAGCATTTATTCCCATACAAAACGGCTGCGACAAATTTTGCACTTTCTGTGCTGTGCCCTACACCAGGGGAAGGGAAATATCAAGGCCTTCCGGCGAGATCCTCGAAGAACTAAAAACCCTGGTGGAGAAGGGATACAAATCCATCACACTCCTTGGCCAAAATGTAAATTCGTACGGAAAAGATCATATCAGCGGCGAAATAAGCTTTTCAGCCCTGCTTGAAAACATCGGCAGGTACGGCGATTCTTCAGGAAAGGAATTCTGGGTGTATTTTACATCACCTCATCCCCGCGACATGGACGATGAGGTGCTGGAGGTTATTTCAAGATACCGGTGCCTGGCAAAACAGATCCACCTTCCGCTACAATCCGGTGATGATAAGGTACTCATCAAAATGAACAGGAACCATAATCTGAATGATTACCGCCGGATCATTACCTCCATCAAAAAATACCTTCCTTCAGCCACCATATTTACCGATATCATTGTCGGTTTTACAGGTGAAACCGATGAGCAATTCCTGAATACGCATAAAGCCATGGAAGAATTCCGTTTCAATATGGCTTATATAGCACGTTATTCTCCCAGGCCGGGAGCAGCCAGTTCGCGATGGGAAGACGATATTCCGCATGCCGTAAAAAAGGAACGGCTCCATAACCTGAGCAACCTGCTGCAGGAACATTCATGGCAACATAACAAAAATATGGTGGGGAAAGTGTTTAAAGTGATCGTTACGGGGTCTGACCGCAGGAGCGGATATTCTTCGGGTTTAACGGAGGGAAAAATCATCGTGCGTTTCCTTACCGGCGAAAATTGCCGTCCGGGGGATTTTGTGTATGTAAGGATCACATCAGCAGCTGAATTCTCGACAGAAGGTGAGATCGTTAATGTGTATGCTGAGGAACTGAAAGGGGTATGAAAAAAAGGGCTGCTTTTAAAACTTTGGGGTGCCGGCTCAACCAGTATGAAACTGATGCCATTGTTACCGACTTCCACGAGGCAGGATATGAGATCGTGGATTTCAGTCAGCCCGCAGATGTTTACATCGTAAATACATGCACGGTGACCAACCAGGGCGACCATAAGTCGAGACAGGCTATCAGCAAAAACAGGGGGCCCATGCAAAACAATGCGCTGACCATCGTTACAGGATGCATGGTTTCAAATAAAAAAGGGCCTTTCCTGACTGAAAATGCCAATACCTATATCATCGACAACAAACATAAAACCCATGTATTCTCTGTTGCCGATGCCCATCTGAGGGGCGAAATAGCTGATATCAGCAGCATGCCGGAAGATGTTTTCGGGTTCAGCATCGTAAAAAAAGGTTTTCATACCCGAAGCACCGTGAAGATCCAGGACGGATGCGATAATTTTTGCACCTACTGTATTGTGCCCGCAGTACGTGGCAGGGCTGTAAGCCGTCCTGCCGATGAAGTAACTGATAATGTAAAAAGGCTCATTGATGGGGGCGCTAAGGAAATCGTGCTTACGGGGGTCAATATCTGCCGCTACAAATACGGCCATGTAGGTTTCGATGATCTTGTTGAAAGAATCATCAGCGTGCCGGGGGATTTCAGGGTACGTATTTCTTCCATAGAGCCGGAAGGGTTCACGGAAAAATTTATCGACCTGTTCAGTAACCCGAAACTATGCCCGAACCTTCACCTGTGTTTGCAAAGCGGGTCGGATAAGATCCTGCTGCAGATGAGAAGGTTCTATACAGTAAAACAATTCACGGGCATTACAGAACTTTTCAGAAAAAAATACCCTGCTTTTAACTTCACAACAGATGTAATTGTGGGGTTTCCCGGCGAAACCGATGAAGATTTTGATGATACCTGCAGGGTGGCAGAACAAGTGGGATTCAGTCATATACATACATTCAAATATTCAGGAAGGGCCGGAACACGTGCCGACAGGATGCATGGCCAGATTTCGGAAAAGATAAAAAATGAGAGAAGCCTGGTCATCAGGGACATTTCAGAAAAAATGAAACTTCATTACAGAAAACAATTCATTGGTAAAACCCAAAGGATACTGGTGGAGAGAACCCGGTCCAGGGGAGGCGCCAGAGGTTATGGAGAAAACTATATTCCGGTTATCGTCGCTTCTGATAAACTGCTGAAAAATGAGTTTTATGAGGTGAAACTGGGTGAAATATTGAATGATAAGGAAAAGACCATGAAAGCCGGTCTGGTATAAGGGACCTGATGCACCATGACCGGCATGCGGGTTAACTCTCAGGCGTAAGTATACATTTTTGTAAAAATCAGTGTCACTGATTTTTTATCAATATGTCTCCTGTAATTTTTCATATCGAGGTTCTCAGGCAGGGCAACAGAATAGGTCCCCGGTGATTCCCTGATCTTTAACTCTCCGTCTATAACCGTCACATCCGGCAGGATGTATTTAATCAGCAATCTGTTCTGCCGGGGAACAACAGCTACCCTCTGACTGGTTATGGTTTTCAGATTAATCCTGATCCAGAAAAGATTCTCATACTCAAGTCCCTGAATATCAAAATGCATATTGGAACGATGAAGGGTTGGGTCAAGTGCTTCCATTGATGATATTTTTAAGCAGAGGCCATCTTTACGTAAATAAACTAATTATATTCCAGAAATCCATCTTCCCGGATGAATTTATTTGATTTTCAAATAGCCTCTGCTTGATAACAACCTATAGAAGTTTTGGTTTCATTACATAGCCTGATGGAAGTTTCTTTTTCGGATTTTTAATTTCTGATCAGCTGATGTCGCTCAGATCAAACTGGCTGGTACGCATATTATCGAGCATTCTTACCAGTAGCTGGTTTTTTGACTGTTCCAGGCCGGGGTCTTCATCGAGAATTTGAGTGGCTATGTCACGGGTAAACTGCACCATCTGCCCGTCGCGGGCAATATTTGAGATCCTCAGGTCGAAAGGCAACCCGCTTTGCTGCGTGCCTTCCATGTCTCCGGGACCGCGCAGCTTCAGGTCTATTTCAGCCACTTCAAATCCGTCGTTTGTCCGCACCATGGTATCGATCCTTTTTTTTGCATCTTCTGAAAGTTTATAGCCTGTCATCAGGATGCAGTAGCTCTGGTCGGCACCCCTTCCTACCCTGCCCCTCAGCTGGTGCAGTTGCGACAGTCCGAATCTTTCTGCACTTTCAATAACCATAATGGTGGCATTAGGTATATCGACCCCCACTTCAATTACCGTTGTGGCGACCATAATCTGTGCCCTCCCTTCCCTGAAGAGTCTCATGCCAAATTCCTTTTCCTCAATTTTCATGCGACCATGGACACATACAACCGTATACTGCGGCGGCTTAAAGTATTCCGTCACTCCGGCGTAACCTTCATCAAGGGCTATATAATCGAGTTTTTCCGATTCCTCAATGAGCGGATACACGATATAAACCTGTTGTCCGCGGTCGATCAGATTGCGAAGGAAGCCATACATCACCAGCCGCTTTGAGTCGAAATAATGGATGGTTTGAACAGGTTTCCTTCCCGGCGGCATTTCGTCTATCACAGATATGTCCAGGTCGCCGTAGAGTGTCATCGCCAGTGTGCGCGGAATGGGTGTGGCAGTCATCACAAGCACATGGGGAGGTTCTTCATTTTTCTTCCATAGCCTGGCACGTTGCATCACGCCAAATCTATGTTGTTCATCGATAATGGTAAGTCCCAGGTTTTTAAATTGTACGGTATCCTCCAGCAGGGCATGTGTCCCGATAATGATATGCAAAATGCCCTCTTTAAGATCGTTTAGCATACCGGTACGTTGTTTTTTGGGCACAGATCCTGTAAGCAACCGGACATTCACAGGCAAGCCGTCGAGCAACTTGCTTACAGTCTGGAAATGCTGTGTGGCAAGGATTTCAGTAGGAGCCATTATGCAGGCCTGGAAACCGTTATCGAGTGCAATGAGCATGGTCATTACCGCCACAATGGTCTTGCCGCTGCCTACATCACCCTGCAGCAGTCTGTTCATCTGCTTTCCCGATCCCAGATCGGCCCTGATCTCTTTCATGACCCTTTTCTGTGCGCCGGTAAGTTCATACTTCAGGTTCTGACTGTAAAATGTATTGAACAGATTTCCTATCTTACTGAAAACAAAACCTTTATATTGCTGGGAGCGGTTGTATTTCTGTCGCAGAATCTTCATCTGGATGGCAAAAAGCTCTTCAAATTTCAATCTGTATTGTGCCTGCTTAATATCTTCATTCCCGGCCGGCATGTGAATTTTTCTCAGGGCGTCGGCCAGGGAAATGAGTTTTAGCTTTTTTATCAGGTAATCAGGGAGCGTTTCAGGAATAAAAAGTTCAGGTCTGGCAAAGATGCTGCTGACAAGCTTATGGAGTGTTTTGGAATTAATATAACCCGAGCGTAACTTTTCAGTAAGACTATACTGCGGATGCAGGTAATCGTTGGCGCCGGCATCGAACAGAGCAGCTTTCTCCATTTCAGGATGCGCAATGGTAAAATGCTTTTTATATATGGCGGGCTTTCCGAATACAATATACTCTATACCTTTTTCATAAGTTTTTTCAACCCAGCTTATACCCTGAAACCATATGAGTTCCATTGTGCCTGTGCCGTCAGTGAATGTAGCATGCAACCTTTGCCTGTACCTTACCCCCTCTTTACGGAACGAGGTGATCCTTCCACGCAATTGTATATGCGTGAGTGTGGGTTCAAGTTCTGCAATGGTATAAATCTTTCTCCTGTCAATATATTTATAGGGGTAATAACGTAACAGGTCACCTGCCGTATTAATACCCAGCTCTGTCATAAGCAATTCGGCCCTTTTGGGACCCATGCCCTTCAGATATTTTATATGTATATTCAGGAAATTTTCCATGAATTTTAAAAATAGTAAATTTGTATTTAACCCGGCTCCTTCCTAAAGGATATTAACCATGGTGAAAGAGTTCAGCCGTTCATACAATTATCTTGATTACCTTCTGAAATCGAAGCACCGTTATGGCCATGGCATTCACTCACCTTTTGTTTTCGAATTTGTCAGTAAGGTAATGTTCGACAAACAAATATATCCTGAATATCAATATTTCAATGAATTAAGGGGATCTCTCGGGAAAAGCCGGGAAATGCTCGGTGCCAGCAGCTTGGGTGCAGGCAGCAAAAATATGCCGGGATCTGTAATGGTGCGTGACTTAGCCGGCTTATCTTCTGTAAAACCTAAGTTTGGGAAGTTATTATTCAGAATGGCACGCCATTATCATCCTGAAACAATTATCGAACTGGGCACTTCCATTGGTATAAGCACAATATATCTTGCCAAAGGTAACAGTGACTCTCAGGTTGTAACTATTGAAGGTGACAGCAATATCTGCAATTTTGCACGTCAATTATTTAAAAAGCAGGATGTTAAAAACATAAAAGCCATTAACGGGAACTTCGATGACTATCTTTCCTATTTTGAAAAGAACTATCCTGCCCCTGAAATGGTTTTCATTGATGGAAATCATACATACGATGCAACATTGAAATACTATCATCATTTCAGGAATTCCATCAGGAACGGGTTTCTTATCATCGATGATATCAATTGGTCGCAGGGGATGAGAAAAGCATGGTGTGAAATACTGGCAAATGACGACGGCATTGCCACGGTTGATCTTTTTTTTATGGGCATCATCATTATCAGGTCATCCATCACACCCGGAAATTATATTGTAAGGTTTTAAGATATTTAATACATTTATAATCAATAAAATATTAAACACTGGCAGATTTCTACATCAATAAGCTGGCAACTTTTTCCATTCTCAACGGAAGGTCCATTGAAGGTATGGAAAAAATACTTCAGGAAGATTCAGTAAAGATCCCTGTCGGCGTTCTGATTCCGGCACTTTACAAAGATCTTTCAAGCGATGCTGCAAGGCATATCATCGAAGTGCTGAAAAAAACCGGATTTGTTAAGCGCATTTATATCTGTCTTGATAAAGCCGGCGGCGAAGAGTATAAAAAAGCCCTCAACATAGTTAAACCACTTGGTGAAAAAGCCAGGGTTATCTGGAACGACAGTCCGCGGGTAAGAGCTGTAATTGATGAGATAGAACAGGAACTTGCTGCAGGCATAAGGGGAAAAGGCCATGCAGTGTGGACCGGTCTGGGTTATGTGATCGGCAAAGGAGAAGTATCGGTCCTGGCATTTCACGACTCCGATATCCTGACATACGATAAGGAATTTCTGATCAGGATGCTATTTCCGGTGGTCCATTTGCGGTTTCAGTTCTCGAAAGGATATTATGTGCGTTATCACAACATCTTTTATGGCCGTGTTACCCGCTTGTTCTATTTTCCATTCCTGCGTACCCTGAAAGACATCTTTGGCTATTCCGGGTACATTGACTATATGGGGGATTTCAGGTATCCGCTTTCAGGTGAATTTGCAACATTTGTCAGCCAGGCATTTATGCTGCAATTCCCCAGCGACTGGGGTATAGAAGTAGGCATTTTGGGAGAAATCTACCGCAATATCACCGTAAACAGGATATGCCAGGTGGAACTCACATCAAGGTACGATCACAAACACCAGCCCGTAGGTGACTCTGTGTCAAAGGGACTTTGCAAAATGGCATCAGATATAGCCAGAACAATTTTCGTTTTAATGAGCAGCCATGGGATTATCATCACCAGGGATGCTTTTAACGCAATCAAGTATGCCTATCTGAAGAATGCCAGGGAAATGGTGAGGTATTACGAATCTTATGCTTCCATGTACGATGGTATCGACTATAATTTGCACGATGAACTGAAAACCGTCGACATTTTCGTTAAGAGTATCGACAATGCCATCAACTGCTTTTATGAAGACCCAAAAGGGTTCCCGATGATCCCCGATTGGAAAAGGGTTGAATCGGCTGTTGACAATGTATTTGAGAAGCTTACAGATGCAATTGAGAACCCCTTTTAAAAATCAGTACATCAGCTGATTGGGAAACGGAGAAAGTTTAATTTTCCTGTAATCGTCGCGGATGGTATAGAAATACCAGATAAGGGATATTTCATGTGCTGTCCTGTAAGCCGAGGGAATGCTGTTCAGTCTGAAATCGAAAGAATACGCAATAGAAAATTCTTCTCTTCTGTATCCGCCCAGGATATGAATCCCTGAAGTTCCTTCTGAAAAAAGTCCTCCATTCCAGGCTGAACGCCTGAAAGTTAGCCCCCAGAAAACAGGATGGAAAAACCCGTTTATGCCGGCGTTACCATATCTGAATGGTCCCTCAGTGCTAAAGGATAATACGGGACCCAGGCTCGAGAATGGCTCTATGCTGCCATATCTTGAAAACATGCGTTTAGCTTTCTTATCTTTATCAATAGTA